>Ga0209871_1000125_pt1 | contig 24031 bp, 18 predicted proteins | sample OrgsoiDNA2013045_FD_185795 | JGI IMG/M metagenome (GOLD analysis project Ga0209871, IMG submission 185795) | Permafrost soil microbial communities from the Arctic, to analyse light accelerated degradation of dissolved organic matter (DOM) -... | ecosystem: Environmental > Terrestrial > Soil >... | reverse complement strand
GACGGCGATGCCATGTGATACCGCCCGCGCGGTTGGCCTGCCCGCGTCATGCGCCTCCCTGATCCTGGAGACGACGAACACGTGGTAGTCCATGGACAGGCCGAACAGGATGACGAAGACGAACAGCGGTATCCAGGACTCGATCGCTCCTACCGGATGCGTGCCGACCAGGCCCGCGCCCCAGCCGTGCTGGAATACCGCGGTCATGGCGCCGAATGCTGCCCCCACGGACAGCAGGTCGAGCAGGATGGCGGTAGCCGCGATCACCACCGAGCGCAGCGATACCAGCATCAGCAGGAAAGCGGTGACCAGCACGAAGGCCGCGACCGCGATGACGGCGTGCCGCAGCTGGTTGTTGTAGTCCACCGACGAGGCGAGGTCACCGTCCACCAGGGCCTGCGTGCCCGGCACCTTGCCGAGGGTCTGCGGGATCACGTGCTGGCGCAGGGCAGTGAGCGCCCGCTGGGAGGATGCGTCAGCTCCGTTGCCTGCCAGCGGCGCGTCGATCTCGGCGACGTTGGCGGCACGGTAGACCTTCACCTGGACGGGCTGGCGCAGTGCCCCGGTGCGCAGCGCCGCGGCCTCGAAGGAGGCGATGGCCTGCCGAAGCCGCGGTGCCCGAATGTCAGCGGCCTTGATGACGATCTGCGCCGGAGCTGGGGTGCCAGGGAACGCGGCGTCGATCTGCCGGGATGCCGTGGCCAGCGCGCCCTTGTAGGGGAGCAGCTGGCTCAGGCTCAGCGTCTGGGTATGCATGCCGAGGGCGGGCGCGGCCAGGCCCAGCATCGCCGCGGCGGACAGCAGGGCCACGAGCAACGGCCGCCGGGTCACGACCTTGCCCAGCGCGGCGGTCACCTTCCCGCCGCCGGCGCCGGGGACACGACGCCGGGCGAGGAACGGCACCCGGCCGAAGCTCACCCGGTCGCCGAGAAGCGAGAGCACCGCGGGAAGCACGGTGACCGAGCCCAGCATCGCGACGCCGACCACGAGCAGCGCCGCCAGCCCGAAGCCCTCGAACGTGCTCATCCCGGACAGGAGCATGCCCGCCATCCCGGCCATCACGATCAGGCCGGAGACCAGTACGGAGCGGCCCGAGGTGGCCGCCGCGACGCGCAGCGCCGCCGCGCTGTCGCGGCCGGCCGCGCGTTCCTCACGCTCCCGGCGCAGGTAGAACAGGCAGTAGTCGACGCCCACCGCCAGGCCCATGAGCAGCATCACCGAGTTGGTGTAGCTGTTCACCGCGACCAGGTGGCTGACCAGGTCAAGCAGCCCGAGCGCCGCGGCGAAGGCGGTGAGCGCCAGCAGGACGGGCAGGACAGCGGCAATCAGCGCGCCGAACGCGACCAGCAGGATGCCCAGCGCCAGCGGCACGGCCGTCCACTCGGCGCGGCTGAAGCTCGCGCCCAGGGTGTCGGTCAGGCCCTGCGCGCCGCTGGCGTCGCCGAACTCCTGGATCGTGAAGCCGGGGCTAGCGGCCTGCGCCCTCGCAACCGCGGCGAGCACGGGCCGGATGCCATGCGGTGAGTTGTCGGCGCTGTCGGTGACGTCGAATCGCACCAGCGCGTCATGCCCGCGCGGGGAGATCAGGTGGTCACGATACGGATCCTGAATGTTCCTGACCAGGCCGGTGGACCGTGCTCCGGTGCTCACCGCCCGCACGGCAGCATGGAAGGCAGCCGTGCCCGTGGCCACGGACCGGCTGTGCACGAGCACCATCTCCCCGGCGGGCCTTGCGATGCCGGAGTCGGCGATGATCTGCTCCGCTCTCGCGGAGTCGCCCGCCCCCTGCTGAAAGCCGGTCAGGCCGACCTGGCCCGCGGCGCTGCCCAGGAGGGTGGCGGCCGCGACGAACAGCAGCCACCCGAGGATGGCGGTCTTGCGGTGCCGCGTGCTCCAGTTGCCGAGCGAGGCAGCGACGTTGCGCTCCCTCGTCACGGGCCGGTTGGTCGTGCGTCGCGCAATCATGAGAAACTCCCTGGCCGAGCGTCCCGGTGCGGTTCACCGGTCCTGCCGGCGACGCTATGAGCGTGCGGTGCCCGGCCGACATGGGGCTGAACGGCGTCTCGGAGGTGCATCTAGGTACACCCCCGTTTCGGGGCTGAGCGCCACTGCGCGTCCGGCGGTTTGATGCGCACACTGGTGGTGGAATTCAGAAGGCAGCCCCGCGGGGGCGGGCCGGGCCGGAGTGCGAAAGGAAGTTCCGTCATGAGCAGCGGACCGATCAGCCGGGGCGGACCTGGGTCAGCAAGGCCGGGTTCCTGGATCGGAGCTGGCCTGATCGCGTCGGGCCGCGGGGTTGGCCTGACCGGCCTGATCCTGGCGGAGGCGGGGATGCTGTGCGTCCTTGCCGTCGCGGTGACATTCGCGGGGCTCGGCTTCGGGCTGCTGCTGATCCCCGGCACGCTGCTGGCCGTACGCAGGCTGGCCAACCGCACCAGGCGGCTGGCCGGTGAATGGTGCGGCGTGGACATCGCGGTCCCGTACCTGCCGCAGCCGGCTGCCGACGGCGAGGACCCCGGGTTCTGGCTGCGTTTCGGGCGGCTGCTAACCGACCAGGCGACCTGGCGGGACCTGCTGTGGATGACCGTGGACTCCAGCGTGGGCTGGGTTCTCACCCTCGTTCCCGCGGCCCTGGTCCTCTGGGGCCTATTCGGGATCGCCATGCCCGCCGTGTGGAGTCCGATTGTCCACGCGGGCGGAAATAACTGGTACGCGATGATCGAGGTAACCAGCGCGCTCACCGCCTGGTTGTGCGTTCCGCTGGGCGCGGCGTTCGTGGCGCTCGGGCTGTGGTCAGGCCCGCATCTGCTGCGGCCCTACGGCCGTTTTGCGCGCTCCATGCTTGCTCCGACCCGGCGTGCGGAGCTCGCGCTGCGAGTGCAGCACCTGACCGAGAGCCGCTCGGATGTCGTGGACACCGGGGCAGCACAGGTGCGGCAGATCGAGCGGGACCTGCACGATGGCGCGCAGGCCCGGCTGGTGGCGATGGGCATGACGCTGGACGCTGCCGAGCGAGTGCTGGACGACAACCCGGCCGCAGCACGGGCGCTGCTCGTCGAGGCCAGAGACGCCTCAGCCAGGGCGCTCGCCGAGCTGCGTAACCTGGTGCGCGGCATCCATCCGCCCGTGCTCGCTGACCGCGGGCTGGCCGACGCGGTACGCGCGCTGGCCCTGGACAGCCCGATGAAGACTCACCTGGTCGCTGACCTGCCGGGCCGCCCGCAGGCCCCGGTGGAGTCCGCCGCCTATTTCGCGGTGAGCGAGCTGCTGGCCAACGTGGTCAAGCACGCTCAGGCCGCAGAGGTATGGATTGACATGAGATACGAGCGCGGACTGCTGCGGATCGACGTCACCGACGACGGCCAGGGCGGCGCGGATGCCTCCGCCGGCAGCGGGCTGCGCGGCATTGAGCGCCGGCTCGGGGCATTCGATGGGATCCTGGCGCTGAGCAGCCCGCCAGGCGGGCCGACCGTGGTGACGATGGAGCTGCCGTGCGAGTTGTCATCGCCGAAGACCTCTTCCTCCTGAGGGACGGCCTGATCCGGCTGCTCGAAGCGTATGGTCTCGAGGTCGCCGCCGCCGTGGACAATGGGCCGGACCTGCGCAGGGCCGTGCTCCAGGAGCGGCCGGACGTGGCCGTGGTGGATGTGCGGCTGCCGCCGTCGTTCACCGACGAGGGGCTGCGGGCCGCGCTGCAGGCCAGGCGCGAGGTGCCTGGCCTGCCCATCCTCGTGCTGTCCCAGTATGTCGAGCAGCTGTATGCCCGCGAGCTGCTCGCCGACGGCGCCGGGGCCGTCGGCTACCTGCTCAAGGACCGCGTGCTCGACGGCCGTCAGTTCGTCGAGGCCGTGACCAGGGTCGCGGCCGGCGGTACCGTGATGGACCCGGAGGTCATCGCCCGGCTGCTGACCCGAAGCGGTCCCGACCAGGCGCTGGCCAGGCTCAGCCCGCGAGAGCGCCAGGTACTGGAGCTGGTGGCCGAGGGACGCTCTAACGCGGCCATTGCGCAGCAGCTGGTCATCACCGAGCGGGCCATCGCCAAGCACACCTCGACCATCTTCACCAAGCTAGACCTGCAGCCCTCGGACGACGACAACCGCCGCGTCCTCGCGGTCCTGGCCTACCTCGGCCGCTGATAAGCCCGCCTGGACCGGCCTGCCGCCAGGAGGTCAGGCGGTCGGTGTCCGGCTGGCCGCCTCCAGGCCCAGCTCGGTGACCGATGTCTCGCGCATCTTGAACTTCTGCACCTTGCCGGTCACGGTCATCGGGAACTCGTCGGTGAACCGCACATATCTCGGCACCTTGAAATGCGCGATCTTCCCCGTGCAGTAGGCCCTGACATCCTCGACGGTCAGCTCCTGGCCGGGACGCAGCTTGACCCAGGCGCAGAGCTCCTCGCCGTACTTCTCGTCCGGCACCCCGATCACCTGCACGTCCTCGATCGCCGGATGGGCGTACAGGAACTCCTCCACCTCACGGGGGTAGACGTTCTCGCCGCCGCGGATGACCATGTCCTTGATCCGCCCGACGATGTTGAGGTATCCCGCCTCGTCCATGACCGCCAGGTCGCCGGTGTGCATCCACCGCGATGTGTCGATCGCCTCCGCGGTCTTCTCCGGCTCGTCCCAGTAGCCGAGCATCACCGAGTATCCGCGGGTGCACATCTCGCCCGGCTCGCCGCGCGGCAGTACCAGGCCGGTATCCGGGTCGATGATCTTGACCTCGACATAAGGGTGCGCCTTCCCGACCGTGGCGACCCGGCGCTCCATGTCGTCATCCGCCGTGGTCTGGGCGGAGACCGGGGACGTCTCCGTCATCCCGTAGCAGATCGTGACCTCGGACATGTGCATCTCGCTGACCACGCGCTTCATGACCTCCACCGGGCACGGGGATCCGGCCATGATGCCCGTCCGGAGCGTGGACAGGTCATAGCTGGCGAAGTCGGCCAGCGCGAGTTCGGCGATGAACATCGTCGGCACCCCGTACAGCGACGTGCACCGCTCCTGCTGCACGGCGCGCAACGTCGCCGCTGGCTCGAAGCCCGGTGCCGGGATGACGATGCAGGCGCCGTGCGTGGTGCAGGCCAGGTTGCCCAGCACCATCCCGAAGCAGTGGTAGAACGGCACCGGGATGCACACCCGGTCGGCCGGGGTATACCGGCACCCGTCGCCGATGAACAAGCCGTTATTCAGGATGTTGTGGTGGGACAGCGTCGCGCCCTTGGGGAACCCGGTGGTCCCGCTGGTGTACTGGATGTTGATCGGGTCATCGAAGGACAGCCCGGCCGCCCGCAGCTCGAGGTCGCCCGGCCCGGCGGCCGCTGCCGCCGTTCCCGCCGTGACCAGGCTGTCCCAGTCAGCGGTGCCCAGGTAGATGACCTGCCTGAGCTCGTCCAGGCCGCCGCTCACCTCGCCCACCATGGCGCGGTAGTCGCTGGTCCTGAAGCTGTCCGCGCTGACCAGCAGAGCGACACCGGACTGGCGCAGCACGTAGCCGAGCTCGTGACTGCGGTACGCGGGGTTGATGTTGACCAGGATCGCGCCGATCTTGGCGGTGCCGTACTGGAGCAGCAGCCACTCGGCGCAGTTCGGGGCCCAGATGCCCACCCGGTCGCCTGCCTCGATGCCCGCCGCGACCAGGCCGAGCGCCACGGCGTCGGTGTCGGCGTCCAGCCCGGCGTAGGTCCACCGGCGCCCGGTGGGCACGTCCACCAGGGCCTCGCTGGCGGGATGGGCAGCCGCCACGCGCCGCAGGTTGGCACCGATCGTCTCGCCGAGCAGGGGAGTGGCCGCCGTTCCGTGGCTGTACGACGGCTGGGTCGCGCCGGGCATGATGTCATCCTTCGCAGTCGGGTCACCCAATGATCTCCGTTATGCATGGTGGTGTGAAGGTCCGGGGCCTGTAGCCAAGCTGTGATGCGGCAGAAGGTGGCGCGCGGGGTTACTGTCAGAGGAGTCCGTTTAGCTGCGGCCGGAGCGGAACCTTGGGAATCTGGATCGTCTGGCTGGTCGTCGCGGCAGCGCTGGGCGCCGCCGAGATCGTTACCGCCACGCTCGCATTCGGCCTGGTGGCCGTGGCCGCCCTGGTCGCGGCCGGCACTGGCGCGGTGGGCGGCAACGCGGCGCTGCAGTTCGTCGCCTTCGTCGTCGCGTCCGCCGCGGGCCTCGGGATCGCGCGGCCCCTGGCGATGCGCCACATCCAGCAGCCGCCGCTGCTGCGGACCGGGACTGCCGCGCTCGTCGGGCGGACCGCCTTCGTCCTCGAGGACGTCACCGCCCGCGGCGGGCGGGTCCAGATCGGCGGCGAGGAGTGGTCGTCGCGGCCCTACGACGAGACGCTGGTCATCCCGGCCGGCTCCACCGTCGACGTCATGCAGATCGAGGGCGCGATAGCGCTCGTTTACCCGCGGGAGTAACCATGGACATAGCCGGGCTGTCCGCCCTCATCGCCGGACTCGTCGTCGTCTTCGCGATGGTCATCCTGGTGGTCAAGACGGTCCGCATCGTGCCGCAGGCACGAGCGCGCAACGTCGAGCGCCTCGGCAGATATCGCAAGACCCTGGAACCGGGAATGAACGTCATCATCCCGTTCATCGACCGGGTCAAGCCGCTGATCGACCTGCGAGAGCAGGTGGTCTCGTTCCTGGGCCAGCCGGTCATCACCGAGGACAACCTCGTCGTGAAGATCGACACCGTGCTGTTCTTCCAGGTCACCGACCCGCGGGCGGCCGACTACGAGATCGTCGACTATATCCAGGCGATCGAGCAGCTCACCGCGACGATGCTGCGCAGCGTGATCGGGTCCATGGACCTGGAGCAGAGCCTGACCTCACGGGACAAGATCAACACGATGCTGCGCGGCGTGCTGGACGATGCCTCGGGCAAGTGGGGGATCAGGGTGACGCGCGTCGAGATCAAGGCCATCGACCCGCCGCAGAGCGTCAAGGAGGCGATGGAGAAGCAGATGCGGGCCGAGCGCGAGAAGCGTGCCGCGATCCTCAACGCGGAGGGCATCCGCCAGTCGCAGATTCTCACCGCTGATGGTGACAAGCAGGGGACGATTTTGCGAGCCGAGGGCGATAAGGAGAGCGCGATCCTGCGCGCCGAGGGCCAGGCGCAGGCGATCGGCACGGTGTTCGAGGCCATTCACGACGGCGATCCGGACCCCAAGCTGCTTGCGTACCAGTACCTGCAGACTCTGCCGCAGCTCGCGCAGGGCCCTGGCAATACTGTCTGGATGATCCCGAGCGAGCTGACCAGCGCGCTGAAGTCGCTGAGCTCGGCGTTCGACGGCGCTGGCGGCGGCCGCGGTGGTGAGGATGGCGCATCGGCGCAGAATGGCCTGGCTCCCCCCGGGCGCCCGGGCAGGACGCGCCCGGCACAGGTGCCGGCTCAGACTGGTCCGGCCGAGCTGCTCGGCCAGGCAGGCAATGCTGAGGTGCTGGGCCGCGCGGGCGCAGCCTCGGCGGCGCGTCAGGCGAATTCTGCGATGCCACCCCAGGCTGATCCGATCGAGGTTCCTGAGCTGGCCGGCCTTCCCGGCGCGCCGGACTTCAACGGCATTCCCGAGGCGCTGGACCCAGGTACTCTTCCCGAGGTGCCGGACCTGTCCCTGCCCGAGTTGCCGGACGTGGTTACTCCCGCTGCGTCCGATACCGGAGCCAGCTCCTGACCGGTACCCTCGCTGCCAGGCACAGCAGGCGTGGCGGGACGGCGCATTAGTGTCGAAGTCACCCCTGCTGCGGTAAGAGCAGCAGCAAATTGCCATCGACACTAATGCAGCGCCGGTCAGAGGGTCAGAACCTGATCGCCAGGCCGACTGTGAGCAGGGCACCGAACGCGAGCTGCAGCCGCCCGGTCTGCCCGAGCGCGGCGATCAGGCGCGGTCCTGCTGCGCCCTGGCGTACGAGCTGGACCGGCGGCAGCGCGAACGGCACTGCGGCCAGGGCGATCAGGGCCAGTGGCGCTACCGGCGCGATAGCCGCCGCGACGCAGAACGGCAGCGCGATGCATCCCACATACAGCAGCCGGGTCCGCTTGTCGCCGAGCACCACCGCAAGCGTGCGCTTGCCCGTCACGCTGTCGGTCGGGATATCCCGCAGGTTGTTGATGACCAGCAGCGCGCAGGCGAGCAGCCCGACCGGCGCGGACGCGGCCACTGCCAGCCAGGCGATCGTGCCCATCTGCACGTAGGCGGTCCCGGCCACGGCGGCAAGGCCGAAGAACAGGAACACCGAGACCTCGCCGAGCGCCCGGTACCCGTAGGGCCGGCTGCCGCCGGTGTAGAACCACGCGGCGGCAACGGCGGCAGCGCCGGGCAGCAGCAGCCACCACGAGGTCACGGCGGCCAGGACCAGCCCGGCCGCGCACGCCACCGCGAAGCAGGACAGCGCCGCGGCCAGCACGTGCCGGGGCGGGGCGAGCCCGGAGCCGACGAGCCGCACCGGGCCGACCCGGCGCTGGTCGGTGCCGCGGACACCATCGCTGTAGTCGTTGGCGTAGTTGACGCCGACCTGCAGCGCCAGGGCGACGACCAGTGCCAGCGCCGCGCGCCACAGGGAGAACCGGCCATAGCCGAGCGCGACGCCGGTGCCCACCACGACGGGGACGACCGCCGCCGGGAGCGTCCGCGGCCGAGCGCCCGCTACCCAGTCCCGTGCTGCGGCCACAACCTGCCCTTCACCCCTCGTCCGGAGGGTCACACACTAGCCGGGAGCACAGCCCGGCCAGAACGCAGCGTCCGAGTGCAGGCCCGCGTCGCGGGCAGCGTCATCTCGCGCCGGATGACCCGAGCTGGCGCGTCATCACGTCCGCGGCGAAGGTCACCTCACGGGCGGGAGGGCGCGCGCGGCGGCCTCGCGGATCGCCTCGATCTGCTCAGCCTCCAGGCGCTGCTTGCGGCTGGCCTTCGACTGCCGCTTGAAATACTTGCTGATCCGGCCGCCGGCGAAGACGTCGACGCCGCGCAGGCTGGCCACATCCCACGGGATCGTGGGCCCGTAGATCACCATCGCGGGCCGGACAGTGAGCTCCCGCTTGAGCTCGGCGCCGACCAGGGTGCTGGCCCGCGAGGCCTCCCAGCGGGCGTGCCTGAGCCGGTCCTTCTGGCTGTACGGGCCGTGATAGAGCATGCCGCCGGCGACGGTCCGGATCGGCAGGCGCCGGTCCCAGCGCTCGGAGTCCAGCGCGAACACGCCGGCCGGCCCGATCACGAGGTGGTCGATGACCTGGTCGCTGCCGGGGATCGCGCGCGCATTCAGGGCGAGGTATCCGGCCCGCCGCAGCGAACGCAGGCGGCGTCTTGTCTGCCGCTGCGCCGAGGTGGCCAGCGCGTCCGCCGGGATGTACGGCCCGTGCATCGAGCGATAGACCGTGTCGGCGATCGCGACCAGGACCGCGGCGGTCAGGCCGAGCCGCCAGTTCAGCAAGATCGCGATGGCTATCCCCACGACGGTCGCCACGGCCGCGCGAATCACCCAGACCGACAGCCGGGGATCTGCGGTCACCCTGGTGAGATTCGGGCGAGGGGCCAGGCGAGAAGGCAGCGGGGAGGGCTGGGAGGGCGGCGAGGGCTGGGAGGGCTGGGAGGGCTGGCGGGCGGGCGGGGGGAAACTGCCCTGAGCCTGTTCCCTGGCGTCGGCCTGGGCCGCTTGTCCGGTCCGTGCCTCCGGACCCTGTTCTCGGTCCACTCTCTAAGGGTAACCGACCTTGCACGGGTTGAACATGTGGATCATGACTTGGGGCTCAAGCTGGACCGTCGGGCCAAGGGCCGTCTACTGTTCGGTAACATGACCCAGATTCATGACATGACCGTGATTGAGCTGGCCGCGGGGATTCGCGATGGCGAGCTCTCGCCCGTTGAGATAGCCGACCACTACCTGGACCGCATCGACCGCCTGGGCGAGCAGGTCGGCGCGTTTTACACGGTCACCCATGAGCTGGCGCGCGAGCAGGCGGCCACGGCGGAGAAGGCGGCCGAGCAGAGCCGCCGGTCCGCCGGCGGGCAGGCGACGTCGCTGCCGCCGCTGACCGGCGTGCCGATCCCGATCAAGGACCTGAACATGGTCGCCGGGGTGCGCCTCACCTTCGGGTCCACGGTGCTCAAGGACAACGTGGCGACCGAGGACGACTACGTGGTCGGCGCATTGCGGGCGGGCGGCATCGTCATCACCGGGAAGACGGCCACGCCCGAGTTCGGCCTGCCGTGCTACACCGAGACCAGGATCGGGCCGCCGGCCCGCACCCCGTGGGACCTGTCGCGCTCGGCCGGCGGGTCCAGCGGCGGCGCGGCGGCCGCGGTGTCGGCTGGCCTCGCGCCCGCCGCCCAGGGCAGCGACGGCGGCGGATCGATCCGGATCCCGGCCAGCGTGTGCGGCCTTTATGGCATCAAGCCGACCCGAGGCCGGATCTCCGGCGGCCCGCTGATGCCCGACCTGGCCGGGCTGTCCACCGACGGGCCGCTCGCCCGGACGGTCGCCGACGCGGCGCTGCTGCTCGACGTGATGACCGTCAATCACCCGGGCGACATGTACACGCTGCCGCCGCTGCCCGCCGGCGAGAGCTTCCTGTCGCACGCAAGCCGTGATCCCGGCAGGCTGCGCATCGCCCGATCCCTGCAGAACGCAGTTCCCGGCGCCGATGTCCACCCAGACTGCATCGCCGCCTACGAAGACGCCAGCGCCCTGCTGGCTGATCTCGGCCATGAGGTGGAGGACATCGAGCTGCCCTTCGGCAATGACGCCGTGCCCATGTTCGAGATCCTGTGGTACGCGATGGCCACGCTCGCGCCGGTCGATCCGGCCCAGGAGGGCGAGCTGCTGCCGCTGACCCGCTACCTGCGCGAACGGGGCCAGCAGCTCACGGCCGGTGAGCTTCTGTACGCGCAGGCGTACCTGCAGGCGATCATGCGCCCCGCCCTGTCCATTCTGAACGGCTACGACGCGATGCTCAGCCCCACGCTCGCGCTGCCCCCGGTCCCGGTCGGGTACTTCGACGAGGTAGAGCCGGCCGAGAACTTCGAGCGGCAGAAGCGGTTCACCCCCTACACGGCGCTGTACAACCTCTCCGGTCAGCCCGCCGTCAGCCTGCCGCTGCACTGGAATGACGCCGGCCTGCCCATCGGCGTGATGCTGGCGGGCCGGATGGGTGACGAGGCCACGCTGATCTCGCTGTCGGCGCAGATCGAGGCCGCCCGGCCGTGGAAGGACCGGCACCCGCCGATCTGGTAAGCGCCGCCGCTGCGGTCAGCGCCGCCGCTGCGGTCAGCAGCCGCCGGGCGGCCCTGGCGTTCCGGCACCCACGGCTGGCTCGTCCACGACACCGCCGCTGGTGCTGCGCAGCACGGCGCCGAAGTGAACGACGTACCACCGTCCGCGCCACGAGATCAGGGACGCGATCCCGATGGACCGCAGCTGCCCGCGCCGCCGGTACAGCACCCGCGCGCCCGCCACGTGCCAGTAACCGACGGCGTTAGCGCAGATCCCGGGGTCGATCCAGCTGGCCTGCGCCGACGGGACGATCACCCGGACGAGCCTGGCCTGGCTGGCCTTGCGGCCGAGCAGGGCATGGGCTGCGCCGACATCCAGGCGGAAGTCAGCGACCAGCCGGTCATGCCAGTCCGCCGTCGGGTCGGCGATGGCCTTCACCTGCCGGTAGGCGCTCACCGGGAAGAACGCGGGCAGGCCGGCGGCAGTCTTGCCGGTGACCACTGCTGCCCACAGGTCTGTCATCTCCGCGCGAAAGACGCTGGTCCGCGCGCTGGGCCTGACCCTGGTCTGGTGCAACCGCGCCGGCGGCCGCGGGATGGCGATCACGCCCGGCGCGATGCCGGGGCCGGCGCCTGACGTGCCCGCGGCCGGGGCAGGGGCGGGTGACGCAGCCGCCGATGCGGTCAGCCGGGCGCCAACGGACTGCACCGGCCGCCCGCCCGCGCAGCCCGTCGCCAGCACCACGGTCGCGGCAACCAGCGCTGCACGCGCCAGCGAGCGCGGCCGGTGGAGCTCAGCGGGCATGGCTGCATCCATCGGATCACCGTACTGTCGAGAGCGGACGGCGCCACTGTCGAGAGCGGACGGCGCCGTTCGACTACTGGTTGAAGGCTGGCGGAGGTCGCCGGCCGAGAGGTGGTATGTGATGCGGTATCTCTTCCGGGCCGGCTGACCCTGCTCCGGGCCGGCTGACCCTGCTCCGGGCCGGCTGACCCTGTTCCGGGCCGGCTGACCCTATTCCGGGCCGGCTGTCCCTTTCCTGGCCGCTGGCCTGCACAAGCCTGACGGACAACGTCACGGCGGGCCGCAGAAGGGCGCATACTAGTAGTTGATGAAGACTACCCGCGCCGCCACCCGGCGCTACCTGCCCGGAAGCCCCTTCAACGTCCCGACCGTGGTTCGACCCGTTGAGCATTTCGCGGTTCTGGACCAGGTGACGCATGACAAGTACGGCCTCGGCCGCGTCATCGGCGTGGAGGACGAGATCGCCGTGCTTGTCGACTTCGGTTCACGGCAAGAGCGAATCAGGACGCCGGACTCCAAGCTGACCAAGCTGTAAGGCTGTCGGCGAGATCCGGTTCGTGCCGCTGCCTCAGCATGCCCCATTGTGCGGCAGCGGCAGTACCGTCGCGTTTGCGCGAGCTCGCGCTGGTTCATGGCATATCGGCGCCTGATGGATAAAGCCGCACCCGGAGCCAGCAGCCTGAGGCATGGCGTTGGCCGTGCCGCCACCGGTGATCTTGTGCGAGGCGTACCGTGGTGGGGGGTTCTCTCGTCGGCTGCGGCTCCCGTCCTGGTGATCGGCGGGTGGACGATTGCCGCGGCGCTTCAGCCCGGTCGCTTCGATCCGGTCACGCAGACCATCAGCGCACTGGCCGCGAACGGCGCCACCGACCGCTGGGTGATGACGCTGGCGCTGCTTGCGCTCGGCGTCTGTCATGTCACGACAGGACTGGCGCTGCGGCCGGCTGCGCTGCCCGGCCGACTGCTGCTCATGGCAGGCGGTGTTGCCACGATCGTTGTCGCCGCGAACCCGCTGCCCGCCGCCGGCGGCGGCTCGCTGCCGCACGGACTGGCCGCCGGAGCCGGTTTCGTGGCCCTGGCGACCTGGCCGGCCGGCGGATGGAGGCCGGGCCGATCCATGCCGGGAAGCCTGCGTCCGGCCGTCGCCGCAGCTGCCGTCACGACGCTGACGGTCCTGCTGGCATGGTTCGCCATCGAGCTCTGGACCGGGGGAAGACAGGTCGGCCTGTCGGAGCGCGCAGTCTCCGGGGCAGAGGCGATCTGGCCGCTGACGGTAGTCCTCACCGTCTGCTGGCAGTTGTCCCGGCTAGACACTCTGCAGCACGCTCTGCAGCGCTGAGGCATCGGCCGCTGGTCCACCCGCCAGCGTCAGGGGCGGCCGGTGGCTTCTAGGACGACGTGGGACGGTCCGGGGTGCCGGACAGCTTTCAGGCCCGCGGTGGCCAGGTGCCTGGCGTAGCGGGCCTCCAGGCTTGCGTGCACCACGATCAGCAGCTCCCGCCCGCCCCTGGCCCGCTGGGCGAGACCGCGCATCAGCTCGGCGCTCTGCGCGGCATTGATATGGGTCGGGACGTTGCAGACGGTCAGCGGGGTGGACTCGGCCTGGAGGGGATCCGGGGTGCAATGCACGTCCATCCGGACGCCGCAGGCGGCCGCGTTCCGCTCGGCGAGCCACAAGGCTATGCAGTCCACGTCGGTGGCCACGGCGCGCTCGGCGACCCCGCCCCGGACCGCCGCGATGGCGAGCGGGCCGTACCCGACGCCGATGTCCGCGATCACGCCCGCCGGCGGCCGGCGCAGCATGACCTCGGCCAGCAGGCGGGAGCCATCGTCGATGCGGTCCGGGGAGAAGACGCCGTAGTCGGCCAGGAAGGTGAGCTCGTGGCCGCCGATCACGGCCGAGAACTGCCGGGCCTCGGGCAGCTCCGCCTCGGCCAGCGCGTCCTGGGGCAGCGCGTCCTGGGGCAGCGCGTCCTCGGGCAGCGCCGCCTCGGGCAGCGGTGGCGGGCGGGCGCTGATCCGGGCCAGGGCGCCGTCGCGCGTCCGCTCGACATCCTGCCAGCCGAGCCCGGCGAGCAGAGCGCCGAACGACCGGGGGCCCTGCTGCCTCTCCAGGTACCAGGAGACTTCGGCTCCGGGCCGGGCCAGACGGTACGTCACCAGCCAGCTGAGCACTGGGATGAGGGACTTGCCCCGGTAGCCGGGGACCCGGACGCGGACGCTTCCAGCACGCGGCAGCTCTGCGGCCATCGCCGTGTGTAGTCCAATTCGCGAGGCAGCGCCGGAGAGGCCGGCGCCGGAAAGGCCGGCGCCGGAAAGGGCAGCGCCGGAAAGGGCAGCGCCGGAAAGGGCAGCGCCGGAAAGGGCAGCGCCGGAAAGGCCGGCAGCCAGCTCAGTGGCGGTGAAGCCGATTCCGCCGTCGCCTCGCGGGATCCCTCCAGGCGGGATGCCCAGGTGCCATTGGCCGATGTGCCTGATGCCCGGCAGCCCCGCGTCCATGATCGGCTGATTCTACTGAGCCGCCGCGCCGGCCACGTGGCTGCGCCGGGGTCGGCTGCCACGCAATCATGGGGGATGAGCGATTGCGGGCTAGCCCGGCGGGCCGAGGCGCTTGGCGTGTCGGCCGCCTACCTGGACTGGCGGAAGAAAAGAGTCAAGGCAAGCGCCGAGACTCTCACCGCCATCCTCGACGCTCTCGGCGATCCGCCCGATCACTGTGCACTCTCCGCGCAAGCCCAAGCCCAAGCCCAACCGCGGGCGCGGGCGCTAGCGCAGGCCGACCGCCGAGGCGTGCCGCGGATCCCCCGGCGGAGGTCCTGGGGATTCACCGTCCAGCTGTACTCGATCCGCTCCCGCAGGTCCTGGGGGCACGGAGACCTGCGCGACCTGGCCAACCTGGCCGTCTGGAGCGCCCGCGAGCTGGGCGCCGGCTTCGTGCTGGTCAACCCGCTGCATGCGGCGGAGCCCCTGCCCCCGGTCAGCCCGTCCCCCTACCTCCCGATGACCAGGAGGTTCACCAGCCCGCTCTACTTGCGGATCGAGGACATTCCCGAGTACGGGCGGCTGCCCGCGCCCGAGCGCGGTCGTGTTGACGCACTGGGAGCCCCGCTGCGTGCCCGCAACTCCGTATCCGACCTGCTCGACAGAGACGCGGTCTGGACGGCCAAGCGGGCAGCTCTGGAGATCATCCATGCGGTTCCGCTGACCGAGCGGCGGCGCGACCAGTACGAGCGTTACCGCCAGCGCGAGGGCAGCGACCTGGACAGCTGGTCCGCCTGGTGCGCGCTCGCGGAGCAGCATGGAACCGACTGGCGCAAATGGCCACATGAGGCGCGGGCACAGCGTTCTGGCGCTGAAGTTATCGAGCGGTACCACCTGCGAGCGGCAGCGGAATTTCATAGCTGGCTGCAATGGCTTGCCGACGAGCAGATGGCAGCGGCGCAGGAAGCGGCACTGGATGCCGGAATGGACATCGGGGTCATTCACGACCTGGCCGTCGGCGTGCATCCCGGCGGCGCGGACGCGTGGGCGCACCAGGACCTGCTGGTGCGCGGGATGAGCGTCGGCGCGCCGCCGGACGGGTTCAACCAGCTCGGGCAGGACTGGTCGCAGCCGCCGCTGCACCCGCAGCGGCTGGCCGCGGCGGGCTACCGGCCGCTGGCCGGGCTGTACGCGAGCGGGCTGCGGCACGCGGGCGGCCTGCGAGTGGATCACGTGATGGGGCTGATGCGGCTGTGGTGGGTGCCGGAGGGCATGACGCCCGATCGCGGCGCCTACGTGCGGTACGACCACACGGCGACGGTGGGCGCGCTGGCCGGCCAGGCGGCACGCGCCGGGGCACTGGCGATCGGCGAGGACCTCGGCACCGTGGATCCGTGGATCCGCAACTACCTCGCGGGCCGCGGCATCCTCGGCACATCCCTGCTCTGGTTCGCCCGCGAGAGCGACGGCACTCCGCTGCTGGCCCGGAACTGGCGACGCGGGTGCATGGCCACCGTGGGCACGCACGACGTCCCGCCAGTCCAGGGCTTCCTGTCCGGTGAGCAGGTGACCGTTCGCGCCCGGCTGGGCCTGCTGGCCCAGCCAGAAGAGGCAGAACGCAAAGATGCCGAGCTGATGCTGTCCGGATGGCAGGACGCGCTCGTGCGGGAGGGCCTGATCCCGCGTGGCCAGCGGCCGTCGGCAGCGGAGTTCACCGTGGCGCTGTACGCCTATCTCGCGCGGACGCCCGCCGCGCTGGTCGGCGTCTCGCTGGCCGACGCCGTCGGCGACCGCCGCACGCAGAACATCCCCGGGACCTGCGACGAGTACCCGAACTGGCGGATCCCGCTGTGCGACGGGGAAGGCGAGGCGGTGCTGCTTGAGCACCTGCCGGACCTGGAACTGCTCCAGGCTGTCGTGCGGGCGGCCCTTCCGTGAGCGTTGCCTGCTTCCTGGCGGGTCAGGAGGCCTCGGCGTCTCGCTGGCGGCAGCGAAGCGCGCGGGCGACGTCGTCGCGGCCCTCGGCCAGCAGCCGGCGCAGCCCCGCCGGGGGATCGGTCCGGGCCAGGTAGTCGTCCGCCGCGCTGATCGCGGCCGGGGTGATCACCGAGATCGGGTAGGCGTTCTGGGCAAAGTACTGCGCCATGTCCGAGCCCCAGGCCTGCCACTTCTCGGCGACGACCTCGAAGAACCTGGCCGCATACGGCGCCAGCAGCTCGTCCTGGTCCGGGTCCTGGAAGCCGTCGAGCGCCGCCCGGAACGTCGCGTTCGGCAGCGTGCCGCCGACGATCTGCATCCAGGCGGCCTGCTTGGCCTCCGGCTCGGGGATCGAGGCCTGGCACTGCGCCGCGTGCCGCTCCCCGGCGTCGGTGCGGTCGCTGTCCAGTTCGGCGTCGATCCTGGCCTGGCCGGCCGCGCCGCGGCTGACCAGCCGGTGCAGCAGCCGCCACCGCAGATCGGTGTCGACGGCGAGCCCGTCGATGCCCCCGCTGCCATCCAGCAAGCTGGTCAGCAGCTGGAGGTCCTGGGCTGAGGTGGCGACCCCGGCGAGGGCGTGGGCATAGGCGAGCTGGTGATCTGAGCCCGGCTCGGCGCGCAGCAGCAGGCCGCGCATGGCCGCGGCAAGCTGCGCGAGGCCGCTGCCGCGCCCGCCGGGGTCGGCGAACCGGCGGGCCGCCATCGAGGCCTGCCGCAGCAGGTTCTGCACGATTGCGATGTCGGAGACGGATGCGATTCCGGACAGCACCAGGCTGACGTAGTCGCGGGCTGCCATCTCGGCGTCCCGGCACATGTCCCAGGCGGCGGCCCAGCACAGCGCGGCGGGCAGCGATTCGGTGAAATCGCCGATCCCGCTGACCAGCGTGCTCAGCGAGCGGGGGTCCAGCCGGACCTTGGCGAAGCTCAGGTCGTCGTCATTGACCAGCACGAGGTCGCTGCGACGCTCGCCGACCAGCGCGGGCACCTCGGTCCGGTCCCCGGCGACGTCCACCTCCACCTGGCTGCGCCGAGTCAGGCCGGCGCCGGTCGTATCGTACAGGCCGATCGCGATGCGGTGCGGCCGCAGCATCGGATGGCTGGCCGGCGCTTCCTGCAGGACGGCAAAGGCGCTGAACCGGTCCTGCTCGTCGGTCTGGTAGTCCGGTCGCAGGGTATTGACCCCGGCGGTCTCCAGCCACGCCTTGGACCAGGACGACAGGTCCCGGCCGGAAGCCTGTTCCAGGGCGGCCAGCAGATCGCCGAGGGTCGCGTTGCCCCAGGCATGCTGGGCGAAGTAGCTGCGCAGCGCGGCCAGGAAGTTGTCGCTGCCGACGTAGGCGACGAGCTGCTTGAGCACGGCGGCGCCCTTGGCATAGGTGATGCCGTCGAAGTTCACCTCGACGGCCTCGATATCCACGATGTCGGCGGCGACCGGGTGGGTGGAGGGCAGCTGATCCTGCCGGTACGCCCATGCCTTCCAGACCTGGGCGAACGTGGTCCAGGCCGTGCGCCAGCGGGTGGCCCCGGCCTGCGCGGTGATGCCCGCCCAGGTGGCGAAGGACTCGTTCAGCCACAGGTCATCCCACCAGCGCATGGTGACCAGGTCGCCGAACCACATGTGCGCCATCTCGTGCAGGATCGTCTCGGCCCTTGCCTCCCTGGCCGAGTCGGTCACCCTGGAGCGGAACACGTAGTCCTCGACGAAGGTGACGCAGCCCGCGTTCTCCATCGCGCCCGCCTTGAACTCGGGCACGAAGAGCTGGTCGTACTTGCCGAACGGGTAGCGCACGCCGAACGCGTCGTGGAAGTAGTCGAAGCCCTGCCGGGTGACCTCGAAGATCTCGTCCGGGTCGAGGTAGCTGGCCAGCGACTGGCGGCAGTACAGGCCGAGCGGGATGCCGCCGTGCTCGTCGCGCACCGCATGGTAGGGGCCGGCGGCGACCGCGGTGATGTACGTGGACATGACCGGCGTCGGCGGGAAGTGCCAGCGCATCGTGCCGAGCTCGGCTGGCTCGCCGGCGACGTCCGGTGCCATGTTCGAGATCACCTGCCAGGTGTCCTGGCCGATCACGGTGAACTCGAACGTCCCCTTCAGGTCCGGCTGGTCGAAGCAGGCGTAGATCCGGTGGGCGTCGAATGTCTCCAGGTCGGAGTACAAGTAGACGCCCTTGTCGGCCGGGTCGGTGAACCGGTGCAGCCCCTCGCTGCTGCGGGAGTAGGCGCAGTGCGCGATGACTCGCAGCTCGTTGCTGGCCGCCAGGCCGGCCAGGGCGATGCGGTCCCCGTCGAACGCCGCCCGGCTTACCTGCTGACCGTTCAGCGTGATCTCGATGACCTCAGGCGCGGTGAGGTCGGCAAATGACGACGCGCCCGGGCTCGTGCAGCCGAACGCGACAGTGGTCACTGAGCGGAAGGTGGCTTCCCCGCCGGTCAGGTCCAGCTCAATCCGGTAGGACTCGACGTTGAGCAGCCGCGCTCGTTCCCGCGCCTCATCGCGCGTGAGGTTGAAAGCCACTGTGCTGATCATCCCTTCCCTGGCCTGGCCATTCCGGCATGCTCCCATCCTGCTCTGCCGGCTCCAGGTGGCCAGCGGCAGCCGGCGGAATTCTCGCGGCGGCCTCCCGGTTGTCCGCTGAGGAACCCGATGCTGAGGAGATAGACATGCCCGAGCAGGAGCCTACCCCGGTCGACTTCTGGTTTGACCCGCTATGTCCCTGGGCGTGGATCACTTCGCGCTGGCTGCTTGAGGCGGAGAAGGTGCGCCCGATCCAGGCGCGCTGGCACGTGATGAGCCTCGCCGTCCTTAATCAGGGCAAGGAGGACATGTCAGAGCGCTACCAGGAGCTGATGAAGCAGGCGTGGGGCCCGGTGCGGGTCTGCATCGCCGCCGAGCAGAAATTCGGCCCCGGCGTGCTGCTGCCGCTCTACACGGCGCTGGGCACCCGCTTCCACAACGAGAAGGCAGAGAAGGACCGGGCGACGATCGAGGCCGCCCTGGCGCAGGCCGGCCTGCCGGCCGAACTGGCCGACGCGATGGACTCGACCGACTATGACGAGGCGGTGCGCGCATCTCACCATGACGGCATGGACCAGGTGGGCTACGAGGTAGGCACCCCGGTCATTTCGGTGCAGGGCACGTCGTTCTTCGGGCCGGTGGTCTCGCCGATACCGCGCGGCGACGCCGCTGGCAAGCTCTGGGATGGCGTCCTGCTCGTCGCCGGGACCGACGGATTCTTCGAGCTCAAGCGCAGCCGGACCAGGGACCCGATCTTCGACTGACCCAAGCCCGCGTAGCGCCTGGCCTGGCCTGGCCTGCCGCCGCGTCTGGCCTGGCCCGCGGCCTGCCGCCGCTATCACCTCGGTGCTGGCGGCGGCAGTATCGTGAGCGCCCATGCGCACGGGGAGCTGATGGCCAGGTGGTGAGTGCCGGCGTCCCGGTCAGTCCGGGTGACGCCGTGACCTGCGGTGCCTAACTCGCTGACGCTCACGCCGCTGCGAGGGTCCGTGCCGTCCTCGCTGACGACGAAACTGCCGCGATGGCCTAACGCCGCGCAGCTGTAGGACCACTGGAGCGTCCAGGTACCGTTGCCGCCGATAGTGAACTGCCTGGTGCTCGCGCTGCCGCGGCCGGTGAAGACCGCCTGGGCGGCACCATGAGTGGCGCGGGCCGGCGCAGTGACGGCCGCGACCAGGACGACCGAGCCAACGACCGCGCACAGGCCCGCCGCACCGGTCCCGGCGGCCGCGAAGAGCCGCAGAGCGCGGCCGGCGTGCTGTCCCAGCGGGGTTAACGGGCGGTGCGGCGCGGCATGATGCGCGGCGCGGGACGGCTGCGGCCATCCGTGCGGAGCCTGGGGAATCATCCGGGTACCTTCGGGTCGGCGGTCCGGGTCTTGGTAACGGAATGTAAGTCAATGGCCCGTTACTTACAGAGAGCGTTGTATCACAACCTGCATCTACCTCCAAGGCCTATAGCTGTTTTGCCTGGTAAATGGCATGATCGTCGCGCCTGATGTACAGGCGTCGTGGCCATCGCCACGATGAGGAAAGCCGGGGCAGAAGCTTCGTGTCGGACGAACGTTACTTTTCGCCCGATGGAAATATACGTTGAGTAATCGGCGATACCAGCCAGTCGACGGCTGCGCGGGCTAGCGCCTCGCCCGTTCCCGTGCGATGCGAGAAGATGTTGGGCATGCGGAGCAACTACATCAACGGCGTCTGGACCCCGTCTGCCAGTGACGCAGGCATCGACGTGGTAAATCCCGCGACCGAGAAAGTCATCGATCGCGTTCCCGCGGGTGATCCGGCGGATGTGGACCTGGCGGTGGCGGCCGCGAGGACCGCCCTCCCCGGCTGGGCCGCAACGTCGGCTGGGGAGCGAGCCACTCAGCTGGATGCTGCCCGCCAGCTGCTCGAGGAACGGGCCGACTCGGTGGCCGCGGCCATCTCCGCGGACATGGGCTCGCCGCTGAGCTTCGCCCGCAAGGTCCAGGTCGGGACGCCGCTCGCGGTGCTCGCCAGCTACGTGGACCTGCTGGCCGCCTACGACTTCGGCGGCGAGCGGGTCGGCAACTCACTGATCGTCCGGGAGCCGGTCGGGGTGGTCGGCGCGATCACGCCGTGGAACTACCCGCTGCACCAGATCGTCGCCAAGGTCGCCGCGGCGCTCGCGGCTGGATGCACGATCGTCCTGAAGCCGAGCGAGGTCGCGCCGTTGGCCGCCTACGAGCTCGCCGAGATCTTCCACGAGACAGAACTGCCCGCCGGGGTGTTCAACCTGGTCAGCGGTACAGGAAAGGTGACAGGTGAGGCCATCGCCGGGCACCAGGGCATCGACGTGGTGTCCTTCACGGGCTCAGCAGCGGCCGGCCGGAGGGTCGCCGAGGTAGCCGCGGCAACCGTCAAGCGGGTGACGCTCGAGCTCGGCGGGAAGTCGGCCAACGTGATCCTGCCGGACGCTGACCTGGCTACGGCCGTCAAGGTGGGGGTCGCCAAGGCATTCATCAACTCCGGTCAGACCTGCAACGCGCTCACCCGCATGCTCGTGCATTCGAGCGTCTACGACGAGGCGGTCGGCCAGGCAGCCAAGAACGCCGGGCGCTACACGACCGGCGACCCGCTCGCCGAGGGCACCCGGCTTGGCCCGCTGGCATCCGCGGCGCAGCGCGACAGGGTCATCTCCTACATCGAGAGGGGGATCGCGGAGGGCGCAAGGGTCGCTGTCGGCGGCACCGAGCAGCCCGGCGGCCTGGACGTCGGCTACTACGTGCTCCCGACCGTCTTCGCGGACGTGGCGCCGCAGATGACGATCGCGCAGGAGGAGATCTTCGGCCCGGTGCTGTCGATCATCGGCTACTCCACCGAGGAGGAGGCCGTCGCCATCGCCAACGGCACGCCGTATGGCCTGGCCGCGAGCGTCTGGTCCGCCGATCAGGATCACGCTGTGACGATCGCGCGGCAGTTGCGGGCCGGGCAGGTCGAAGTCAACGGCGGCGCCTTCAACGTAGCGGCCCCGTTTGGCGGGTTCGGCCAGTCCGGCTACGGCCGGGAACTCGGCGTGCACGGCCTCGAGGAGTTCCTGGAGATCAAGGCCCTCCAGTTCTGACCCGCAGCGCGCTGACCTATCGGCGCGCCGCCGCCGGCAGCGCGATCGCGGCGGGCCGCCGTCGGGCACAATACCCCCCAGGGGTATCGTGGGCCTGATGACCCGCAGCGGCACTACGGCAATCCGGAATTGAGACGTCATGAGATGGCTACCTGCCCTCGGTCATGCGCTGGCCATCGCCGGGTCAATGACCTGGGAGATCCTGTGGGCACTCGTCCTGGGGTTCGGGCTGTCGGCGATCGTGCAGGCTCTGGTGCGGCGCAGCACCGTCGTCCGGCTGCTGGGGGACGACCGGCCGCGGACCCTGGCCGTGGCCGCCGGCTTCGGCGCCGCGTCCTCCTCGTGCTCGTATGCGGCCGTCGCCCTGGCCAGGTCCCTGTTCCGCAAGGGAGCCAGCTTCACCGCCGCCATGGCGTTCGAGATCGCCTCCACCAACCTGGTCGTCGAGCTTGGCGTCATCCTGGCCCTGCTGATCGGCTGGCAGTTCACCCTGGCCGAGTTCGTCGGCGGCCCGATCATGATCGTCGTGCTGGCGCTGCTCTTCCGGCTCGTGCTCCGGCAGCGGCTTCTCGACGGCGCCCGGGTCCAGTCGGACAGGGGCCTGGCGGGATCGATGGAGGGCCATGCCGCCATGGACATGACGATCCAGGGCGAGGGGAGCCTGTGGCGCCGGCTGCGGTCCAGGCAGGCGTTCACGACGGTGTCCCACATATTCGTGATGGAGTGGGCTGCGGTCATCCGTGACATCGTGATCGGCCTGCTGATCGCCGGCGCTGTCGCCGCCTGGGTGCCGGACAGCTTCTGGGCGCACCTCTTCTTCACCGGGCATCCGGTGCTGTCGAGATTCTGGGGGCCGCTGATCGGCCCGGTTGTCAGCCTGCTGAGCTTCGTCTGCTCGATCGGGAACGTTCCGCTGGCCGCGGTGCTGTGGAACGGCGGCATCAGCTTCGGCGGCGTCGTGGCGTTCATATTCGCCGACCTGATCATCCTGCCGATCCTGGTGATCTACCGGAAGTACTACGGGACACCGATGATGCTGCTCATCCTGGCCAGCTTTTACGCCACCATGGTCATCGCCGGGTACGCCGTCGAGCTGATCTTCGGCGGGCTGGGCCTCATCCCGGCGGGACGCCACGCGCGCGTGATGGAGGCGTCCATCCAGTGGAACTACACCACCGTGCTCAACATCATCTTCCTGCTCGTCGCCGCTGCGCTCTGCTACCGCTTCGTCCGCACGGGCGGCGTGCCGATGCTCAAGATGATGGGCGGCGGCCCGCCCGACGCCGCCGCTGACCCGCACGAGCACCACAAGCACTACACGCATCACGAGCACCGCACGAACACCGGGCATGCGGGCCCGCAGCCGACCCCAACGACCGGGCCGCCGCGGGCCCGCCCGTAGGCAACCCGGTCGATGTGCCGTCGTATGGGTTCTGACCCGTACAACGGCACATCGACCGGGTTCTCGGAGAGCGGCGACCGCACCCGCAGCCTCGGCCAGCCCACTCGCCCCCCCGCCGCCCCCGGCCAGCCCGCCGCTGGCTCGAGGCTTACCTGTCGAGTCCCAGCGTGAAGGTTGGCTTCGGTGAGGTCGCGGGCAGCCGGTGCTCCTCGCTCAGCCGGCGGATGGCCGTCCCGGTGGCGAGGAACTCCGTCGCGTGCTCCCCCCAGACGTGATTGTTGACCGCGACGTCCACCCCGACGATGCCCGAGGACCGTGCCTGCGCCGCCTCTGCCTGCATCCGGGCCAGGGAGAGCTCGCGCGCCTCGTAGATGCCCTGGGTGAATACCACCATCTCCTGGTTCCGGCCCGCCTGGCGCAGCGACTGCATCACTGACTGATGCGCGATGTGATAGACGCAGGTCCCGAGCACGAACGCCACCGGAACCGCCCCGGCGGCCAGCAGCCGGAAGAAGTCCTGAGCGGACAGATCCGAGGTGAACGCCCGGCCGTCCGG
>Ga0209871_1000124_pt1 | contig 24375 bp, 17 predicted proteins | sample OrgsoiDNA2013045_FD_185795 | JGI IMG/M metagenome (GOLD analysis project Ga0209871, IMG submission 185795) | Permafrost soil microbial communities from the Arctic, to analyse light accelerated degradation of dissolved organic matter (DOM) -... | ecosystem: Environmental > Terrestrial > Soil >... | reverse complement strand
CCTCGGCCTCGGCCTGGAAGACCAGCGCGTCGAGCATCAGCAGCCAGGCCATGTCCCCGCCGGATTCGGCGGCGGCCTTCAGCCGGGTAATGTCCTGCAGCGCCCGCACGGTCGCCACCCGCTGCCGCTGCACCACCGCGGTGACATCCGCCATGCCCGACCGCATCGCGAACACCAGCTTGATCGCCAGCTCCTGGCGGGGAATCACCTCGCGCGGCACCGGCGTCTCGAACCACCGGCGCAGCTCACCGCGCCCGGCCTTAGTGATCTCGTACACCTTCTGGCCGTCGGCGTCCGCCTCGGCGGTCACCAGCCCGTCCCGCTCCAGGCGCCCCAGGGTGGTGTACACCTGCCCGACGTTCAGCGGCCAGATATCCCCGGTCGCGGCCTCGAACTCGGTCTTCAGCCCGTAGCCGTGCACTGGCCCCGCGGACAGCAGCGCCAGAAGACTGTGACGAACCGACACCAGCACCACCCCATACCAAGTATGCATACCGAGTATGGCACATCAGCGCGCGCGGGTCAACGGCGCGCCGCAGCTCCGATGGAAGCAAGGGTGAGGGCGAATACGCTGCGTGCCCATGATGACTGGTTCGCGCGTCTAGAATCGGGATATTCCGCTTGGCCTCTCAGACTCAATGAGGACTATGACCACGCCCGACGTCGACACGTGGGCACTCGCGGGCTTCCCCGGGCGGCTCGACATCGCCGCGTATCTCACTGCGGACCAGCATGCGGCTCAGTACCGTGTGCTGGTTGACGTGCTCCTCGACGCGCAAGAGCACTCGCTGACTGGGGTTGGCCGAGATGAGCTGCTGGCGATAGTGCGGGACCGCATCGCGGCCGTGACCGACCCGGCAACAGCGGACCAGCTCACTAGTCCGGACTCTTTTGACGTCGATGCGCGCATGAAGGCCCTGCACAACTGGCGCGTGGTGGTCCGCTGGCAGGACAAGGCGAAGACGGAGGCTGACTTCGTCCGTACTCGCGATCGCTATCAGCTGACCAGTGAGGCTGCCGATCTGCACCGCTGGCTCCGGAGAAGGATCGACGAGGATGCCGTCGCGACCAGTGCCGCGGCATTCGCCCCCGCAGTGATCGCTGATCGGCTGGATGACACGCTGGCCGCCCTGGCCGAGAGGGACCATGTCAAGGCCGCGCGGGCGTGGGCGCAGGTCAGCACCACGCTGAAAGACATGGCAGAAGCCGCGTCGATCTGGCAGTCACGCATGGCGTCAGCCCTGGCAGGTTCTCCCGACGAGGAAAAGATGCGCCGCCTTCGGGAGACGCTCATGGCGTACGTCACAGTATGGGGCGCCGGGGTAGACAGCTACAGCCCCCGCATCCGTGAGGCGGTGCGGCGGCTGCGTGCGGCCACTGCCGACGAGGACTGGCGGGCCATGGCACTGGCAGGCGTAGATGCCGACGCCGCCGAGGAGATCCTCCGGGCGATCACACAGGGCCACAAGGACGCCGCGCAGACCCTGGACGCCTGGTTCCGGCCCGGCCCCGGCCAGGCACTGCGGCTGCGCCGGCAGGTCCGTGACGCCGTCACCCCGCTACTGCGCGGATCACGGGCCTTGCTGGCGACCGGCGGAAGGGTGACCCGGCGAGCCGAGCTGCTGCGCATCGCCGGAGCGGTCGAGTCCGCCGGCAGCGACGAAGACGCGTGGCGCGTGTGGTGCGCGGCCACCGGCCTCTGGGGTGCCCGCCACCTCTCCGGTACGCCGGCCGATCCAGAGGTGCCGCCGCGCACATCGTTCTGGGACGCACCGGCGGTTCCTATCGATGTGACCTTGCGCAGGCGCGGCACGCAGTCGGTGAAGGGACGGCCTGCCCACGTCCCGAACCATCGCGAGGCACGCCGGGCGGCGCGGCATGCCGCGGCAGTGCAGCGTGCCGCGGTAGAGCGCGCCGAGCAGGTCATCGCCAGCCGGTCAGGTGCCTACCTCGCCGAGTGGCCGGAGATCTCCAGCGGAGAAGAGGCCGTCATCGTCTGGGACATCCTTACCGCCGTGCTGCGAGCGGCGCCCGATGACAGCGGGGTCCGGACCGCCCTCAGCGGCGACGACCGGTGGATCGTGATGGCCTACCCTGCTCCCCCCGCCCGGCGCTCGGCGCTCCTCGCTACCCCCGATGGGTGGGTCGCCTGCGAGAACTGGCGGATCGAGGTCGGCAGGGCGTGAACACCATCGGGCGCGATAGCGTGCGGGCGGAGGCGCAGGAGACCTTCATCGGCCTGCTGGCCACTCCACTGCTCACCGCTCGCACAAACCCCGCGTTGTTTGCCGCCATCCTGCGGCACCGTGTCACCGTGGGCGACTGGGTCGCCAGGCTCGGATACCGCCTCGTTGTCGCCGGAACGGTCGCCCGGCTGCACCGCGACCCGGTCGGCCCTCAGCTCACCGCCGCGCCGACGCCTTGGGATCCGCCATCCCGCCGTGACCTGGTCCTGCTCGCGCTGACCGCCGCCGCCTGCGAGGACACCGACTCCACCACCACCGTGCAGGAGCTTTCTGATGAGGTCCGGGCTCTGTCGGCTTCGCCCGGCAGCCGTATCACCGCCTACGATCCCGACCGGCGGGCGGAACGGCAGGCGTTCGTGCGTGGCCTGGGCCGCCTCGCCGAGTTCGGCATTCTCATCCGCCGCACGTCCGATGAGACGCTGCTGCGGCAGTGGGAGGAGGACGGCACTGGCGTCGGAGCCGGCTTCGAGATAGACAGGGAGGCGCTGCTTCAGTTCACCGATCCCTACACGGTGGAGCTAGCCCTCGGCGCCGGCCAGGCGGTCGCCGGCGAAGAAGAAACGTCCCGGATCCACACCCGCAGCCAGCGGCTGCTCCGCGTCCTGGTCGAGGACACCGCGCTGCTCTATGCCGACCTGCATCCGCTCGACGCTGAGTACGTCAGGGGGCAGCGATCCTGGCTGGCCGGGCAGGCAGTCGACATGACCGGCGGAACTATGGAGATCCGCGAGGAAGGAATGCTGCTGCGGCTGCCCGAGGACAGATTGACGACCACCGCTGCGACCCCGGCGTTCCCGGCCGCGACGGCTCCAGTGTGGTTTGCCCTCAAGATTCTCGACGCGGTGACCACCGAAGCCGAGCCCGACCAGTTCGGTCGGCTCACGCTGACGGGTGCCCAGGTCGATGCCATTGCCGTCCGCCTGTACACCGACAACTTCCGGGCGCTGACTAGGGCGCTCTCCGACTCCCCTGCCCGGCTGCGGTCAGTTGTCGAGCGGATTCTCGCCGGGCTCGGCCTCATCAGACGGAACGGCGACGGCTGGACCGTCATGCCGACCGCCGCCCGCTACCGCGACCCGAAGGCCATCTGGGAACCGATGCTGGAGGACGTCTTGTGATTGCGCCGTTCGACCTGACGTCATGGCGGGATGCAGCCACGGGCGGCAGGCTGCCGACTGCGCCACGCATGGAGCGCTGGCAGCCGCTGCGGGCCGGCCTGGTGAACCTGTGGGAGTATGACGCCGCTGAAGTTTGGTATGCCGACGGGCGCCTGCAGCTCCAGGGCGCGAACGAGTCGGGCAAGTCGACCCTGATGACGCTGACGACGCTGCTGCTGATAGCCGGCGACATCTCCAGTCACAACATCGATACTCTCGGCCAGAGCGAGAAGCGCTTCCGCTACTACGTCGAGCCGACCGGCCACGCGCTTGACCGGCGCGACGCCATGCAGCCCAAGAACCGCGGCTGGGCCTGGCTGGAGTTCGGCAGCGGGGACGAGTACTTCACCCTCATGCTGTTCGCTGAGTCTCGGCGGGCGGACGGCGCGCTGAAGGTGCAGTGGTCCACAGTGCACGGCTCGGCCAGGGTCCGCGACGGCCTGGCGCTGGCGACTGCCGGGGTCGTAGCCGAGCCCGCTCAGTTCCGCGATGTCCCTGGATTCACGCTGCATCGCTCAGGTAGCGCTTACCGCGAGGAGATCGCCCGCACGCTATACGGCAGCGACACAGCTTGGCTGGATCAGGTCATCCGGATCTTGCGGGTCGTACGCACCCCGCAGATCGGCCACCGCCTCGACCTGAGGTTCCTCACCAGCGCCTTCCGAGTCGCGCTCCCGCCGATCGCCGAGGATGAGATTAACCAGCTCGCCGACGGCTGGGAGCAGCTGCAGCGGCTCCGCGACGAGCGTGACACCACTGAGCAGGCACTTGCAGCGGTCACCGAGTTCACCCGGCAGCGGTGGCGGCCGTGGGCAGACACGGTCATCCGCGCGGCGGCCGACCCGGTAGCTGCTGCCGCCAGCAACCTGACCGGAATCACCCGGGACGAGAAGAACGCTTCGGACGCCGCCCGGAAGCTCGCAGGCGATGTCAGGGATCTGGACGAACGCATCGCCGTCGAGGAGGAAGCCAGCGCGACCGCCGCCGCCCGGCGCGATGCCCTGCGCGACTCCCACGCGTACCAGGACGCAATATCCGCCACGGCAAACGCCCAGCAGCTCGCCGAGGGCGCTAACCGGGCGGAGGGGATCGCCAAGCGATCCCGCGAGCGGGCGAAGGAAGCCCAGCGGGCCATCGCCCCGGCCGAGGAACGATTCGCCAGTGCCCAGGACGCTCTTGTTGACGCCGAACGGGAGGTAGTGACTGCCGTCGACAGAGTGGCAGGGCACGCGGGGAAAGCCGGCCTCGTCGACATTACCGCGCGGTTCCTTCCCGACCGGGACACCGAGCGGCTGCGACAGGCGGCGCGGCTCCGGGTGACGGCTGCCGGGGAGGCGCGGCGGCGGATCGAAGCACACGCCAGCGCGGTGAGAGCCCTCGACTCCGCGGCGGAGAAGGCTCGCGAAGTCCACGGCCGGGCCGGGAAGGCCCAGCTGGAGGCGGCGGAGCGGGAGCGGGGCGTGGAGAGCGCTATCACTGCGGTCGCCGGGTTGCTTTCCGGCTGGGCTCGCGCCCTCGACGAGCGCATCCGGCCCGCCGCCGAGCTTGTCGAGGTATGGACTCGCCGGGTGTCCGGCCTGGCCGGGGCGGACATGCCCGCCCCGGTGCTCGCGGCGGCTGTGAGCCGCGATCACCTCATTCCCGTTCGGCGTCCCCTCGATCAGCGGCGCGCTGAGCTGAACCGTGCGCTGAGGGACAACGCGGCGGCTTACGCAGACACTGAGGCCAAGCTCGCCGTCGTAGCGGCCGAGCGGGACCCCCGGCCCCGGGACCCGGAGTTCTGGCTCCGCCGGGAACGGCCCGAAGGGGTCAGCGCGGACGGCGCGCCGCTATGGCGCCTCGTCGAGAAGATCGAGGAGAGCGCCCCAGTCACACAGCTGGAGGCAGCGATGGACGCTGCTGGTCTGCTGCAGGCCTGGATCACGCCGGACGGATCCTATGTCACCGACCGCGACGGAAGCGACACCGTATGGTCCGCCATGGCGCCCTCGTCCGGTGCTGCGTCGCCGGCTGGTGCTGCGGTGGCGCGATCCTTGCGGGCAGTCCTGCGCCCGGCCGATGACGCCGACGCGCTCGCCGGGATCGTGGACAGGCTGCTCGGGTCGATCGGCTACGGCGAGGATCTTCCTGCGGACGGGACGGCGATCAGCGCGGACGGCCGGTGGCGCCACGGCGGGCTCACCGGGTCGGCAAGGACGACGCCAGCCGGCGCGCGCCTGCTTGGCGCCGCCGCACGGGCCGCCGATCGCACGCGTCGTATCGTGGAATTCCGTGCTCAGATCGAGGGACTGGCCGCCGAACGCGACCGCATCGCCGCCGAGCTGGCCCGGACCGATGAACTGCTGGGTGCGCTCGACGCGGCCGTGGAACACCTGCCCAGCGACTCCCAGGTGGTCTCGGCGGTGCTCCGCGCCCGTGACGCCGCGAAGGCCGCCAGTGAGATCGCCGGGGAGGCCGGACGTGCCGACGAGGTCGAGCGGCAGGCCAGGATCGGCGCGGACAGTGCCGCGGCCGGCGTGGCCACCCACTGCGGCGAGCATGACCTGCCTCGCAGCCGTGAGGACGTGGAAGCAGCACTGCAGGCGCTGGCCGAGTACCAGTCCACGATCAGTGCCCTGGTCAGCGCGATGAGCCTGATCCCGCCGCTGCGTACGGCCGCAAAGCAGGCGGGCGAAGCTGTCAGTCATTACCGCGCAGCACATAAGAGCGCGGCGGAAGACGCGAGCAGCGACAGCGAGACCGCGCTCAGCCTGCGCGCCAAGGCCGACGCCGCGCGGGCTGCCCTCACCCAGGAGGCGCAGGAGATCATCAAGGAGGTCGGACGACTCGGTCAGCGAATCGAGGAGGCGGTGGAGAGGCTGAAGCGGCTGCGCATCGATCACCGCGACCTGACTACCCGCCGGATCAAGGCAGAAGGGATCCTGGAGCGCACCGAGGAACGGCGCGAGGAGGCCGAGGCCGACCGTCAGCGGTGCGTCGATCGATGGTTCGGCTGCATCGACTCAGGCCTGCCTCGGATGCGAGGGCTGGCTGATCCGGCGGCACGCCACGTCACGGCGGCGCTGGAATCCGTCCGGGCCGCCCGCGCGAAGATCAGTATCCGGGAGTGGCCGGACGACCCGGCCGCCGTGTCCCACCGGGTCCAGAACCAGTGGGTCCGCATGACCGACGCCGTGGCGGTGCTTCGTTCCAGGCTAGAGACCCTTGCCGGGCGGACTGTCCGAACCGTCACCCCTGGCGACGGCGACGAGGACTTCCCCGGCGCCGTCGAAGTCGTGGTCGACGCCACTGGGGCCGCGCTGGCCCCTCCGGCGGCGGTGGAGACGCTGTCGGCACTGCTGATCAGGCTCCAGACCGACTACGACGAGGAACTCACCAAGACCATCAATGAACTGCTCGGCAGCACTTTCATCGAGCACCTGCGCGATCGGCTCGCCGAGGCCGAACGACTGCGCTGCGACATCAACTCCAAGCTCGCGCAGAACCCCACGTCGGTCTCGGGTCTAACCCTGCGGCTCATCCGGGTGCCCGTATCGGAGGAACGGACCGCCAATGACGTGCTCGCCGCGCTCGAACGTGATTTTAGCCTGCTGCCCGAGACGACCCAGGACCAGCTACGCGGCTTCCTCGCCGGCCGGATCAGCGACGCGCAGGAGAAGGCCCGGGCTGCGGGCGACCCGGACTGGAGGTCCAGGCTCGGGGAGATACTCGACTACCGTCGCTGGTTCGAGCTGCGCATGGAGTACCGCACGCCACGTTCGGGCATGAATGACGCATCGGCCGGCGGCTGGCGCGCACTCGACCGAGGAGATCACGGCCTGCTGTCCGGCGGGGCTAAGGTCGTCACCCTGATGCAGCCCTTCATCGCCGCACTGCATGCCATGTACGACCAGTCGGGCATCGGGCCGCGGATGATCTGGCTCGACGAAGCATTCAGCGGCGTGGACTCCGCGAATAAGGCCGCCATGTTCCGGTTGCTGACGTCCTGCGATCTGGACTGGCTGATCGCCGGTCCCGGCATCATCGCGAACTCCTCGACCGTCCCGCTGGCCGCCATATATGAGGTCCGCCGCGCTCCCCAGCCGCTGCCCGGAGTCTCGTTGGAGCTCGCGGTGTGGTCTGGTAACGAGCTTACCCACGTCCTCACCCCGGACCCGGCTGACCTGCCAGGCCGCGGGGTTGGCGGTGATCGCGATGTGCCCGATGCCGCCAACGATCTCTTCTCCACGCTGTGATCGATCCTCGGCTACTGGAATGGGCCAGTCTGCCTGGGCCGACAAAGGTACTCGCAGCGGCCCGGCTGCGCCTCGAAGCCGGGCACGGCATGGCTGGCAGCCCGATGAGGGTCTCGCTGACGGACGCGGAACGCGATCAGGTGGGCAAGCTGCTCGGCACGAAGTGGGTGCTGTCGGGGCGGCAGGTGGGAGCCAGGGCACTAGCCGAGGCGATCCGGACCCTCGGTACCGACCTGGAGACTCTGCTGACCGCGACCGGCGGCACGCTGCAGGACCGGCCTGCCGTACGGGCTGCCTCGCTGCGGGATGCTGAGGAGGAGCGTGCGGTGGCCGCGGAGACCCTGGCTACCGTCGGCGTGCCCACCTCGTCGGCCGCGAGCTGGTTGGCCCGCCGCGGATTGCCACGAGCCGGGACCGGGCAACTGCTCGAGCTCGCTGAGCGGTGCGCTCTAGTGTTGCGGAAGCTTCCCGGTTCCGTCGGCTCGACCGTGCTGCTGGCCGTGCTGGCAGCCGCAGCGCTCGGTGACCCGCATGCCCTCGACAGGGGAAGCGCGGTGGCGGCTGGGGTGCTGCGACTGCTCGGATACGACATGCCTTCCACCGCGGAGTCCTGGCGGGCCGTCTGGGAGGAAGTCGGTGTCGTCTGCGACCCGGTGTCGTCCCGTGTCCTCGTGCTCAACCTGCGCCTGCGCGGTGACGCGGCGGCCTGTCGGTTGACTGAGGCCGCCGACGCGGAGCCGCTGTGGCTCACCTGGCGGTCACTCACGGGGACCTTCCGCTCTGACGCCCCGCAGGTTCACGTCTGTGAGAACCCGTCTGTGCTCATCGCAGCAGCCGACCAGCTTGGAGCGCGGTCGCTCCCCCTGGTATGCACGAACGGCCACCCGTCCGCCGCCACGCGCCGACTCCTCACGGGACTGGCAGCGGACGGGACGACCCTACGCGTCCGCGCCGACGATGATACCGCTGGCCAGGAGATCGTATCCGGGCTGTGCGCCGCGATGTCAGGGATACACCTGTGGCGATACTCGCTCCGGCCTCCTACGGAATCGCGGTACGAAGAGCAGGATCTGGACCTGCTCCTGGACGACCTGAACCCGCAGACGCCGTGAGCCAGTACGCACGAGGACCGCTCGCGCCGAGGTCCGCTGGCCCTCTCACCGACGATTAGCAAGACGTACCAGGAGCCCCGAACGTCGAGGCACGCTGGCCATCCTGAGCAGTCCAGGGTCCGGTTGCCCAGGAGCGGGATCGTTTGCGCAAGCGTGGGTGCGTGGCTGTCGGCTCTTCCCGAGCAAGCGCCAGGGGCCGGACCTGTCGGTCCGGCCCCCTGCACGGCTGCTGATTTACAGCAGGGTGGTGACGGCCTTGACCTCGGTGTAGGCGTTGAGTGCTTCGTGGCCCATCTCGCGGCCCCAGCCGGACTGCTTGTATCCGCCGAACGGCAGTGCCGCGTCGAACACGTTGTAGCAGTTGATCCAGATTGTGCCGGCCCTGATCTTCTTGGCCAGGGCGTGGGCCTTGGAGATGTCCCTGGTCCAGATGCCTGCGCCGAGGCCGTACTCGGAGTCGTTGGCGACGGCGGCGATCTCGTCCAGGTCGCTGAACGGGGCGGCGACCAGGACCGGGCCGAAGATCTCCTCGCGGACGACCGTCATGTCGGGACGGGTGTTGGTGAGCACGGTGGGCTCGACGAAGTAGCCGCGGTCCCCGTGCCGGCCGCCGCCGGCCAGCGCGGTCGCGCCGTCGGCCTTGCCGGACTCCAGGAAGCCGGTGACGCGGCGGAACTGCTCGTCGGAGACCAGCGGGCCCATCTGCGTTCCTGGCTCCATCCCGGAGCCGAGCTTGATCGACTTGGCGATCGCGGCGACGCCGTCGACGACCTCATCGAAGCGGCTCTCCTGGACGAACAGGCGCGAGCCTGCCACGCAGCACTGGCCGTGGTTGAAGAAGATCGCGTTGGCGGCGCCCTCGATGGCGGCGGGCCCGGCGTCGTCGAAGACGATGTTGGGGCTCTTGCCGCCCAGTTCCAGGGTCAGCTTCTTCAGGTTGCTGGCCCCGGCTGCGGCGACGATCAGCTTGCCGACCTCGGTGGAGCCGGTGAAGGCGACCTTGTCCACGTCGCGGTGCGAAGCCAGGGCCGCGCCGGCGGTCTCGCCGAAGCCCGGCACCACGTTCACCACGCCGTCGGGCACGCCGGCCTCGGCAATCAGCTCAGCCAGGCGCAGCGCGGTCAGCGGTGTCTGCTCGGCGGGCTTGAGCACCACGCAGTTGCCGGTGGCCAGCGCCGGGCCGAGCTTCCAGGCGGCCATCAGCAGCGGGAAGTTCCACGGGATGATCTGCCCGACCACCCCGAGCGGCTCGCGCAGCGTGTAGGAGTGGAAGTTCGCGCCCGGCATGTAGGGCACCGAGATACTGATCGAGTTGCCCTCGATCTTGGTCGCCCACCCGGCCATGTAATGGAACAGGTCCGCCGCCAGCGGCACGTCCGCGGCCTGCGCGACCGCAAACGGCTTGCCGTTGTCCAGTGACTCCAGCTGCGCCAGCTCGTCCACGTGCTCGAGGATCAGGTCGCCGATCCGCCAGATGATCCGCCCCCGCTCCGAGGGGGTCATCCGGCCCCAGGGGCCGTCGAACGCCCTGCGCGCGGCCCGTACCGCCCGGTCGATGTCCTCCGCGCCGCCCTCGGCGATCCGGGCGAGCGTCTCGCCGGTAGCAGGGTTGGGCGTCTCGAACGTCCTGCCCGACGCCGCGTCCGTCCACTGCCCGTTGATGAACAGCTGACGCGGCGCGCCGATGAAGGATTCGACATTCCGGTCCAGGGTCACAGTCATGAATTGGTCCATCTCCCTTTGGCTGCACGGTGGGGGCGGCCACTGGTTGCGGCCCGCCAGCACCTATATGCGGATGTCTACAATGTAGATCTACGATCGTAGTCTACGGCGTAGAATAGCAGGATGACCACTTTGCAGGTCTAAATCGCCGCCCGGGGGCCTGCACAGGAGCGGCCGTCAGTGCCCGAGAGACGGCAGGTTCGCTGGGGCCTGGCGCCTAGCCGCAGCAGATCCGGTTCACGTCACTTTGTGAGTACTAGACCTCGTGCATAGCATCTGACCTGGGTTTCTACCTCAATAGCACGACCACCACCGTCCACCTGGCGCAGGCGGCACTGTCGTCCAACAGCCGCCGCAGCCTGGCCTGACATGCCCGCCGAAGCTGGCCCGGCGTGCGAGTGTCAGAATTTTGCCGGGCAGCCAGCACCTCGTCCCGAATTTCAGCCAGCGCAGCCTCGATCGCGTCGGCACGGTCCGCGCGTCGACCGCCGCCATCATGCAGAGCATCTCGGGGCATTCCAGCGAACCGGACGTCCCTTGTCCTGCCTAAGACTGGCGGCCCTTTCCTATCCCGCCCTTCCCTCCCTCAGCGCGCCGCCAGGGGTAGGACTGTAATTTTAACGGTGTAACTCCTGAGATGAAGGAGACACCAGTGACTGACGTGACGAGGAACCAGGGCCAGGACGAGGCGGAGCTCTCGGCGGCCGATGAGCAGCTGCTGCGGGAGCTGACCGAGCGGGCCCGCACCGGCGGGCTGCAGCTGACCGGTGAGGGCGGGCTGCTGGGGAAGCTGACCAAGATGGTGGTCGAGGGCGCGCTGGAAGGCGAGATGGACGACCATCTCGGCTACGGCCGCCACGATCCGGCGGGCCGGAATGGCAGCAATTCCCGCAACGGGCACCGGGCCAAGACGGTGATCAGCGATACCGGGCCGGTGGAGATCACCGTGCCCCGGGACCGCGATTCCAGTTTCGAGCCGAAAATCGTCGCCAAGAGGCAGCGGCGGCTGACCGGGGTGGACGACATGGTGATTTCCCTGTCGGCGAAGGGGCTGACGCACGGGGAGATCTGTGCGCACCTGGCCGAGGTGTACGGCGCGGAAGTGTCGAAGCAGACGATCAGCACGATTACTGACCGGGTGATGGAAGGAATGGCCGAATGGCAGAGCCGGCCGCTGGACCCGGTTTACGCTGTGGTGTTCATCGACGCGATCAACGTGAAGATCCGCGAGGGCCAGGTCGCCAACCGGCCGGTCTACCTGGCCCTGGGCGTCACCGTGGACGGCGAGCGTGACGTGCTGGGACTGTGGGCCGGCGAGCACGGCGACGGGGAAGGCGCCAAGTACTGGCTGCGGGTCCTGTCGGAAATCAAGAACCGCGGTGTCCGGGACGTGTGCATGCTGGTCTGCGACGGGCTGAAGGGCCTGCCGGATGCGGTCAGCGCGGTCTGGGAGAAGACCATCGTGCAAACATGCATAGTCCATCTCCTGCGGAATTCCTTCAAGTACGCCTCAAAGAAATACTGGGGCGTCATAGCGAAAGACCTCAAGCCCATCTACAACGCCGCGTCCGAGGCTGAGGCGCTCGACAGGTTTGCCGATTTCTCCGGAAAATGGGAGAAGCGGTACCCGGCTATTATACGGCTGTGGGAGAACGCGTGGGCGGAGTTCGTGCCATTCCTTCGCTTCGACCGGGAAATAAGAACGGTCATCTGCACCACCAACGCCATTGAGTCTATTAACGCCCGGCTCCGGAGGGCAGTGAACGCCCGCGGCCACTTCCCGACCGAGCAGGCTGCCCTCAAGTGCCTGTACCTGGCGATCATGAGCCTGGACCCCACCGGGAAGGGCCGCCAGCGCTGGACCAACCGGTGGAAGGCTGCATTGAACGCCTTCGACATCACCTTCGATGGCCGCCTGTCCGCCGGACGGAAGTAACCACCAAGATCAGTTACACCTTTAACTTGACAGACCCCCAGGGGTGCGCGCCGCGCTGGGGGAGGTCCGGCAAGGTGTCGGTTATGTGGCTGGGTCAGTTTCGCTGGGCTCGGCTTCGGGCTGTCTTATCCGAGGCTGACGGTGTCCAGGTCGGTGGTGCCGCCGCCGGGCGCGGGGTAGATCTGGACCCGTAGGGTGGTCAGGCCTGCGGGAGCGTCGTAGGCGATTTGGATGGGGGTGTAGCTGGTACCCACGGCATAGGGCCGGCAGCTGATGGTTTGCGGGGGGAGTCCCCGGACGCACAGGATCCCTGACGCGGTTCCGGACTGTGCCGCTAGCCAGGCGGTGGCGATGAAGGGGGTCCCGGCCGGGGCGCTGACGGTGACGTCCTGGTAGACGTTTGTCGGGGCTTTGTTGGTGTTGAACGCCAGGTATCCGGTGCCGTCCTGTGCGGTGGCCGGTGCCCCGTGGGCGGTGTTGTAGTTGACGATGTTCGTCGTGCCACCGGGTGGGGTGTAGGTCGTCCAGCCCGTGGTCGAGTCCTCGAACGATCCGGTCTGCAGCATGTTCCGCGCGAGGCTGGCGGTGTCCATGTCGGTCGTGCCGCCGTTCGGCGTGGGGTAGAGCCGCAGCTGCAGGGCGGTGATGTTCTGCGGTGCGTCGTAGGTCACCTGGACGGGGGTGTAGGCGCCTGCGGTCACGGAGTACGGATGGCAGTTGTCGGTGTTGGTGGTGCCGAAGCCCCCCAGGCACAGGGTCCCTGTGGTGGTTCCCGACTGCGCGGACAGCCAGGCTGTGGCCACGTAGGAGGTGCCGGCCGTGGCGTTGGCGGGGACGTTCTGGTAGACACCGCCGCCGGTGCTGTTGGTATTGAACGCCAGGTACCCGTTCCCGTCGTGCGCGATGGCGGGCGCGCCGTGGGCGGTGTTGTAGTCGACCATGTTGACCGTGCCGCCTGGCGGCTCGATGGTGGTGTTCCAGCCCGTGGTCGAGTTCTCGAACGATCCGCTTTGCAGCAGGTTCTGCGCGAGGCTGGCGGTGTCCATGTCGGTAGTGCCGCCGCCGGGGGCGGCGTAGACCTGGAACCGCAGGTTCCTGATGTCGGCGGGTACGTCGTAGACCACCTGGATCTGGGTGTAGGCGCCGCCCACGGTGTAGGGGCGGCAGTTGTCGGTGTTCACGCCGAGGCCCCACAGGCACAGGGTTCCGGACGCGGTCCCTGACTGCGCGGCGAGCCATGCGGTGGCGACGTAGGAGGCTCCGGCGCGGGCGTTGGCGGTGACGTCCTGGTAGACGCTGCCGCCGGGGATGTTGGTGTTGAAGGCGAGGTACCCGGAGCCGTCCTGGGCGGTGGCCGGCGCGCCGCGGGCGGTGTTGTAGTTCACCATATTCACCGTCCCGCCGGCCGGGGTGAAGGTCGTCCAGCCCGCGGCGGAGTTCTCGAACGATCCTGACCGCAGCAGGTCTTGGGCGGGCGGCCGGAACGCGGCGAGGCCGTCCGGTGTGCCCCAGCCCGTCGGCCCGTCGTAGCCGTTCTCGCCGGCGCACAGGTAGATGAAGCAGATGAGCGTGTTGGTGCCGGAGGTTATATCGAAGAGGCTGGAGGTGTTCCGGTAGATGTAGGACGACGGGTAGGTACCGGGGGCGGGCGGGCCGGCCAGTGCGTACATTGCGGCGATGATCGGCGAGGACACGCTGGTGCCGCCTTCCTCGAGCCAGCCGCTCTGGTCGTAGCTGTCGTAGATGGCGACACCGGTGTTCGGGTCGGCGACGGCTGCGATGTCGTTGTCGGTCCGTTTGGAGCATGAGTCGGTCTGCCACAGCGGCTTGGCGTCGTCGGCTGAGCATCCTGATCCGGTGCCGCCCCACACCGTCTCGTTCCAGCCGCGGGAGTTGGACGCCGGGCTCAGCGAGGTACCGCCGACCGCGGTGACGTACCGGGACGCGGCGGGGTAGGACACTCCGTAGCCGTTGTCGCCTGCCGAGACGGTGATCGCCACGCCGGGGTGATTGTAATAGTCGCTGTCGTAGGTCGGGTCGGCGGACGACTCGGACCCGCCGTAGCTGTTGGACACGAAGTTCGCCCCGAGCCTGATCGCGCTGTCCACGCCGGTGCCCAGGTCGGTCACACTGGCGCTTTTGGCCTCGACCAGGATGATGTGGCAGTTCGGGCAGATCGCGGACACCATGTCGAGGTCCAGCGACTCCTCGCTGGCCCAGCCGGTAGTGCCGGCGGCGGCGGGCAGCGGGGTGGCCTGGCCGTCCTGGTTGACCTTCTGGAAGCAGCCCGCGCCGCAGGCGGCCAGGCCCCAGTCCGAACGGTAGGTGGCCAGGTCCGCGGCGGCGTTCGGATCGTCGAAGGCATCGACGATCGCGACCGTCTGGCCGGTCCCCCCGGTCGAGGGCAGGTTGTAGGCGCTGAGCAGGCTGCTGGGACCGTAGCCGTCGCCGGTCGGCGCGGTGTCGGCGCCCAGCGATCGCTGCGACCGCTGCCTGATGTTCGTGCGGACCAGAGCCATGCAGGCCATCTGGCCGGACCTCTTTGTGACCACGCAGGCGCGCCGGTAGTCCCGGCGGCCGGCATTCGACGTGGCCGACGCTGAACCGGCCGGGGACCGGGCCGGCGAGGCGGCACCGGCGTGCGCCGCCGGGCTATGCGCCGACGTCTGGGCGCTGGCGCTGCCGGCGAACGCCGGGCCGGCGACGGCCAGCGCGACCGAACAGACCGAGACCACCCAGGCGCGGATCACGCCCAGACAGGCCCGGCGGAGTGGCCGTGCCTGACGGCAATAGAGACTCAACGGCTGCACCTGCGCGGTGCCGTCGCCCTGGCCTGCTGTCCTGGTCCGGAAAATTGCCCGGACGCATCGCCTTCTGAACATTTCCTGCTCCTCACTGGAGATCCGGTGCTGTGGATGAGCAAGGCAAAGGCTGGCAGCGCGGGCGGAAAGGCACATCGTCAAGATGACAGAGCCAAGCCGGCGGGAATTGACTAGATGGCCACCGCCGCCGGTGTCATTAGCTGCATGTCTCGCACATCTGACATCGGCTGCCGCCCCGCGAAGCCCGGCTGCGGCGCCCGCACCACCCTCGACGACTACATCTACATCGACGGCTGCGGCCAGGTCTGCCCCGACTGCGCCGGCGGGGAAGGCCCCTCAGGCGGCCACCGGGCTGTGGTCAGGCATGAAGCCGGTTGCCTGCCTCCCACAGTTCCCGGTCTGCCTGGATGGTCGCGGCCGCCTGAGGATTGTCAGGTTTCAGGAAGCCGCTCTGGCCCGAGTTGGATCTCTGCGACCGAGCGCCAGTCCCACTGGCGCTCCGCTCCTTGCTGAGCGATGAGGCTGATGCTGCTGACAGTGACATTGCAGTCAGGCAGTTCACGCCCGAGGGCGGTGATGATCGGGCCGGCCGCTTGGAAAGCCGTGCTGTAGGCCACTGTGACGTGGGGAGGCCAGCGTGTCGTCACGGCATCGCCGGGCCTTCCCACGGCGCTCCGGGCGGCATCCCGGACGGCGTCGAATAGCGAGTCCAGCGCGCCGACAGGCCGCATACCCAGAGTGACGGCCTCCGGGTGATACAGCACCTGCCCGAAGCTGACGCTGATCGGCGGAATCTTGTGGAGGCGCTGACGGGTCAGCCTGATCATCTGGTCGATACTGGATACCTCGATGTCGTCCGCGAGGCCGACCATATGCACGGTGCTGTGCAGCCACTCCAGTGGAGTGAAGTGGAGTCCCGGAAAGCGGGCCAGCCGTTGCTGGGCGAGAGCAGCCAGTGCACGCACCTCCGGCTGGTCATTCATCAGAATGTGCCAGTAGAGTTGCGCCTGGCCCGGTTCAGGCTCGGGGCGTGAGTGCCAGCGGTCCGCCATCTCGCGCGGAAACGGGCTCATGTCATTACGCGTGCGTGGCGAGCGCGGCAATGTTGAAATCCCGGACGCGGCTCCTGATTTCGATGGTCGTGTCATTACGCAGGAACCGTCGCTGCTGCAAGCGCCTGTCAATCTGCGTCGTGTAGCCCGTGATGGTCGCCATGCGGAACTCCGGTGCCAGTGTCAGAGCAGGGCTGATCTCCGACAGCGCGCCGTCGAGGTCGTCTTTCATGATGCGGGCGATGCCAGTTCCGAGCCGTACCTGCGCCCACGTGCCAGCTACCCATGCATCACCTCGGGCCCACGCTGAGTCGGCCATATCGGCGGCACGCAACGCGGCGTCAGCGTCTTGTGACCGGATAGCTACCGACAGAGCGAACAACGCCTGCCGAGGCCGGGGACAGGACCAGGCTGAGACACCTGAATCTGGGGTTATCGAATCAGCCGCGGCCTCTTCCGCACGGCCCAGCGCATCCTGAGCCCGGCGCAGGTCGCCAAGAAGCGCGGCGGCGTTCGCTTCCTGGCTTGCCAGCAGGACGCGTATCTGCGTCGCCGGGCTGCAGTCATACCCCCGTCTCGCCAGTTCGGCCGAGCTGGCGAATCGCATCCGCCATCGCTCGGTCTTTGCCTGGACGCTGAGCGCGACCGCCTGGTTGGCGCCCGCCTCCTTCGCGCACAATTCCGCGACGGATCCGTAGGCCGCTGCAGCATTGTCGGAATGAAGATCGCCGAGCAGGAGCGATGCATGTGCCAGCAGATCCGCATCGACGCGATACAGCTCACGCGTCTGGTGAAGTCGCTGCTTGCCGACCCGCAAAAGCGCCTGAATCTGCCGGTGCAGACCAGCAACGTCCGCCAGCAGTTGTGCTGGGGGACGCTGGCAATGAGTCTCGGAGAGCGCCGATGCCGCCTGCGCGAGATGGTCGATGCCGTCGTCACTGACATTGGTCAAGCCCATCCAGGCAGCCAGGCTTCTCGCGTCGTATTCGGTAGGCGAAGACCCACCGGCAGCCAGGCCCGGACCGGCGCCCTCGGAGTCTCCGGATAGCTCGGTGCGGGTTAGTCCGTAGGCTCGGCAGTACAATTCCGCATAAAGGTCACCTGGGGCGTGCCTGCCCGCCTCGTAGCCGCGGATGTACCGCTGAATGCTGTCAATGGCCGGAAGCGCGGCGCGGGTCCGCTCGTCAGCAGCATCCCGCAGGCGAACTGCCGTGATCTTCTGGCTCCAGAGCCTCCTGGTCCGCTCCTCGCGCAGCCGAATGGCCCAAGGAGGCAGTTCCTGGCCAGTCATATCCAGCGACGTCCCAGCGGTGAGGAAGATGATCGCTCTCCTAAAGTATCCCCTCCCGTTCCGCGGCCGCTCGCGACAGCCTGACCAGGCGGCCCCAACCCCGGAGGCCGGCGCATCCAGCGAGATCGCTCGTCCAGGGCGGACGGCGACGGAGGAAGTCGATGCAGACCACCAGTTCCCCGAGCCCCTGTCCCCAATATGGCCCAGGGGTCCCGCATCCGGCGCGCGTCTATAGCTACTGGCTGGGCGACAAGGACCACTGCTCGGCTGATCGGGAGGCGGCCGAGGAGGTCATGCGGCTGCGCCCGGAGGTGGTGGCTGGGGCGCGGGCGAACCGGGCGTTCGGTCGGCGGGTGGCCCGATATGCGGCGTACGGCTGCGGCATCCGGCAGTTTCTGGACATAGGCGCCGGCATGCCAGCCCCGGACGCCACGCACGAGACCGTGCAGCGCATTAGCTCCGCGTGCCGGGTGGCCTACGTCGATAGCGACCCGCTGGTCCTGACCCGCGCCCGCGCCATGCTCACCGCCGCTACTGGCAGCAAAGGCGCCTGCGTTTACATCGAGGCTGATGTCCGCGACCCCGCCGCGCTCCTGACCAAGGCAGCCGCCACCCTGGACTTCAGCCAGCCCACCGCGGTCCTGCTACTCGCCGTCCTGCACTTCGTCCCCGACGTCGACGACCCGGCGGGTATCGTCGCGGACCTGGCGGGCGCGTTAGCACCCGGCAGCATGATCGCGATCTCGCATCTCACTGCGGATTACGCTCCCGGCCCGGTCACCGACGGCGCCGCCGCCTACAACGCCCGCGTGCCAGCGGCGCTGTTTCCGCGCACCCGCAAGCAGGTCGCCGGCCTGCTCGGCAAACTGCCGGCGGACTGGCCCGGTGTGGTCCCGGTCACCCGGTGGCGGCCCTCATTCGAGGAAGCACCCGGTCGGCCCGTCGACATGCTCGCCGCTGTTTCCCGGCTGCCCGCCGCCGGTGATCATTACCGCCGCAAGGACGGCATGGACCTGGCCGCGGCCCAGCACGTCCCTGGCCGCAGGCTGGACGACGATGACCCCGACCCGGACGAGCTAGCCCTGATCGCTTCGGGGTTCCCGGGCTACCGGATCTGGCGCGCGACCGCCTCCGACCGCATCCGGTACACCGCCCAGGGTGTGGGTCTCACGGCCCGCCCGCATACCGTCGTCACCGCCAGCCTCGCCGAGCTCCGCGCCGAACTGACCGCAGGCCAGCCAACCGCCGCGCCGTGACTCGGCGTCTCCCGGCGACTTCTGGCCCGTGCGCGCCAGGTTCTAACGTCCCGACGGCTCCCGCCCGACAGCTTCCCGAAGGGAGACGAGCTGAGCCGCCGTGCACCGCAGTCCCTGGCCACAACGTCAGCTAGGAAAAATCTGGGACCGCATCCGGGTACGTCGCCCCCCGGCTGCTACTGACACCTGAGGATCCCATGAATGCGCCCGCCATAGTCATCAAGTTCGCTGCAACCTGCAGGCCCTGGCAGAGCGAACCGCCCGTGCCGGTTTCGCCTTCTCAGCCTCGGACAGAGCGGGCCGCCGGGAAATGGCCGCAACGGAGTTTCCTTGAACTGGGTGCGCTGTCCAGCGCTGTGCCCTGCGCTCGGCTGCACGCCCGACAGGTGATGTGGGAATGGGGTTCTGGCTGATGTGAGCGATAGCGTCGAGATCCTCGTGTCCGAGCTGGTCACCAACGCCATCCATGCATCCTGGGCCTTGGATCAGGCGTTCCCGGTACGGCTGTGGCTGCTGTCAGACAAGGCACAGGTCCTGATCCTCGTCTGGGACGCCAATCCGCGGCCGCCGATACGCATGGACACGGACGAGAACGCTGAAAGCGGCCGTGGATTACTCCTCGTGGAAACGATCAGTGACCAGTGGGGAACATGCGCAATCGATGCAGGCGGAAAGGCCGTCTGGGCACTTACGGCAACGCCTTGAGTGCACGATCGTCCGTCGTATCACCTGACGATCAGCGTGTACGGGCCACCGCGGACAGCTACGACGCGCTCGTCCGCCGCCGGGGCGCGTTCAGCAAGTTCTACCGCGGCTGACGGCTGCGCATGACGCGGCGCTGCCGATGAACCTCAACCTCGTCATCACCCGGATCAATGACACCGAAGTTGACGCCATGGTGGCCATGGCCGAGGGGTTCGGGCTGCCGTACCACGTCTTCACCAAGTTGATGACCTGTTCCTGGGCTACGAGCGATTCATCCGCAGATGCACCTGCCGAGGCCGTCGTGGCCGTCCTCCTGAACGCGATCCTGCGCCGGCGTGCCGAACGTTCAGGCTGAGGTGAGCGCGGCGCGCACAAGAGAGTCGTACGTCTCCGCGGTCCGCTCAGCATCGACATCCAGCGACGCGACGAATCCCGCCAACTCAGCCTGCACGGCCTCGCCGGATACCTCGTCGCCCACCATCTGTTCCAGCTCCAGGAACGTGCCCAGACCCACAACTTCGTCCACGCACAGGACCACGCCCGCCATAGAGGCCGTGCGCCGCACCTTGGTGATCCGCACCGTCGGATGGAAGCCCATCGCCCGGATCGCGCGGTCCATCTGCTCACGGTCCGAGACCGCCGTCTCGAACTCGTCGCAGGACAGCGCATTCTCGGCCGGGCGCTTGAGAGTGAAAGTGTGCTGGCCGCCGACAGTACGCAAACGGACAAAGGACACGCCGCGCCTGGCGTCGCCGTAGGACCAGCCGTCTGGCGCGTACGCGTGATCATCCTGGTAAACGGGTCCGGCAAGCTCGATCCCGCGCGACTTCAGCGCCACCAGCAGCGCTTCCACGTCACGGACCTGGTACTTGACCTCAACCTCCCGCACCGCGCCTCCGAGCGTAAGCCGACCCTTCTGTCTCGACAGACGGCCACCCTGCCACAGCATCGCCGGATACTACGAGCCGACTCGCCAGACAAACGCGCGCACCCGTCCAGGCGATCCCGGCTCGGCGCCGGGACCACCTGGCCCATCCCCGGTAGATTGCCGCCAGCGGCCTGGGCAGCATCGAGGAGGACGGGAAACCATGAACCCTCGCGTTTCATGGAATGACCTGCCCGCCGCGTTGCGCAGCCGCATCGAGGCGGAGGCGGGCACGTTCGAGCGGGAGGAGCAGGTCGCCGCGGGCCACAACTGCCTCGTCGGCATGATCTTGCACACGGCCCTGGACACGTTCTTCCTCAAGGGCGTGCCGGCCGATCACGCCCGCGCGGTATGGACCCAGGCCAATGAAGCGGCGGTCAACGAGTACCTGCGGCCGGTGACACCGGCGCTGGCCTTTCACGTCCATGCCGAGGGCTGGGACATCCTGGGATTTCAGCACCTGGCCGGGTACCGGCACGCCGACCTGTCACCCGCCTCACCGGACCTGCTCAGCGACTCTGCACGCCCTCTCCGAGATCACCGCGCCCCGCGGCCTGCGCCTGCGCACGATCGAGGACCGGTGGCGTGGCTACGGCGGGCGCCTGTCTCTTCTGGCCGGGCCGGCGCTCGCGCATACCGACCTGCACCGGCACAACATCATGGTCAGCGACAGCGCGAAGCTGATCGACTGGGCATGGCCGACCCTCGCCGCACCCTGGTTCGACACCGCCTGCGCCGCCCTGCAGCTGATCCACGCCGGGCACCACCCCAAAGACGCCGAGCTATGGTGCCAGGAGCTGCCCGCCTACGCAGCGGCCAGCGACGAAGCGGTCTCGGCGTTCGTCACCGCGGCACGCGGCCTGTGGCACGACATCAGCTCCGCCGACCCGCAGCCCTGGAAGCGCGAAGTCGCCACCTCCGCCGGGCGCTGGGTGATACACCGAGGACTCTAACCACCCGCGCTTGCGAATGAATCTGAATGTTGCATAATGTGGCTCAACAATGCTGAACAGAGCTGGATAACAATTCCGAATTGCCAGATCTTCCGCACTACTGTCGCTGGCATCGGAATGGACAGCCAGGTGGGATTGCGTATTCAGGTAGTGCGTATTCTCTGGGACGACCTGCCGCGATCTCACTGCTGGTGATCGCCGAGCTGGCGGGCGGCTGCCTGCAGCTGGGCCGTTGCGTCGCGGGTGATGGGTTCCCCGTGGCCGAAACAGGCGATGTCGGTGTCGAGGCCGGTCAGCCGCCGGAAGGACGCGACGGCCTGAGCGCGGTCGGTGTTGAACACGCCGGGCATGACCGGACCTCCGGGACGGCGGGCTGCTGTGTCGCCAGCTAGCAGGACCCTGGGCCCAGGAAGGTAGAACCCGGTGCTGCCGGGCGTGTGGCCAGGCAAGGCTACCGCGACAGCGCCACCGCCGAAGGCGAGCTCGTTACCGTCTTCGAGTTCGCGGTCGATCCGCACGGGTGCCGGCGGCGTGGCCGGCAGCTGGCGCCTGACCTGCTCGAAGATGGGCCGCTCCCAGTCGGCTAGATCGGGGGGCGGCCCGGGCGCTTCGCCGCGCAGGAACGGCGCATCGGCGTGGTGCGCGCACACTTGGACGCCGCCCCAGGATGCGATCTCGGCGGCGGAGCCAGCGTGGTCGGCGTGAAAGTGGGTGAGCACCAGCCGCCGCAGGTCAGCCACGTCATGGCCGAGCGCGCGAATAGCCGCGGCGATCTGCGGCGCGGAGCCGGGGATGCTGGTGTCGATGAGGGTCAGGCCGTCCGGGTCGTGGCACAGGTAGGCATGCCCGACCGGGAAGCGCAGAAAGTGCAGGCTCGGGATCAGCTCGATGACGTCCATACGGTGACGTTAGGACGGCCCAGGCCAGGCGCGCCCTGGCGTCTGCCATCGGCAGATCCGGCTGATGGCGAAGGTCCCGTCCTCGGCCAGGTCCTCCAGCTCCCACCGGTACAAGTCAGGAGCCGTACCGGGCGCGGATCTCCTCGCGGGCATGCGGTGCTCCGGCCCTGGCTGCCCTCGGCTGCGTAGCGATCCATGCGCGCCAGGACGGCCCGCTGCGCGTCCGGGTCGCGCCAGGCGTCCGCCTCGAACCACCAGCGCCGCACCGTTCGCACGGTGAGATCCTCATCCCGCCGGGCCTGCTCGAAAGCGGATCGAGCTCCGCGTCATAGCGCTGAAGAACTTCGGGATCGGCGTTGACCGCCAGGACTGCCGTCCTGGTGATCACCTCATGAGGTGAAGAACTCCGCCAGGACCGGGGCGAGCGCGCCCGGGTTCACCTCATGCGTCTGGCCCTCCAGCATCCGCAGCTGGCCCTGCGGGATCGCCTGGCTCAGCACCCGTGCCGTGTCGGGCATGAACGGAAGGCTCGCGTCGCCCGCCATCGCGAGGGCGGGCACCGAGACACGCGCGGCTAGCTTGGCCGGCACCGACCAGGGCTCGCCCAGGATGGCGGCGTGGTCGTAGGCCAGCGTCGGCGCGACGGCTTCCATGCCCGGCCAGAACGGCGCGCGGCGCATGCCGTCGATCTGCTCGGCGGGCGTGCCGACAAACCGCATGAACAGGGCCACCGCGTCGCCCCGGCGGCCTTCGGCCAGGGCCTCTGTCAGCTGCCTGAGGTACTGGCTCCAGGACTCCTGCGCGCCAGGGTCGTTGTTGTAAGGGGGCTCGTACATGGCGATCTTGCTGACCTTGCTGCCGAGCCTTATGGCCGCCCGCATGGCCAGGGGCCCGCCGGAGGAGTGGCCGTAGAGGAACGCCGGGCCGCCGGCGCGGTCGATCAGCGCCTCGATGTCGTCGATCTCCCGGTCGACCGCGTAGGGCAGCGTGTCCGCGCTCTCGCCGCGGCCGCGGCGATCAAAGCCGTAGACCGTGAAGTGCGGCGCGAGCAGCTTGGCCAGCTCTGACCCGGAGCCGGACGAATGGACGGTCAGCGCGCCGTCGACCAGGATCAGGGCCGGTCCCTCGCCCTGCTTGTCGTAGGCGATCGTCGTGCCGTCGCGTGAGCTCAGTGTGTTCATGTTGTCTCCTCCGGCTTAACCATGCAGGAATGGCTCGCCGCCGCGTTTTGGTCGCCGCCACCGCCTGGTCCTCCCGCCTCCCGGCCAGCATTACCATCGGCTTCTCACCCGAACACTTGGCTCGGCGGTTTTACAGAACGCCCATTCCTACCCATCGTAATGGCCACTGACCTGCTATTTCTCCATTCCCCGCCGCGTGAATACCGCGTTCTGTCCGTGTGGCGTCCGTAGTCCCGAAGTATGCCTGGTCAGCGCGACGCAGGTTTTGGATCATGTCCCATCAAGTCCAGCTGGGTCCTGCCGCATCTCATTGTCCCACTGCCGTCCTGAACCCGGCCGGGCACGCCACTAAGCCACCGGCCTGCCGCAGTCGATGCCCCGCCACTCCCCGGCCGTACATGCGCCGGATAGTGTTCCGCCTTGGAAATCCGATCCGCACGGCCATCTTTCACACCCGCCAAAGATTCCCGGGCGAGTCCGGGACCGGCACGGCAGAACCGGTCCGCGCAGTCCTGCCACGGTCCCGCCACTGTCCGCTGGCAGGCCCGACTCCCGCGAAGAAGAAGCGGCGCGAGGACACCGCGGGCAACTTGTGCACGCTGCATTACGTGCCGAGCCATCCGGGCAGCGACCTGCCAGCCAGCAAGGCTCATGACCGCGATCGGCCTGTGAGATACCCCGGAGCTACCGGCCATCGACCTCTCGTAGTCCCGCGCCGTCACCGGGCGCAGGCCAGCCCTAACGACCACGCCGACGCATCCGATTCTGCCGCATATGGCGCGCGCCGGGCTGAGCCGGATCCGGTCGGCGGGACCAGAGACATTCGCCCGCGCCATCGATGGGCACCTGGTGTCCCGGCGACGACCTCTACATCTGTCGCGCT
>Ga0209871_1000123_pt1 | contig 24403 bp, 19 predicted proteins | sample OrgsoiDNA2013045_FD_185795 | JGI IMG/M metagenome (GOLD analysis project Ga0209871, IMG submission 185795) | Permafrost soil microbial communities from the Arctic, to analyse light accelerated degradation of dissolved organic matter (DOM) -... | ecosystem: Environmental > Terrestrial > Soil >... | reverse complement strand
TGCCACCAAGGCTCGCAAGGATTTCGGATTTCTCGAGTTCTGCCGGCACTGTGAGAAGGTCGAGCTATGGTTGGACCCGGGCCCGAACGACCAATTGCACCTGGTTTGGCTGCTCGACCATTTCAGTTCTCATCCGGTGATCGTGGCCCGGTTGAGATTGTGCCTTGTCGACTACAATCTAATAAGCGCGTCTGACGAGGAACTTGGTCGATGGAAGATGCCGGCCGTCGACGTCACCAAGGATGAGGTTGACCAATGATCGCCTGTGGCGATGGGACCCGATCCTGATCGCTCCTTGATGCTAATCACGTTTGTGGGACAGGGACGAACACATTGCGTGTCACCATAGGCGTTGTCGAGGCGCAAGACCTGCGCGCGAGGTGCCGGTGAGGGGTGGCGCAGCCTGGGCCATTCGGAGACGTACATGACGCGTCTGATCCTGACGACGGATGACTCGGGGGCCGGATGCCTCAAGGGGACCGACCTCGCCGACATCGTGATTTGGTTCGGCCTTCGGTTCACCTGGGGACCGCTGCCGTCCGATGCGGAGCTCGCCACGTTCTTGGAGGCGCGCTCGACGAAACACGGCTCTCCGGGCTCCCACTGGTTGGATTTTATCCACTCGCGGCATCTCGAAGAAATAGAAGGAAAAAATCTCGGATTGATCGACCTCTGCGAGCGATGCGAGACGATCGAGTTATGGGTCGATCCGGAGCCAAATGCACAACTGACACTGATCTGGCTGCTGGACTATTTGCGCCATCACGGGAAGACCGCTTCGAAGCTGACGTTGGTTCAGGCGGACGTCCGCATCGGCAATCACCCGCCGAAAGAAGTGGCCCAATGGCGGCTGCCGGCCGTCAAAATCCTGAACGATCATCTCGAAACCGCCAGCGCGGCCTGGCAGGCCTATCGACAACCGAAGCCGCAGGATTGGTTCAACCTGCTCGACGAGGATCTCAGCGTCCTGTCGCAACTTCGGCAAACCGTACTGGAACTGCTCGAAGAACTCCCCACAAACGCGACGGGCCTTGGAGCGACGGAAATGCGGATGCTGGAGCTGATATCGGCAGGTACCGCAGGTCCGTTTGACGTCTTTCCCGGCCACAGGAAGCGCAACCAAAAACGTGTGTTCGGTTACTGGGAGGTCGGATGCCTGCTGGACGGATTGGCTTGGCTCACTGTCCGGCGCCGGCTGTGTCCGGCCTCGAGGAGGGGCCGTTCACACTGCAGATGCACGACGACCGTAACCGTCACGAGCGTTACAAACGGAGCGAGCTGAAACTCACCCCGCTGGGCGAGGCTATTCTGGCACGGACTGAAGATTTCGGCCGGCACAACCCAATCCACCGCTGGTGGGGCGGCACCGAATTGGCCAATGATCGCCTGTGGCGTTGGGACCCGGCGAACCGCGCTTTGACCGCACCGTAGTGGCGGGCCGTTTTTGTTTTTGCTGCAGGGGCATTCTCAGCCGTCATGCCCGGGCTTGTTGTCCCGGGCATCCACGTCCTACCCGCTCTGATGCCTTAAAGACGTGGGTGGCCGGGATAAACCCGGCCATGACGAATTGGGGTCTGCTGTCGCGTCACTCCGCCGCCTGGGCATAATCCTCGACTGGCGGACACGAGCAGACCAGATTGCGGTCGCCATAGACATTGTCCACGCGCCCCACCGGCGACCAGTATTTGTCGGTGCGTGAGGTGCCTGCCGGGAAACAGCCTTCGGCGCGGCTATAGGCCCGCCGCCAGTCGTCGTCGGCGATGTCGTGCACGGTATGGGGGGCGTGGCGCAGCGGCGAGGCCTCGACCTTCCAGCGGCCGGTTTCGATCTCGGCAATTTCTCGCCGGATCGCGATCATGGCATCGCAAAAGCGGTCCAGCTCGGCCTTGGATTCGGATTCGGTCGGCTCGATCATCAGCGTGCCCGGCACCGGAAAGCTCATGGTCGGCGCATGAAAGCCGTAGTCGATCAGCCGCTTGGCGATATCGTCCACGGTGACGCCGCTTGAAACTTTAAGCGGGCGCGGATCGACGATGCATTCATGCGCGACCCGGCCCTTGGCGTTGCGGTACAGCACCGGAAAATGCGGCTCGAGTTTGGTTGCGATGTAGTTGGCGTTGAGGATCGCGATTTCAGTAGCGCGGGTAAGGCCTTCGCCGCCCATCATCAGAATGTAGATGTAGGAGATGGTCAGGATCGACGCCGACCCAAACGGCGCCGCCGATACCGGCCCCACCACCTGTGGCTTGGTGCCGTCGACAGCCGGATGTCCCGGCAGGAATGGCGCCAGATGCGCTCTGACGCCGATCGGCCCCATGCCGGGGCCGCCGCCGCCATGCGGAATGCAGAACGTCTTGTGCAGGTTGAGATGGCTGACATCGGCGCCGTAATCGCCCGGCCGCGACAGCCCGACCTGCGCATTCATGTTGGCGCCGTCGAGATAGACCTGTCCGCCATGGTCGTGCACGATGTCGCAGATCTCGCTGATGTGCTCCTCGAACACGCCATGGGTGGAGGGATAGGTGATCATCACGGCGGCGAGATTTTGCGAATGTTTTTCTGCCTTGGCGCGCAGATCATTCACATCGACGTCGCCGCGGGCGTCGCAGGCGACCACAGCGACTTCCATCCCGGCCATGCTGGCGGAGGCCGGATTGGTGCCGTGCGCGGAGGAGGGGATCAGGCAGACCTTGCGATGCGGCTCGCCGCGCGCGGCGTGATAGCCGCGGATCGCCAGCAGGCCGGCATATTCGCCCTGCGCACCGGAATTCGGCTGCAGCGAGATCGCGTCATAGCCTGTGATGTCGCACAGCCACTTTTCCAGCCGCGCGAACAGCGCGTGATAGCCTGCCGCCTGTTCGCGCGGTGCGAACGGATGCAGCGAGCCGAACGCAGGCCAGGTCAACGGGATCATCTCCGAGGTGGCGTTGAGCTTCATGGTGCAGGAGCCCAGCGGAATCATGGCGCGGTCGAGCGCGAGATCGCGATCCGAGAGTTTTCGCATGTAACGCAGCAGCTCGGTCTCGGAGCGGTGGGCGTGAAACACCGGATGGGTGAGGAACGCGGTTGAGCGTCGCAGCTCAACGGGCAGCGCTTCGGGCGCGCTCGCCTCGATATCCGCGTAGCTGAGCTTGCCGCCGAATGCTCGCCACACCGCTTCCACCGTCGCAGCCGTGGTGGTCTCGTCGAGCGCGATGCTGAGCCTGCGTTCGCCGATCCGCAGGTTGATCTTTCCGGCCCTGGCGCGGGCGGCGATCTCGTTCCGCCGCGGACCCATGTCGACCGTCACGGTGTCGAAGAACGCCTCCGATTGCAGCGCAAAGCCGAGCCTGCGCAATCCCGCCGCCAGCACGCAGGCACGGCGATGTACGTTGCGCGCGATCTGGGTCAGTCCCTCCGGGCCATGATAGACCGCATACATCGAGGCGATAACCGCTAGAAGCACCTGCGCGGTGCAGATGTTGGAAGTAGCCTTTTCGCGGCGGATGTGCTGTTCGCGGGTCTGCAGCGCCAGCCGGTAGGCCGGTTGCCCCCGCGAATCGATCGACTGCCCGACGATGCGGCCGGGCAGCGAGCGTTTCAGGGCGTCGCGCACCGCCATATAGGCCGCATGCGGTCCGCCATATCCCATCGGCACTCCAAAACGCTGTGCCGAACCGATCGCGATGTCGGCGCCGAGCTCGCCGGGCGAAGCCAAAAGCGTCAGCGCCAGCAGATCGGCGGCGACGACGGCCAGCGCGCCCTTGGCGCGCAGTGCTGCGATTGCCGGGCGCAGGTCGCGTACCGCGCCCGAAGTGGCCGGATATTGCAGCAACCCGCCGAAAACTTCCGCCTTGTCGAGATCGGTGGCGGGATCGCCGACGATCAGATCCCACCCCAACGGTTCGGCGCGGGTGCGCAGCACCGCCAGCGTCTGCGGATGCACCTCGCGGTCGACAAAGAACGATTTTGTTTTTGCCGGCGAGGCGCGCTCGGCGAGCGCCATCGCCTCTGCCGCCGCGGTCGCCTCATCGAGCAGCGAGGCGTTGGCGACATCGAGGCCGGCGAGGTCGCAGATCATGGTCTGGAAGTTGAATAAGGCTTCCAGCCGGCCCTGGCTGATCTCCGGCTGATACGGCGTATAGGCCGTGTACCATGCCGGGTTCTCCAAAATGTTGCGCTGGATCACCGCCGGCAGGATCGTGCCGGAATAACCTTGGCCGATCAGCGAGGTGAAGACCTGGTTTCGCGCCGCCAACTCGCTCATATGCGCGAGGGCTTCGGTTTCGCTCAAGGCAGTGCCGAGATCGAGCGGCGTATTCTGCCGGATCGACGACGGCAGGGTTTCGGCCATCAGCGCGCTGAGGCTCTTTGCGCCCACCGTTTCAAGCATCGCTGAAATGTCGCGCGGCGACGGGCCGATGTGGCGGCGCGCGAAGCTGGTCGCGACGCCAATGGCGGGTTTTCGGTGCATGGTCATGGGGTGTTCCTCGTCGCGTCGAATTGGATCAATCCGCCATGGCCGGCACAAGGCCGGGCATGACGAGAAGAGAGTGTCGAACCTCCAACGTGCTGATCACGCGGTGTGCTTTGCATACGCCGCCTCATCCATCAGGCCGTCGAGTTCGCTCTTGTCTGCGATCTTCAATTTGAAGAACCAGGCCTTGCCGGCGGCGTCGGAATTGACCAGAGCCGGCTCCGCGACGACTGCGTCGTTGACTTCCGTTACCTCGCCAGAAATCGGCGCGTAGACGTCGGACGCGGCCTTGACGGATTCGACCACGGCGGCGGCTTCGGCTTTCTTCAGGCTGCGGCCGACCTTCGGCAGTTCGACGAACACGACATCGCCGAGCTGCGACTGCGCATAATCGGTGACGCCGATGGTGGCGACATCGCCTTCGATGCGGAGCCATTCGTGGTCGGGGGTAAACAGTGTCGTCATGACAAGTCCTCTAGCGTTTGCAAGTCAGCGTTTGTAGGTATTGGGAACGAAGGGCATGGCTGCGACCCGCAGCGGCAGGCGCTGTCCGCGCAATTCGGCGAATACCAGGCCGCCGATGGCTGTGTGCGACGCGGGCAGATAGCCCATTGCGACCGGCGCATTGATGCTTGGGCCAAAGCCGCCCGAGGTGACCGCGCCGATCTGCTGGGATGACGCGGCGTCTTGGAATAACGGTGCGCCCTCACGTACCGGGGCGCGGCCTTCCGGCTTCAGCCCGACGCGGCGGCGCGGTGCGCCTTGCTCAAGCTGCGAGAGAATCTTGTCTGCACCGGGAAATCCGCCGGCGCGGGCGCCGCCATGGCGGCGGCTCTTCTGGATCGACCATTCCAGCGCACCCTCGACCGGCGTCGTGGTGGAGTCGATGTCGTGGCCATACAGACAAAGCCCGGCCTCGAGCCGCAGGCTGTCACGGGCGCCCAACCCGATCGGCAGCACGTCGCTATCCCCCAGCAGCGCTTTCGCAAGCCGCTGGGCGTGATCGGCCGGGACCGAAATCTCAAAACCGTCCTCGCCGGTATAGCCCGAGCGCGAGACAAAGCAATCGATGCCGTCGATGCTTCGCGGGCCCGAATCCATGAACCGCATCGAAGCCGCGTCTGCACAAAATTTCGTCAGCACGGAGCTGGCTTTCGGCCCCTGCAGCGCGATCAGCGCCCGATCGGGAAGCGATTCGATCACGCATGTCTCGGAGAGATTCGCGCGCAGATGCGCCTCGTCCTCGGCCTTGCAGGCGGCGTTGACGACCAGGAACAGATGGCTGCCGAAATTCGCCAACATCAGATCGTCGAGAAGGCCCCCCGCGCCGTTGGTGAACTGCGCGTAGCGCTGCCGTCCCGGCGCGAGGCCGAGGATGTCCTGCGGCACCAGCCGCTCCAGCGCCAGTGCGGCGTCCTCGACCTTGCCGGATTTCGCCCGCAGCGCGATCTGGCCCATATGCGAAACGTCGAACAGGCCGGCAGCCTGGCGGGTATGCAGGTGTTCCCTGAGCACTCCGGTTGCGTATTGCACCGGCATGTCATAGCCCGCGAACGGCACCATCTTGCCGCCGGAGGCGACATGCAGCGCGTGCAACGGCGTGCGTTTCAGCGATGTTTCGGGTTCGCGCGCAAGCATCATGGGCCCTCGCGGTTCTTCGAGGGTGATTCCTCGAGAAACCTGTCGAAGCCCCATCTGTCGCTGTGCCTGAGAGTATTATCCCGTCGGCGGACACGTCAGGGTCTTCAAGCCCTTCGGCGTCTCTTTCCAGATGCTAGCCAGTCACGGGGTCCGTTTGCCTGAGAGTTTCCGGGGCGGTTGCTCCTTCGGCGCCGGCTCTTAAAGCCGATCTCTCCCGACGTGACTGTCTTGAACAGATAGGAGGAAAACACGGCTGCATCAAGCCTGTCAACGCGGCTTGCGCTGATATCAACGGTTCCTGTGCCGGCGCGGCAAGCCCATGATCCGCTGCACACTTTCTGGACACCGCCAGCCCCCGCGTCTAAAAGCGTTGCGTCGGAGAAACGGCCCCCGTTTGCGGCAAATCCCCAATGGTTTTGCGATTGGACTGACATGAGCGGCGTTAACGAAATCAGATCGGCGTTTCTGAACTATTTTGAGAAGAACGGCCACGCGATCGTGCCGTCGTCACCGCTGGTGCCGCGCAACGACCCGACCCTGATGTTCACCAATGCCGGCATGGTGCAATTCAAGAACGTCTTTACCGGGGTCGAGAAACGCCCCTATCAGCGCGCCACCACGTCGCAGAAATGCGTGCGCGCCGGCGGCAAGCACAACGATCTCGACAATGTCGGCTATACCGCGCGGCATCACACGTTCTTCGAGATGCTCGGCAATTTTTCATTTGGAGATTATTTCAAGGATCGCGCCATTGAGCTGGCGTGGAATCTGGTGACGAAGGAATTCGGCCTGCCAAAGGACAAGCTCACGGCGACCGTCTATATCGACGACGACGAGGCGTTTGGTCTGTGGAAGAAGATCGCAGGCCTGCCCGAGTCCCGCATCATCCGCATCGCCGGCGCCGACAATTTCTGGCAGATGGGCGACACCGGGCCTTGCGGTCCTTGCTCGGAGATTTTCTACGACCACGGCGACAAGATCTGGGGCGGACCTCCGGGCTCACCCGAGCAGGACGGCGACCGCTTTATCGAGATCTGGAATCTCGTGTTCATGCAGTTCGAACAGATCGAACCGGGCGTGCGCAATCCGCTGCCGAAACCGTCGATCGATACCGGCGCCGGGCTGGAGCGGGTCGCGGCGGTGCTGCAGGGTAAGCACGACAATTACGACATCGATCTGTTCGTAGCCCTGATCCGCGCCATCTCCGAGCTGACCGGCGCCGATCCGAAAGGCGAGCAGAAGGCCTCGTTGCGCGTCATCGCCGATCATCTGCGCGCGTCGTCGTTCCTGATTTCCGACGGCGTGCTGCCCTCGAATGAAGGTCGCGGCTACGTGCTGCGCCGGATCATGCGTCGCGCGATGCGCCACGCGCAGTTGCTCGGCGCCAAGGACCCCCTGATGCACCGGCTGGTCTGGGCGCTGGTGCGCGAGATGGGCCAGGCCTATCCCGAACTGGTGCGCGCCGAAAACCTGATCGAGGAAACGCTGCGGCTGGAAGAGACGCGCTTCCGCAAGACGCTGGAACGCGGGCTGACCATTCTCGACGAGAAGAGCGCCAGCTTGAAAAAAGGCGACATGTTCGACGGCGACACCGCGTTCACGCTGTACGATACCTATGGCTTTCCGCTCGATCTGACGCAGGACGCGCTGAAATCGCGCGGCATCAGCGTCGACATTGCATCCTTTACCGACGCGATGGACCGTCAACGCGATAAGGCACGGGCGGCCTGGGCGGGCTCCGGCGATACCGCCAGCGAGAACGTCTGGTTTCCGTTGCGCGAAAAACTCGGCGCCACCGAATTTCTCGGTTACGAGACGGAGACGGCCGAAGGCGTGGTGGCAGCACTGGTGAAGGACGGCAAAGATGTCGACAGCCTCAAGGCTGGCGAGTCCGGCGCGATCGTTCTGAACCAGACGCCGTTTTACGCGGAGTCCGGCGGCCAGGTCGGCGATACCGGCATGATGACCGGCGAGGGCGTGAAATTCCGCGTCACCGATACCCAGAAGAAGGCCGGCGATCTCTTTGTGCATCTCGGCACCGTGGAGCAGGGCACGCTGAAGCCGGGGACGGCGCTGCTGCTCGACGTCGATCGTGCGCGGCGCGCCTCGATTCGCGCCCATCACTCCGCGACGCATCTCTTGCACGAGGCGCTGCGGCAGGTGCTCGGCGACCATATCGCCCAGCGCGGCTCGCTGGTGGCGCCGGACCGGCTGCGCTTCGACTTCGTGCATCAAAAGCCGATCACCCAGGACGAGCTCGCCCGCGTCGAGGACATCGCCAACGATGTGGTGCTGGAGAATGACGAGGTCACGACCAGGCTGATGGCGGTGGACGACGCCCGCGACGCCGGAGCCCGCGCGCTGTTCGGTGAAAAATATGGCGACGAGGTCCGGGTGGTGTCGATGGGCAAGACCGATTCCGAGCACGGCAGCAACGCGCTCGGCTGGTCGGTGGAATTGTGCGGCGGTACCCATGTGCGCCGGACCGGCGATATCGGCCTGATCTCGATCACCGGCGAAAGCGCGGTCGCTTCCGGCGTGCGCCGCATCGAGGCGCTGACCGGCAACCACGCGCGAAAGCACGCCAACGATGCCATTGCGCTGGCCAAGACCGCGGCAATGGAATTGCGCACCACGCTTGAGGACATGCCGGCGCGCATTGCCTCGCTGATGGAAGAGCGCAAGAAGCTCGAGCGCGATCTGTCGGATGCGCGCAAGAGATTGGCGATGGGCGGCGGCGCCACCACCAATGGGTCGGCGGCGGGCGCCGGCGGCGTGCGCGAAGTCGGCAACGTCAAGCTGATGGCGCGTTCGGTCGAAGGCATCGAAATGAAGGACCTCAAGAGCCTCGTCGATGACGGCAAGAAACAAATCGGCTCCGGCGTGGTCGCGATCGTGGCCGTCACCGAGGACGGCAAGGCCGGCGTCGTGGTCGGCGTCACCAGCGATCTGACCTTGCGCTTCAACGCGGTCGATCTGGTGCGGGTCGCGTCCGAAGCGCTCGGCGGCAAGGGCGGCGGCGGGCGGCCCGACATGGCGCAGGCCGGCGGGCCCGATGGCGCCAACGCCGCGGCGGCACTCGCGGCGATCGAAAAAGCGATGGGTAGTGCCTGACGGTGGCCATCGCCCCAGGCAGGCGAAGACTGAGCGATCCGGATTTGCGGGACCGCCTCTACGAACTGCTCGAACACGATCATCTGCCTTATTCGGTCGGCTCGCGCATCGTCCAGCTGATCGTTTCCATCATCGTCATTGACGTAATGGCGATGATCCTGGCGTCGGTGCCCGAGTTCGACGCGCGTTTCGGGGTGCTGTTCACCGTCATCAAGGTCAGCGCGGTGGTAGTGTTTGCGCTGGAATACGCCGCACGGCTGTGGAGCGTGGCCGGCCACCTACCACGGAAATTGTCGCCGGCACAGGACAGAATCGAATATGGGCTGTCGAGCCTCGGCATCATCGACCTGCTGGCGTTCCTGCCGGCGTCGATCGCGTTGATCGCCGGTCAGCGCTCGACGCTGGCGCTGTTAGGCGTGCTGCCGTTTTTCAAGCTGGTGCGTTATTCACCGGCGATGCGCTCGCTGCTGTCAGCCATTCACGCGGAGCGGCGAACGCTGACTGGCTGCCTCGTGATCCTGGCCGGCGCGGTGCTGCTGTTCGCCTCGCTGCTCTATGCCATCGAGCACGACGTTCAGCCCGACAAGTTCGGCACCATTCCGCAGGCGATGTGGTGGGCGATCGTGACGCTGGGCACGGTCGGCTATGGCGACGTGGTGCCGGTGACGGCGCTGGGCAAGCTGGTGTCGGTGTTCACCATCATCGGCGGGTTGACGATGATCGCGCTGCCGGTGGCGATCATCTCGACGGCGTTTGCCGACGAAGTCCGGCGGCGCGATTTTGTGGTCACCTGGGGCATGCTGGCGCGGGTGCCGCTGTTCTCGCATCTCAGTGCTGCCGAGATCGCCGACATCATGCGGCTGCTGCGGGCGCAGACCATCGAGTCGGGCGAAATCCTGGTGCGGCGCGGCGATGCCGCTTCCTCGATGTATTTCATCACCGCGGGGGAGGTCGAGATCGAACTGCCGAGCCAGCGCGTCCGGCTTTCCGACGGCACGTTCTTTGGCGAAATCGCGCTGCTGCATCGTACCAAGCGCAGCGGCACCGTCACGGCGCGGCGAAAGACAAAACTGCTGGCGCTCGACGCGCAGGATTTTCACGCGCTGATCGAGCGTGTGCCTGATCTGGCCGCCCATATTCACCGGACCGCGAAGGCACGGCTTGCCGATACCGAGCAGGCGCGCAAGGGCGATCTCGCCGCGGGTGAAATCGCGCAGGCGGCGCATACAGATGAGCCCGCGGACGAATAGTTGGGGCGAGCCGGGCTGCTCGCTCGCCGCGGGCTTTCCTGCACAGGATTGTCAGTCAGTCGCAGCGGGAGGCCGCCAATCGAGGCGACTTACCTGCCTGGCGCTCGCCAAGCCTCCGTGATCGCGCTTTCAATGATATGCCGCTCGACCCTCGGGCAGTGCCGGCAATGAAAGGTTCGCAGGTCCTGGCCGGTATGGCTCGGCTCGATTGCCGCCAGTCTCATCGGAGAAGCGCAAGCGGCGCATTGAGGTCCTTGGTTTTGAGTGTCGAGCATGTGTCACCGTCCCGGGGCATGCGCTTCCGCTGATATTGAACGGCAGTACCAAACTCTCCGTCGCCGATAACTGCCGAGGGCGCGCGATGATTGGACCAGCATGCTCCCTCGGAGCCTGAGGTAGCTGGTCACTATCGCTCATCTTTCAGAATAGTTGGCAACAGAAACAGCCCCTGCGTCGGCCTGACCACGCAGCGGCCATCTGATCGAACGCCGCGGAGCGGCCCGCGGCTTCCACAACCAGGCAATCACTTTCCTGATTTCCAACTCAGTTCACCCGGTTCGGTGAAGTTGCCTTACGCCGACGTCCTGCACACCACCGCGAGTTTGTTGCCGGTGGGATCGCGCAGGTAGGCCGCATATCAGTTCGGGCCGTAATCCGGCCGCGGGCCGGGGCCGCCTTCATCGCTGCCGCCGGCCTTCATCGCGGCGTCGTGAAACGCGTGAACCTGCTCCTTGGTCTCGGCATCGAAACCGACCATGATGCCGTTGCCGGCGCGCGCCGCCGCGCCATCGAACGGCTTGCAGATCCAGATGGTCTGGCCTTCACCCGTTTCATTCTGTGCGTAGCCGACCGGGTCGCCGTAATCGGCGAACTGCTTCCAGCCAATGGTACCCAAGACGGAATCGTAGAAAGTCTTGGCCCGCTCGATGTCGGCGGCGCCGATCGTGATGTAGCCGATCATGGTTCGCTCCCCTAAGTGGGGGAGCAGACTAGCAGCGCGTTAGAACAAATCAAGAACAAAGTCGGGTTGGCAGACGCCCGCCGGCGCTACTTCGAATCCAGAAACGGCTCGACGACTTCGCGGGTTTCCTTGCTCGGCACCACAGGGACAATCTCGAAGGTCATGCCGAAACCCTGGCAGTTCAGGATCCAATCCTGCAGCAGCCGCGCGTCGTCGCATTCCATCAGCTGAAAGCAGCGGTCGAAATTGGGCTCGATCCAGCTCCCGACATAGCGCAGTCCTTCGGGAAATTTGATGCCCTCGTCGCGCACGCGCTTGTAGACCGGGATCGGGTCGCGGTCCTTGAAGCGCTCGATCACCATGAACAGCATCGGCAATCCCTTATCGATCTGTCTCGAGCAGCGTTGTTCAGGACGCTTCGCCGGTCAAGCCTTGTCGCTTGGGTCTTGTCGCCTAAGCCTGCTCAGCCCTTGTGCAGGAACACATAGTCGGCGGAGTAGGGTGCGCTCTTGAAGGCGCCGGCCTTGTCGCAGCCGCCCTCGAGTTTGCCGCCTATCGTGTTGATCCGCTGCACCGTGGTGGCGGTGGTGAGGATGCCGCTGCCGCGGTGGGAAATCACCTCGAGCTTGAGCCAGGGAATATCGTTCGGCGTCGCGCCCGGGGCGTTGCCGGCGGCCTTTCCGACCACCGCGCTGCCATCGCTGTGCTCCCAGTTCGGCCCGGAATAGTGCCGGCCGACGGTCTTGCCGTCGACCAGCAGGGTCGCAATCGGCTCGCGAAACGCCCAGGCTGGCTTGCCGTCGGCGCCGGCCCGGCATTCGTAGACCTGCGCGCCTTCGGCGTGCACGGTGAGCACGGCCGCTTCTCCCGGCGCCGCAATGGCGTCGGGAAGCGGCGTCTCGGCCCGCGCGCTTAGCAGTGAGCTTGATAGCAGGAGCAGCGGGAGAAGAACCTTGCCATCAAACACCATCGTCGCACTCTCCCTCATTGACTTCGAACAACAGGCAGCCCGCTTCCGCTCGTAGAACCGGCACCCGGCCTCGGATCAGGTCCGAGGGCATGCTTTTGTGATGATGCGACGGCTTACGCCATCGCCTTGGTCAGGTTTTCCGCGACCTTGTCGAGGAATCCGGTGGTGGACAGCCAGCGCTGGTCGGCGCCGACCAACAGCGCGAGATCCTTGGTCATATAGCCGGCTTCGACGGTATCGACGCAAACCCTCTCCAGCGTGAGCGCGAATTTCGCGAGCGGGTCATTGTCGTCGAGCTTGGCGCGATGCGACAGCCCGCGGGTCCAGGCGAAGATCGAGGCGATCGAGTTGGTCGAGGTCTCCTTGCCCTTCTGGTGCTCGCGGTAATGCCGCGTCACGGTGCCGTGGGCGGCCTCGGCTTCCACCGTCTTGCCATCCGGCGTCATCAAGACCGAGGTCATCAGGCCGAGCGAGCCATAGCCTTGCGCGATGGTGTCGGACTGCACGTCGCCGTCATAGTTCTTGCAGGCCCAGACATAGCCGCCGGACCACTTCATGGCGGCGGCGACCATGTCGTCGATCAGGCGATGTTCGTAGGTGATCTTCTTCTCGTCGAATTTGGCCTTGAACTCGGCGTCGAAGATCTCCTGGAAGATGTCCTTGAACCGCCCGTCATAGACCTTGAGGATGGTATTCTTGGTCGACAGGTACACCGAATAGCCCTTTGACAGGCCCTGGTTGAACGAGGCGCGGGCAAAGTCGGCGATCGAGTCATCGAGATTGTACATCGCCAGCGCGACGCCGGCGCTCGGGGACTTGTAGACCTCCCGTTCGATCACCTGGCCGTCGTCGCCGACGAATTTCATCGTCAGCGTGCCCTTGCCCGGAAACCTGAAATCGGTGGCGCGGTACTGGTCGCCGAAGGCGTGGCGGCCGATGATGATCGGCTTGGTCCAGCCCGGCACCAGCCGCGGCACGTTCTTGCAGATGATCGGCTCGCGGAACACCACGCCGCCCAGAATGTTGCGGATGGTGCCGTTCGGCGACTTCCACATTTCCTTCAGGCCGAATTCCTTCACCCGGCCTTCGTCCGGCGTGATGGTGGCGCATTTGACCCCGACGCCGACCTTCTTGATGGCGTTGGCGGCGTCGACCGTGACCTGATCGTTGGTCTTGTCGCGGTATTCCATCCCGAGGTCGAAATACATCAGGTCGATATCGAGGAACGGGTTGATCAATTTGTCCTTGATGTATTGCCAGATGATCCGGGTCATCTCGTCGCCATCGAGTTCGACGACGGGGTTGGTCACCTTGATTTTTGCCATGGCAGGTCGGGCCTTTTTGGAAAACAGCGCGTTTCGGGCGGCGCGGGATGATCGCATCCGCGCTATAGCACTGCCGACGCGCTGGCGAAAGCCAAGGCGTTAGGCAGTTTCAGCCCATCTTTTGGTTTAGAACGCGACCTGCGTGGCGGTGCCCGCCACCACGTACCAGGTGACGAAGAGACCGCAGATCAGGGCGCCGGGCAGGCTGGAGCCGGTGCGCCGCCAGGTGAAGGTTGCGATGACGGCTGCGATTGCCAACAGCGGCACGAACTGGATCGCGACGATGGTGGAGAGCGGCACGAAGCCGGGATCGGGCAGCGGATTGAACAGTTTTCCCGATAGAAACAGCGTGCCGTATTGCAGGCCCAGCAGCACGATGAAGCCGAGCGTCAGCGCCAGGAGATTGGTGAGGTAGAGCCCGGCGCGTCCCGCCGCCAAGGTCGAGAAATTACGGTGCAGCAGATGCAGCGCGATGACGAAAAACGCCGTGAAAGGAACAAGGTAGATCAGGAAGATCAGAAACTGCTTGGCGCTCATCAGCTTGAGCGCGACGATCCAGAACCTGAAATCGATCTTGAAGGCCAAATCGGCCAGCCACAACGCCGCATAGCCGACGATGATGGTTGCGAGCGCGATCAGGATCGACGGCATGATGATGCCGGACCGGCTGGCCCGTTTGGGCGCGAACGGCATCAATGCCAGCGCAATCAGCGCGTTGATGACGGCCCAGACCATGATCTGGTTGGTAATGCCCTGCGGCAGGAAGGCGGAGGGTTTTACAAAGGTGCCGGCCAGCGCGAACGCGGGATAGTAGGTCAGCGCGGGAATGAAGGCGGACAGCACGAACGCCGTGGTCCAGCGGCGGCCGGAGGCCGCGACATGGGCCGGCACGGTGCCGTCGGCGATCTCGGGCAATCTCAGATGCGAAAACAACGGCGCTTCGAGCAGGCCATCGAACACGCCGATCAGCAGCGCGACAAAGCCGATCAGCGCGATCAGCGTGCCGATTTCCTTGCGGAACCAGATCTGATCGTTCGCCGGGCGCGGGGTGCCGCCCCGCAGCGTCTTGTCGAACCAGTCGAGGCTGTAGCCGATCGCTTGATGCGAAATATGCTCGGCCGGATGCGTCATCGCGGGCGTGTAGAGCACCCTGGCGGTGCCCAGCGCGATGTCGCCATAGATCTTGCCGGGCTCCACCGCGGCGTGAGTGCCGAACAGGGCCCAGAGCTTCGGGCTTTGGGTGACATCGCGCGCGAGATCGACACCCCACATCAGATTGGAAAATTCCTCATATTGCGCAAACACGAGCGCCAGATTGCGCGGCCAGCCCGGTGTGCCGTCGGCGGCGAAGGGTTTTCCGGTGGAAGAGCCCTCCAGCACCATCGACTTGTAGTCGTTGGGCATCGCGACTGCGGCGGCGAGCACGGTCCAGCCGCCCATCGAGTGGCCCTCAAGGCCGATATTGTCCTTGTCGACGATGTCGAGACTGCGCAGATAGGCCAGCCCGTCCGGGCCGCCAAATCCATTGGCAAAGGCCGGTGGATCGCTGTAGCCGTGCCCGGTCTGGTCGAGGTCGAGCACCACATAGCCCCGGCGGGCGAATTCGATGGCAAAGCCGTCCTGGGTTTCGCGCGAATTGATATAGCCGTGAACCGCCAGAATGCCGGGGGCGGGATTCTGAGCGGTGGCATTTGGCGGGGTGTAGAGCAGGGCGCTCATGGTGTTGCCCTTGGCGCCCGCAAAGCGGATATCCTGGATCCGGATGCCCCCGGAGGTCTGCGTCAGGTGGGCCAAAAGTCCGCCGGCCACAATCAGAATGAAACCGGTGATTGCCAATGACCATCGGCTGCGCATGTGCCCCTCCCAGTCCCGAGCCGTTGAGCCGGCTCTTGGGTTCGTTTTGCAGGTTCGCTTTGGTTGTGATTGATAACCGCATCCGAAAGACGTGCGCAAGATGCCCTCGCGCAACGACCCCTTGAGGTTTTGGCCGAGAGTTAGAGGGCCTGACTAACCCTGTTATTTTGCTTGAGAAATTCTACCGGACAGGCGATCGGATAGGGCAGCCGGTGAGGCGCTGATTGAGCTTTCTTCGGAGCTTGATTCCAGCGTCTTTCAGCCGTTGCATCAGAAAGTGAAGTGAGATGTCCGGATCGGGCACCGACAAGACCAAATCAGGCGTCGCTCTGGCCGGCCCCGTTGTCATTCTGGTCGAGCCGCAGCTCGGCGAGAACATCGGCATGGCCGCGCGCGCGATGGGCAACTTTGGGCTGACGCGCCTGCGCATCGTCAATCCGCGCGACGGCTGGCCCAATGTGCATGCCCGGCGCGCGGCCTCCGGCGCCGATCATATTCTGGATCTGGTCGAGCTGTTCGACACCGTCGGACAGGCGGTTGCCGACTGCACGCTCTTGTTCGCCACCACCGCGCGCGCCCATGATCAGGCCAAACCCGTCGTGGCGCCGGAAGCCGCCGCGGGCGAAATCGCGGCCAATATCACCGGCGGTGGCACGGTCGGCATCCTGTTCGGCCGCGAGCGTTACGGCCTGCAGAACGAGGAGGTAGCGCTAGCCGACCGCATCATCACCTTTCCGGTCAATCCCGGTTTCGCCTCGCTCAACCTCGCCCAGGCGGTGCTCTTGATCGGCTACGAATGGTTCAAGCTCTCGACGCAGGGTGCGCTGCCGTTCGCGATGCCCGAGCGCTCCGAGCGCGCCTCGCAGCATCAGATGCAGGCGTTCTTCGACAATCTGGTGCGCGAACTCGACAAGGTCGAATTCTTGCGCCCGGCGGAGAAGCGCGAGACCATGCTGGTCAATCTGCGCAACATTTTCGCGCGCATGGAGCCGACCAAGCAGGACATGCACACGCTGCACGGCGTGGTGATGGCGATCGCCGAGGGACGCAAGGGTCCGGCCAAGGGCGGCGTGCTCGATGGCGACCAGGCCACGAGACTGCGCGCGCTGCTTGCCGAGCACGGGCAGGGCGCCTTGCCGTCGGAAAGCGGCACGGTGCGCGGGCTGGCGCGGCTGTTGCGGCGAAATCCGACCGATGCCGAGCGCATCCTTTGGCAAGCCCTGACCACCGACCGCCGCTTCGCCGGCCAGTTCAAACGCCAGACCCCGGTCGGCCGGCACATTCCGGATTTTGTTTCGTTCGTGCACCGGATAGCGATCGAACTGATCAATGCCGATGAAACCGAAACCATCAAAAAAGACCGTAGCCTTCGGGAGGCATGGCTGGAGGCGCGTGGCTACCGTGTCATCACCATGCATGTCGCCGCCGTCGAGGGCGATGTGGCGGCTGAACTCGACCGGCTTGGGTCCAGCCTGCTGGAACATCGCTAGAAGTTACGCCCAAAGCGTTCGCTGTCGCAGCAGTCCGCCTTCAAATTTAGTTCGATCGCTGGGGACTAATTCGCGCGGAGCAGGGTTCAACAGGTCGCAACACCACAAAGTCCAGGAGATTAAAAAAAATGCGTCTTGTCAGTCTTGCGTTGCTCGCTTCCGCATCTCTTCTCGCCGCCGGGCCTGCCTTGGCGCAGGCGCCTCTCACCGAAAAAAATGTGTCGATGGGGCTGTCGCTCGCGATCATCGAGGGTGCGCTCGAACAGTGCACCAAGGACGGCTACAAGGTATCCGTCGTCATCGTCGACAAGGGCGGCAATGTCGCCGCATCGGTGCGCGGCGACGGCTCCAGTCCGCACACCCTGGAATTCGCGCGAATGAAGGCCTACACCGCGCGCACCCGCAACCAGACCTCGCTGCAGACCATGAAGCTGCTCGAAGATCCCGCCAACGCCTTCATCCGGCAGATCCCCAACGTGGTTGGCGTCGGCGGCGGCGTCCCGATCAAGGCAGGTGGCGAGACGATCGGCGGCGTTGGCGTGTCCGGCGCGCCCGGCGGCGAAAAAGACGAAGTCTGCGCCAATGCCGGCCTCGCCAAGGTCGAGGCCGCGCTCAAGTAAAGCTTGTTAGTCTATTCGGATCGGCGCCGCGCGGTGTATGCCGCGCGGCTTGCCGATCAGACGGCCATCAGGTGCGCCGGCGCGTTGCCCGCGCGCCTCGGTTTCTTCAGCTTGGTCGGCACGAACAGCGAGCCGGCGGCAAGCCCGGCGGTGTCGGCGACGCCGGGATCGCGGGTTACCATCGCGGCAACGATCGCGCCGTCCATCAAAAGTCCGAGCTGATGGGCGAGGACTTCCGGCTCCGCCGCCCCCATTTCGCCGGCGAGTGTCTCGATATACGCCAGCACGATCTTCTTGTGGCGCAGCGCGATGGCACGAAACTGCTTCTGATCCTTGTCGTGTTCGCCGACGGCGTTGATGAACGGGCAACCGTAAAAACGTTCCTGGCCAAACCAGTCCTTCAGCGCCGGAAAAATCCGCGCCAGTTTTGCCTGGGCATTGCCGCCGCCGGACTCGATCGTGCCGATGAACCACTCGCGCCACAGCTTGCCTTCGGTCTCCAGCACCACATGCACCAGATTGGTTTTCGATCCGAACAGCTTGTAGAGCGTGGTCTTCGCGGTGCCGGCTTCGTTGATGATGGCGTCGATGCCGGTGGCGTTGATTCCGTTCTTGCAGAACAGCCGCGTCGCCGCGTTGAGCAGACGCCCGCGGGCGGATTCATCGTCGCCGCCGGCGAGAGCCGCCGCGACCGAACGCTTCTTCGAAGATGATTTACCCATGACCTCAGTTAATCCAACTGCGCCGCAATCATCAAGCCGCATCTTCCTGCGTGCAAAATAATCTCGATCGCCGGCAATTGCATTCCGTTTGAGCAATCCGCGGCTGATCAATCCGAAGGCAGCTCGGCCTAAGCGGCTTGAAGACTTCGCGTTTTCGTTTGCGCGGTATCTGGCACGGTTCGTGCAGGATACAGACCGTTCGGTATCCACCCCAAGGGAGAGAAAAAATGACGGCGGTCGCTCAAAAAACGGTGCTTACGGGATGCCTTGCCCCGATCGACAAACAAGGGCTGGAGCAGCTCATCGCGAACGGCAAGGCCAACCCACAGGTCATCAAGACCCTGAAATGCAGGACGGTGGCCGAAGGCAAGTTCCGCCATGCCAACTACATCCGCAATCTTCCGGCTTACATTGTCGACGAGCCGCCGGGCCTGTTAGGCGACGACACCGCGCCCAATCCGTCGGAAGCCTCATTGGCTGCCCTGGGCTCATGCCTTGCGGTCGGGCTGCACGCCAACGCGGTGCACCGCGGATGGATCGTCAACAAGCTCGAGCTTCAGCTCGAGGGCGACCTCAACATCACGGCGGTGTGGGGCACCGGCGACGTCAGCGAGAAACCGGTCGGCTTCACCGACGTGCGGGTCAAGGTCGACATGGAATGCGAAGGCATCCCGCAGAGCGAGATCGATGCGCTGGTGGCGCACGTCAAGAAGTGGTCGCCGGTAGCCAACACCTTCACGCGACCGGTCAATCTCGAGGTCAGCGCCTAGAGGTCGCAAGCCTGCTGTCATTTGTATCGCTTCCTGAAAACCCGCCGGTGCGGAGAGTCTGATGAGTTCAGTGGCTGTATCGCGTCTGGCGGTCGACGACGAGCGCGATCTTCGGCGGGATTCGATCGTCGATCAGGTTGCGTCGATTGCGCGCCGAGAGCTCGCGCCAATCGCCGCCGACATCGATGACGGCACCGTCTATCCGGCCGACCTGCTGCGGCGCCTCGGCGATGCCGGGGCCTGGGGCAGCCATCGACCGAACGATGATGGCGCGGCCGATCTGCGCTGCGCCATCCAATCGATCGCGGCACTTGGCGAAGTCTGCGGCGCGACCGCCTTCATGGCCTGGTGCCAGAACACGCTGGTCTGGTACGCGGCGAATTCCGGCAATCCGGCGCTTGCCGGATTCACGAACGACGTCGCTGCGGGAAAGATTCTCGGCGGCACCGGTCTTTCCAATCCGATGAAGAGTTTCTTCGGAATCGAGCGACTGAAATTGAAAGGCCGCAGGGTCGATGGCGGCTACGTCGTGCGCGGTGCGCTGCCATGGGTGTCGAATCTCGGCGCCGATCATTTCTTCGGCACGATTTTCGAAATCGAAGACCGGCTCGGCGAGATCGTGATGTTTCTCGCCGATTGTTCCGATCCCGCCGTTACGCTGCAGCCATGCAAGCCGTTTCTCGCGATGGATGGCACCGGTACCTACAGCGTGCAGTTCCGCGACGCTTTCATCTCCAGCGATCACATCCTGGCCGAACCCGCGGGGCCGTTCGTCAAGACGATTCGCAGCGGTTTCATCCTGCTGCAGGCCGGCATGGGTCTTGGTCTGATCAGGGATTGTGTCGCGATCATGAACGAAGTGGCCGCCCCGCTGGGCCACGTCAATCGCTATCTGCCGCAGCAGCCGGCCGATTTCGGGGAAATGCTTTCCGATCTTGAATCGGAAACCATGAAACTCGCGGCCGATCCGTACAACGCCGACGACAGCTATTGGCGCCGCGTCCTGGCGCTTCGGCTGAACCTTGGCGAAGCGAGCGTCGCCGCCGCGCATACCGCGATGCTTCATTGCGGCGCGCGCGGCTACCTGAAGAGCCATCGCGTGCAGCGCAGGCTGCGCGAGGCGTACTTCGTCGCCATCGTCACGCCGGCAACCAAGCAGCTTCGCAAGATGCTGGCGGAGGTGTGAGCTTCAAGAAGAATTTCCGATCGACCCCAACTTGCAACCACAGAAAAGGAGAGGCCTGCCATGACGGACGTTCTGATCTCTGCCGGCGAACTTGCCAATCTCGCATCCCAGGAGCCGTGTGTGATCATCGACACGCGAAATCCGGATGCGTATGGCGCGGGACACATCCCGAACGCCGTGAACGTGCATGAAATCTTCACCTACCTCGCGACATCAACGCCCGAAGGCATTCACGAGTTGAAGACGAAATTCGCCGACGCCTTCGGCAACGCCGGGCTGTCCGGTAACGAGACCGCCGTTATCTACGAGCAGTCGATGAATTCCGGGTTCGGCCAGTCCTGCCGCGGCTATTACCTGCTGACCATGCTCGGCTATCCCAAAATCAAGGTGCTGCACGGCGGGTTCGACGCCTGGGCAGCCAGCGGCTCGCCGGTCACCGCCGAGGTGCCGAAGCCGGCGCCAGCCTTGTTCTCGATCGTGCCGGACGCGAGCGACATTCTGATCGACGCCAAAACCATGCTGGCGGCGGTCGGCAAGCCCGGCATCGCCTTGCTCGACGTGCGCGACGTCGACGAATGGATCGGCGAAAGCTCTTCGCCCTATGGAAAAGACTTCTGTCCGCGCAAGGGCCGTATCCCGGGTGCGGTCTGGCTCGAATGGTACCGCATGATGAAGCCCACGGCGGAGGGGCCGCGCTTCAAGTCGAAAGACGAGATTTTGGCCGAATGCGCGACCGTCGGCATTTCGGAGAGCACCCCGGTCTACCTCTACTGCTTCAAGGGAGCGCGGGCATCGAACACCTTCCTCGCGCTCAAAAACGCCGGCGTGAAGGATGTCCGGATGTATTTCGGCTCGTGGAACGAATGGTCCCGCGATCCGTCGCTGCCGATCGAAGAGGGCCTGCCCACGGAGGCCAAGCTGACGGGCAAGGCGGCATAGAAGCGGCATAAAAAGTGCATGTTTTTTCACCGCCCAGCCGCGTCACGCGGCCGGGCGGTGAAACCGCGGGCGCGGGCGGGTTTTGCCTTTTGGTTATCTCGGCACCACGCAAAAGGAATGGGGCATGTCCACCTTCGACAATCCGTTTGATGCTGATCGCAAGCTGTCGCGATCGGGCTGCGCTTGCGGCCAACATCGGTCCGCAGCCGAGCACGATCACGCGGCCCTGACGGTGAGGTGCGAGCCGGTTCCAACGGAAGAGCAGCGCTACCAGGGCGTCGTCGCTTCAGCGGTCATGCGCGCGATGTTTCCCAGGGATGCCGCGCGGCGGGCTTTCCTGAAATCGGTCGGGGCCTCGACGGCGCTTGCGGCGATCTCGCAATTCTTCCCGCTTCAGACGGCGACCGAGGTTTTCGCGGAAGAGCGCGCGCCGGAGAAAAAGGATTTGAAGGTCGGCTTCATCCCGATCACCTGCGCGACGCCGATCATCATGGCGGCACCGCTCGGGTTTTACGCCAAACACGGTCTCAACGTCGAGGTCGTCAAAACAGCCGGATGGGCTGTGATCCGCGACAAGACCCTCAACAAGGAGTACGACGCCGCCCATATGCTGGCGCCGATGCCGATCGCGATTACGCTGGGTCTCGGCGCCAATGCCATCCCCTTCACGGTGCCGGCGATCGAGAACATCAACGGGCAGGGCATCACGCTTGCGATGAAGCACAAGGACAAGCGCGACCCCAGGGAATGGAAGGGCATGAAATTCGCCATTCCGTTCGACTACTCGATGCATAATTATCTGCTGCGGTATTATCTCGCCGAGCACGGCCTCGATCCCGACACCGACGTGCAGCTGCGTTCGGTGCCGCCGCCGGAGATGGTCGCCAATCTGCGCGCCGACAATATCGACGGCTTCCTCGCTCCCGACAATATCTGCCAGCGCGCGATCTATGACGGCGTCGGTTTCCTGCACATCCTGTCCAAGGAGATCTGGGACGGCCATCCCTGCTGCAGTTTTGCCGCGAGCCGCGAGTTCATCACCGGATCGCCCAACAGTTTTGCGGCTTTGACGCGGGCGATCGTCGATGCCACCGCCTACGCCTCGAAAGCCGAACACCGCAAGGAGATCGCGGAGGCGATCGCGCCGGCGAACTATCTCAACGCACCGGTCACCGTGCTGGAGCAGGTTTTGACCGGCACCTATGCCGACGGATTAGGCGGCATCAAGACCGACGCCAAACGCGTCGACTTCGATCCGTTCCCCTGGCAATCCTTTGCGGTCTGGATGCTCACCCAGATGAAACGCTGGGGCCAGATCAAGGGCGACGTGGATTACAAACAGGTGGCCGAGCAGGTCTATCTCGCGACCGACACCCGCAAGGTCATGACCGACATGGGGCTGGAGCCGCCGGAGACGTCGTATAAGTCATTCTCGGTGATGGGCAAGACCTTCGATCCGGCGAAGCCGGAGGATTATCTCGCGAGCTTCAAGATCAGGAAGGCGTCGTGAGGAATCGTGGCCTCGTGTCCCGGATGCGATGCAGCGCGCAGCACGAAGTGCGTAGCGGTGCATTGCTGAGCCGGGACCGCCACAGGCACCGACGGTCCCGGTTCTGCAGCGCACCACTTCGCTCCGCTACGTGCTGCGCCGCGCCCGGGACACAAAACGCGCGGCAGATGCCATGACCACCTCCCTCCGCCTTCGCGCGGCGTGCGTGTCGATCGCGCTGTTTCTTGCCTTCATCGGTATCTGGCACATCGCCACGCGCGGCACCGGCACCGTCGCCGCCATGACCCCGGAATATGCCAGGCTGATGGGGCTGACGGCGACGCAAGGCAAATCCGCGATGCCGGGTCCGTTCGATGTCGGCGCAAAATTGTGGGAGCACCTCAAGCGACCGTTCTATAACAACGGTCCCAACGACAAGGGCCTCGGCATCCAGCTCGGCTATTCGATCGCCCGCGTCGGGCTCGGCTATTTTCTTGCCGTGATGGTCGCGATTCCGCTCGGCTTCCTGATCGGGATGTCGCCCTTGATCAACAAGGCGCTCGACCCGTTCATACAAATTCTAAAGCCGATTTCGCCGCTGGCCTGGATGCCGCTGGCGCTCTACACCATCAAGGATTCCGGGCTGTCCGCGATTTTTGTCATTTTCATCTGCTCGGTGTGGCCGATGCTGCTCAATACCGCGTTCGGGGTGGCCGCCGTGCGCAAGGAATGGATCAACGTCGCGCGCACGCTGGAAGTCGGCACCGTCAGGCGCGCCTTCACCGTGATCCTGCCGGCGGCGGCGCCGACGATTCTGACGGGCATGCGGATCTCGATCGGCATTGCCTGGCTCGTGATCGTCGCCGCCGAGATGCTGGTCGGCGGCACCGGCATCGGCTACTTTGTCTGGAACGAGTGGAATAACCTCTCGATCACCAACGTCATCATCGCGATTCTCCTGATCGGCGTCGTCGGCATGCTGCTCGACCAGATTCTCGCGCGCTTTACCCGCATGGTCACGTTTCCGGAGTGATGCGATGACCGACAAATTCATTTCCATCGAAGGCATTGCAAAACACTATCCCGGCGCCGATGGCGGCGAGATCGCGGTGTTCGAAAATCTCTGGCTGGCGATGGCGCGCGGCGAGTTCGGCTGCGTGATCGGTCACTCCGGCTGCGGCAAGACCACGGTGCTGAACATTCTCGCAGGCCTCGATGATCCGAGCGAAGGCACGGTGATCGTGGATGGGCAGGCGATCGAGGGCACCAGCCTCGACCGCGCCGTGATTTTCCAGAGCCATGCGCTGTTGCCGTGGCGGACCGTGCTCGGCAACGTCGCCTATGCCGTGACCTCGAAATGGCGGAGCTGGGACCGGGCAAAAGTCAAGGCGCACGCGCAAACCTTCATCGATCTGGTGGGATTGACCGGCGCTGAGCACAAGCGGCCGTCGGAGCTCTCCGGCGGCATGAAGCAGCGCGTCGGCATTGCCCGCGCGCTCTCGATCACGCCGAAGATCATGCTGATGGATGAGCCGTTCTCGGCGCTGGATGCGCTGACCCGCGGCACGCTGCAGGACGAGGTGCGAAGGATTTGTCTGGAGACCGGGCAGACCGCG
>Ga0209871_1000122_pt1 | contig 24408 bp, 23 predicted proteins | sample OrgsoiDNA2013045_FD_185795 | JGI IMG/M metagenome (GOLD analysis project Ga0209871, IMG submission 185795) | Permafrost soil microbial communities from the Arctic, to analyse light accelerated degradation of dissolved organic matter (DOM) -... | ecosystem: Environmental > Terrestrial > Soil >... | reverse complement strand
AGCGACAAGTTCGGCAGCAGTATCGCTTTCACCGGGCTTTCCGCCGTTGCGGCGACGGGCCTCGTCTTGATCTGGCTTGTGATGCCGGAAACGCGGCGGACCACATAGCGACCGTTCTTACGCATCCATGTTGCGCAGGCGCTGGCGATTGCGAAGCACGATCTGGCGCGCGCCGGAAAATCCGAGTACCCCTTGCGCCTGCAGCTGCGAAAGCGCTCTCGAGACGGTTTCCAGCGTGAGGCCGAGATAATCGCCGATATCCCGGCGGCACATCGGCAGCGCCATCATCCCCGCGACCGCAAGCCGGCGATCCATTTCCAAAAGGAAGGTGGCGACGCGCTCCATCGCGGTCTTGCGCCCGAGCAGCAGCATGTGATCTTCCGCGTGTCGAAGCTCGCCCGCGGTCATGGTCCAAAGGCTGCGCGCGACATTGACATCGACTCCGGCGGCCTGCTCAAGGCTGCGGCGCTTCACCAGGCGCACGGTGGTATCGATGATGGCTTCCGCCGCCAGCCGATGGACCGCTCCCGATTCAAGCCCGAAGACGTCGCCGGGCAGATGAAATGTACCGATCTGGCGCCGTCCGTCGGAGAGCAGTTTGTAGCTGCGCACCGCGCCGCTGATCACCTGGTAAACATACTCCGAAGGCTCATCCTCCCCGTAGATTTCCTCATCTTTTTTGTAGGTGAACTCCGTGGCGACGAGGCCGGCGTGCCCGGTGATCGCACCAAACTGGTCCGGAGCGGGGGCAGGGCAGGCAACGGGGCTGATCTTGCTGCCGATAATGGAAGTGATGAGCGGTTGGGTGAGCATGAGCCATCTCCTGTGCGGCGGATGGCCAATTGCTAGCTGGGATCGCGGGGCCTGGAAATTTCGTGCGATATCTTAAGGGGTTTTACCTACGTACATTACCGGAGGTCATGGCTGCCTTCCTAGCCGGTGACCGGACCAACCTCCAAAATTGCCCCGCGAATATGCGCAACGAGGCTCTCCTCAAGCAGAGGCTTCTGCACAACATGCCGGATGCCTGCGGCTGCAGCCCTTGCCGAGATATTTTCGTCCGGATAACCCGTAATGAGGATAATCGGTGCGGTAATGTCGCGGTTACGCAAGCGGCTGACCAGATCGATGCCATTCATATCAGGCATCTTGTAGTCGATCACGAAGCAGTCGACGCCGGTCAAGCGGACGGCGTTCAGCAGCGCTGGCCCGTTCCTGAACGTTCGAACCGCAAACCCATCCGCCTCAAGAAGAAACCGCAACGAACCGAGAACATCGGCGTCGTCGTCAACCACGTAGACTGTAGATCTGGCAAACGATGGCATCGCGAAAACCCGCGCATCCTGGGCTGATTCTGAGTAGCGCATGCCCCAAAGTTACAGCACCATGACAGTCGCGGTTTGATCTACCTCAATCGTTGAGCATCCCGGCACGCATCGCAAGCCGCACCAGTTCCGAGAGGTTGTTGGCCTGCATCTTCGTCATCACGTTTGCCCGGTAGACTTCAATGGTACGGGGGCTGATGTCGTAGTCGCGCGCAATCAGTTTGTTGGAGAGCCCGGCGATGAGGCCTTCCATCACCTGCCGCTCGCGCGGGCTGAGAGTGGCTACCCGCGCCGCGATGTCGTGGGTGACCGCCTCGCTCTTCGCGGCCGGCTCCGCCTGCCGGATAGCCGCTTCGATCATGCCGATCAAGCGGTCATCTTCGAACGGTTTCTCGAGAAAATCGGCCGCCCCCAGTTTCATCGCTTCAACAGCAAGCGGTACATCGCCATGCCCGGTCATGATCACAATTGGAAACGGGCTGTCGGCCGCCTTCATGCGTTTCAGAAGCTCGATGCCGTCGAGGCCGGGCATGCGCACGTCGGAGACAACGCATCCAAATTCAAGGCCGGGGAGGGCGTCGAGAAAACTCAGCGCGGTTTCGAACAGGGTCACGTTGAAATCGGCAGAGACCAGCAGAAAATCGAGTGAATCCCGCATCGCCTCGTCGTCGTCGATCACGTAAACCTTTGCCTTACTCGACATCTGTCAACTTCTCACCTGGCGCGACGGGCAATGTGAAGCGAAAAGTCGCCCCTCCCGCAGCATTGTTTTCGGCCCACATCCGGCCGCCATGGGCTTCGATGATCGAACGGCTGATAGACAGTCCTACTCCCATGCCGGTCTCTTTCGTTGTAAAAAACGTCTGAAACAGGTTGGATTTGACGTCATCGTGGAATCCCGTCCCGGTATCGGACACCGCGATTTCGATCATGTCGTCCGCGACTTTGGCGTTCGAGGCGCTAAGCTCCCGTTGCTGCGATTGCGCCATTGCCTCCAGGGCATTGCGGAACAGATTGACCAGAACCTGCTGAATCTGGACCCGATCCACCAGGACCAGATCGACCTCCGGGTTCAGATTGAAGCGAAGCTGGATGTTCTGCTCACGGGCGCCGGCCAGCCCGAGCGCGCCGGCCTCCTCAATCAGTTTTGAGAGGCTCTCGACCCGCTTCTCGGATTCCCCTCTTGATACGAAGTCGCGCAACCGACGAATGATCTGGCCGGCGCGCAACGCCTGTTCGGCGGCGCGGTCCATGGCATTTTCGATTTTTTGGGTATTTGGATCCGTGCTGCCGGTCAACAGCCGGCGGCAGCCTTTCATGTAGTTGCTGATGGCGGCGAGGGGTTGGTTGAGTTCGTGCGCCAGCGCGGACGCCATCTCCCCCATCGCGCTCAGGCGAGAGACGTGAACCAGTTCGGACTGCAGCTCCTGGAGCCGTGCCTGGGTCTGCTGGTGCTCGGTGAGGTCGCGCACGAAGCCGGTGAAATAGGGCTCCCCGCCGGATTCCATTTCACCGATCGTCAGATGCATCGGAAAGATGGTTCGATCCCTGCGCTGGCCGGTCACGATCCGGCCAATGCCGATGATGTGCCGTTCGCCCGAAGATCGATAGCGCGCAAGATAGCCGTCGTGGCGCTCCCGATCCGGGCTCGGCATCAGCTCGCTGACATTCTTGCCGATGGCCTCGTGTTCGGTGTAGCCAAACAGTCTTTCGGCCGCGGCGCTGAAAAATTGCACGATGCCATGGCCGTCGATGACGATCATCGCATCGGGCACCGTGTCGAGAATCGAGCGCAGGTGGCTTTCCCGCGTTCTCAGCGTCTCCTCGAGTTGCTTCTCCTCGTCGATATCGAGAACAATCCCGCTGAGATGGCGTGAAACCCCGGCGTCATCCTTGACGAGGCCGCCTCGCAGGCGAATCCACTGACCGTGTCCCGGCGTTCGGCCAACCCTGAAAGAAACATCGAAATTGCCGCCGGCCTCGGCTGTTCGCCTGATGGCCAGTTCGGTGCGCTCGCGATCCTTCGGTTCGAGCAGAGAAAGAAACAGCTCGTAGGTGACAGGCCGGTCGCGGGCGACGCCGAACAGGTTTCTCGTGGTATCGGACCACTGTAACTCTCGCGTTGAAAGCTCGAGATCCCAGGTTCCGACGCCAAATCCCTCGATTCGGAGCCTTAGGTGCTCGTTGCGTACGGGGTCGTCAGACGATGATCGAATTGTGCCGGGCACGCGTTAAGCCTTCAATTCCATATGTCTCAGCCTCCGCCAGCCCAGCCGGCGAGCTCCAAGTCGAGCAACCTACACGAGATTGACGTCAGGAAGCTGCCATAGCGCTGAAACGGCGGTGCCGACCCCACAATTTCGCCTGACCGTGATGTGGACGCAAGTTCCGGCGGATCGATATCCAGCCGGAATATCCCTCGATGTTCGGCTCAACCCTCAGCCCTTTCACAAGGATTCTGGACTTTGATCTATCTCATCCTGGCCCCGGGATTCGGGCCTAGAAGGACCTGTCGGCTGTGACAACGGAGAGATTGGATGACATATGCGACCGTCATGGTCAGCCTCGCGCTGGATCAGGCGAACGAGGCTCGTCTCGAGGCCGCCGGCCAGATTGCCGAGCGGTTCGAGGCTGGGATCGTCGGGATCGCGGCGGCGCAGTTCAGTCCGCCGCTCCATTACTCGTTGGGGGAGCAGGCGCAAAATCTGATCGAGCAGGGTGAGGCAGCGATCAAAAAACGCATATCGGAACTGGAAGTGCAGTTTCGCGAGGCCACCAAAAATCGCGCTGGGCATGTCGAGTGGCGCAGCGCCATCGATTTCCCGGCACGGTACATCGTGCAAGAGGCGCGTTGCGCCGACATCGTCGTGAGCGGTGGACAGGGTAAAAATTTTTCGGATCCCTTCGCGCTGGCCAGTCCGAAGGATCTGGTGATGCAGGCCGGCCGGCCGCTGTTCATTGCACCGGACAATGTCAGCTGGCTCGATTTGCGAAGCGTTCTGGTGGCCTGGAAGGACACGCTGGAGGCGCGGCGGGCGATCGCCGATTCCCTGCCGATGCTTCGCAAGGCCAAGGAGGTCACCGTCGCCGAGGTCGTGGAAACCGGCGACAGCCGGCCGGCCGCGGTGTCGCGGGTCAGGGATGTGGTGGCGTGGCTGTCACGTCATGGCGTTTCCGCCTCCGAGCTCGTTCCGGAGAGGAGCGGGGACGTGATAGCTCAGCTGGACGGCGTAGCTGCCGACGTCGCGGCGGGTGTCGTGGTCGCCGGCGCCTACGGTCATTCGCGATTCCGCGAATTGATTCTCGGCGGCATGACGGAGCATCTCATTACCCAATCCAAGCGTTGCGTATTGCTGTCGCATTAGATGTGAACGCTGAAACGGCCACAATTGATAGGATCGCGCCTTGTACAAATTTCTCGAAGAAACCGTTGCCGGCCACATGACGCAGGCTGTCAGGACGGTGACGCGCGAGCTCACGGTGCGCGATCTCAGCGACATGTTCGAGCGCGACGATTTCAACGCCTATCCGGTCGAAGACGACGCGCAGGTGATCGGCATCGTGACCAAGTTCGATCTGCTGAAATGCTTCGTCTTTACGCCGAGTCAGATGGTTCCACATTATGAGCAGTTGATGAACCGGACCGTCGCCGATGTCATGACTTCCGAATTCATCTACGTTCGAACCGACACCAAACTCACGCGCGTGCTCCAGCTCATGATCGATCATCGGATCAGGAGCGTTCCGGCAATGGACGGCGACCATCGATTGGCAGGCATCATCGCACGCAGGGATGTTCTCAAGGCGCTTGCGGATTGCGCCCGCGGCGAAGTGTAGATCGGATCCACGATCCGATACGGACCACCGCACTTTTATGCCGGATTTGGCAACGATAGGCATTCGCAAGCGATTGATATCCTTTGCAAAGTCTCTGGCGATCGTTCGCTGGTCTTGGTGCCGGGCTCGCCAAATCAGCCAAGTTGATTTCGATCAAATCGTTTCCGCCGGGACTGTGGTTGTTTGAATTGTGTCCGTCATAGAGAACCCGCATGAGCCAGGCCGCTAATTCAAAATTGATGACGATCGGCGAAAGCGGCTTGACGTTTTTTTTCGCGTTGAGCGCCTTTCTCTGCATGATTGGTGCTGCGAAAGCCGTCGATGCCCCATTCGCATTCCATGCCTCGCTGAGTGCTGCTGCCAGCCTCGCGGTGGTTTTTGTCATCCTTAACCGGTATTTCGACCGCCCATCCGAGCTGCCGGCCCAGGAGATCAATGGCAGGCCGAATTACAATCTGGGGCCGATCAAGTTCGCGGCGGCAATATCGGTATTCTGGGGTATCGCCGGATTCACGGTGGGGCTCCTGATCGCCTCCCAACTGGCGTGGCCGGCACTCAATTTCGATCTGCCGTGGACGAGCTTTGGCCGGCTGCGGCCGCTGCACACCTCGGCCGTGATCTTTGCATTCGGCGGCAATGTTCTGATCGCGAGCTCATTCTATGTCGTGCAAAAGACCTGCCGGGTTCGCCTTGCCGGCGATCTCGCGCCCTGGTTTGTCGTGCTCGGCTATAACTTTTTCATTCTGATCGCGGGCACCGGCTACCTTCTCGGGGTCACCCAATCCAAGGAATACGCCGAGCCCGAATGGTATGCCGATCTATGGCTGACGATCGTCTGGGTGACTTATCTGCTGGTGTTCCTGATGACGCTGGTGAAGCGCAAGGAACCGCACATCTTCGTCGCCAACTGGTTCTATCTCGCCTTCATCGTTACCATCGCCGTCCTCCACCTCGGCAATAATCCGGCCTTGCCGGTGTCGGTGTTTGGCTCGAAGTCCTACATCGCCTGGGGCGGCGTTCAGGATGCGATGTTTCAGTGGTGGTACGGACACAACGCCGTCGGGTTTTTCCTGACCGCGGGCTTCCTCGCCATCATGTACTATTTCATTCCAAAACGCGCCGAGCGGCCGATCTATTCGTACCGGCTGTCGATCATCCATTTCTGGTCCCTGATATTCCTCTACATCTGGGCCGGTCCGCATCACCTGCATTACACCGCGCTTCCGGACTGGGCCCAGACGCTCGGCATGACCTTCTCGATCATGCTGTGGATGCCGTCCTGGGGTGGCATGATCAACGGCTTGATGACGCTGTCCGGTGCCTGGGACAAGTTGCGCACCGATCCCGTGCTGCGCATGCTGGTGGTGTCGGTGGCGTTCTACGGCATGTCGACCTTCGAGGGTCCGATGATGTCGATCAAGGTGGTGAATTCGCTCAGCCACTACACCGACTGGACCATCGGTCACGTTCACTCCGGTGCATTGGGCTGGGTTGGGTTTGTCTCGTTCGGCGCACTCTATTGCCTTATCCCCTGGTTATGGGATCGCAAGGGGCTTTACAGCCTCAAGCTCGTCAACTGGCATTTCTGGATCGCGACCATCGGTATCGTGCTCTACATCTCCGCGATGTGGGTGTCCGGAATTCTGCAAGGCCTGATGTGGCGCGCCTATACCTCGCTCGGCTTCCTCGAATATTCCTTCATCGAGAGCGTCGAGGCGATGCATCCCTTCTACATCATCCGCGCCGCGGGTGGGGCGTTGTTCCTGATCGGCTCGCTGATCATGGCCTACAATCTCTGGATGACTGTGCGCGTCGGCGAGGCCGAAGTGCAGTCGTCCGTCGCTCTTCAGCCGGCGGAATGAGGAGCGAATAAATGTCATTCTGGGCACGGCACCAAATTTTCGAAAAGAACTCGATCGTCCTGATCGTCGGAATTCTCGCGGTGATCGCGATCGGCGGCCTGGTCGAAATTACCCCGCTGTTCTACCTCAAGAGCACGATCGAGGTGGTCGATGGCATCAGGCCATACACGCCGCTCGAACTGACCGGCCGCAACATCTATGTCCGCGAGGGCTGCTATCTCTGCCATTCGCAGATGATCCGGCCATTGCGCGACGAGGTCGAGCGTTACGGTCACTTCTCGCTCGCGGCCGAAAGCATGTATGACCATCCGTTCCAGTGGGGTTCCAAGCGAACCGGGCCTGATCTGGCGCGCGTTGGCGCCAAATATTCCGACGACTGGCATGTCACGCATCTGACCAATCCTCGCGCCATCGTCCCGCAGTCGGTGATGCCCGGATATTCGTTTCTGGCCGAAACCCAAGTCGATACGGTCATGATCGCCGATCACCTGCGGACCAGCCGCGCCGTCGGCGTGCCCTATTCGGACGATCAGATTGCCAACGCCGTTGCCGATCTGAAGGCGCAGGCCGACCCTGATAATGCCGGGGTGGATGCGTTTACAAAGCGCTATCCGAAAGCTGTGGCGCGTAATTTTGACGGCAAGCCGGGCTTGCCGACCGAAATGGACGCGCTGATCGCGTACCTGCAGATGCTCGGCACGCTGGTCGATTTCAAACTTTACAATGAAAAAGCAAATCTTCGCTGAGACGCAAATCTTCACTTGGAAACAGAACGATGAGTGCAATCCTAACCGTCCAGAATTTCGCATCGGATTTCGTTGCGACGCTGTGGACGCCGATCTTCGTCGGAATATTCATCGCGATCGTGACCTACGCGCTTTGGCCTCGCAACCAGGACGCTTTCGACGAGGCGTCGAAAATGCCGTTGCGGGAGGAATGAAAAAATCATGACCGAGCATAGTGATTTCGACCACGTCTCCGGCAAGACCACGACCGGCCACGAGTGGGACGGCATCAAGGAATTGAACACGCCGTTGCCGCGCTGGTGGGTCGTGACCTTCTACGCGTGCATCGTCTGGGCGGTCGGCTACTGGTTTGTATATCCGGCGTGGCCGCTGCTGTGGAGCAACACCACCGGCATATTGCATTACTCGTCCCGTGCGGACGTTGCAGTGGAACTCGCCAATCTGGAAAAGATACGCGGCGAGAAAATGGTGACGCTGGGTGCGGCGTCGCTTGCGGATATCGAAAAGGACCCGGCATTGTTCGCTCTGGCACGCGCCCGCGGCAAGACGGTGTTCGGCGATAATTGCGCGCCGTGCCACGGCAGCGGCGGCGCCGGCGCAAAGGGCTTTCCTAACCTGAACGATGACGACTGGCTGTGGGGCGGCACGCTTGACCAGATCATGCAGACGATCCAGTTCGGAGCGCGCTCGGGACACGCGAAAACCCACGAGGGTCAAATGCTCGCCTTCGGGAAGGACGGGACACTGCAAAAGGAGCAAATCGTCACAGTCGCCAATTACGTTCGGGCGTTGTCGGGCTTGCCCACAAGCCAGGGGTATGATGCGACCGCGGGCGCGAAAATCTTCGCTGAAAATTGCGCGGTATGTCACGGCGATGCGGGCAAGGGAAATCAGGAACTCGGCGCGCCTGACCTCACCGACAAGATCTGGCTCTATGGTTCCGATGAGGCCAGCGTCATCGAAACGATCACCAACGGCCGCGCCGGCGTCATGCCGGCCTGGGTGGGCCGGCTCGATCCCTCCACGATCAAGGCGATGGCGGTTTATGTGCACTCGCTCGGCGGAGGGAAGTGACCGGGGATCGGCAGGGAAATCCTGGATATCGTTGAGCTGGATCAACTACGCGTCTGAAGTTCAGTCTAGGCTTGACCGCAAATGCGAGATGGCCGCCGCCGATGAGCAAGTCTGCACTTCCGATCGAACTGCAATGGGATGACGATGGGCCGCTTTATGTCGCCCAGAAGAAAGTCTATCCGCAGAGCGTCTCCGGAACATTCCGCCGTATCAAATGGGGCCTGATGGCATTCTGCCTCGGCGTCTACTACCTGCTGCCCTTCGTGCGGTGGAATCGCGGTCTGGGTGCGCCGGATCAGGCGGTGCTGATCGATCTGCCCAACAGCCGCTTCTATTTCTTTTTCATCGAGCTGTGGCCGCAGGAGGTCTACTATTTCACCGGGCTGTTGATCGTCGCCGCCATTACGCTGTTTCTGATGAATTCGGTGGGCGGTCGGATCTGGTGCGGATATCTCTGCCCGCAGACGGTCTGGACGGATCTGTTCTACGCCGTCGAGCGCCTGGTCGAGGGTGACCGGCGCGAGCGCATGAAAAAAGCTGCCGCGCGTGGTACGAGGAAGCTGCGGCGTTTTGCGGAAATTACCCTGAAACATTCGATCTGGCTGGTGATCGCGTGGTGGACCGGCGGCGCCTGGGTTCTTTATTTCAACGACGCGCCGACGCTGGTGAAGCAGCTTGCGACGTTCCAGGCGCCGATGCTGGCCTATATCTGGATCGCGATCCTGACGGCGACCACCTATGTGCTCGCCGGCTTCATGCGCGAGCAGGTCTGCGTCTATATGTGCCCGTGGCCGCGCATCCAGGCGGCACTCACGGACGAATGGGCGCTCAACGTCACCTACAAATACGACCGCGGCGAAAAGCGCACGTCGCTGAAGAAGGCGAACGAGTTGCGGGCATCCGGCGAAACCGCCGGCGACTGCATCGATTGCTATCAATGCGTTGCCGTCTGCCCGACCGGGATCGATATCCGCGACGGCTCGCAACTCTACTGCATCCAGTGCGGCCTCTGCATCGATGCCTGCGATACCGTGATGAAGAAGATCGGCAGGGAACCCCGCCTGATCGGGTACGACAACGACATCAATATTCACCGTCGGCTGGCCGGCAAGCCGGAAATCTTCCGTGTCGTCAGGCCGCGCACCATCGTCTACTGCGTCATGATCGCCGGCGTTGGTGCGCTCATGCTGTATGCGCTGCTGACGCGAAGCCTGCTCGACGTCAACGTATTGCACGACCGCAATCCAGTGGCGGTGAAACTCAGCGATGGATCTGTTCGCAACGCCTATACCGTTCGCCTGTTGAACAAGCGCGGCTTCGATCGCGTGGTGGCGATCGACATCGACGGCCCGCACAACGCGACTATCCATGTTGTCGGGAACGATTCGGTTGCGCCGGACAGGCCGATGATCATCCTGGGGCGGGATCAGACCACCGAACTCAGGATTCTGGTAACCGCACCCTCAGAGAACAATTCCGAGAAATCCGTCCCGGTGAAATTCCGGGTAACCGATATCGGGTTGGGCGAGGCTGCATCGGCAACCGACAATTTCGTCAGTCCGTAACGTTGAAGAGGGGCTTCGTGTGAGTAGAGCGCTGGTTTCGCCGAAGCCGTTGACCGGGGCCAAGGTACTTTTCATGCTGGTCGCGTTCTTTGGCGTGGTGTTTGGCGTGAACTTCCTCTTGATGAAGCTCGCTATCGATACATTGCCGGGGACTGAAGTGGACAGCGCCTACAGCGCCAGCATGGCCTACGAGAATGAGATCGGTGCTGCCCGCGATCAGAACGCCCGAAACTGGAAGGTCGACGCGCATATTCAGCGCGGCCCGGACGGTGGCGCGACGCTGGAGGTCGAGGCGCGCGATGGCAGCGGCAAGCCGATGTCCGGCCTGAAATTCCAAGGCCGCTTCGAACGGCCTACCGACCGGCGCGCGGATCTGCCGGTTGCGCTTTCGGAAACCGGAATTGGCATCTATCGCGGCAGCGCGCCCGTGATCGCGGCGGGGCAATGGGATCTGGTGCTTGAGGGCGATGCGGCAGGACAGCGGATGTTCTTGTCGAAGAATCGTGTGCTGTTGAATTGAGGGAAGGCCGCATCATGCAGGCGACGCGAGACTTTTCACATTATGTGAGGGACGCAGGCGCGGGCCTGCAGCATATCGATCTTGCCGTCGAGGGCGTCAGTTGCGCCGGGTGCATGTCGAAGATCGAGCGCGGGCTTTCGGCGATACCCGACGTGACGCTGGCGCGGGTCAATCTGACCGACCGCCGCGTGGCGCTGGAATGGAAAGAGGGCGCGCTCGACCCCGGCCGGTTCATCGATCGGCTGGCCGAGCTCGGGTACAAGGCCTATCCATTCGAAACCGAAAGTGCGGAGGCCGCGGAAGCCGACCAATCGCGCTTTCTGCTTCGCTGCCTCGGCGTCGCGGCATTCGCCACCATGAATGTGATGATGCTTTCGATTCCGGTGTGGTCCGGCAATGCCGGCGACATGATTCCGGTGCAGCGTGATTTCTTTCATTGGCTGTCGGCACTGATCGCGCTGCCGGCCGCGGCGTATGCGGGACAGCCGTTCTTCAGGTCGGCGCTTCAGGTCTTGCGCACGCGCAACGTCAATATGGATGTTCCAATCAGTATCGGCGTGATGCTTGCGCTCGGAATGTCGGTGGTCGAGACCGTGAACCACGCGGAGCATACCTATTTCGACGCGGCGATCATGCTGCTGACATTCCTGCTGGTCGGACGCTATCTCGACCAGAGCATGCGGCGGCGAACCCGCGCGGTCGCCGGAAACCTCGCCGCGCTCAAAGCCGAGACCGTGACCAAGTTTGTCGGCGCCGACGAAATTGCGCAGGTGCCGGTGGCGGCGATTAATCCCGGCGACATCGTCCTGCTGCGCCCGGGCGAACGTTGCGCGATCGATGGCACCGTGATCGAGGGGCGATCCGAAATCGACCAAAGCCTCATCACCGGCGAAACCCTGTATGCGACGGCGGAACATGGCACGGCTGTTTATGCCGGTTCGCTCAACATCTCCGGCACCTTGCGGGTCCGGGTTTCCGCGGCGTCGGAGGGCACGCTGCTGGCGGAGATCACCCGGCTGCTTGACAATGCGTTGCAGGCTCGCTCGCGCTATGTGCGCCTGGCCGACCGTGCTTCCCGGCTCTATGCGCCGGTGGTGCATGCCACCGCGTTACTGACAATGCTCGGCTGGGTGCTGATGGGCGCGAGCTGGCACGATGCCATTGTCACGGCGGTGGCGGTTCTGATCATCACCTGTCCCTGCGCGCTGGGGCTGGCCATCCCCACCGTGCAGACGGTTGCGTCCGGTGCGATGTTCAGGGCCGGCGTGTTGCTCAATTCCGGCGATTCCATCGAACGTCTCGCTGACGTCGACCACGTCATCTTCGACAAGACCGGCACGCTGACGCTACCTGACTTGGAAGTCATGAACGCAAGCGAGATCCCCGAAGACGTGCTCGGTCTCGCTGGCCAGCTTGCGCTGGCGAGCCATCATCCGGTCGCAGCCTCGGTGGCGCGGGCCGCGAACGCGAAATCGCCGCTGGCCGGAGCCGTCGAGGAGCCGGGACAGGGGGTGCGCGGCCATGTCGGCGGAGCTGAGGTAAGACTTGGAAGACCGTCGTTCTGCGGGGCAGAGCAATTGGCAAATGACAGCCTGCGCCTGGATCCGGAAGCTTCCATCGTCGCCTTCAGCTTCGGCGACGCCAAATACGTGTTTTCGGTTCGCCAGGGATTGCGCCCGGATGCCAAGACGATGATTTCCGCGCTTTTGAAGCGCCGTATCGCGGTTGAAATTCTCTCCGGCGATCGCGAGCCGGCGGTGCGCGCCGCTGCACGTGAGCTTGGAATCAGTGAGTGGCGGGCGGGCGTGACCCCGGCCGACAAGATCGCGCGCATCGAAGACCTGAAAAGCCAGGGCTTTAGGGTGATGATGGTCGGCGACGGGCTGAACGATGCGCCATCGCTGGCCGCGGCCTACGTCTCGATGTCGCCGATCTCAGCGGCGCATCTGAGCCAGGCAACCGCCGATCTGGTTTTTCTGGGCAAGCCGCTGGCTCCGGTGATCGCCGCCATCGACTTTTCGCGCAAGGCGCTGCACCTGATGCGGCAAAATCTCTGGCTCGCGGTCGGCTACAACCTTCTCGCGGTACCGATTGCGATCAGCGGGGTGGTGACACCCCTGATCGCGGCGGCTGCGATGTCGGGCTCCTCGCTGCTGGTGATGCTGAACGCGCTTCGCGCGCGCCGCGTCGCGCACGGAGACGCGTGATGGAAGTGCTTGTCATTCTGGTGCCGTTGGCCCTTGGTCTCGGGCTGGTCGGCCTGCTCGGATTTCTCTGGTCGCTCAAAAGCGGTCAGTACGACGATCTCGAGGGCGCCGCCTGGCGCGCCATCCAGGATGACGAGCCGGCACGGGAGACACCATCGGAGTAGAGCCGTCGCCGCTTTGTGACGCCTAGGGCGACACCGCCTTCCGGTAGAGTGCGTTGTAGCAGGCTGCCGAAACGCCCCAACTGAATGATCGCGACATCGCGCTGCGGCGCATGGAGTCGAGGCGATCCTTCGCCATGAAGGTCGTGAAGGCGCGCCGGATGCCGCCGAGAAGCGATTCGGTTGACGGCTGGGCGAACAGAAATCCGGTTTCACCGTCCATGATGGTTTACGCGAGACCGCCGGTCTGATGGCCGATCGGCAGCGATCCGAACCGCTGCGCGTACATCTGGCTCAGGCCGCAGGGTTCGAAGCGCGACGGCATCAGCGTAAAATCGCTGCCGGCAAAAATCCTGCGGGCCTGACCCTCGTTGAAACCAATGACGACACCGATCGCATCCGGTCTGCGGCGGTGCGCTTCGACCAGTGCCTGCTCGATAGCCGGTTCACCGCTGCCGGTCACGATGATCTGCCCGCCGGCCTCAATGATCGCGTCCGCGGCCGACAATACGAGGTCGATGCCTTTCTGATGAACGAGACGGGCAACAAGGCCGAAAATCGGACCGCGGGACAGCGCCAGCCCGAATTGCTGGCGGATGTAGTCCGCGTTGGCACGCTTGCCTTCCCAATCCCCCGCGCCAAACGGCTGCGCCAGCTGGGCGCACACCCTTGGATCCCAGCTTTCGTCGATGCCGTTCAATATCCCCGTCAGTTGCGCGGCATCGGAGCGGCGGCGGAGCAGACCCTCAAGCCCGCAGCCGAGTTCTGCTGTGGTGATCTCCTTGGCGTAGGTCTCGCTGACGGTGGTCAGATGGGAAGCATAGACGATGCCGCCTTTGAGAAAGGACAATTTGTCGTAGAACTCAAGGCCGTCGATGTGGAAGGAGTCCTCCGGGGCGCCGATCCGTCGCAGCGACTCCTTCGGGAACAGGCCTTGATAGGCCAGATTGTGGATGGTCAGGATGGTCGGGATCCTGACGCCGTTCCAGGCGAGGTAAGCCGGCACGAGTGCTGCCTGCCAGTCATTGACGTGAACCAGGTCCGCTGCCCAATTCTTGTCCAGAGTGCCTGCAGCCAGCTGGGCAGCGGCTGACGCAAATCGCCCGAACCGCACATCGTTGTCCGGCCAGTCCCGGCCCGACGCATCGCCGTAGGGATTGCCGGGGCGGTCATACAGCTGCGGACACAGCAGGATGTAAACCGGCAGGCCGTCCTTGGTCGATGCGAGCCCGAGTGAACATGCCGGCATCTCCGCCAGCGCGGCGCATTGACCAACGATTTGAATATGCAGGAACTGTTCGACGACGTCCCGATAGCCCGGCAGCAGGATTCTGACATCGCCCCAGGGGCGCAGCGCGCGGGGGAGAGCCGCTGAAACGGCCGCGAGTCCGCCCACTCGGATAAAGTCATCCATTTCCGTGGTGACGAACAATACTTTCAAGAAACGCCCTCGTGCCAGCGCTAACCCTACCTATGCAAGAATAGTTCCAGTTTGTTGCGATGCAATGTAGCGGCAAGCCCGCGAGTCGTCGACGGCTCAAGGAGATGATGCCGAGAGATTCTCTTCCCTGTGGTAACCGCGCAATTTAGGGTCACGCCGCGGCCAAAGGAGCTTCGAATGACGATAGCTGACAACGATGAGGGCGTTTTGACAAAGAGTTTTCAGGGCCTTCGCGTGCTGGATTTTTCAACCACGATCGCCGGTCCGCATTGCACCCGGATGCTGGCCGACATGGGCGCGGAGGTCATCAAGATCGAGTCGGCCGAAGGGGAGACGATGCGGACCCGTCCGCCGGTCCGCAATAGTTTCAGTACCGTCTTCGGCCAGCTCAATCACGGCAAGAAGAGCGTCGTTTTCGACCTGAAATCGCCCGACGCCATTGAGGCCATCAGGAGGCTGGTGGCGAAAGCGGATATTCTCGTCGAAAATTTCCGCCCCGGTGTGATGCGAAGACTGAACCTGGATTACGGCGCGTTGCGGGAGCTCAATCCAAAGCTGATCTATTGTTCGATCTCCGGATACGGTCAGACCGGGCCTTCGTCCGAGCTGCCGGCTTACGCGCCGGTCATCCATGCGGCCTCCGGTTACGACATGGCCCACCTGTCGTACCAGCCGGGGCGAACCCGCCCCGATTACTGCGGAATTTATCACGCCGACGTCGTCGCCGGCACCTATGCGTTCGGGGCGATCGCCGCGGCGTTGGTCCAGCGTCACGGCACTCAAGCAGGTCAGCACATCGACGTCTCGATGCTTGAAGCGATGCTCAGCCTGACCCTGAATGAAGTGCAATGGTCGCAATTCGACGTGGCATCGCCGAGCCGTCCGATGTTCGGGCCGGTCGAGACCGCGGATGGATATGTGATGCTGGCCATCGCCAGTGAAAAGACGTTCCAGAGTCTTGTCGGGGTTTCCGGCCATCCGGAATGGATCAGCGATTCCAGGTTCGCAAAATACGCCGACCGGCGCGACAACTGGAAGGATCTGATGGATGGCGTTGAGACATGGTCGCGGACGCTCTCAACCGAGAATTGCCTCGCCGCGCTCAACAGATGCGGAGTCCCCGCTTCGGCCTATCGCACGGTCGCGGAGGCACTGTCCGATCCACAGATTGCGCATCGCGGCGCGCTGGCGGAGGTGGAAGACGGCGGAGGCACCTTCAAAGTGATGAATTTGCCGTTCCGCATGTCGGGCGCGAGTGTGACGGCGGGAAAGCGCGTGGCAACTTTGGGTGAACACACCGTAACGGTGCTCAGAGAGATCGGCCTTTCCGAACACGAAATAGCCGGCTTCAGTGGCGGATCGGCAAGGGCAGAGCGGCGCTGACGGCAGGCACGCCTCGATGACGACGCAAGGCCCTGCGGCTTTTCATCCGGCTGCAACCTCCGGCCTTGCTGCAGCCCGCAATTCCAGCCTATCTATCGGACAGCGATCATCGATCCGGAATACCGGACGAACGGCATCTCGGAGGATTTTACATGACCGCGGCGATCCGCTCGCGCAGACCAGCGCAAATATTCCTTGGTGCGGCATTTGCTCTTGCTTTGTTTTCAGGTCCCGCCAGCGCGCAAAAGCAGGGCGGCAGCATCACCTTCGGCGTTGAGCTCGATATTTCCGGTTTCGACCCGCTGAAGGTCGGCGCCTACGATACCGCGACGTTTACGGCAGCGGCGGCAATCTTCGACACGCTGGTCTCTCTTGACGACAAGGGTCAACCTCAGCCGAAGCTCGCGCTGTCCTGGACTCATTCGGACGACTACAAGATTTGGACGTTCAAGCTGCGGCCCGGCGTCAAATTCCACGATGGCACGCCATTCAACGCCGAAGCCGTAAAGGTCAATTTCGACCGGCAGAAGGATCCGGCCAACAAGTGCCGTTGTGCCTTCTACATCGCCTACATCCACGACGTGCAGGCGCCCGACGAACTGACGGCGGTCTATAATTTGAACGATCCGGCGGTGAACCTGCCGTCGCTGTTTACGATCCAGAGTCAGAACAATGTCATCCAATCACCGACGGCGTGGAAAACCAAAGGCGACGATTACAACCGCAACCCCGTCGGCACCGGACCCTACATCCTGAAGTCATGGGCCGCGGGCGATCGAATGGTTCTCGAACGAAATCCGGACTACTGGAACAAGGGTCATCCATACCTTGACCGGATCGTCCTGAAGCCGCTGCCGGATGCACAGTCGCGTTTCGCCAGCCTGCAATCCGGCGAGGCGGACATCGTTTGGGACGATGAATACGACCCGGACAATATTCAGAAAGCCAAAAAAGATCCGAAGATGACGGTCCACACCTATGTGGGCTCCGGAGCCCAGGTCTACGCCTTCAACACCAAGGTCGCGCCGTTCGACGATTTGCGCGTGCGCCAGGCGCTGGTGATGGCGATTGATCGCAAAAAGATGTCGCAGGGCATTACGAACGGCTTGAGCATACCGGCCACCAATCCCTATGGCGAGGGCTCCTGGGTGAAGTGCAGGGATGACGGCGCGCTGCCCACCGATATTGAAAAGGCCAGGGCCCTGATCAAGGATTACGGCAAGCCGGTCGAGTTCAAAATGATCATCAGCGCGACGCCGCGCGGGCGCAATGTTGGGCAGGTTCTGCAGCAGTTCTGGAAGCAGGTCGGCGCCAATATGGAGATCGAGCAGGTCGATCAGGCTACCATCGTGCCGCGCGCCTTCATGCGTCAGTTTCAGCTGACGCCGTGGCGGATCGTCGATCTTGCCGATCCCGACCCGCAGATGTACGCGAATTTCCACACCGGCAGCCCGGTTGCGCTTGCCAATTATTCCAATCCCGAACTCGACAGATTGCTCGAACACGCGCGGGTAACTGCCGATCCGGAAAAGCGAACCGAGGATTATTGCGCGGTCAGCCGGCTCATCAATCAGGAGGCGATCTGGTTCTGGACCTTCCAGAATACCTACTACGCAATCTCGAGCGCCAAACTGAAGGGTCTGCCGAAGATCTATAGCGGGGTGATCGACGTATCCAACGTCTGGATGGAATAGCCTGGTATGCTGGGATTTGTCGCTCGAAGGCTCCTGTACCTGGTGCCGGTTCTGGTCGCCGTTTCGCTGCTGACATTTCTCATCGCCTCGCTGCTGCCGGGCGATCTCGCTTACGTGATCCTGGGCGATCAGGCGACGCCGGAGAAAGTGGCGGCGTTGCGCCATGACATGGGGCTCGATCAGCCGATCTGGTGGCGCTATCTCAGTTGGCTGGGTCACGTGCTGCAGGGCGACTTTGGGCGGTCGTTCCGTACCGGCCAAACCGTGCTGCAGGCGGTGGCGGAGCGGCTGCCGGTTTCGATCGAGCTGATGTTGCTCGCCGAGATCACTGGCCTCGCCATCGGTGTTCCGCTCGCCATCGCTTGTGCCGTCCGCAGCGGCAGCGCTTTCGACCGCTTCATGACCGGCACCGCCTTCGGCATGCTGTCGGTGCCGGCATTCCTGGCCGCCATCCTGCTGATCTATCTGTTTGCGGTGGAGCTTCGATGGTTGCCGGCGACGGGCTACGTTCCGTTCGCGGAAGATCCGATCGGAAACTTGCGCTTCTTCGTGCTGCCCGCGCTGACGCTGGCGCTCGCCGAATGGCCGGGCATCATGCGCGTGCTCCGTTCCGACATGATCGCGACCCTGCAGGAGGACTATATCGCGCTGGCCAAGGCCAAGGGACTGAAGGCGTCGCGCATCCTCTTCGTGCACGCGTTGAAACCGTCGTCGCTGACCCTTGTGACGATCACCGGCATCAACATCGGCCGCCTGATCGGCGGTGCCCTGATCGTGGAAACGATTTTTGCGCTGCCGGGGATCGGCCGGCTTCTGGTCGGCGCGATGTACACCCGGGATCTGATCATCTTGCAGGGTGTGGTGCTGTTCGTCGCCACTGGCTTCGTGCTGATGAACTTTATTGTCGACATGTTCTACGCTGTCCTCGACCCCAGGATCCGTCATGGCCACGCTTGAGCTTGGCATCGACGAAAATGTCGCCATCAGTGCGATCGGCCGGAGGCGCCGGCTTGGGCCGTTGTTTTGGGCGGCGATTGCCTGGATGATCCTGGTTTTTGCCGCCGCGGCCTTGGCCGGCCTGTTGCCCTTCGGTCCGACCGACATGGACATGCTGGAGCGGCGGGCGCCGCCGTCGGCCCTGCACTGGCTGGGTAACGACGGCCTGGGGCGTGACGAACTGGCCCGGTTGATCTATGGCGCGCGGGTTTCGCTCACGGTTGGCCTTTGCGCGCCGATCATCGGGATCACGATCGGCGGCGCGCTTGGCATGCTGGCGGGCTATTTTCGCGGCCGGTTTGAGACGCTGGTGGTCGGCAGCATGGACGTGCTGCTCGCCTTTCCGCCGCTGATATTGGCGCTGGCCGTGACCGCCTATCTCGGACAATCGATCCTCAATCTCACCTGCATTCTAGGCGTGCTCGGCATTCCCGCCTTCATGCGCGTCGCGCGGGCGGCAACCCTTACCCTGGCACGGCGCGAATTCGTGATCGCCGCCCAGGCGCTGGGCGCGACGCATGCGCGCATCCTGCTGCGCGAACTCTTGCCCAATGTCATTCTGCCGCTGTTTGCCTTCTTCCTGCTGGGCGTTGCCGTCACCATCGTCGTCGAGGGCGCATTATCCTTCTTGGGGTTGGGGGTGCCGCCTCCGGTGTCGAGTTGGGGCAGCATGATCGGCGAGGGACGCGAGAGCCTGGAAATGGCGCCGAGGCTCGCCTTCATTCCCGCCGTTACGATGTTCCTGACCGTATTGTCCTTTAATCTTGTCGGCGACACGCTGCGGGCGCTGTCCGATCCGCGCCAGGGCGCGCTGTGACCGAGCCCGTGTTGCTTTCCGTCGAGGGCGTGGCGGTCGATCTGCCGACGCCGCGCGGCAATCTCCGCGCGGTGGATCAGGTCGATCTGAAAGTCGGCGCCGGTCAGACCCTCGGCATTGTCGGCGAATCCGGCTGCGGCAAGACCATGCTGTCGCGCGCCATCCTGCAGCTGCTGCCGAAGAAGGCAAAACTTTCCGGCCGCGTGATGTTTGACGGGCAGGACCTCGTGACCCTTGACCCCGAACGTCTGCGCAAGCTTCGCGGCCGATCGCTCGCGGTGGTATTCCAGGACCCGATGACCTCGCTCAATCCGGTGCTGACGATCGGCACCCAGCTGATCGAAACGCTGCAGGAGCACCTCGAACTTGATGGCCTGCCTGCCAAAAAGCGCAGTGTGGAACTGCTGGCCGCGGTCGGCATTCCCGCGCCGGAGCAACGATTGATGCAGTACCCGCATCAGCTTTCGGGCGGCATGCGGCAGCGGGTGGCCATCGCCATCGCGCTGTCCTGCGAGCCGAAGCTCTTGATCGCCGACGAGCCGACCACAGCCCTTGACGTGACCATCCAGGCCCAAATCCTCGATCTGCTGGCGCGCGAACAGCGTCGCCGGCATATGGCGATGATCCTGATCACCCATGACCTCGGCGTCGTCGCCGGCCGGACCGACGAGGTAGCAGTCATGTACGCCGGCCGGGTGGTGGAACGCGCCCCGACGCCGGCCTTGTTCAAGAAAATGCGCATGCCCTATACCGAGGCGCTGCTGGCGGCGATCCCGAAAATCGATGCCGCCCCGCATACGCCCTTGCCGGCGATTTCGGGGCGGCCGCCGGATCCGACCCGGCCGATCCAGGGTTGCTCGTTTTCGCCGCGCTGCCGTTATGCCACCGGACGATGTTATCAGGACAAACCCTTGCTTATCCAAGCAGAAACGCCCGACCATCAGTATGCCTGCTTCCACCCGATCAAAGCCGCAGCCGGTGTGAGCGCATGATGCACGATACCCGGCAGCAGCCCCTGTTGCGCGATCCGCTGCTCACGGTGGAGAACCTCGTCGTTGAATATACGGTGGGCGGCAAGACGATCCATGCGGTGTCCGATGTCAGCCTGCAGGTTGCGCGCGGCGAGACGCTTGGTCTGGTCGGCGAGTCCGGCTGCGGCAAGTCCACGCTCGGGCGCGCGGTGCTTCAGTTGCGCCGGGCCGTCTCGGGCCGGGTTCTGTTCGACGGCCAGGACCTCACGGCGATGCAAGGCGATGCCTTGCGGCGGATGCGCCGGCGCGTGCAACTGATCTTCCAGGACCCGATCGCCTCCCTGAACCCGCGGCGGCGGATCGGCGATATCGTCGCCGAACCGCTGGTGATCGCGGGCGTCAAGGACCCAAAACAACGCGAGCAGCTGGTTTTCGACGTACTCACCGCCGTCGGCCTCGATCCCGATCTGGTGACCGGACGCCTGCCGCACGAGTTTTCCGGCGGACAGTGCCAGCGCATCTGCATTGCGCGCGCGCTGGTGCTCAATCCGGAGTTCATCATCTGCGACGAGCCGGTTTCGGCGCTCGACGTCTCCATTCGCGCCCAGATCCTCAATCTGCTGGAGGATATGAAGGCGCGCTTTGGTTTGACGCTGCTTTTCATCGCCCACGATCTGGCGGTCGTGAAAGCAGTCAGCGACCGGGTGGCGGTGATGTATCTCGGCCGGCTGTGCGAGGTGGGTCCCTCCGAGCAACTGTTTGCGCGGCCGGCGCATCCCTATACCGCGCTCCTTATCGAGGCCATCCCGGTGCCCGATCCGGACGTGCGGCCGGCCGAAAGCGTGGCGGTCGGCGAGCCGCCATCGCCGATCGCGCCGCCCTCGGGCTGCCGGTTCCGGACCCGTTGCCCCCGGGCCGATCCGCGCTGCAGCGACGAGGTGCCGGAGCTGCGCGAGGTCGCTGCCGGCCAGTTTGCCGCCTGCCATCATCCCTTGATCGGGGCCGCTTAAATATCTAGCAACTGCTTGGGAATGCGTGGCAAAGTCCGGGCAATACAAGAAAATTTTGACGGGAGCGAAGCGATGAAGAGTTTCAAGGTCACCGATTTCAACGCCCCTTTGACCGAAGTCGACCAGCCGACGCCGCAGCCGTCGGGGACCCAGGTCCTGATCAAGGTGAAGGCGGCCGGGGTCTGCCACAGCGATCTGCACATCTGGGAAGGCGGCTACGATCTCGGCCATGGACGAAAGCCGCTCTCGCTGAAGGACCGCGGCGTGTCGCTGCCCCGCACGATGGGGCACGAGACCGTCGGCGAAGTGCTGGCGTTCGGGCCGGATGCCAAGGGCGATACCGGCGGCCTCAAGGTCGGCGACGTCGCGCTGGTCTATCCCTGGCTCGGCTGCGGCAAATGCGAGACCTGTCTCGCCGGCGAAGAGAATATGTGCCTGAAGCCGAATTCGATCGGCGTCTATTGCGACGGCGGCTATGCCGACCACATGACGGTGCCGCATCCGCGCTACCTCCTCAATTTGAACGGTCTCGATCCCGTCACCGCGGCGCCCTATGCCTGCTCCGGCGTCACCACCTACAGCGCCCTGAAGAAAGTCGAGTCGAGCTTCAACACGCCGATCGTGATTTTCGGCGCCGGCGGTCTCGGCCTGATGGCGCTGTCGCTGTTGAAGGCGATGGGCGGCAAGGGCGCGATCGTGGTCGATATCGATGCGCGCAAGCGGGAGGCCGCCGAACAGGCCGGCGCGCTCGCCACCGTCGACGGCAAGGCGCCCGACGCGCTGGAGCAGCTCGTCCAAAAGGCCGGCGGGCCGATCCGCGCCGTGATCGATCTCGTCGGCAACGCCGCCACCACGCAGCTTGGTTTCGATTGCCTGAGCAAGGGCGGCAAGCTCGTCATCGTCGGCCTGTTCGGCGGCGGCGCGCCGTGGGCGCTGCCGCTGATCCCGATCAAGGCCATCACCATCCAGGGCAGCTATGTCGGCAACTTGCGCGAAACGCAGGAACTGCTCGATCTCGTCCGCGCCAAGAAGATCGGGCCGATCCCGGTGACGCCGATGCCGCTGGCCAAGGCCAACGAGGCGCTGCTCGATCTGCAAAAGGGCAGGCTGGTCGGCCGCGCCGTGCTGACGCCTTAGGATTCCGTCATCGCGAGGCGCGAAGCGACGAAGCGATCCAGACTTCGTCATTCCGGGATGGTGCGAAGCACCAGACCTCAGATGTGCAATTGCACATCGGGGAATCTCGAGATTCCGGGTTCGCTGCTTCGCATCGCCCCGGAATGACGGCTAAACTCTCTACTGTTCGCATAAGGAATCCCCATGTCCGCCAATAACGCGTTCCACATCGCCGTGCTTGCCGGCGACGGTATCGGCCCTGAAGTGATGGCTCCGGCACTCGAAGTCTTGCGCAAGATCGAGGCAACGTCGGGCCTGAACTTTCGCTTCACCGAGGCGCCGGCCGGCGCCAACAACTATCTCGCGACCGGCAAATCGATGCCGGAAAGCACCGTGCGGCTGTGCGAGGAGGCGGACGCGATCCTGCTCGGCGCCTGTGGCCTGCCTGCGGTGCGCTACCCCGACAACACCGAGATCATGCCGCAGGTCGAGCTGCGCTTTCATTTTGATCTTTATGCCGGCGTCCGCCCGGCGCGGCTGATTCCGGGGGTGCCGAGCCCGATCGTCGGCGCGGAGCAGCGCGGCATCGATCTCATCGTGATCCGGGAGTCCACTGAAGGCCTGTTCGCATCGATGGGGAAGGGCGTCGTCACCGATACCGAAGCCCGCGAGACACTGGTGATCACCCGAAAAACCTCGGAGCGATTGTTCGAATTTTCCTTTCGGCTGGCGGAACGCCGCAAGGCGCGGGGCCGGCCGGGTCAGCTGACCTGCGTCGACAAGGCCAACGTCTTCAAGGCCTTTGCCTTCTTCCGCGAGATGTTCGATGAGGCAGCCTTGCGCCATCCGCACGTCCAGGCCGACCGGCTCTATGTCGACGCCTGCTCCGCGCTTTTGGTCAAGCGTCCCTGGGATTTCGATGTGATGGTGATGGAGAACATGTTCGGCGACATTCTCTCCGACATGACCGCCGGTCTGATCGGCGGCATGGGCATGGCGCCGTCGGCCGACATCGGCGACCGCCACGCGGTGTTTCAGCCCTGCCACGGCACCGCGCCCGACATCATGGGGCAGGGCAAGGCCAACCCGACCGGGATGATCCTGTCGGCGGCGATGATGCTGGACTGGCTCGCCGACAAGCACGGCCTCGAGGGCGCCGCGGAAGCCGGCGAACGCATCGAGCGCGCGGTCGACAAGGTCTATGCGGCAGGAATCAAGCCGATGGAATTCGGCGGCAGCAACGGCACCGCGGATATCGCGAAGGCGGTGCTGGAGGCGTTGTAGGTGAGGCGCGACTGTCATTCCGGGGCGCGCGACAGCGCGAACCTCAGATGTGCAATTGCACATCGGGGAATCTCGAGATTCCGGGTCTGGTCCTTCGGACCATCCCGGAATGACGGCGTCTGAATTGAGCGTCACATCGCTCCTGGCAAGGACCGTCATACTCCGCGAAAGCGGAGTAACCAGTACGCCGTGGCTTCTCGCTTCCATTATTGGCGTCTCTGGAATACTGGATCGCCCGCTTTCGCGGGCGACGACGGCTGAGAATTTGACGCACTCATACGCATAAGACGCGCCTCTGCGACCTCGCCGCGCGATGCGCCCGAGGTTTGCATTTATCTTTCGCCCCCTTGAGGGCGTGGGGAATGCCGGGTGCCCGCTGCACCCGCGGCCTCGTGTGCA
>Ga0209871_1000121_pt1 | contig 24519 bp, 22 predicted proteins | sample OrgsoiDNA2013045_FD_185795 | JGI IMG/M metagenome (GOLD analysis project Ga0209871, IMG submission 185795) | Permafrost soil microbial communities from the Arctic, to analyse light accelerated degradation of dissolved organic matter (DOM) -... | ecosystem: Environmental > Terrestrial > Soil >... | reverse complement strand
CAGGGTCGGCCAAAGGCCGGTACCAAACTCGCAATGACGGCGGAGCATTCACGACGGCGGCGACGGTGAATGCGACGGCAACGGCGGCAGAGGCGGCAGCGGGCGCCGCGGCTCGCGCCATGCGCCGGCATTGCGACCCGCGATCATCCAGTAGACGAGGCCCGCGACGATTCCGGCACCGGTCATGATCTCGAGATGACGCCGGACGATGCCATCGAAGGAAAGTGTCGCAGGATCGAACGGGATCAGGCCGAGATAGCACGCCAGGCCGACCACGCCGCCGCCGACCGCGTAGGTCAGCACGCCCCTGATATAAAACGCTTCGGTGATCGCGACCACGATCATCGCCGGCAAGAGCGCAAAGCCGCTGACGAAGATAAAGCCGAAGCCGAGCACGACATTGACCGCGCTCTGATCGATCGGGCCGGTCGCGAGATCGCTGAATTCCGGAAACAGCACCGCTCCGACCACGATCATTCCGGCCACCAGGCACGCGGCGAGAAATCCGAACAAGATCACGAACAGCCGGCCGATCAATGCCATTGCGGTCACACCGAAATTGCCGTCATTGCGAGCGCAGTCGCGTCATCGCTAATCCGTCATCGCCATGGCGCGCAGCGCCTGCCGCTCGCGCACCGACAATTTCTCGGTCTCTGATTTGAGCTGGCCGCATGCGGCAAGGATATCGCGGCCGCGCGGCGTGCGCACCGGCGAGGAGTAACCGGCGTTGAAGATATATTCGGAAAACTTTTCGATCTGGTCCCAATCCGAGCACTCGTAGCGGGTGCCCGGCCACGGATTGAACGGAATGAGATTGATCTTGGCCGGGATCCCCTTCAGCATCTTGACCAGGAGCTTGGCGTCCTCGAGCGAATCGTTGACGCCCTTCAGCATCACATATTCGAAGGTGATACGCCGCGCGTTCGACGACCCCGGATAGTCGCGACAGGCCTGCAGCAATTCGGCGATCGGATATTTGCGGTTCAGCGGCACCAGTTCGTTGCGCAATTCGTCGCGCACCGCATGCAGCGAGATCGCCAGCATGACCCCGATTTCATCGCCGGTCCGGACGATGTTCGGCACCACGCCCGAGGTCGACAGCGTGATGCGGCGGCGGGAAATGCCGATGCCCTCATTGTCGGCGACGATCAGAAGCGCATCGCGCACGGCGTCGAAATTATACAAGGGCTCGCCCATGCCCATCATCACCACATTGGTGACGAGGCGGCTGCCGGTCGGCGTGGCACGGTCGGCCCAGTCATTGAGGCGATCGCGCGCCACCATGACCTGGCCGACGATTTCACCTGCGGTCAGGTTGCGCACCAGCCGCTGCGTGCCGGTATGGCAGAACGAGCAGTTCAGCGTGCAACCGACCTGCGAGGAAACGCACAGCGTGCCGCGATCGGTCTCCGGAATATAGACGCACTCCACCTCATGGGCTTTTTCGACGCTATCGCCGCTCGGCAGGCGCAGCAGCCACTTGCGGGTGCCGTCATTGGAAACCTGCTCGGCGACCACCTCGGGCCGCGCGACCGTGAAATGGGAATCGAGCTGCGCACGCATTTGCCTGGAAATGCTGGTCATCTCGTCGAAATTCCTGGCGCCGCGGACATAGATCCAGTGCCACAGCTGCTGCACCCGCATCTTGCGCTGCGCCGGCGCGACACCGATGGCACCGAGTTGTTCGGCAATCTCCGCACGCGACAGTCCGACCAGCGAAGGCCTTGCCGGCGGCACGTAGATTTCGAGCGCGATCTTTTCCAGGGGCGCGTTGGCGCCGGAACCGGCTTCGATTGAAATGCTAGTCATTGTCTCGTTCATGGAACATCAGATAGGCCTTCCGCGGTCAGCTGGAAAGGCGCCAAATGCGTCAGTCCTGACCTGAAAACGCGCTAGCGCTTGCAATCCTGCGCCAGTTTGTCGAGCGCCTGGGAAAGCCCCTTCAGCGAGAACGTGTCGGTGGTCTCGGTGCCCTTCGCCGACACGCCCTTGACGGTGGCATCGGCGGCCTTGCGCATGGCATCCACCATCCGCTCTTCCTCGGCGGCGTTCTTGATCCAGATGCCATCGCCCTGGGTATACATCGCGTAAGAAGCGCCGCCGACCTCCAGCGTCGATTCAGAGCCCGGCTTCAGCGCGTAGCCGATCATGATCGAGACTTCGTTAACGACTTTTTCAGCCGGACGCGTCGAGACGAACGCATAGGCCGGGTCGCGCGGACGGTTCGGCGGATTGGTTTTCGACGACGAGGGCTTGGCGAGCGCGAAGCACACCTTTTTACCGTTCGGCGTCGCGGTGTAAGCCCCCCAGGTGCCAAACTGGCCGATCAGTGTCGGCTCCACGCCGCCTGCAACGGCAGCGGTTGACTTGGCTTCCGATTTCCCGGTCTCAGGTTTGGAAGACGACGGCTTGGCCGCATTTTTCGACGGGGCACCCTGCGCCTGCGCGGGAATTACGGCCCCGCACAACAGCACACTCGCCGCCAGAATTGTCAGCATTTGCCGCACGGACATGTCCAGTGTGGCTCCCTCATCATTGTGACTGGAAGATGGCCCGATAGCCCGTTGTCCCGTGGCGGATGGATAACCGGGAAATCTCTTTTTGGGAAGACAAGTCAGCAATCTCTGAAGCGACACATCCGGATTTCCGCCGCGCACGCTTGCGGCGCTGATTGTTTTCAGCTTTTCGACCGCGCCGACCGCTGCTTTGCCCACTGCGCGTCGCTCCATTGCAGCAGATCCTCGGCGCCGGAACCGCGCAAATGCGAGCCGCCGTCCTGCACCACCATTTCGCCGTTGATGTAGCCAGCCGAATCGGAAATCAGGAAACTCGCCAGATCGGCAAGTTCGCGGTGTTCGCCGACCCGACCGAGCGGATTTCTGGAGGCCCACCCATCATCGCGGCCTTCGGGCCGAAGCTGACCCGACGCGCCTGCCGTCGGAAACGCGCCGGGCGCAATCGCGACCGTGCGGATGCGCCTGGGTCCCCACTCCACCGCGAGGCTTTTGGTCATGGCGAGAATGGCGGACTTCGCCATGGCGGAGGGCACCGTGAAGGCGCGGCCGGTAATGGTCGAGGTCGAAAGGATGCTGAGCACCACTCCGCCATGTCCCGCCTCGATCCAGCGCTTGCCCGCAGCGAGCGTGCAGTACATCGCGCCGTGCAGCGTCGGCGCGAGAACAGCATCCGCGGCACGAAACGACAGTTGCTCGGTCTGCGCGATGAAGGTCGCGGCGGCGTTGTTGACCAGCACGTCGAGCGGCGCATCGCGCCAGATCGCGTCCATCATGGCATCGACGGCAGCACCTTCGCGGATGTCGCATCTGATCGCAGTTACCTTGCCGGCGAAATCGCCGCGCATCTGCGCGGCTGTCGCCTCCAGCAGTTCAAGGCGGCGGCCGCAGATGATCAGTTCGGCGCCGAGCTCGACGAAGCGGCGTCCCATCGCCGCACCCAGCCCGGAGCCGCCGCCGGTGACCAATATCCGCTTTCCCGCCAACAGGCCTTTTTCAAACATCCATCTGTCCTTTGCCCGCTACTCCGTCATTCCGGACCGGCGCGTGGCGCTGGATCCGGAATCCCCGGATTAGTGATCCGATCTGCCGCGCGAGATTCCGGGTTCGCGTCGTGCGCCCCGGAATGACGCGAGCTCACTCACCACGTGGCGAGACACCGAATCAGATTGTAGCCCAGCTCCAAATCCGGCAAGAAGTGTCCGGGCTCCTATCCATCACCCATTTCTGCCAGGTGTGTCCATGAAAGCCATTCTCTGCTCGCAATATTGCGGTCCCGACGATCTTGTACTGGCCGATGTGCCCGATCCGGTGGCCGAAGCCGGGCAGGCGGTGATCGCCATCAAGTCGGCGGCGCTGAATTTCTTCGACCTCCTGATGATCCAGGGCAAGTACCAGATCAAGCCGCCGCTTCCGTTTTCGCCGGCGGCGGAGGTCGCGGGCGTGATTGAAAGCGTCGGCGCCGGCGTCACCGATCTCAAAGTCGGCGATCGCGTAGTGGCGTCGTGCGGCCACAATGGCGCCCGCGAAAAGATCGCGCTGCCGGCGAATACCATCGTCAAGATTCCCGACAATCTGGATTTCGATCGAGCCGCCGGCATCATCATCATCTACGGCACCGCACTGCATGCGCTGGAAGATCGCGCCAGCCTCAAGCCTGGCGAGACCATGGCGGTGCTTGGCGCGGCCGGCGGCACCGGCTTGGCGGCATGTGAACTCGGCAAGCTGATGGGCCTGAAAGTGATCGCCTGCGCATCATCGGACGAAAAGCTCGAATTCGCCAAGGCGCACGGCGCCGAGCTCGGATTGAACTACGCCACGGAAGACCTCAAGGAGGGCTTGCGTCGGCTGACGGGCGGCAAGGGCGTCGATATCATTTTCGATCCCGTAGGCGGCAGCTATGCCGAGGCTGCACTGCGTTCGATCGCATGGGAAGGCCGCTTTCTCGTGATTGGATTTGCCGCCGGGGAGATTCCGAAGATGCCGCTCAATCTCGCGCTCTTGAAAGGCTGCGACATCCGCGGCGTGTTCTGGGGCGCCTGGGCGCGGCTCAATGCGGAGAAAAACCGCGCCAATCTGCAAAAGCTGGTGAAGTGGACCGCGGAAGGCAAGATCTCTTCGCATGTCGACCGGACTTTCCCGCTGGCGCAAACCGCCGACGCGCTGAAGGTGCTCGCCGGTCGGAAAGCGATGGGCAAGGTGATCCTGCATCCCTGAGTGGATCGGCTGGTCATAATTACGCGGCTGCTGCGATTATTTTGGGCAAAACTTCCAAATTCTTGAATGATTTACCGATCGCGCCCGAATAAAACCAAAATATTTCCCGCTTCACGCCGGTGATCGCCGCCTTTTGGACGAATTTACAGAGCGTGCTAAAGGTTCAGTGGTGGGCTGTCTGGGCAACGATAACAAGCAATAGCAAGTTGACGCCAAGGTGGCCAATTGTTGCGTAGTAGTAGCCCGGAGGCATAACTATGGAGCGGAAGCGAAGGCTCCCCCCGTCCAGAGAACGTAACGTAGAGAGTTTTGACGAAGACGCGAGTGTAATTGAATTCATGTCGTACCGCTCAGCGCCGCCACCGGTTTCCAAGGGAGGTGTTCGTTCAGACGACGCCATGCCGCTCTTTCTCTCTGATCCTGAAGAAGCAGAAGAGGAGGAGGAGCCACTCAGACGGCCGAGTTTCGGGAGGATCCAGAATCACGGGGATGACGAGCCGCCGCGACTCCTCAAGGCGTCGATCGCGCCGCGCATCATCAAGGTCGGTATTTTTGCGGTATCGGCGGCGGCAATCGTCGCTGCGATCCTATCCGTCCAGAATCCGCTTGACCTGTTCACAAATGCCAAAGCCTCGCTCACCGCCCCGTCGGGCGGGCAACCCCCCGCCATACCGTCTGCCACCGCACAACTGAGACCGGCTCCCGAACCCGTCGTCGCGGTACGAACGGCGAGCGCAGACCCGGCGGCGGCGGAAATTCAACCGAACCTTGGCGCTCGAGGCTTGTCACCATCCGCAAAGGGCGGGCCGACACGCGACGAAATCGCCTCTGCCTTTAGAACCGCCCGTCAGGACCAACCGGAAGTCCGTCTGCCGCCCGCGGCCGTCGCTCCTCCTGCCGCCGCGCCTGCCGCTCCAGCCGCCGTCACTGCCCTTCCCCCTGCCGCCGCTTTTCCGCCTCCCACCGCCGATCTTCCAGCCGCCGCGGCTCCGACCGCAAAACGACTTGCTCCCGACGAACTGGCGGCCCTGCTGAAGAGGGCCAAGGGTTTGATCGCGATAGGCGACTTCGCGCCCGCTCGACTGTTGCTGAAACGGGCCGCGGACTCGCAAGAGGCCGGCGCTGCACTCCTGCTGGCTCAGACCTACGATCCAGCCGTGCTTGGGAAGCAGGATATGCGGAGCATCACTCCCGATCCGGCGAAAGCCCGCGAGTGGTACCAAAAGGCCGCCCAGTACGGATCGGTGGATGCGCAGCAGCGCCTCAGCCAAATGCAAAATTAGCCTTTACAATTCGGGGAACACCATGAAGCGCTTACTTGGACTGGCGATCGTCGCCATGATGATGGCTTGTGGCTTTGCGGCCCTGGCCGAAGAAGCCACGTATGATCCGGGCAAGATCAGCGCCAGCCTCAAGGCGATCTTCCAGTTCGGCTCGGCGGATACCAAGAAGGCCCTGAACGCCAACACGGTGACGCTGATCACCGGCACCATCGGCGGCACCTATGTGCAGTTCGGCGCGGACCTTTCTTCCGTGCTCGACGACGGTAACAAACTGCGGGTGCTTCCCATTGTCGGACGCGGTTCCGTGCAGAGCATCGCCGACATCCTGTTCCTGCAGGGCGTCGATATCGGCGTCGTGCGCGCCGATTCGCTCGACTATCTCGAGAAGAAGGGCATTGCCCACGACCTCAGGAAGCAGTTGACCTACGTCACCAAGCTGTACAACGAGGAAATGCAGGTCATCGCCCCGGTGGCGGTCCGCAACCTGCGGGACCTCGACGGCAAGAGAGTCAGCGTCGACCTCCCCGATGGCAGCACTTTCGTGACCGCCCTGGCCGTGTTCGAGCGGCTCGGTCTCCAGGCGACCAATTTCGCCTATCTCGAGCAGCGCATCGCGATGGAGAAATTGAAGAAGGGTGAGCTCGACGCCGTGATCGTCGTCGGTGGCAAGCCGTACAAATCCGTCAGCAACTTCGTCAACGACGGAGGCCGGTACCACCTGGTTACGGTCGATTACGACAAGCCGCTGCAGGGCGACTATCTGCCCGCGACCATGACGTCGAAGGATTATCCGAACCTGATCAAGGAAGGGGAATCGGTTGACACCATCGCGGTTCCCGCTGTGCTGGCCGCCTATAATTGGGCACCCAACACCGACCGCTATCGGAAGCTCTCCCTGTTCGTGGATGCTTTCTTCACGAAGTTCCCGACCCTTCAAAATCCGCCGTTCCATCCGAAGTGGAAGGAGGTGTCGCTGTCGGCTCCGCTTCCCGGTTGGCAGCGCTTGCCCAGCGCCAAGCAGTGGCTGGATCAGCATGGCATCGAGCCCGTCGCACGCAACCGGTTCGAGGAATTTCCGGCGCAGGCACCTGCCCCTGCGGCAACTTTGAGGACAGCCCCCGCCGCGGCGGGAACTCTGAGGCAGGCCCCAGCCCCGGTGGCGGCGGCAAAGCCGCAGACACCGGCCGAGCAGGAAGCCTTGTTCAAGCAATTCCAGGCATGGGAAGCTGAGCGGAATGCCTCGGCGCAAGCCCGGCCTGCGCCGCAACAGCCGCGATAGGTTTATTCGGGAGTGATCCCGAGTCGGAGGAATATTCCGGCTCGCCGATCGCTCTCGGTGAACTACCGTCACTCCGATGTTTCAGCCGTCTCGATCCCCCGCTTCAACGCGGCGCGGGCGGCTTCGCGATGCTCCGGCGTGATGTGGGTGGCGACCATCCGGATCGCGGTCGCCAGCACCGCGGCGTCGTCGGTGAAGCCGAGCACCGGCAGCATGTCCGGGATGAAATCGAACGGCAGGATGAAATAGGCGATGGCGCCGAGTAGCGCCGCCTGCACATGGCGCGGGGTCTGCTTGTCGAACGCGCAATAATAGGCCGAGAGCAAGTCCTCGGCGAACGGGAGCCTGGCGACGACCCGCTTCAGCTTGAGCCAGAAGCGCCTGCGCACGCTTTCGCGGTCTTTCGCCAGCCGGTCGGCCGGCTCAAATCCCACGGTATGTTCGGATGCCATCATTCAAGGCTCCCTCGAGATGCGCGGTAAATCGCCTCGGCTAGAGCCTTTTCCGTTTCGATGGAATCGAAACGGGGCTCTAGATTCCTGATTTGACGCATTTTCTTGGCGCAAACCGGTTTCCACCCCGGATCAAGTCCGGGGCAGGCTTTCGCTTGAAAACGCTCTATCGCCTCCAGAGTTGGGGACGCGGCGGCGCCGACGCAAGATTGCGCGTCGCCAGTCAGGCGACGCCGAACTGCCTTGCGATGGTATTCATCGCCTTTGCAAGATCGACGTCGAGGGCGGTGACGCCGCCTGCGTCATGGGTCGCCAGAACCACCTCCACCGTCTTGTAGACATTGCGCCATTCGGGGTGATGGTCGTTCTTTTCAGCCACCAACGCGGCGCGGCACATGAACCCGAACGCTTCGTTGAAATCCTTGAAGGTAAAGTTCCGCGCAATCGCCTCGCGTCCGGGCGTCTCGGTCCACCCCGGCAAACCCTGCAGCGCCGATTTTCGCGCCTCCGCCGACAGCCGCTCCGCCATGATCGCCTCCTGTTTCACACCAGCTTTACCCTAACACGAACGGTACCCCTTGGATCCATGCCACATCGGGGCGACAAAGCCCGCGGCTACCATGACGCAGATGTAACCCTGCGCCGACCTGAAAATTGCTAGGATGTGACCCTAACCGCATTGGCAAGATGAAATTGAGCATCAAACGATTATTTGCCAGATCGATGACCGAGGAGGGCCTCGACCTTGTCGGGCCGACCCTGCCGGCGCCGCGTTCGGCGAAACAGAAGACGATGTTCATCACCCTGGCGGGGATCCTCGCCGTGGTGGGCACGCTCGCGGGCGGTTACTATTTTGCGATGCGGCCGGTGACCCTGCGGATTGCAGTCGGTCCAACCAACAGCGATGACATCAAAGTGGTTCAGGCGCTGACCCAGGCCTTTTCCCATGCCCACGGCCAGGTCCGTTTGCACCCGATGCAGACCGACGGCGCCGCCGCGAGCGCCCAGGCGCTTGCCGAGGGCAAGGCCGATCTCGCGATCATCCGCGGCGATCTCGAGGTGCCGAAAAATGCCCAGGCCGTGGCAACGCTGCGCAAGAACGTCGCCGTGCTATGGGTGCCTCCGGCCGCCAAGGGCAAAGGCAAGAAAGCCGGTTCGAAGATCACGAAGATTGCGCAGCTCTCCGGACACCGCATCGGCGTGGTCGGACGCACCCCGGCCAATGTCAATCTGCTGACGGTGATCCTGCAGCAATACGGTGTCGACCCGAACAAGGTCGATATCGTTCAGTTCCCGGCCGGCGAAGCCGCGGACGCCATCCGTAACCAGAAGGCGGATGCCTATCTCGCCGCCGGACCGGTCAACAGCAAGGTTACCGCCGATGCAATCGCGGCATCGACTCGCGATGGCGGCACGCCGACCTTTCTCGCGATCGATTCGGCCGAGGCGATCGCGCAAAACCACCCGATGTACGAATCCGCCGAAATCCCCGCCGGGGCGTTCGGCGGCTCGCCCGGCAGGCCGGACGAAGAGGTGAAGACGATCAGCTTCGCCCATCATATCGTTGCACGGAAAGGTCTGTCGGAAGCGACCGTCGCCGCCTTTACCCGGCAGCTGTTTGCGATCAGGCAGACGCTGATGGCGGAGTTCCCGCTGGCGGCGAAGATCGAGACGCCCGACACCGACAAGGACGCCGTGATCCCCGTGCATCCGGGTGCTGCGGCTTACGTCGACGGCGAGGAAAAAACCTTCCTGGACCGCTACAGCGATTTCATCTGGTGGGGGCTGATGGGCCTGTCCGCGATGGGGTCGGCTGGCGCATGGTTCGCGGGCTATCTGAAAAAAGAGGAGCGCAGCAACAACAGTTCATTGCGCGAACGGTTGCTGGACATGCTTGGCGCCGCGCGCCGCAGCGATTCCACCGAAGAGCTCGACCAGATGCAGACCGAGGCGGACGATATCCTTCGCGAGACGCTGCAGTGCTTCGAGCACGGCGCCATCGAAGAAGGGGCGTTGACCGCCTTCAATATTGCGATCGAGCAATTCCACAACGCCGTGGCCGACCGCAAGGCGCTGCTGATGAGCATGCCGCAGAACCTGCAAAGGGCCAACGTCGCGCTGCGCGCCAGCGGCACGATGTAGAAATCAGCGCACCAGCCGGCGCCAGCCGATCACGATCCCGCTCACCGAGATCGTCAATCCCAGCAGCGACAGCAGCCACAGCACGATATCCCACGCCGGACGCCAGGCCAGCAGCCACGGGAAATCGAAGCTGTGCAGCGCGTTGAACAGCCAGCGATAGGAACGCCGGCTGGAATCGGTGCGGCCCAGAATCTCGCCGCTGCGCGGATCGATGTGAAACCAGGTCTGCGCGGCGTCCTCGAAGCCCGCGCGCAGCACCGGCAGCGCACGCTGCTGGTGGTGCGCATACCAATAGGCATCGTACCGATCGAGACGCCGCTGCATCGTCATCTCGGCCTGCGGCATCAGCCGGCGCGCGGCCTCGAAAATCATGGCGTCAGACAAGGGCGCTGCCATGCCCGTGGCCGGATCGGCGGAGGTTTGCCGACCGCTGCGATCCGCCAGCAGCATCAACGGCTTACCGCCAAGCCAGACGAAGCGCGCTTCGACCGCGGCAATCGGTGGGCGCGATAGAAATTCCGCGGCCATGGTGGGCGCGTCATGGCCGGCATAACGCAACGCCATCTCGCGCGACGGTCCACGGCCGGCGAAGAATTCGCCGGGATCGAGCGATAGCCAGCCGCTGAATATCCAGGTCAGCAGGAACACGCCTGCAAAGAATCCTGTGACATGATGCCACGCCATCCAGCCGCGATAGGGCGTGATGCTGCCGCCGGAATAGCGCCGCCGCAGCCGCACGCGCAAAAACCCGATCCAGATACCGCTCACCGCCACCAGCATGCAGATGCCCGAAATCCACAACACGACCTGCCGCCACAGCGGCCCGTCCTGGCGCAGCACGGTGGGATAGATCCAGTGCGGTACGGATCCGAGCCAGTTCCAGCTGCGCTCGGTCCGCGTGGTATCGAGTACGATCTCACCGCTGCGGGAGGAAACGTAGAGCTCCGTGCCATCGGCGTCGCCGAGCGAGACAAGAAAGAACGGCCGCACGGGATCGAATCGCGCCGTGACGCTCCATTGGTCGCGATCGACGGTACCGGCCGATTGCACACCCGCCGCGGCAGGATATCGCCTCGCCGCCGCCAGCGCCTGTTCAAGCGAGACGCTGTCGATGACGCGGCCATCAACGGCCGAGACCGTTTGCCGCCGGCCATCGCCGTCGAGCAACCGATAGACCGGCTCATCCTCCAGCATGTTCAGCCGCAGATCGCGTGGATACTGCGTCAGCCCGGCGGCCGCCATCGCGCGATCCGGCGTGAGCCGTACCCTGTCCCAGGCGATATCGGGAAGCGCCGCGAGGCGCTCCCCGTCGGTGAGGCTCGGAAACGCCACATACATCATGACGAGGCCGGACACGAACCACATCGCGAACAGCAGACAAGTGGCGATGCCGATCCATCGGTGGCCGATGTACAGCCATCGCCGTAACCGCCGGATCACCGCGCGGCGCACGGTCAGAATTTCACATTGAGCGACAATTCCGCCGTGCGCGGCATGCCGAGCAGCCACTGCGTGGTCGGGCCGCCGGTCGCATAAATCGTGTCAAACAGATTGTAGACCCGCAGCGCCATTGTGGTCCTTGCATCCGGCTTCCACTGCACACCGGCATTGACGACGGCGTAGCCCGGGCGCGTCAGCGTGTTGGCGTTGTCGGCGAAAGTCTTTCCGACAATCTGCACGCCGCCATTGACGGACCAGTCCGGCGCAAAGGCCCAGGTCAGCCAGATGTTCGAGACGTTCTGCGGGACGTTGACCGGAACGTTGCCGGCGAAGTTGACGGCGGCGCCGTTCACCGACTGCACGAAGTTGTCGTATTTCGCCTTGAGGAACGCCGTGTTGGCGTCGATCCGCCAGCCATGGTCCAGCACCAGGCCCAGCGAAGCTTCGATACCACGCGAAGATTGCTGGCCGACCTGGACGGTCAGCGCCGAATTGTTGGGATCGCGCGCCAGCAGGTTGTTCTTCACGATCTCATAGCCCGCCAGCGTCCACTCGCCGCGCCCGCCCCAGAACGATTGCTTGACGCCGATCTCCGCCTGCTTGCCGGTGGAAAGCTGAAAATTCTTGTTCGGCAGGGTCAGTGTGATCAGGTTGCCCACCGGATCGACCGCGGTGGAATATTGCCCGTAGAACGCGAGGTCTTTCACGGGGGTGTACACCGCTCCGCCGCGCCAGCTGGTCGCCGAGAATGATTTGTCGAAGCCGTTGGCCGGCGTGATCAGGTCGGTGCGAGCGATGGTGGGCTGGTCCTGCCGCACGCCGGCGACGAGGGACAGCTGCTCGGTGACCGACAGCCGGTCCTCGGCGAACAGGGCGTACTGGTTGGTGACGCTGGAGAACGACGGTACGGTGGGAATCGGGCTGACGAACAGGCCCGGATCGAAATTGAGGGGACTTACGGACTACGCGCCGCTGAAGGGCGAGTTGTTGGTGTGTTTGAAATCGATCCGGTTGATGTCGAAACCGGCGACCAATTCATTCGCCATCTCGAGCACATGGCCGCGGACCGTTGCATCCATGCGGTCGCCGATCTGCTGCTGGTCGTGGAAGATCTCGATATAGGAGCTGCGATCGATCAGGCCGGTCTGCGGATTGAACGCGTAGTTTTCAACATCGTGCCAGTGTCGCTGGCTGTTGAGATAATACAGCGCGTTGTGGACGGTGACGCTGTCGCTGACCTCCCATTCGGTGCGAAGCTGGTTCCAGCTATCGCGATAGCGGATGTTGCTGTCGGTGACGTTGTAGTTTTGGAACCGCAGCGATTCGTCGAGGCGGCCATTGACCAGCGGCGTGCCGAAATAGCGCGACGGGCTGCGGTCGCCGTAATCGGTGGACAGCGTCCATGCCAGGGTGTCGCTGGCCTGCACGCGTACCGCGGCGGAGACCGCGACGTTCGATGTCTTGTCGCGATCGACCCAGCCATCCGACATATTGCCGATCGCGGTGACCCTGTACGAGACATCCTTGTTGATCGGGCCGCCGCTGTCGACCGCGAGCCGTCTCGTCAAATTGGTATCGAGCGAAATTTCGGCCTCGTTGCGTGGCGTGGTCAACGGCATCTTGGAGATCACGTTGATGGCGCCGCCGATCGCGCCTTCGCCGTACATCACCGAAGCCGGCCCACGCAGCACTTCGATGCGTTGCGCCGACCAGGTATCGAACGGGAACGTCAGCGTGCCCGAACCGACATAGAGCCGCGTGCCGTCATACAGCGTCATCACGGTGCCGTTGCCGGTGAAACCGCGGGTATTGAACGCGAGACTGCCATTGCCGGGCGCGGGCGATGCGGTGAAACCGGTCGCGTTCTGGGTGACGGCGTCGAGCACATTGTGCTGGCCGCGTTCGGCGATGGTCTCCGCCGTGATCACCTCGACGCTGGCTGGCGTTTGCAGCCGCGTCAGGTTGAGCCGGCTGCCGCTCGATGCCGGTCCGGTGAGATTGAGCGTCGGAGCCGCTGACGCTGACGCGGACAACGCAGGCGCTGCAGCCGTGGCGACGGCGGCGCGTTGCTGCCGCGACCGGGCCGACGATGCGGCCCGGTTGTCGCTGCCACGGCGCCTGGTGGCTGCTGGCGGTACCGGGCTGGTCACCACGACCGGATCGAGATCGCGGCTCACGGGCGCGCCCTGGGTCCAGGCATCGACCGGCCAGAAGATGGAGAGCGCAAGGGAGCATAGCAAAGACGTGCGTCGGGACGCACGAAAGGAGACGGAGGTCATCAAATGGACTCGCGGTTAACGTGGCACGTCACCGCGAACGAAGTCTCCCCGCAGCCCGTTTGGGCCGAGGTTCGGCTACCACCAGGACACCCCGCCCAATGTGCTCGCGTGTGACCACGACTGGCGGCAGGTCTCCTGGCTCGCGGGTCGCTGCCTTTCACCGCCTTCCCAGACACAAGTGCCCAGTGGCTAATGGCGAAAGGCTCGCCGCTTACAGTTGCGGGGGCAGCCGCGGAATCGGGACCTTGTTCGAAGAACTGGCCCTCACCGCATTCCCTTTTGATCCCCGAGGGGAACCGTCACCATGACGTTATGTTGAAATCGCAAAAACTGTCAACGACGTTCGTTTGATGCGACGCCGGGATCCTTCGGACCGGGTGTTCGGCCAATCCAAATTCCGACGTCAAACCTGTCATCGCCGCGTCAACCAACTTCAGTAGTAGGAGGCAATTTCCTTCGAGATCTTCCATCAGGGGCTCGCCATGGCCATTCGACTGTCCCGCCGCCGTTTTCTCTCGACCACTGCGGCTACCGGCTTCGCCACGCTGGCGATGCCCTATCTCAGCCGCGCCGCCGACCGGCCGCAAATCACCCACGGCGTGCAATCCGGTGACGTCGGCGCCGACGGCGGCGTGGTGTGGGCGCGCGCCGACCGGCCATCGCAAATGATGGTCGAGGTCGCCACGACGGAATCATTTGGCAATGCGAGGGCGTTGCCGCCGATCGCGGCCCTCCCCGAGAGCGATTTCACCGCCAAAATGCTGCTGGAAAATCTCCCGGCCGGACAGGACATTTTTTATCGGGTCAAGTTCCGCGACCTGTCGCATCCCGACGTATCGAGCGAACCGGTGGTCGGCCGCTTCCGCACCGCGCCGGCCGACCGGCGCGATGTCAGTTTCGTCTGGGGCGGCGATGTCGCCGGGCAAGGCTGGGGCATCAATCCCGATGACGGCGGCATGTTGACCTACGCCACCATGCGCAAGCACAGACCGGATTTCCTGCTCCATTCCGGCGACACCATCTATGCCGACGGCATCATTCCCGCCGAGGTGAAATTACCCGACGGCAAGGTCTGGAAGAACGTCACGATCCCGGAAAAGGCCAAGGTGGCCGAGACGCTCGACGAATTCCGCGCTGCGCATAAGTACAATTTTCTCGACGACAATGTGCGTGCCTTCAATGCCGAGGTCCCGATCTTCGTGCAGTGGGACGACCACGAAGTCACCAACAACTGGTCGGCGTCGAAGCAGCTTCCCGCCGCCTACAAGGAGCGCGACATCGCCTTGCTTGCCGCGCGCGCCGGCCGCGCGTTCCACGAGATGTATCCGATGCGCGAAAGCATCGTCGAGCCGGGCCGGGTCTATCGCACGCTCAATTACGGCCCGCATCTCGACGTGTTCATGCTGGACGAGCGCAGCTATCGCGGCCCGAACGGCCCTAACCTGCAAACCGTCTACGGTCCCGACAGCTATTTTATCGGCCCCGACCAGCTGTTGTGGCTGAAACGCGCATTATTGAACTCGCGCGCCACCTGGAAGGTGATTGCCTCCGACATGCCGCTCAGCCTCGTCGTCTATGACGACGCCACCAACAAAAAGGGTTCGGAAGCGTTCGCGCAGGGCGACGGCCCGCCGCGCGGCCGCGAGTTCGAGATCGCCGAGATCCTGCGCTTCATCAAGACGTCGGGCGTCACCAACACGGTATGGCTGACGGCGGACGTGCATTACACCGCCGCGCACTACTACAATCCCGACAAGGCGCAATTTCAGGACTTCGAGCCGTTCTGGGAATTCGTCTCCGGGCCATTGCATGCCGGAACTTTTGGGCCGAATGAACTCGACAACACCTTTGGGCCCGAGGTGAAGTTCATCAAGGCGCCGGGCCTCGACAAACAGAACCTGCCGCCGTCGGCCGGCATGCAGTTCTTCGGTCACGTCAACATCGAGGGTGCAACCGGACAGATGACGGTGACCTTGCGGGATCGCGCCGACGTGGCGCTGTGGTCGACAACGCTCGATCCCAAGCGCGGGTAGCCAACCGGCCGTTGATGTCGCTCGCAGCGCGCGGGGGCAAATATCGCCGGTCAGCGCTTAGCTGCGCCGTCTGAGCGGCCATACAACAACGCCTTCAACTCTTCGGCCAAATAGGGTTTCGGCAGCCTTGGCCTGCGCGCGAACGCCGCCGGAAACGTGCCGGCGGCGCCGTACCCGGTGACGAACACAAAAGGAATTTTCAACGCGTCCAGCCGCTCGGCAATGGCAAAACTCCTTTCCCGCACCAGCCCGACATCGAGCAGGGCAAAATCCGGGACGCGGTCGGCGATCATCTCGAGCGCCCTGGCCACACTGCCCGCGGTCCGCACCGTCTTCACCCCGAATCCAAGAATCGTGTCCTCGAAGTCGAGCGCGATGAGCGGATCGTCCTCGACAATCAACACGTCATTGGGCAAGGCGGCCATGCCGTCGGCAGAGGCGGGCTTCATGATCTCGTCGAGCAAGAGGATAAGGACCCAGGCATGACGCCTATGCTGGCGCATCGCCCGGTTTCCATGCTGGAACCCACCACACTGCGCTTTCCCTGTCTGTGCACTTATGCACACATGGGCTTGGTGACGACGGTTTTGGTGGGCCCTGGAGGAGCGGGGGGTTCAAGGATGGCCACGCAGCGCGGAGCACCACCTGAGGGCAATGAACGGCCCTTCAACAACCTGTTGCGGCGGCTCAGCGCCAGCGACTTTGCACTGATTGGGCCACATCTCGCGCACGAAGAGGCCGCGGCAAACGACCTGCTCTATAATCCCGGCGACGACGTCGAGATCGTCCACTTTCCGTGCGGACCGAGTCTTGCGACATACCTCGTCTCCAACGAAGACGGCCGCGACGTCGAAACCATTCTGGTCGGCCGCGAAGGCGCGGTCGGCGGGATTGTCAGCGAGGGATATCTGCCGGCCTATACCCGGATCACGGTCAAGTTCGGCGGGCCGTTCGTACGCCTGCATGTCCGAAAGCTGGATGCGGCGAAGACGAAGTCGGCCACGTTGCGCAACGTGTTCGCACGCTATGCCGACTGCATGCTGGCCCAGATCTTCCAGTCGACGGCCTGCAATGCGATCCATTCGATCGAGCAGCGCACGGCGAAATGGATCATCTCGGCGATGGAGCGTACTGATGACACCGACACCGTGCCGCTCACGCATGAGCAGCTTGCCACCATGCTGGGGGTTGGCCGCAGTTATGTCAGCCGCGTGATCCAGACGTTCAAGGCGGAAGGGGTCTTGGAAACCCGCCGCGGCTCGATCCTGGTGCGCGACCGCGAGGCGCTGCGGATCCGCGCCTGCCTCTGCAACGAATCCGTCAAGAATCATTTTGAGGAAGTGCTGCGCGGGGTATATCCGAGCGATGAGGCCGATGGCTCCGCCACGTAATGGCACCGGCGCCGCCTTGCTGGCCAAGATCACGGGGCGCAATAGCGCTATCCAGCCGGGACGAAACCGCGCTACCGTGATCGGCATGAGCGGGGCGGCCCTTCACGTTGTGTTCGACATTGCGGCATGGCTTGCCGCCGGCGCAGCCGCATTTTGGCTGTCGCGCGCAAGACATCTTCGATTTCCGGCGCAATCGTTCGCGCTGCCCTATATCGCCGCGCTGGTGTTCGGCGCCGGCCTCGGCGCCTATCTGTTCGGCACCCTGAACCTGTTTCTGTCCGGCTCGCCGGGCCTCGCCCGATCCGTGGAAGGCGCCATCGCCGGCGGCATTGTCGCCATCGAGCTTTACAAATGGCAAAACGGCATTTCGCTCCGCACCGGCGCGCGCTTTGCCTTGCCGCTCGCGATCGGCATCGCGGTCGGCCGTCTCGGCTGCTTCTTTGCCGGCCTCGACGATTTCACCTACGGCACGCCGACGACGCTTCCCTGGGGTCACGATTTCGGCGACGGCATCGCGCGCCATCCGGTCCAGCTCTGCGAGAGCGCGGCGATGGCGGCTTTTGCAATTTTCTACGTCGTCGCGGTTGTCAGGCGAAACAACTTCATCGTCGACAACGGTTTCTATCTCGTGCTTGCATTCTACGGCATGCAGCGATTTGTCTGGGAATTCCTCAAGCCGTATGCCGCCCTGATCGGTCCTTTGACCTTGTTTCATCTGTTGTCGCTTGCCATTCTGTTTTATGCTGCCGTCATGCTGGTGACGGCCCCTGTCGTGAAGGTTGCTCATGAACGCGCCGTTGCGTAGATCGCGTCCGTATATTTTCTGGGGTCAGACCCAGTCGCTGTGCGAAACCTGCCTGACGCTGGTGCCCGCCAAGATTCAGATCGTCGGCGACGAGGTCTGGTACGAAAAGCGCTGCAAGCAGCACGGCGTCCAGTCGACACTGGTATCGACCGATGCCGCCTATTGGCGGCGCTGCAAGGAATTCATCAAGCCGGGCGACAAGCCGCTGGCGTTTCAGCGCCACACCGAATTCGGTTGCCCGTTCGACTGCGGATTGTGTCCGGATCACGAACAGCATTCCTGCCTGGCGCTGATCGAGATCACCGAGCACTGCAACCTCACCTGCCCGGTCTGCTTTGCCGAATCCTCACCGATGCGGACCAGTTTTGCGCCGCTGGCGACGGTCGAAAAAATGCTGGACGCGCTGGTGGCGAGCGAGGGTGAGCCGGATCTGGTGCAGATTTCGGGCGGCGAGCCGACCCTGCACCCGGATTTCTTCGCGATTCTCGACGCGGTTCGCGCCCGCCCGATCCGCCATGTCATGATCAACACCAACGGCTTGCGAATCGCGCGCGAGCCCGATTTCGTGGCCCGGCTGGCAGAGAACAAGCGCGGGCTCGAGGTCTATCTGCAATTCGATTCGCTTGAGCGCGATGCGCTGATCAATCTTCGCGGCGCCGATTTGCGAAAAATACGCCAGCAGGCGCTGGAGAATCTGGAGCGATTTGGCGTTTCGACCACGCTCGTCGCGACGGTGAAACGCGGCGTCAACGACCACGAGATCGGCGACATCGTCCGCCACGCGCTGACCTGGAAATGCGTGCGCGGCGTCACGCTGCAGCCGGTGCAGGACGCCGGCCGCAACGAGAATTTCAACAAGGACACCGACCGCATCATGCTGTCGGAGATCCGGCGGCGGGTGGTCGAGACCGGGGTGTTTGGCGAGGCCGACATGATCCCGCTGCCCTGCAATCCGGAAAGCATCTCGATCGGCTATGGCATACGCAACGGCAATACCGTGCTGCCGGTCACCTCGATGGTGCCGCAGGAGCAGCTGGTGGCGATCATGCCGAACACCATCAGCCTGGAAAAACACCCGGTGTTGCGTGAAAAGTTCATCGAGCTGTTTTCGCTGTCGTCGGGGCCGCTCAACACCGGCCAGCGCCTGACCGAATTCCTGTGTTGCCTGCCGACCTTCGAGGCGCCGGCCGATCTCGGCTACGAAAACGTATTCCGCGTCACCATCGTGCAATTCCTCGACCGCTTCAATTTCTGCGTCGGCAACGTCAAGCGTTCCTGCATTCATTTCGTCACGCCGCAGGGCCAGATCATTCCGTTCGACACCTACAATCTGTTTTATCGTGACGGCAGCATCGACGGCATTCGCACCCGCATCGCCGGGGAAGCGATCGGGGACAAGGCGTTGCAGCCATGAGTGACGCCGAAAATTCTCCCCCGGCATCGCCCGGAATGCCGCCGCCACTGCCGCGCAGCGGCTGCCTGACGGCATTCATGGTCCTTGTCGGGATCGTTCTGCTGTTGCCGGGCCTCTGCGCGGTGATTTTCGGCGTCGGCTCCCTCACCCAGTCGCAATACGATAGCGGCTTCACGCCCTTTATCCTGTTCGGCCTGCTGGTGGGCTTTGGAGGGATCATGCTGATCCGGACGGCGATCCGCGGGTCTCAGCGTTAGGCGTCCTCACCGGGAAGGGGCTCCATGAGCGACGCCGATGACACTCCGGTGACACCCGGCGAGCCGTTGGCTCGGCCCGAGAGGATTCCACCGGCCTCGGCGTGGCTGTCTCACGGCATTGATGGTCATGATGGGGATCATCTTCATCTTCTTGCTGCCGGGGTTGTGTGTCCTGGCCATTAGCAAGGATTTGTACGCCGACCTGTTATTCGGAACGGTCGCCATCATCGCAGCTGTCGTTGGAATTGGCGGAATAATGCTGATAAGGCTCGCGCTCCGCGGGCAGCGGCATTAACTGTTTTGCGCGGGAAGCGCCCGGGCAACGTCTGAAGTGCCGGAAATGCCTATGAATTTTGCCTGATGCGATAAGGTTTGCCGTTGTTTTTCGGCGATTCATGACTATATTGCGCCGCAACGAGTAAAGGTTTGCCCGGTCCTTTGGCCGGGCTTCCTTTTTGGGCGTCATGCGCCCTTCGAATTCCAGGCTTTGAGCGTGATCCGGAAAAGTGGGTCCCGGTTTTCCGGTGAGATCGTGCTCCAGCCATTGCCTGACCCAGAAGAAGAGCTATGAAACTTCGCAACGTCGCCATTATCGCCCACGTCGACCACGGCAAGACCACGCTGGTCGATCGCCTGCTGCAGCAATCCGGCGTCTACCGCGACAACCAGCGCCAGGTTGAGCGCGCAATGGATTCCAACGATCTGGAGCGCGAACGCGGCATCACCATTCTGGCCAAGGCGGCCTCGGTGCAGTGGAAGGACACCCGCATCAACATCGTCGACACCCCGGGCCATGCCGATTTCGGCGGCGAGGTCGAGCGTATTCTCAACATGGTGGACGGCGCGCTGGTGCTGGTCGACGCGGCCGAGGGTCCTCTGCCGCAAACCAAATTCGTGGTGTCGAAGGCGCTGCGGATGGGTCTCAAGCCCATCGTCGTCATCAACAAGGTCGACCGCTCCGACGCGCGCCCTGTCGAAGTCATCAACGAAGTATTCGACCTGTTCGCGGCGCTCGACGCCAGCGAGGAGCAGCTCGATTTCCCGATTCTCTACGGCTCCGCCAAGCAGGGCTGGATGGCGACGACGCTTGAGGGTTCGCACGACGATGGCATGCAGCCGCTGTTCGATCTGATTCTCAGCCACGTCAAGCCTCCGGTCGTGGAGGAAGGCCCGTTCCGCCTACTCGGCACCATTCTGGAAGCTAACCCCTATCTCGGCCGCATTATCACCGGACGCATTACTTCAGGATCGGTCAAGCCGAACCAGAGCGTCAAGGTGCTCGATCATGATGGCAAGTTGATCGAGACCGGCCGTATTACCAAGGTGCTGGCTTTCCGCGGCATTGAACGCACCGCCGTGGAAGAGGCGGAAGCCGGGGACATCGTCGCGCTCGCCGGCCTGCCGAACGCCACCGTCGCTCACACCATCTGCGATCCCTCTGTGGAATTGTCGATCCAGGCGCAGCCGATCGATCCACCAACACTGGCGATGACGTTTCGCGTCAACGATTCCCCGCTGGCTGGCACCGAAGGCACGAAGGTCACTGGCCGCATGATCCGCGACCGATTGCTGCGTGAAGCCGAAGGCAATGTGGCGCTGGGGGTTCGCGAATCGGATGACAACGACGCGATGGAAGTCGCCGGACGCGGCGAATTGCAGCTCGGCATCCTGATCGAGACCATGCGCCGCGAAGGTTTCGAGCTGTCGGTGTCGCGTCCGCGCGTCGTGCTGAGAAAAGACGAAGCCTCTGGCGATTGGCGGGAGCCGATCGAGGAGGTCGTGATCGACGTCGACGAAGAGCATTCCGGCGTCGTGGTGCAGAAGATGAGCGAACGCAAGGCCGAGTTGATCGAGATGCGTCCCTCCGGCGGTCACCGGCAACGGCTGGTGTTCTACGCGCCGACCCGTGGCCTGATCGGCTATCAGGGCGAATTGCTGACCGACACCCGCGGCACCGCCGTCATGAACCGCCTGTTTCACGACTATGCGCCTTACAAGGGCGAAATCCAGGGACGGCGCAACGGCGTGTTGATCTCCAACGATCAGGGCGAGGCCGTGGCCTATGCGATGTTCAAGCTGGAGGATCGCGGCCCGATGATGATCACGCCCGGCGCCAAGGTCTACAAGGGCATGATCGTCGGCGAGCACACCCGCGACAACGACCTCGAGATCAACATCCTGAAGGGCAAGCAGCTCACCAACATCCGCACCACCTCGAAGGACGAAGCGGTGCGCCTGACCCCGCCGATCCAGATGACCCTGGAAAAGGCGCTGGCCTATATCGAGGACGACGAACTGGTCGAGGTGACCCCGAAATCGATCCGGCTGCGCAAAAAGTTCCTCGACGCCAACGACCGCAAGCGCGCGGAAAAGGCCAAGGAAGCGGTGGCATAAGCGGGCGAATAGGGAGTGGCGAATGGCGGGTAAACGAGCCATATAAGTGACGTTCCATTCGCTATTCGCCACTCACCATTCGCCCTCCCATGACCCTCCCCTCCGAAGTCGATGTCGCCATCATCGGTGCGGGCGCCGCCGGCCTTGGGGCCGCGCGGGCGCTGGAAAACTCCGGCCTCTCGGTGGTCGTGCTGGAAGCGCGCAGGCGCGTCGGCGGGCGGGCCCACACCATCTTGGCGGCGCCCGATATCACCTTCGATCTCGGCTGCGGCTGGCTGCATTCGGGCGACAAGAATTCGTTCGTCCAAATCGCCGCGCAACTTGATTTCGAAATCGACAAAACCCGCCCGCCATGGCGCGAGCAGAGTTTTGACATCGGGTTTCCGCCAAGGGAGCGCGCCGACTTCATCGAAGCGCTCGATGCGTTCTATGACCGCGCCGAGGAGGCCGCGAACAGCGGCCGCGACAGTGCCGCGAGCGAATATCTTGAGCCCGGCAATCGCTGGAACCCGATGATCGATGCGATCTCGACCTACGTCAACGGCTGCGAACTCGACCGCGTCTCGATCCTCGACATGGAAGCCTACGAGGACACCGAGATCAATTGGCGGGTACGGCGCGGCTACGGCGCGCTGATGGCGGCCTATGGCGCGCCCTGCCCGCTCGCGCTCAATTGCGAGGTGAAGCTGATCGATCATTCCGGCAAGCGGGTGCGGATCGAAACATCGCAAGGCCGGCTTTCGGCCGGCAAGATGATCGTCACCATCCCCACCAACCTGATCGCCAGCGAGGCGCTTCGATTTCACCCGGAGCTGCCGGCAAAAATTGACGCCGCGCGCGGCCTGCCGCTTGGCCTCGCCGACAAGGTGATGCTGGCGCTCGACGAACCCGAGGCGCTGCCGAAGGACGGCAATCTGCGCGGCGCCACCATGCGCACCGCGATGGGCGGTTATCATCTGCGGCCGTTCGGCCAACCCTGCATCGAAGGTTTTTTCGGCGGCCGCTTTGCGCGGCAATTGGAAGATGCCGGCGACGGCGCACTCGCGGCACAAAGCATCGACGAGATTGCAGCGCTGCTCGGCAATGATTTCCGCCGCAAGTTAAAACCGCTGTCGGAATCGCGCTGGGCGCACGACCCGTTCGCCCAAGGCTCCTACTCGCACGCGCTGCCCGGTCACGCCGGGAAACGCGCGGTGCTCGCAGCGCCTGTTGATGGGCGGTTGTTCTTTGCCGGAGAGGCGACCTCGCCTAACTTCTTTTCAACCGCGCATGGAGCGCGGGATAGTGGGGACAGGGCGGCGAGGGAGGTGCTGGCTTCGGTCGCGAAGGGATGAGTGCTACTTTCGCACCTTCGTCATTGCCTAGGTTGAGCCGGCAATCTATCCTTAAATCGTGAGGATGATGAACCGGGTTAGCGTAACGCGGCGCTGAGCGGAGAATTCGATGGACGCTTTCACGATAGGCGAATCATATCGCGATTGGCGGGATGCTGTTGATGGGCGTCTTCATCAAATTTACTGCATAACGATAGCCGATGCCGGTATTGACGAAGAATATTTGATTAATCACTGGCAGTCTAACGAAGCGCCGTTTGATTTTGTCGAATGGTTCGGAAACAAATACGATCTTGACCCAACGCCATCACCTGTCCGACCTCGAACGCGAGCCGGGTAAAGCGAATTGCTATGTAGGAGGACCCGAGCGAACGACGCAATTTGGACAGGTGAGGAACTTGATCTCATAGTCTCTGACTATTTTCTTATGCTCAACGACGAGGCCGCAGGCGTTCCTTTTAACAAAGCCCAGCATAACCGCCTCCTTAGAAGCAATATCGATCGAAGCGAAGGGTCGATTGAGTTCAAACATCAGAATATTTCGGCAGTACTTCAGCTGCTCGGACTCCCCAGAATTGGGGGGTATCTGCCCGCAGCAAATTATCAAAAGGCGATTATTGCCGCGATCGATCGTTACCTCTCGCGAAATCCAGTTGCACTGCATCCGGAGAGAAGGGTTGGTGGGTTAGCGGAGCGCCCCGGACTTTTCGTTGAGACGCCTCCCATGCTCCTGCCTCTCAAGCCTAGACCGGAAGATATCGAACGGCTTGTGCGGAAGTTTAACCCTGTCGAACGCGACTTCCGAAACCGTAAACTTGGGCGCGAAGGCGAAGAATTGGTCTTCCAGTTCGAGCGAGAAAGACTCAAACAGCGAGATCGGCCCGACCTTGCGAAGAAGATTCGATGGATATCGGAGGAGGACGGCGACGGAGCGGGCTATGACATCCTGTCCTTTGACGAAAAAGGCAAGGAGCGATTTCTTGAGGTAAAGACAACAGTCGGTTCAGACATCACGCCATTTTTTATTACGAGAAATGAGCTCTCGCTTTCCTCCGAACGACCCGAGGCATTTCGCCTATGTCGCGTTTTTGATTTCTCGATACGACCGCGGATGTTTGAGCTAGCACCCCCGTTGGAGAACCTCGTCCATCTCTCACCTCTTAGCTATGAGGCGTCGTTCTCGTAGCAACTAATACCTCCTATTCGATCACTCTCGCCTTCAACTCGGCGCCTGGAACAAAGCACGCCTCGTACCTCCCGAAAATCCGGTAGCGGTTGCGGGCGAC
>Ga0209871_1000118_pt1 | contig 24723 bp, 22 predicted proteins | sample OrgsoiDNA2013045_FD_185795 | JGI IMG/M metagenome (GOLD analysis project Ga0209871, IMG submission 185795) | Permafrost soil microbial communities from the Arctic, to analyse light accelerated degradation of dissolved organic matter (DOM) -... | ecosystem: Environmental > Terrestrial > Soil >... | reverse complement strand
GCCGTTGGGGTGCTCGCCCGGCCGTCCCCCCGCCCGGCCGTCCCCCCGCCCGGCCGTCCCCCGCCGCCGCCATCCCTCGCCGCCCCGCCGCCGCCCCGCCGCCGCCGCTCATCAGCGGGTTAGAGTCGGCCATGTGCGAGGGCATGATCTCTTGGTGCTGCACGGCCAGCCGGGCCTGGGCTCTGACTGGCAGCAGGTGGTCGGGCAACTGCCCCGCGAGCTGCACGTCGCCGCCCTGGACCGGCCCGGATACGGGGGCAACCGGCAGGCGGCCGGGGGATTCGACGTCAACGCGCACGCGGCCCTGGCGGAGCTGGATACCAGGGGCATCGATCGGGCGGTGCTGGTCGGTCACTCCTACGGCGGAGGCGTCGCGCTGTCGGTGGCCCGGCTGGCGCCGGAGCGGGTCGAGGCGCTGGTCCTGCTCGCCAGTGTCGGCCCTGGCTGCCTGACCGGCTGGGACCGGCTCCTGGCCGCACCCGTGGCCGGCGAGATCTGCGCGCTTGCGGCCTGGTCGCTGAGCCCCTGGCTGGCCCGGGCCCGGCTGGCCAGGATCGCCCGCCGCCGTGGACGGCCCATCGCGGCGGATGAGCACGTCAACTGGGACATCTGGGGCCACTCCCGGCACGATCACGGATCGCTGTGGCGCAGCTTCCTGACCGAGCAGCGTGCCCTGGTTGCGGAGCTGGATGAACTCACCGGCTCGCTGGCCGCCATCCGCCGGCCGGTGCTGCTGCTCGCCGACGCCCGCGACACGCTGATCCCGGTTGAGACCGCCCACGAGCTCGCGGCGCAGCTGCCAGACGCTCGCCTGCAGCTCCTCGACGACGTCGGCCACCACCTGCCTCGCCGCGGCGCTGCGCAGATCGCCGAGGCGATCATCCGGTTCCTGATGGAGCTCGACGGCCAGCCGGAGCCTGGCGGCCGACCAGGGCCAGCCTGACCACATCGGGCCGTCGCAGCGCAGCCGGCACCGTTTGACCGGCGACGAACCATTACGCCGCTACGTTCGGTGCATGGCCAGCACCGACGTCGCCCCGCAGGACATGCCCGACCCAGCGCCCGTCCCTGCCCCCGGACCTCCGTCTTACCTCCCCGACACCGGCTGGATCGTGACCCGGCACAGCCAGGTGCGCGACGTCCTGGCCGATTCCGCCTACGAAGTTCCCGCCGCGGCCGCCGGCGGCCCAGCCGGAACGATCGGCTGGCTGCGCGCATCGGTCTGCCGCTTCGCCAACGGCGACGATCATGCGCGCCGGCGGGCCGTGGCGGTCCGGGAGCTGGAGCTCATCTCGCCCCTGGCGCTGCGCGAGGACGCCGGACGGCGTGCTCACGCAGCGCTCGACGCAGCGGCCGGCGCGCCCAGTATCGATGTGATGGCGGGCCTTGCGCGGCGGGTGCCGATGGCGGCTCTCGCGGCCGCCCTAGGGATCGCCGACGCTGACCGCGCCGCCGACGCGGTGCGCATCGTGGCGGCCGCCTACTTCCCCGGCGCAGATGCCGAGCGGGAACGGGCCGCTGATGTCGCGACGGCAGAGCTGGCCAGGATGCTCGGGCCGGCCTCCGAAGAAGTCACCGCGGCCAGAATCGGGCTGCTGGTCCAGGGCTGCGATGCCACCGCCGGCCTGATCGGCAACGCCGTGTACCGGGTGCTGGAGCCCGCACGGGACCAGGATCCGCCGTGCTCGACCGAGGCGATTCTCGCTGAGGTCCTCCGGCACGACTCGCCGGTGCGCGTGAGCCGGCGGATCAGCCGGGAGGCCGCCGAGCTGGACGGTCGGCGCGTCCCGGCCGGGAGCGTCGTACTGCTGCGCGTGGACTCGGCCAACCGGGACCCGGCGGTGTTCGAGGTGCCGGACCGGTTCGATCCCGGCCGCGGCGGCCAGCTGGCCCTTACGTTCGGCTACGGCCTGCGGCCGTGCCCGGGCCAGAGCCACGCTCTGATGCTCGCGGCGGGGGTCGTCCAGGCGGTGCGGGACCGGTGCGTCGCCGTCTGCGGCCCCGTCGAGTACGAGCCGCCCGTCAACGTCAGAGTGCCCGCGAAGCTGGAAGTGACCCTGCGAAGCCGGAAGTGACCCTGCGAAGCCGGAAGTGACCCTGCGCTGACCTGCCGGGGACCATCGCGCGAAAATCGCGGCCGGTTCCGGTGACGGCACCGGCTGACTCTGACCTGGCCGGGCATCGTATTATGCGATCATCTTGACCCAGCTGAGCGAGGACCCTGACCTGCCGGACGTGGGACGTGCCTGGGCTCGGGGGCGCCTGCCGTTTCGCGGGCTGCACCTGGACAGCGCGGCTGCGGGGTGCTGCTCGATCGAGGCGATGCACGCCGCCGCCGGCCACGTGGCTCTCGAAGCGCAGGAGGGTGGCTACGTCGCGGAGGCACAGGCGGCGCCTGTGCTCGAAGCTGGCCGGTCCGCCCTGGCCGGGTTGCTCGGCGTTGCGGCGAAGGGGCTGGCGTTCGTGGAGAGCGCATCGGTCGCGCTGGCCGCCTTGCTCCAGGCCTGGCCGCTGCGCGCCGGGGACGCGGTGGCAGTGGTGCCCAGCGAGTGGGGTCCCAGCCTGGCGGCCTTCGCCGACCAGGGGCTGCGCGTCACAGAACTCGCCATCCAGGGGGACGGCCGGATCGACCTCGAGGGCCTCGATCGGGTGCTGGCCGACGATCCGCCAGCGTTCGTGCACCTGACCCAGGTCGCGTCCCACCGCCCGCTGGTCCAGCCGGTCAGCCAGGCCGCGGCACTGTGCCAGGCAGCTGGCGTCCCGCTGTGGGTCGACGCCGCGCAGGCACTTGGCCACGTCGACACCGCTACCGGCGCGGACGTCATCTACGCCACCAGCCGCAAGTGGCTGGCGGGCCCGCGCGGGGTCGGGATGCTGGCCATCACCGAGCCCTGGTGGGATCGGCTGCGCATCCGGGCGCCGGCCGTGCGGCGCAGCACGTTCCCCAGTGACCAGCCCGTCGTGCAGCTGCTCGAATCGCGCGAGGCCAACATCGCCGGGCGGGTCGGCCTCTGCGTAGCGGTCCGCCAGCACCTCGACGCCGGGCCGGCCCGGATACGGCAGCGGCTAGGCGAGGTCGGCCGGCTGACCCGCGAGATCCTCGCCGACGTGCCGGGCTGGCGCATCGACGATCCCGTCGATGCCCCTGGCGCCATCACCGCCCTGCGCCCCACGTCAGGCCAGGACGTCGCAGCGACTCGCCGCCGCTTGCTCGGCGAGCATCAGATCCTCACCACCTGCGCCATCCCCGCCCGCGCCCCGCGCGAGATGACCGGGCCGCTGCTGCGCATCAGCCCGCATGTCGACTGCACGCGGGAAGCCTTGCTGCGGCTCCGGGCCGCCCTGGCGTGACCGGCAGCCGACTCCGCATAAGCCGCCTGGCGTGACCGGCAGCCGGGCTCCGCATAAGCCGCCCTGGCGTGACCGGCAGCCGGGCTCCGCATAAGCCGCCCTGGCGTGACCGGCAGCCGGCTCCGCATAATCAGAACAGGTACAGACACAGGTGCATGCCCCGGCATTCCCCAGCAAGTGAGGCGTCATGAGTCAGTCCTTTGCCTACGGCCGGCCCGGTGTTGCCGCCCGCGACGGGACTCCCGCCCTGTTCGCGCAGACGATGGGCTACGTCGCGGTCACGGCCGCCCTCTTCGCGCTCGGCGCCTACCTAGGCCGCGGCCTGTCCTACGGCCTGGGCATCGTCTGGTTCATCGCGGCGATCGCCTGCCTGATCGGCATGAGATTCGCGGTCCGCAGGTCCCGGCAGCTGACGATCGCCCTGCTGGCCGCCTTCGGCGTTGCGATCGGTCTGGCCGTGGCGCCGACGCTCGCGTACTACGCGAACGTGAACCCGCACGCGCTGTGGCAGGCCGGCGGGGCTACCGCGCTGTTCATCGGCGGGTTCGGGGCGGCCGGCTATGCCACCCGGCGCGACTTGTCCGCCATCGCCCGGATCTGCTTCTGGGCGCTGCTGGCTCTCATCGTGTTCGGCATAGTGCTGATCTTCGTCCAGATCCCGAACGGCTCGCTGATCTACTCGGTGCTTGGCCTGGTGATCTTCGCTGGCTTCACCATGTTCGATTTCCAGCGGCTGCGCCGGTCGCAGGACATCAGCTCCGCGCCCCTGCTGGCCGCGTCGATCTTCCTCGACGTGCTCAACGTGTTCCTGTTTTTCCTGCGGATCTTCTCCAGAGGCCGCTAGGACCTCAGTCCGGCAGGGGGAGCTCGAGAAACTGCAGGCCGCGCAGGTCCAGCCAGGCGCGACCAGGGCCGCGGACCAGGCGCAGCAGGGACTGGCCGCAGCCAGGGCAGCGCAGCACCGTGCCGGGCGAGTGGTCGTAGACCCTGCCCTCGGCGAGCGGGCCCGTGCGTCCGCACCCTGCACAGCGGCCGATCGCCGCCGTCACATCGACGCTGAACACATCGCGAAGGGCCCCGCCAACACTGTTGCCGTCCGTCCAGATCTCACTCATCATGTGCCTCCGCTTGGCCCGAACCGCTCGGTCTTGACCTGCCGCGAATCGAGTCCCTGGTCGATCAGCAGGTCGGCGATGCTTTCCACGAAACCCGTCGGACCGCACACGAAGCAGGCAGCGTCGGCGCCCGGCGGCCCGGCGAGCCCCGCGAGGCGGCCAGCGTCCAGGCGCCCGACCCGGCCGGCCCAGCCCGGCGGTGCCGTCCGGCTGTACACGACGTCGACGGTCAGACCGGTGTGGCTGGCCGCGATGCGCTCCAGCTCAGCGGCATACAGGAGGGTGTCCCGGCTGCGGGTGGAGTAGATCAGCCGCATCGGCGCCCGGTTGCCGCTGGCGATCCGGGTGCGGGCCATGGCCATCAGCGGGACCACTCCCGAGCCGCCGCCGATCAGCACGACCGGCGCTGGGTCAGCCGGGTGCCAGGCGAAGTAGCCGCCGATCGGGCCCCGCAGCTCCAGCGGATCGCCGTGGCTGAGCACCTGCGTCAGGTACGGGGACACCTCGCCGTCCTCCAGCCGCTGAATGGTCAGCTCGAGCCGGCTGCCGTCAGGAGCCGACGCGATGGAGTAACTGCGCTCGGTGGAATAGCCGTCTTCCGCAGTGAGGCGCACGTCCACGTGCTGGCCGGGCAGATGCCCTGGCCAGCCGGGTGCATCCAGGACCAGGGTCCGCGCCGTGGCTGTCTCGTCGCGGACGTCAGCGAGCTGGGCGACCAGCCAGCTCAGTCGCCCCAGTACCGCTGCTCGCGCCATGGATCTCCGTAGTTGTGGTAGCCGAGGCTCTCCCAGAAGCCCGGCTCGTCGTGGTCGAGCAACTCGACGCCGCGCACCCACTTGGCGGACTTCCAGAGGTACAGGTGCGGCACGAGCAGCCGGGCCGGCCCGCCGTGCTCAGGCACGAGGTCCGCGCCGTCGTAGCGGAACGCGATCCAGGCTTTGCCGTCGAGCAGGTCCGCCAGCGGAAGGTTAGTGGTGTAGTCACCGACGGCTCGCGCCAGCGCGAACTGCGCGCTGGTCGTCACGCCGTCCATGAGGGTGTCCAGAGAGACTCCCTGCCAGGTGGTGCCCAGTTTGGACCATTTCGTCACGCAGTGCAGGTCGACGGTGATGTCCTCGGCCGGGAGCGTCCGGAACGCCGCCCAGTCCCAGGAATGCACCTTCCCGGACTCGGTCGTGATCCGGAATTCCCACCCGTCCAGCCAGCCGCGCGGCGTCGGGCCGGCCGAGAGCACGGGGAAGTCCTGCACGAGGTACTGGCCGGGCGGCAGGTTCGCATTCGCTGCCCGGCGGCGCCTGGAAAAGCCAGGCGAGACTATGCCCATCGCGTGAACTCCTCCATGTGTCCTCCTCCACGTGTCCTGGGCCACGTGTCCTGGGCCATGTGCCCTTGGGGCCATCGCTCGCCGATGCGAGTAGCTTCTATCCTGCCGGGGTACCCCGGCGATTGGCTAGCGCTCACATCCGGCGATGGGGGCATAGGGCGGCTCCGATGGGGCGTAGGGCCGCTCCGAATGGGGGGTAGGGCGGCTCCGATGGGGCGTAGGGCCGCTCCGAATAGGCCGTGGCGCGGCTCTGATGGGGCCGGTGGGCGGGCTCTGTTAGCCTGACGCCAGCGCGCTGGCGTCAGGTCGCGCGCCCGGCGACCAACACGGCGGAGTGCCCGTAGATGACCATGCATGCGGCCGAGGCGCCGGTTCCCGCGCCGCAGGCTGTGGCGGCATCGCTGACGGGTGCCGCGATCTTCCTGGTGGTGACGGTGAACCAGGGGGCGCAGAGCCTCGCGGTCGTGCGCGGCTTGTGCGGCGACCTGGCCGGTCTGGTGCGCGCTGTCGGGTTCCGTGACCTCGAAGGTCGGCTGTCGTGCGTGGCTGGATTCGGCTCTGACGCGTGGGACCGGCTCGCCGGATCACCACGGCCGGCCGGCCTGCACCCGTTCCGCGAGCTCCGCTCCGGCCCGCGGCACGCGGTCGCCACCCCGGGCGACATCCTCTTTCACATCAGGGCCACCCGGATGGACCTGTGCTTCGAGCTCGCGACCCACATCGCGACGCGACTGAGCGGCGCCGCAGTGGTGGTCGACGAGGTGCATGGCTTCGCCTACTTCGATGAGCGCGACCTGCTCGGTTTCGTGGACGGCACGGAGAATCCCGTCGGCGCCGAGGTAGCCGGGGCGGTGATCATCGGGCCGGAGGATCCGGCGTTCGCCGGCGGCAGTTACGTGATCGTGCAGAAGTACCTGCATGACATGGCCGGGTGGAACGCCCTGTCCACGCAGGAGCAGGAGCAGATCATCGGCCGGACCAAGCTGGCCGACATCGAGCTCGATGACGGCGTGAAGCCGACGTCGGCGCACAACGCGCTGACCACCATCACGCAGGACGGCCGTGAGGTCCAGATTCTCCGCGACAACATGCCGTTCGGGAACATCGCGTCCGGCGAGTTCGGTACCTATTTCATCGGGTATGCACGTGCGCCCGGCGTCATCGAGCAGATGCTGGAGAACATGTTCATCGGCCGCCCGCCGGGGAATTATGACCGTCTGCTCGATTTCAGCAGGGCGGTGACTGGCGCGCTGTTCTTCGTTCCGTCGCTGTCTTTGCTGGAGAGCCTGGCGGACGCGGAGCCTGATACGGCGTCGGCCGCCCCGGCCGGGCCGCCCGCAGTACCCGCGCCTGCCGCCCGGCGGGGCGGCGACGGATCGCTTGACATTGGCAGCCTGCGAGGAGTTTCAGAATGAATAACCTGCACCGCGAACTCGCGCCGATCTCCGACGCCGCATGGGCCCAGATCGAGCAGGAGGCGGCGCGCACGTTCAAGCGTCACCTCGCCGGCCGCCGCGTCGTGGACGTGCACGGCCCGGCTGGCGGCACGTTCGCCGCAGTGCCGACCGGTCATCTTCGCGACATCGAGCCGCCGCGGGACGGCGTGGTCGCCCGGCAGCGCGAGGTGGCCGCGGTGGTGGAGCTGCGCGCCGCGTTCGAGCTGGATCGCCGGGGGATCGACGACGTCGAGCGCGGCGCGCAGGACGCCGACTGGCAGCCCGTCAAGGACGCTGCCCGGCAGATCGCCTTCGCCGAGGACCAGGCCATCTTCGAGGGCTACCCGGCAGCGGGCATCGCCGGCGTCAGGCACGGGTCGAGTAACCCGCCGATGACGCTGCCGGCCGACGTTCGGGAGTATCCGGCGGCGATCGCTGGGGCACTGAGCGAACTGCGCGTCGCCGGCGTGAACGGGCCCTACTCGGCAGTGCTGAGCGCGGACGCCTACACCGCGGTCAGCGAGACCAGTGACCACGGCTACCCCGTGCTCGAGCACATCAGGCGGATCCTCGGCGGCGAGATCGTGTGGGCCCCCGCCATCGGCGGCGCCTTCGTCCTGACCACCCGCGGCGGCGACTGTGACCTGCATCTGGGCCAGGATGCCTCGATCGGGTACCTCAGCCACACCGACAGCAGCGTCCGGCTGTACCTGCAGGAGAGCTTTACCTTCCTGATGCCCACCAGCGAGGCGGCCGTCGCGCTGGCACCCCCCGCCGCCTAGCGGACCCGCCGCCGAGCAGATCCGCCGAGCGGACCCCGCCGCCGAGCGGACCCGCCGCCGAGCGGACCCGCCGCGGGGACGGGCGGCGTCAGCAGCGGAGGATTCCCGTCGCCGGGTCACGGCCCGTGCTGAGGTAGAACCCGGCGACCAGTCCGGCGCGCGGCGCGGTGATGCGATACCAGACGTGGTCGCCGCCCACCGGCTGACCGATGGTGTAGCAGCGCACGGTGACCTTGGTGCCCGCGGGGCCGAGCGCGGCCCGCCTCGCGGCCGAGGGTGACGGTGCCTTGCGGACGGCAAGGCCGTTCACCAGCGTGCGGTACACGTGGCTGACGGGCCCCAGGCAGGCGGGGATTCCGAGCGCGGGATCGCTGCCGGTGTCGAGGTAGAAGCCCACGACGAGGCCGGCCTTCGGCGCGGTGATGTGATACCAGACGCTGTCACCGTGAACCGCCTGGCCGACGGCGAAGCAGTCGATCCTGACCTTGGTGCCCGCGGTGCCGAGAACGGCTCGCTTCATGGACAGGGCGGTCGCTGCCTCGCGGACCGCCAGCCCGGTCACCAGTGTCCGGTAGACATGCCGTATGGCCGGTGCCTGCGCCGCACGCCCGGAAACGGGGGCGGCCGACGCGGGAGTCGCCAGGAGCAGCCCGGTGGCGGCAGCGATGGCGGTGGCGACCGCTCCCAGGCCGGCTGTTCTGGTCAGAATTCGCGTAAACCCGGTATGACCTGTCATGAGGATTCCCTTTCATAAAAGGCGCTCACACTGCTCTCTGAGTTTATGCATAACGGCTGGTCAGGGACCTGTGATTCGGCTCATGCGCGCCGAAACGCGCAGTTGTGATCGGACTTTACGGGTGATCCGGAATGGTTTCCGGAACAGCAGGCAATTCAGCTCTATTGCCGCGTACCGGTAAAGGCTCCCGATGGTGAGCGCCTGGCCTGCCAGCCAGGCAAGGTCCGACCCGGTCAGGGCAGGGGTCAGGAACGGTCAGGCCATCGGAGCTGTCAGCTCGAGCTGCAGGTTGTCGGGGTCCCGGAAGGGCAAGACATAGATACCAAACGAGGGCAGTCCGGTGATCTCGCCGTGCGGCACGCCCTGCTCATCGAAGAGGCGCACTGCCTGATCGAGGTCGTCGCGGCTGGGCACGCTGAAGCTGAGGTGGTCGAGGCCGACCCGGTCCTCGTCGAAGCTGTCACCGGCGGGGGCGACGGGCCGCAGGCCCATCAGCAGGTTGCCGCGGATCATGACGATGCCGCCGAAGAGGATCTTGCTCATCGCCTCGGCTGACGGGTCGTCCGCGGGCGGCGACTCGACCGCGACATCGAATCCGAGCAGGCTGGTGTAGAACCTGCGGCTCCGGTCCAGGTCGGTGACTGTCAGCCGGAGATGATGTATGTCGCCGGTCGAGATCTGTCCTGCCACTGGGGTTTCTCCTTCCGCCGGGAGCTGTGCTCCACGCAGTGCCCATGATCATGGCATCGCCCGCCGGCCAGCTGCTACCCTCGCCGCCGGTACCGGGCAGGATGTCATCATGCGCGCGGTCCTGATAGAGCGATTCGGGGTCCGGCCGGCTGTGGCCGACGTACCTGCCCCGAAGGTGGCCGATCACGGCGCCGTGATCCGGGTGGAGGCGACCGGGCTGTGCCGCAGCGACTGGCACGGCTGGCAGGGTCACGACGCGGATATTGCCCTGCCGCATGTGCCGGGGCACGAGATCGCCGGCACGATCGCGGCGGTCGGCCGGGACGTCCGCGGCTGGTCGCAGGGGGACCGCGTCACCGTTCCGTTCGTGTGCGCCTGCGGTGCCTGCCCGCAGTGCCGTGACGGGAACCACCAGGTATGCCTCAACCAGCAGCAGCCGGGGTTCACCTACTGGGGATCCTTCGCCGAGTATGTCGCCGTCCCGTGGGCGCAGGTAAATCTTGTCGCTCTGCCCGACGCCCTCAGCTTCGCCGGGGCCGCGGGCCTGGGCTGCCGGTTCGCGACCGCTTACCGCGCTGTCCGGCAGGTCGGCCGGGTACGCGCCGGGGAGTGGGCAGCCGTCTTCGGCTGCGGCGGCGTCGGCCTGTCCGCGGTCATGATCGCCGTGGCGTCGGGTGCCAGGGTCATCGCGATCGATGTCAGCCATGCCGCGCTCGCGCTGGCCGCCGCGCACGGAGCCGTCCGCACGCTGACCTCCGGGCCCGGCAGCGCGCAGGCCGTCCGGGAGATCACCGGGGGCGGCGCCCACCTCAGTGTCGACGCGATCGGCTCGGCCGAGGTGGTGCAGTCGGCGCTGCGGTCCCTCCGGCCGCACGGTCGGCACGTGCAGATCGGGCTGCTGCCCGGCGATGTCAGCCTCGACATGTCAGTGCTCATCGGGTCAGAACTGCAATGGCTGGGCAGTCACGGGATGGCGGCCCATGCCTATCCCGAGATGCTCGACCTCATCGGTTCCGCGGCGATGCGGCCGGACGAGCTGGTGACGCGGGTGATCGGCCTGGACGACGTGCCCGACGCGCTTGCGGCGATGAGTACCGCCAGCCCGCCGGGCATGACCGTCATCCGGCCGCACTAGCGGCGCCACCTCGCTGGCCGGGGACGTTTTTCAGTCGATACGACTGAAAACGTCCCCGCCGTCCAGCGGCCCAGCGCCCGCCGGCCCAGCGCCCGCCGGAAGTACATCTGGCCATCGCCGTCCCTTCCGGTCGCATGTCCCCCCTGCAAGAGGCTTTCACAGGGACGAGATACCGTCGCTGTGTGCTGACCCGCCGAACCGGATCGAGAACTGCAAGCGCCGGGCTGCTCGCGCTCGCCGGACTGCATGCCGCCTGGGGTGCAGGCTCAGCGTGGCCGATGCCAGACCGGCGGGCCCTGGCTGACGCGGTGATCGGGGCCGAACGCGTTCCGCCCCCAGCCGCCTGCCTCGCCGTCAGTGCCGCGCTGGCGGCTGCGAGCACGCTGGTTGCCGGCCTGCCCCGGCGGCGGCCGGCCCTGCGCCGGCTCGGTGTTGGCGCCGTGGTCGCGGTCCTGGCCGGCCGAGGCGCCCTCGGCCTGGCCGGCCGCACCGCTCTGGTCTCGCCAGGGTCGACGTCGCCGAGGTTCCTGCACCTCGATCGCCGCGTGTACTCGCCCGCCTGCCTCGTGCTGGCCGGCCTGTCCGCCCTCTCAGCGCTCCCCGCACCGTCCGGCCGCCGCACCAGCGGCACCAGCGAGAAGGCAGGATAGCCATATGCGCGCGGTAGTGGTCAACCAGCACGGCGGGCCGCAAGTCCTCGAAGTGGCCGAGCAGGAGGCCCCGCAGCCGGGGAACGGCCAGCTGCTCGTCGACGTGGCGGCGGCTGGCGTCAACTTCATGGACATCTACCGGCGGCAGGGCAACCCGCCCTACGCCGGCGACCTGCCCTACGTGCCGGGCGCCGAGGGCGCGGGCACCGTAGCCGCAGTCGGCTCAGGCGTCTCCGGCTTCGCCGAGGGTGACAGGGTCGCCTGGCCGGTTGCGTCGGGCAGCTACGCCGAGCAGGCCCTGGTGCCCGCCGCGAGCGCCGTTCCCGTCCCGGACGGGATCGGCCTGCAGACCGCCGCGGCGGCCATGCTGCAGGGCATGACCGCCCACTACCTGGTCAACAGCACCTACCCAGTGGCGCAGGGCGACCATGTCGTGGTGCACGCGGCCGCCGGCGGGGTGGGCCTGCTGCTCACCCAGATGGCCAGGATGCGCGGCGGCATCGTGATCGCCACGACGTCCACGGCGCAGAAGGCCGACCTCGCCCGGCAGGCTGGAGCTCAGCACCTGGCCGGCTACGACGACTTCGCGGCGACCGTTCGCGACGTGACCGGCGGCGTCGGCGCGGCGGCTGTCTACGACGGCGTCGGCCAGTCCACCTTCGACGACAGCCTGAGCTGCCTTCGCCTGCGCGGCTGCATGGTCCTGTATGGCGCGGCCAGCGGGCCCGTGCCGCCTTTCGAGCTGCAGCGCCTCGCCGCCAGCGGGTCGCTGTTCATCACCCGCCCGACGCTCGGCAGCTACATCGCCAGCCGCGAGGAGCTGGAGCACCGCGCCAGCGACCTGTTTGCCTGGATCAGCAGCGGCCAGCTCGACATCCGCATCGGCGGCACCTACCCGCTCGACCAGGCGCCCCGCGCCCACGAGGACCTCGCCGCCCGGCGGACCACAGGCAAGCTGCTCCTGCTGCCGCGCTGATTTCGATGGTTTCATCATCTCGCCGAGCCGTTTACAGTGGGCTGCTAGCCGAACATTGAGCGATGACCGCATGATGTGCCCGGGACTGGGAAAAACTCAATACTCATGCCAAACGACCTGCCGCTGGTAACTGCCTGCCGCCGGGCCGGTCACCGCCGGGGTGGCCGCCGCGGGGCTGGCCACCTGCCCGCCGGCGGACCGTCGGCGGCCAGTTGGGCCGCCAGGCTGCAGGCCAGCGTGTAATGCCGTCTTCATGTTGCACCGGTAGGCCTATCCGGTGGGCACCCCGCCCTGGGCTGTGCGCCACCGGCGATCACCTGCGGCCCGAGGCAGGGCGCCTTCGGCTTGAGGAGCTTCAGCCGGCGACCGAGCCGGCGACCGGAAGGCCGTATTGCTTACGGTTTTGTCCAGTGTTGGCGCGAAAGGGAGGATTGCGTGCGAATGTCCGCGGCCCCGCGCCGGTCCTGGCCGGTGCGCAGGATTCTGCTGGCGCTGCTGGCCACGCTGGTCCTGGTGACCGGCTGGTCGCTGGGCCACGCGCTCACGGCGCCGGGCGGCGGCACCGTATCGGAGCGGGCCGCGGAATGGGCGCGTGATCACTATCTCGGGCCGCTGGTGACGCTCGGCGAGTGGGTAAGCTACGAGCCGCCGAAGGTCGGGGGCAAGCCGTCCTTCGCGCTGACCGGGCCCAGCGTGCCAGCCGGGCGGCGCGACGCCAGCCTGGTCGGTCCGTCCAGCCCGGCAGCACGTACTGATCCGGCCGGATTGGCCAGCTCGCTGATCCCTCATCGGCTCGCCTCGCCGGCCGGAAAGCCGCTGCACGGCGAGGGCGCCTGGCGGGTCCTCGGCTCCGTCCACGGCGTTCCGGCGATCTTCGGTACCTACCTGCGCCCGGACAAGGTGCATACCTCTTATGTCGCTGGCATCGTCTCGATGAACCCGCGGCTGCTGCGCTTCCGGCTGCGCCCCGGCGCGCAGGATCCCGGCCCGGGGCAATGGCGAGCCCAGCCTACGATCCCGCTTGGGCACCGCAGAGGGCTGCTGGCCACGTTCAACGGCGGCTTCAAGATCGCGTCTTCCGGCGGCGGTTTCTACCTCAACGGTGCGACAAGGGGAACTCTGAAAAAGGGCGCTGCCTCCCTGGTCTACTATCGCGACGGACAGGTCACAGTCGGTGTCTGGGGACGTGATGTGCGAAAGACCCCGCAGGTGGCGGGAGTCCGGCAGAATCTGCGCCTGATCGTAGATCACGGTGCGGTTCCGGCATCCGTGGATTCCGACGTCCAGGCAAACTGGGGCGCGACGCTAGGCGGCGGGTACTATGTCTGGCGCTCGGGCGTCGGCGTTACTCGCGATGGTAGGGTCATCTTTGTCTACGGCCCTGCGCTGGATGTGCGGACTCTCGCCGAGCTGCTCAGGCGGGCCGGCTGCGTCAGGGCAATGCAGCTCGACATTAACCCGGACTGGATGTCGTTCATGTACTACCTGCCGCGGCATCACCGGGCGGACCCGACTCCCGTCAACCTGCTCCCGGACCAGGTGCAGTCGGCCGAGCGCTATTACGCGATCTCCAACCGCGACTTCACAGCGGTCTTCGCGCGATGACGGGTCCGTTGCGGGCCGCCAGCATGGCGCAGGCTGAGGCACCCGCGTCCGCGCGCCGTCCCGGTCTGGTCCGCTGGCTCGTAGCCGTCGTGCAGACCGCGCGGCCCCGGCAGTGGCCCAAGAACCTGCTGGTCTTCGCGGCGCCGCTGGCCGGGGCGTCGCTCGGACGGCCCGACGGCCTGGCGTACGCGCTCGTCGCGACGGCCGCGTTCATCGCCGCTTCCAGCGCGGTGTACTTCATCAACGACGTCGCCGATGCCGAGCGTGACCGGCGCCATCCTTACAAGCGATATCGCCCGGTGGCCTCCGGAGCGCTTCCCCAGGCGCAGGCGCTGGGGCTGGCGGCTGTCTGCATCGCGGCCGCCGAGGCCGCCGGCTTCTGGATCCGCGAGCCGAAGCTGGCCCTGGCGACCGGCGTCTACCTCGTCCTGTCACTGACCTACTCGCTCGTACTCAAGCACGTGCCCGTCGTGGAGTTGCTGTTCGTCGCGTCCGGCTTCGTGCTGCGCGCCCTCGGCGGTGCCGCCGCGACCCACGTGCCGCCGTCCGGCTGGTTCCTGCTGGTGTGCAGCCTGGGCGCGCTCATGGTCGCGACCGCGAAGCGCTTCAGCGAGCTGAGCGTGCTGGGTGACGAGGCGATCCTGCACCGCCCGGTCATGCGCTGGTATACCCCGGCCGCGCTGCGGCTGGGCCAGCGTGTTGTCGCTCTCGTGATGGTCATCGCCTATGTCCTCTGGGCATTCGGCGAGCACAATGCCTGGATGCGAGGCTGGCACCTGGCCAGCGTCGTTCCGCTAGCCGCGGCACTGGTGCGATTCGACCGGCTGACCGGCCGGGCGACCAGCAAGCCGGTTGAGGACCTGATCTCGCGGGATGTGCCCATGGTGGGTTGTGAGCTGGCGTGGCTCGCGTTGTTCGCGGCTGGCCTATAGAGGGGGCTGCGGTGACATTCCATCTGGCGGGCAGGCCAGCCCGCGTCCTGCTGCTCGGCGGGACCAGCGAGATCGGGCTGGCGATCCTGGCCGCGCTGGACGCGCCGCCGGACACCGAGGTGCTCCTGGCTGGCCGCGACGAGCAGCGGATGCTGGCCGCTGCCAAGGAACTGCCGTATGCGGTACGGACACTGCCCTATGACGCCGTCGCCCTGGATTCCCATCAGGCACTGATCGGCGAGGCTTTCGCCGGCGGCCCGGTGGACCTGGCCATCTCGGCGGCAGGCGTGCTCGTCTCCCAGGAAGTGCTCGATCGTGATCCGCTGGCGGCGGGCCGGCTGGTCGAGACGAATTTCACCAGTCATGTGACGACCGTGCTTGCCGCCGCGGGGCACATGCGGGCACAAGGCCACGGCACCATCGTGGTGCTGTCCTCCGTCGCCGCGGTCCGCCCCCGTAAGGCCAACTTTGTCTACGGCGCGGCCAAGGCTGGCCTCGATGCCTTCGCCCGCGGGCTGGCCGATTCGCTGCACGGCAGCGGCGTGCGGGTCCTGCTGGTTCGTCCTGGCTTCGTGACCGGGCGGATGACGGCGGGCATGGAGCCCGCGCCGCTGGCCACGACACCATCGGCGGTCGGTGCCGCCGTCGCCGCCGCGCTGGCCGGAAAGGCCGCCACGGTGTGGGTGCCGCGGTCCCTGGCCACGGCGGCGGCATGCCTGCGGCTGGTTCCGCGACCGCTGTGGCGGCGGCTCCGCCGCTGAGCCCCCTCTGCGCTCCGCTGCTGAGCCCCCTCTGCGCTCCGCCGCTGCCCCGCGCGCCGCTGCTGCCCCGCGCGCCCGGCTCTGTGGCCCGCCCCCGCCCCCCGCCGCCGTGCGGTCCTGATCTCATCTGACCTTCATGTTGGCCGGGTATACCTGACCAGGTGAGACTGCTGGTAGCCGAGGACGACCGGGGCCTGCGCGAGGTACTGACGCGCGGGCTGCGGGAGAACGGCTACATGGTGGACGCGGTGCCCGACGGGCAGGAGGCCATCAGCTTCCTGCGCGTCTATGAGTACGAGGTGGTGATTCTCGACTGGCGCATGCCCGGCCTGTCAGGACTGGAGGTGCTGCAGCAGATGCGCAGGGACCGCTTGCCCGCGCCGGTGCTGATGCTGACCGCCAAGGACGCAGCCGCCGACCGGGTCACCGGGCTTGACCAGGGAGCCGACGACTACCTGATCAAGCCGTTCGACTTCGGCGAGCTGCTGGCCAGGATCAGGGCGCTGCAGCGCAGGCCACGGACTCTGCAGGCCGCCCAGCTGTCGGTCGGGGACCTCGTTTTCGACCCGGCCTCCCGTGAGGTGCGGATTGGCACGGAGCGGCCTGCGCTGACGACAACTGAGCTCGGCATCCTGGAGATGCTGATGCGGCGGTCCCCGGCGGTGGTGGAACGCCGGTCGATTGCCCTGCACGTCTGGGCTAACGAGTCCGATGCCATGGGCTCCAATACCATCGACGTTCATCTCGCCCGGCTGCGATCCAAGCTGGCGGGCGGGCAGATCCGGATCGAGACCGTGCGGGGCATCGGATACCGGATCGGCCCCGCGTGAGGATCCGTCGCCGGGCACTGCCGCCGCAGGTGTACGCGGCCGGCCGCGTCGCGGTGGCCGCGACGCTGCTCATCGCGATTGTCTACGGGGCATGCATAGTCGTTCTCGACCGGGTCGTCACCGGCCGGCTCGTCGCCCAGGTGGACGCCCGTCTGGTCGAGCGGCTGACCGACGTCCGCACGAGCAATGCATCGCCGTTCGGCGTGGTCAGCGTCGATGATGACGAGGACGATGAGGGCGCTCCCGTTGTGCTGTGGGTGGTTGCACCCGGCCAGGGCACGGTGAAGCTGCGGCATACTCCTGCGCTGCCCGGCGGCTTGGCGCTCGGCAGCGGAAGACCGCTCAGCGCCCGGATCGGGCCTGGCACCTTCCGGCTGATGGCCGTCCGCCGGGGCGGCGCGCTGATGGTGGCCGGCGAGAGCCTTGCCGAGCAGGACCACATCGAGGGCGTTCTGGTCGGCGGTGAGGCGCTTGCGGCCCCGGTGCTGCTGCTGGCGATGTTTGCGGGATCGCTGATCATCGGGCTCAAGGCTCTGTCGCCGGTGGAGCAGTCACGGCGACGCCAGCTCGAGTTCACCGCGGACGCCTCGCACGAGCTGCGCACGCCGCTCAGCGTCATCAGCGCCGAGACGAGTATCGCGCTGAGTAACCCGAGGAAGGCAGCGGAGTACCAGGCGACGCTGCATCGTATCCAGGGCGAGAGCCAGCGGCTGCGCAGCATCGTCGCCGATCTCCTGTGGCTTGCCCGGTTCGACTCGCGGCCGCCGCCGCCAGGCGACGAGCCGCTTGACCTCGGGGTGATAGCGCAGGAGTGCGCCGATCGCTTCGGCTCCGTCGCGCGCTCCCAGTCGCTGGAGGTCCTGGTCGGCCAAGGCGGGTCAGCGCCGGCCTGGATCAGCGGGCCGCCGGAGTGGATCGACCGCCTGGCCGGCGTACTGATGGACAACGCCTGCCGGTACGCGGGTCCGGGCGGGAAGGTGCGGGTCAGCGTCGCGGCCCGCGGCAGCCGGGTCAGCCTGGTCGTGGAGGACAGCGGCCCCGGAGTTCTCCCCGAGGAACGGCCGCGGCTGTTCGACCGCTTCCACCGCGCGACGGAGCAGGGCGGCGGAGCAGGCCTGGGGCTGGCGATTGCCGACACGATCGTGCGCTCGACAGGTGGTCACTGGCGGATCGGCGAGTCATCTCTCGGCGGGGCCATGTTCGAGGTTTCCTGGCGCCGGTCCTCCTCTCGGCAGCACGGTGTGCCTTCGCGGTGAGGCGTGCCAGTTGGCGCTGTATCCGGCCGACCCTGGGCAAGTCGGCCATATTAGGGTCGAATAGGGGATGTCCCTGATTGCCCCGCCCCGCCATGCACGACCACACTTGTACCTCTGAGAACCCAGACCGCGGAGAGGCCACAATGAGTCATCGAGCGCGTTCAGTCCGCGCCGTAGCTGTGCTCGCCAGTGCGGCGCTGATGCTGTCGGCCGTGCCAGCGGTCGCGGCCAGCCGGCTGCCTGGGCCGGCCGGGCCGGCCCGCCACCGGCTTTCCGCGGTGATCCGCCGGACCACCGGCGGAATGCCGCATATCCTCGCGCGGGACTGGACGAGCCTGGGCTACGGGTACGGATTCGCCTTCGCCCAGGACAACCTGTGCACGATGGCGAACGACTACGTCACGGTCGAGGCGCAGCGCTCCCGGTACTTCGGACCGCGCGGCACCTACATCCAGCGGGGCATCGGGGTGAGCGTGACCAACCTGGACTCCGACCTGTTCTTCCGGCAGATCATCGACTCGCAGATAGTCCAGCGGTCGGTGCGGGGCCTGAGCCCGCAGGTGCGGCAGATCGAGGCCGGTTACGTCCGGGGTTACAACCGCTATCTGGCCAGCGTGGGCGGTGCCAGGGGCGTCCCTGACCCGACGTGCCGCGGCAAGGCCTGGGTGCAGCCGATCACCCTGAAGGACAGTTATCTGCGGTTCTACCAGCTCATGCTGATGACGGGCGAGGACAGCGTCATCGGCGCCATCGCCCAGGCGTCCCCGCCGAAGGCGGCTGCCTCTGGGCCGGCTGCCTCTGGGCCGGCTGCCTCTGGGCCGGCTGCCTCTGGGCCGGCTGCCTCTGGGCCGGCGGCGGCCACCCGGCCGCAGGCGGCTGCGCTGGCTCTGGCCGACCCGCGGCGGGCCGCGCGCGAGCTCGCCGCCCACTTGCGCGCCGGCTTCGGGAAGCCCGGCAGCAACGCGGTGGCGATCGGGTCGGCGGGCACCCGGAACCATCATGGCCTGCTGCTCGGCAACCCGCATTTCCCGTGGATCGGCCCCGAGCGGTTCTACCAGGCTCAGCTGACGATCCCGGGGAAGATCAACGTCACGGGCGCGTCGCTGTACGGCGTGCCGCTGATCCTGATCGGCCATACCGCGACGGTGGCGTGGAGCCATACCGTCTCGACCGCGTTCCGGTTCACCCCCTACCAGCTCACCCTGGTGCCCGGCCACCCCACGCAGTACCTCCAGAACGGCCATCCGGTGGCCATGACCGGCCACAAGGTCACAGTGATGGTGCGCACCGCGGGCGGCAAGCTCGCGCCCCGCACCCGCACGCTCTGGCAGACCCGGTACGGGCCGGTGTTCAACTCCCTGTTTGGCTTGGCGCTGCCGTGGACGGCCAGCACGGCGTTCGCCATCCGGGACGCCAACGCGACGAACATCGCGCGGGCGCTCAACACCTGGTTCGGCTTCGATCGCGCGTCATCGACACGCCAGGTGCTGGCGGTACTCCGCAAGTACCAGGGCATCCCGTGGGTCAACACGATCGTCTCCGACAAGCCAGGCGTCGCCCTGTACGCCGACATCGGGACCATCCCCGGCGTAACCGACGCTAAGGCGCACGCCTGCGACACCGCGCTCGGCGCACAGACCTTCCCGGCCATCGGGCTGCCGATCCTGGACGGCTCCCGGACCGCTTGCGACTGGGCCACCGGTCCCGGTGCGGCGGCGCCGGGCCTCCTCGGGCCCCATCAGGAGCCCTCCCTGCTGCGCCGCGACTACGTCACCAACTCCAACGACAGCTACTGGCTGGCCAGCCCCCACCACCCGCTCACCGGGTTCGGGCGGATCATCGGGGATGAGGGAACCCCGCGCACGCTGCGGACGCGGATCGGCCTGATCCAGGTACAGGCCAGGATCAACGGAACCGACCGGCTGGGCCGCAAGGGCTTCACCCTGGCCGGCATGCAGCACCTGGATCTGTCCGACCTGGACTACGCGGCAGTGCTCACCCGGCACGCGCTGGTGCGGATGTGCCGCAAGTTCCAGGCCGCGGGCGGCTTCGCCCCCACCTCCGGCGGCGGGAAGGTCCGTATCCGCGGCGCCTGCACCACCCTGGCTCGCTGGGACCTGCACTGGGATGTCGGACAGCGCGGCGCCGTCCTGTTCGGCGCGTTCTGGAGCAACGCAGAAAACTCCGGTGCGTCCCCGTTCTCGCACCCGTTCCAGCTCTCGAACCCGGTCCATACGCCCTACGGGCTCGCTACTTCCAGCACGACGGTGCGTAACGCGCTTGGTGATGCCATCAGCCAGCTCAACCACGCGCATATACCGCTCGATGCCACTGTCGGATCAGTCCAGCACGTGACCTACCACGGCGCCCGTATCCCGATTCCTGGCGGCCCCGGTGACCCGGACGGGATCTACAACGCGATCTTCACCCACGAGTTTCCTGGCGACTCGCTGACCGCCCCCGACGACGGGTCCTCGTTCATCCAGGTAGTGACATGGAATGACACCCCATGCCCAGCAGGCGCGACGATTCTCACGTACTCGGAATCATCGAACCGGACGTCGCCGCACTATGCCGACCAGACCGCTCTGTTCAGCCACAAGAAGTTTCTCCCGGACCGGTTCTGCCAGTCGCAGATCATGGCCGACCCGCATCTGCAGGTGACAACCGTGACGGGCTAGCCCGCCGCCGCTGCGGGATAACCTGCGAACGGAAGGGGCCAGAGCTTGGCCTGCCGGGCCTGCCTATCACCAAGATCGCAGCGTGGAGGTGCGGTGAAGGGGCTACGGGTGGCCGTGGTCGGCGGCGGGATCGGCGGACTCTGCCTGGCGCAGGGCCTGCACCGGGCGGGCGCCAGTGTCGTGGTGTACGAGCGGGACGCCGCGCTGGCCAGCCGGCGGCAGGGTTACCGGCTGCACGTAGACGCGCGGGCGGGCCTGGCCCTGCAGCGGTGCCTGTCACCGGAGCTTTTCCAGCTGTTCCTGGCACCCGGACCTGCGCGGGCTGCTCGCGCTGGCCGACACCGGCGAGACGTTCCTGGTGCGGATCCGGACATCGGTACCAGCGCCGCCTGGCCGCCGAGCCGCGTGACCCTCCTCGGCGACGCCATCCACGCCATGAGCCCCGCCCGCGTCGGCGAGCAGTTGCACCTTGGTGTCAGCCCGCCCCAGGACCGGCCCTGTGTCTCCCGGCCGGCAGGTTTGGGCGGGTTCGTCCCGGCGGGCGGCGGATTCTTGTCATTCGGTGCCGCCCCCGTGCGGGCCGGGGCGCTCAGCGCCGCCACCGCCAGCCGCCCAGGGTCGATGTCACCGGGCGGGGCGTGCCTGGCCCGGCCGCGTGCTGGTGCGCGCGGGACCACCGTCGCATCGGCCGCCACCGCCCACGCCTTCCCCTCCGCCTCGTCGCACTCGGCCCGCGCCAGTCCAGGATCTTCTCCCACATCCCGTTCCCTGACCAGCGGCGATGCCGGTTGTACACGGTCTTCCAGTTCCCGTACTCCGCGGGCAGGTCACGCCACGGGCACCCTGCCCTGGTCCGGAACAAGATCCCGTTGATCACCACGCAGTGATCATTCCACCGCCGTCCCTGCCGCGGATGGGCCGGCAGCAACGGCTCCAGACGCGCCCACTCCTCATCAGACAGGTCATGACGCCCAAGCCGGTCATCATCCATAACCGGCATCCAAGCCGATCTGATTGCCTGCCACATCGACGCCGAATTGCCGTTTCATGCCGCCATGCCGCAGTGCTGCGGCAATTGGTATTTAACTTAATGGTCCGTTGGGCCGCGACCGGATTGCGGCAAGAGTAGACGGCGAACGGCGCAGCCCGGTCTGTCGGCTTCCGCTCTTTCCCGGCCTGGGCCCGCAGGCTACCGTGGTCACATCTCGGGCATGGCACATGCCGGGCGGCAGTGCCCAGCTGCGCCGGTTGCGGGTGTTTAGGGATGGAGGGGGATGGGGTTGGGTGACTCGGATGGTGCCGCGTGGCGGGTGTTCATTTCTCACACGTCGGAGTTGCGGGAGTTTCCGCCGGGGACGTCATATGTGGCTGCGGTGGAGCGGGCAATTTCTGCGGCCGGGCACGTGATCGTGAACATGGCCGACTTTCCTGTCACTGACCAGCCTGCCGCGCAGGTGTGCGCCGAGCGCGTGCGGGGGTGCGAGGTGTATATCGGGGTGTTGGGCACCCGGTACGGCTCCCTGGTGCGGGACCGGCCCGAGGTCTCGTATACCGAGCTGGAGTTCGACACCGCGACCGCGGCGCGCATGGACCGGCTGGTGTTCCTGCTGGATGTCGAGGCTGCCGATGTGGGGATCCCGGTGCGGGCGCTGACTGATCATGAGTCCGGGGCGCGGCAGGAGGCATTCCGGCGCCGGGTCCGCGACAGCGGGCTGGTCACGGGGTCGTTTGCCAGCCCGGCTGCGCTGGGGCAGCTGGTGGAACGATCGCTACGGGAGCTGGCCCGCAGCCGCGGGGGGACGGGCCCGCGGCAGACGGGGGCCGAGCGGCGGGTGTGGAACATCCCGGCCCGCAACCCGGGGTTCACCGGCCGGGACGGGATGCTGGCGGCGGTGCGGGACCGGCTGCTCGGCGGGGATAAGGCGGTGGTGCAGGCGCTGCACGGCATGGGCGGGGTGGGCAAGACCCAGCTGGCGGCCGAGTACGTGCACCGATTCGCCGGGAGCTATGACCTGGCCTGGTGGGTTAACTCCGAGCGGGCCGGGCTGATGGGGGACCAGTTCGCCGCGCTGGGGGTCGCGCTGGGATGCGTGCAGGCTGGGGCGGGAACGGAGGCGGTGCGGGCAGCGGTGCTAGCAGAGCTGCGGGATCGGGGCCGATGGTTGCTGGTGTTCGACAACGCCGAGAGCCCCGCCGACATACGACCGTGGCTGCCGGGCGGCGGCGGGCACGTGCTGATCACCTCCCGGGAGCGGGGCTGGGCTGAGATCGCCGCGCCGGTGGAGGTGGATGTCCTGGCCCGGGCCGAGTCGCTGGCGATCTTGCAGGTCCGGGTCGCCGGGCTAGCGGAGGCCGATGCGGAACGGCTCGCCGCCGAGCTCGGTGACCTGCCGCTGGCCATCGCCCAGGCTGCCGGGTTCATGGCCGAAACCGGCATGGCGACCGCGGAGTACCTGGACCTGATGCGTACCCGGGCGGGACAACTATTGGATCAGGGAGCGCCGGGGTCTTACCCGCGGTCGCTGGCGGCCGCCACCGGGCTGATCGCCGACCGGCTCGCCGCCGAGGACCCGGCTGCGGCTGAGCTGGCCAGCCTGTGCGCGTTACTGGCCCCCGAGCCGATCCCGGAGGACCTGTTCACCGGCGCCACCGGGGACCTGCCCTGCGACTTGGCGGGCCGGGCCGCCGACCAGCTCGCCTGGCGGCAGACTCTGGCCAGGCTGGCCCGCCAGTCGCTGGCCCGGGTCGATTACCGAGGGCTGCAGATGCACCGGCTCACCCAGGCCATCCTGCGTGACCGGCTCTCCCCCGAACAGGCCGCCGGCACCCGAACGTGCACCGAGGCGATCCTCGCCGCCAGCAGCCCCCGTGACCCGTGTAATCCCGCTACCTGGCCTCGCTGGGCGCGGCTGATGCCGCACCTGCTGACCGCCGACCTGGCCGTAACCGACAGCCGCGACTTGCGCCGGATGGCGTGCGATGCGTGCTGGTACCTACTGGCACGCGGCGATATCCCCGCTGGCCGTGATGTGGCCCGCGATCTGTACCAGCAGTGGCGCGACCGGCTCAGCGGTGATGACGAGCAGGTGCTGGTGATGGCACACCATCTGGCCTGGGCACTGCAAGCGCAGGGGCAATACGCCGCCGCCCGTGACCTGGACCAGGACACCTGGAAGCGCTCCCGCCGGGTGCTAGGCGAAGACCACCCCGATACCTTGGTGTCCGCCAGTAACCTGGCCCTGTGCCTGCGCGCCCTGGGTGAGGTACAGGCAGCCCGGGAACTAGACGAAGACACCCTGGCCCGCCGCCGCCGGGTGCGAGGCGAAGACCACCCCGATACCCTGGTGTCCGCCAGTAACCTGGCTCTCTGCCTGCGCGCCGTGGGTGAGCTGCAGGCAGCCCGGGAACTGGACGAGGACACCCTGGCCCGCTCCCGCCGGGTGCTCGGCGAGGACCACCCCTATACCCTGGCCAGCGCCAATGGCCTGGCCGCCGACCTGCGCGCCCTGGGTGAGGTCCAGGCAGCCCGGGAACTGCAAGAGGATACCCTGGCCCGCTCCCGCCGGGTGCTCGGCGAAGACCACCCCGATACCCTGGTGTCCGCCAGTAACCTGGCCCTCTGCCTGCGCGCCCTGGGTGAGCTGCAGGCAGCCCGGGAACTAGACGAAGACACCCTGGCCCGCTCCCGCCGGGTGCTCGGCGAGGACCACCCCTTCACCCTGGCCTACGCCAATGGCCTGGCCGCCGACCTGCGCGCCTCGGGGCGAGGCAGGTGATGACCCCAGAGGCCGTTGCCCAAGACGAGGTCGCACTTCGCTCCCGCCCATTATTACGTCGTACATGCCGACGATGAGGTACGCCTGTCTGCTGACATCCGCGCAAACAGAACTGGGCCATCTGCGCGTGGCCGCCGTCGACGCCGAGCCCACTCTGAGCCGCACTAAATCGGCGATCTGCCTCGCCGGCAGCCCACCGCCCAGGCAGGTTTGCTCATTCTTCGTAGCTACCGCTGGCTCGGCTCAAGGTTTCCATCGGGTCGTCCTGGCGGGCGTGATGCTCCCGAAGTTGTCGCCGGCCTTCGTGCGCGAGCACGGCGGCCGGCTGTGGGTCTGGGCTGCCCATCCACGGCTGTGCTGTTCGGGCTCGCCGGCCTGGATGCATGCGGCAACTGATCCCCCTGAGCGCCTGTCCGGGTTCAGCCCTGATCCACCGAGCCGGATCGGGTGCGTGAGCGTGGCGTAGAACGAGAATGCCCTCCTGAGCAGGGAGGATGCCGATTGCTGAAGTCCGCGTCCACCGACTCAAGAGGGGCACCTCGTAAGTGAAACCTTCTCACACGATCCGGCCGGCCTTCGATGATCCGAACGTGGTGCCGATGCCGGGGTGTTTCCCGCGTTGCGGCTGGGCGAGTCCGCTGGCCTGTACGACCTCCTTGAGGAGGCACTGACGGCCGGCTCGCCGAA
>Ga0209871_1000117_pt1 | contig 24920 bp, 19 predicted proteins | sample OrgsoiDNA2013045_FD_185795 | JGI IMG/M metagenome (GOLD analysis project Ga0209871, IMG submission 185795) | Permafrost soil microbial communities from the Arctic, to analyse light accelerated degradation of dissolved organic matter (DOM) -... | ecosystem: Environmental > Terrestrial > Soil >... | reverse complement strand
CGCACAGCTGGGCCGTCAGGGGAGGCCAACACGCACAGCTGGGCCGTCAGGGACGGCCAACACGCACAGCTGGGCCGTCAGGGGAAGCACACGCACAGCTGGGCCGTCAGGGGAAGCACACGCACAGCTGGGCCGTCAGGGGAAGCACACGCACAGCTGGGCCGTCAGGGGAGGCCACACGCACGGCTGGGGCGTCAGGGGAGGCACACGCACAGCTGGGCCGTCAGGGGGAGGCCAGGCGGCCGAGCTGGGCGGGCAGGCGGCTGGCGGCCGCGCGGTCGAGCAGGAAGAGCGTCTGCTGGCGGCCTCTGGCACCGGCCGCCGGCACCTGGACCGGCCCGGCGGCCGACAGCGCGAGCCTGACCGCGCCCGCCTTGTCCGCACCGGAGGCGATGATCCAGACGTCACGGGCGGCGCGGATGGCCGGGAAGGTCAGGGACAAGCGCGTCGGCGGCGGCTTGGGCGCGCCGCGGACGGCGACCACCGTCCGCTCCTCCTCGTACAGGGCTGGCTGGCCGGGAAACAGCGACGCGACATGCGCCTCGGGCCCGATGCCGAGCAGCAGGACGTCAAAGGACGGCACCCTGGCGCGTTCCTCGGGCTGGGCAGCGGCCCGCAGCCAGCCGGCGTACCGGTCGGCGGCAGCCTCCGGATCGTCACCGTCGGGGCCGTCAGGCCCGGGCATGGGGTGTACCCGGTCCGGGCTGGCGTCCACGTGATCAAGAAGCGCCGCGCGGGCTCCCGTCTCGTTGCGCTCCGGGTCTCCGGCAGCCAGGAACCGCTCGTCGCCCCACCAGATGTCCACGTGCCGCCAGTCCACCGCGTCCCTGGCGGGGGCGGCGGCCAGCTCGGCCAGGACCCGGGTGCCGATACCTCCGCCGGTCAGGACGAGCGAGGCATGGCCGCTGGCCGCGGAGGCGTCCACCAGCCTGGTAACGAGCCGGGCCGCGACAGCCTTGGCCAGGATCTCCGCGTCGTGGTGAATGAGAATCTGGGGCGTGGTGATGGCGCTACCCGCCTTCCAGCCCGATGCCCGCGGCGACCTTGGCCAGCGACTCGCCGTAGACCTCGTCGGGATTGAGCCTGCGCAATTCCTCGGCCAGCAAGTCGGGTGTCTCCCTGCGGTGCAGCGCTACATGCCGGTCAGGCTGGCCGGGCCGGCTCAGCGTGGCAGTCCGCCCGTCGGGGCGGCTGATCGCAATGTCACCGTCGCTGCCCGAGAACGTCACCTCGGTGATGCCCGGGCCGCCCGAGGCATCCCTGCGGAACATGACCCCGAGGCGGTCGGCCAGCCAGCCGGCGATCAGGTCGGCGCTCGGATTGTCCTGCTCGGCGATCACGCTGCCGCCGCTGATCTCGCCATGGGGCTGGTCGAGCGTAGCCGCCAGCAGTGAGCGCCAGGGGGTAGAACGGGTCCAGCTCAGGTCGGTATCTCCCGGCTGGTAGCCGGCCGCGAGCATGGCGAGGACCTCCTCAGGAGAGTCGCTTGCCGCGGCATCAGTGATCCGCCGCACTGCGAGCACTCCGAGCGGATCGGCGGCCGGGATGGCGGGGGCGGCCCCCGGCCACCAGGTAACGACCGGGGTATCTGCCACGAGCAGCGGGCTGACGACCGAGTCCGCATGCTCGCCGATGGGGCCGTACATGCGCAGCAGCACCGTCTGGCCGGAGGTACCGTCGCCTGAGCTGATCTCGGCATCCAGTCGCGAGGCAGCACGCCGGTCGCGGACGATCACCCCGAGGATCCGGCAGGGGTGTTCGCGTCCCGCCTGGCTGGCGGCGCGCACCGCATCGTACTGGCCGGACTCATCGGTCATGATGATCAGGTTGAGCACCATGCCGGTGGCCGGGCCGCCCATCTGCTCTCGTGCCCGGCGCAGGGCTCCGCGGATGGCGGCAGTGGTGGTGTCCGTCAGGTCGATCATCATGCCGGTCTCTCCCTATCAGCCTGGCTGGCCGTCCGCCTGGCGCACCTAGAGCCGTCGCCAGGCCCGGCCGTCACGGGCCATCAGCTCATCCGCGGATACCGGGCCGTCGGTTCCGGCCGCGTACTGATCAGGCTTGGCGTGCTCGGCCCAGAACTCCTCGATCGGATCGAGGACCTTCCAGGACAGCTCCACTTCCTCCTGGCGGGGGAACAATGGCGGGTCGCCGATCAGGACATCGAGCAAGAGCCGCTCGTAGGCTTCCGGGCTTGACTCGGTAAAGGACTCGCCATAGGCGAAGTCCATGTTCACGTCCCGGACCTCCATGGCGGAGCCAGGCACTTTCGAGCCGAACCTGAGGGTCACGCCCTCGTCGGGCTGGACCCGGAAAACCAGGGCATTCTGCCCGAGTTCCTCGGTGTCAGTGGTCGTGAAGGGCAGGTGCGGCGCCCGCTGGAAGACCAGCGCGATTTCTGTCATCCTGCTGGTCAGCCGCTTACCGGTCCGCAGGTAGAACGGCACCCCGGCCCACCGCCTGGTATCCACGCCCAGCCGCACCGCCGCGTACGTCTCCGTGCCTGAGTCCGCCGCTATGGCCTCTTCCTGCAGGTAGCCAGGCACCTCGACGCCGCCCTGCCAGCCGGCGGCGTACTGGCCGCGGGCGGTGCCCTCGGCGATGTCCTCAGGCAGCCTGATCGCCGACAGGACCTTCTCCTTCTCGGCGCGCAGCGAGTCCGCGTCGAAGGAGACCGGCTCCTCCATCGCGGTCAGGGCCACCAGCTGCATCAGGTGATTCTGGATCACGTCGCGCGCGGCGCCGATGCCGTCGTAGTAGCCGGCCCGGCCGCCGATACCGATGTCCTCGGCCATCGTTATCTGGACATGATCCACGTAGCCGCGGTTCCAGACCGGCTCGAACAGGGTGTTGGCAAAGCGCAGCGCCAGGATGTTCTGGACCGTCTCCTTGCCGAGATAGTGGTCGATGCGGAAGACAGACTGCGCGGGGAATACCGCGTCGAGCATCGAGTTCAGCTCGCGCGCGCTGGCCAGGTCGTGCCCGAACGGCTTCTCGATCACGACCCGGCGCCAGGGCTGGCGCCCGGCGGCGTCCGGGCTGGGCGTGGACAGCCCGGACCGCTTGAGCTGCTGGACGACCATCGGGAAGGCCTTCGGCGGGATCGACAGGTAGAAGGCGTAGTTACCGCCGGTGCCCCGCTCGGTGTCCAGCTGCGCTACCGTCCGGGCGAGCCCGTCGAAGGCAGCATCGTCGGCAAACTCGCCGGGCACGAACCGGACGCCCTCGGACACCTGCTTCCAGACATCCTCGCGGAACGGGGTGCGCGCGTGCGCCTTGATGGCATCGTGGGTCAGCTGCGCGAAATCCTCGTCTGCCCAGTCCCTCCTGGCGAACCCGACCAGCGAGAAACCGGGTGGCAGCAGACCCCGGTTCGCCAGGTCATAGATCGCCGGGAGCAGCTTCTTGCTGGCCAGGTCACCGGTGACGCCGAACATGACCAGCACGCACGGCCCGGCGACCCTGGGAATCCTGCGGTCCCGCGGATCGCGCAGCGGATTGGCCGTCATCGTGCTCCTCCGCTCGGTGCCACGGTCGGCCGCGCCGCCGCCGCCCGCGGCAGGATCATCGGCCACTCACCGCTGACATCTGCGTCGTGATCGTCTCGAGCATCTCGTTCCACGAGGCGGCGAATTTCTGCACTCCCTCTTCCTCGAGCACTGTCACCACGTCCTCATAGCCGATGCCCAGGCCCTCGAGCTGCTCGAACACCCGGCGTGACTCTTGGTACGTGCCGCGGATCGCGTCGCCATGCAACTGGGCGTGGGCCGCGGTAGCGTGCAGCGTCGCCTCCGGCATGGTGTTGACGGTCTGCGGCGCGACCAGCTCCACCACGTACATCGTGTCGGCATAGGCGGGGTCCTTGGTGCTCGTGGAGGCCCAGAGCGGCCGCTGCGGGCGCGCTCCCCGCGCGCTGAGTTCCTCCCACCGCGGGCTCGCGAGCCGCTCCTCGAAAAGCTGATAGGCCAGCCGCGCATTGGCGATCGCCGCCTTCCCGCGCAGGGCCCGCGCCGCCGGGGTGCCGAGCTTGTCGAGCCTGCCGTCCACCTCGGTATCCACCCGGCTGACGAAGAACGACGCGACCGAGGCGATGGCCGAGAGGTCACGCCCGGCCGCTGCCTCGAGCCCGCTCATGTAGGCGTCGATGACCTGCCCGTAGCGCTCCAGCGAGAAGATCAGCGTCACGTTCACGCTGATTCCCTCCGCCAGGCACTCGGTGATGGCCGGCAGGCCCTGCGCCGTGGCCGGGATCTTGATGAACAGGTTCGGCCGGTCTACCGCCCACCACAGCCCGCGCGCCTCGGCGATGGTCTGGGCCGTGTCCCTGGCCATCCGGGGATCAACCTCGATGGAGACGCGCCCGTCCGTCCCGCCGCTGGAGTCGTAGGCGGGCCGCAGCACGTCGCAGGCCCAGCGGATGTCGTAGGTCGTGATCGCCCGCGCCGCCTCATCCACGGTCACGCCGCGCACCGCCAGGTCGGCAAGCTGCCCGTCGTAGTTCGAGCCGGCGGACAGCGCGTGCGCGAAGATCGTCGGATTGGAGGTCACGCCGCAGACGTGCATGTCCCGGACAAGCGTCGCCAGGTTCCCGGTGGACAGGCGGTCCCGGCTGATGTCATCCAGCCATACCGCGACGCCGCCGGCGGCGAGCTGGCCCAGGGTGTCATCGGGCCTGGAAGTCATGAATTTCTCGCTCCTTGCGTTTATTCGCCTGCCCCGGCGCTCAGCCTGGCGAGGCTCGTCCTGGCGGCCGCGGCCACTCGCTCGGCCGTGATCCCGAACTCCTGGTACAGCGTCTGGTACGCCGCCGAGGCTCCGAAATGCTCGAGGCTGACGCATTCGCCCGCGTCACCTGCGAACGCGCGCCAGCCGAGTGAGATTCCCGCCTCGACGCAGACCCGGGCCCGGATGCCGGGAGGCAGTACCTCCTGCTGGTAGGACTCCTCCTGCTCGGCAAACCACTCCACGCAGGGCATGGACACCACGCGCGCGGAAGTGCCGTCGCGGTGCAGCAGGTCGCGCGCATCGAGCGCGATCTGCACCTCGCTGCCCGTTGCTATCAGGATGACGTCGGGCTGTCCTTCTGCGCCCTCAGCCAGGACATACCCGCCGCGGGACGACCCCTCGGCGTTGGCCAGGCCGTGCGGGTTACCGGCCGACCGGTCAAGGACAGGCACATTCTGCCTGGTCAGGCAGAGCCCGGCGGGCCCGGTGCGCTCCAGGATGGTCCGCCAGGCGACCACTGTCTCGTTGGCATCGCCTGGCCTGACCACGCTGAGTCCGGGAATAGCGCGCAGCGCCCACAGGTGCTCCACCGGCTGGTGCGTGGGGCCGTCCTCGCCCAGGCCGATCGAGTCATGGGTCCACACGAATGTCACCGGCAGCCCCATCAGCGCCGCCAGCCGCACCGAGGGCCGCATGTAGTCGCTGAATACCAGGAAGGTGCCGCCGTAGGGCCGGGTCAGCCCGTGCAGGGCGATGCCGTTGCAGATCGCGCCCATGGCGTGCTCGCGGATCCCGAAGTGCAGGGTCCGGCCGTAGATGCTGCCGGGGAACATCCGGGTCTGGTGCGCCTCGGGGATGAAGGACGGCTCGCCCTTCATGGTGGTGTCGTTGCTTCCGGCCAGGTCGGCGGAGCCGCCCCAGAGTTCCGGGAGCACCGGGGCCAGGGCGTTCAGGATCTGGCCGGAGGCTTTCCTGGTGGCCACGCCCTTGGGATCGGGCGGGAAGGCGGGCAGTCCTGATGCCCAGCCGTCAGGAAGCTCCCGGGCCGCGATCCGGTCGAGCAGCGCCTTGCGGTCGGGATGATCGGCCGACCAGGCGCCGAAGGCCTCCTGCCAGTCCGCATGTGCCCGGTTGCCGCGTTCGGCGACCGTGCGGGCATGCGCGACCGCCTCGTTCTCGGCGGGGAAGCTGACGGCCGGGTCGAAGCCGAGGATCTTCTTGGTCGCCGCTACCTCCGACGCGCCGAGGGCGGACCCGTGCGCCTCGCCGGTGTTCTGCTTGTCGGGCGCCGGCCAGCCGATGATAGACCGCAGCGCGATCAGGGACGGCGCGGCGGTGTGATCCCTGGCCGCGAGCAGCGCCGCATACAGCGCGTCCACATCCTCGGCGTAGCCGGCCGGCTGCCGCCAGCTGACCTGCTGCACATGCCATCCGTAGGCCTGGTACCTGGCGCAGACGTCCTCGGACTTCGCGATCGCGGTATCGTCCTCGATCGAGATGTCGTTGTCGTCGTAGAGCACGACGAGGTTGCCGAGCTGCTGGTGGGCCGCGAGGGACGATACCTCGTGGCTGATGCCTTCCTCGATGTCCCCGTCGGAGGCAAACGCGTAGATGTGATGGTCGAACGGGCTGGCCCCTGGCGCTGCATCCGGGTCGAGCAGGCCGCGTTCCCGGCGCGCGGCCATCGCCATTCCCACGGCGTTCCCCAGGCCCTGTCCGAGCGGGCCGGTCGTGGTCTCCACCCCGGCGGTCAGGCCGCGCTCGGGATGCCCGGGAGTGAGACTGCCCCAGGTCCGGTACGCCTTCAGGTCATCGAGCGTCAGCCCGTAGCCGGACAGGTACAGCTGGATATAGAGGGTGAGGCTGGAATGCCCGCATGACAGCACGAACCTGTCCCGGCCAAGCCAGCCGGGATCAGCTGGGTCGTGCCGCATCACATGCTGGAAGAGCATGTAAGCGGCGGGCGCAAGGCTCATCGCCGTGCCAGGGTGACCGGACCCGGCCTGCTCCACCGCGTCCATCGCGAGAACGCGGATCAGGTCAACGGCCCGTGCGTCTGTCTTCGACCAGTCAAGCGTGGCATGCGTCTGAGTGCTCACCGCGGCATCAGGCTCCTTTTCGGGAGGTGGCGATCACGAGAATGACCCTATCCCCGGAAGCGGCCGGACTCATCAGAGCGCCGGCGAACATCAGCGAACCTCTGGGCCGCCGCGCGGTCAGCTAGTCGCCCAGCCCCGCCAGGAAGCCCAGCATGCTCGCGTTCACCTGACCGGGATGGCTCAGGTTGACGGCGTGCGAACCGCCGTCGACGGTGACCAGCTCGGCCCGGCCGCCGAGGCCGTCCCGCAGCAGCTGCGCCCGCGCGAGCGGGACGGCCGCGTCGCTGGTGCCGTGCACCACCAGGGCGGGGCAGGTGATGTCGCCGAGCCTGCCGGTGATGTCGTCTCGGTCCATGAGGCACCGGAACGCGCGCGGAAGCTGGGCACGGTCCAGCTCGGCCCACTTGGCGAACCAGCCTTCCCATTCCACTGGCCCGAGGATGATCGAGGCGACAAGCTCCTGGACGGGTGCCGGGCCGTGCTCGAGCCAGGCCTCCTGCAGCTGCTCGTAGCTCTCGGCCGCCGCCGGGTCCTCCAGCCCGGCCTGGGTGCCCAGCAGGATCAAGCCGCGCACCCGCTCGGGGGCCAGCAGGGCCGCGCGCAGGCTCAGGAACCCGCCCTGGGACATGCCGCCGAGCACCGCACGCTGCACGCTCAGATGATCCAGCAGCCCCAGCACGTCCCTGGCGGAATCCCAGTAGGAGAACGCCCCCGGCGCCGCGGTCCCGCCGAAGCCGCGCTCGTCCCAGGTGATCACGCGAAACTCGGGGACCAGGGCGGAAACCTGCGAGCCGAACATGGTGCGATCCATCAGGAGCCCGTGGCTCAGCACGACCGCGGGGCCGCCGCCGCCGCTGTCGGTGTAGGCGAGGTCAATTCCGTTCACTGCGGCAGTCGGCATGAGCGAAAGTTACCGCAGCGGCAGATGCCCGGAAAGGCCGGGCAGGCCGGCGTCGGCCGGCCCGGACCGCGCCGCCGCCTCGCCCCGGTCGCGGAGCGAGAACAGCAGCCGCAGCGCGGTGATCCAGATCAGCACGGATCCGGTCACATGCACCCAGACCAGGCCCGCAGGCAGCCCGGTGAAGTACTGGACATAACCGATGACGCCCTGCAGGCCGATGAGCCCGAGGAGAATCCAGCCGAGCCTGGCCGAGCGGGGCGGCGCCTGGCTGAGCCGCAGGCCGAGAGCCAGCGCGATCACCAGCCCGGTCAGCAGCCAGCCGATGTCCGCGTGCAGCTGGGTGACCCCGGTCAGCGGCAGGTGGTAGCGCGCGACCGACCGGGCTCCGGCCAGCGGCCCTGTCCCGGTCACCACGGTGCCCGCCGCGAACATGACCGCCAGCACGGCGATCACTGCGCCGGCCAGCAGCCTCAGCTCGGGCCGGACCAGCCGCCGGGCTGGCCCGGTGCCCTCCCGGCACCGGACGAGCAGGGCGACGGCAGCGGCGACCAGCGCCATGGAGGCAAGGAAATGCACGGACACCCAGACAGGGTTCAGCTTGGTCAGGACGACTATTCCGCCGAGCGCCGCCTGGACCACGATCGCAGCAGGCTGAGCCGAGGCGAGCCAGACCAGGTCAGAGCGGCGCCTCCCGCTGGCGCCATCCCTGAGCCGCCAGGCGGCAACGCAGACAGTCACGGCGATCACGAAGATCGCGACGGTCACCAGCCTGTTGCCGAACTCAATCCACCGGTGGAGCAGGCTGTCGCCGGTCGCGCCCGCCGCGACGATGCTCGTCGACGTGCAGGCCGGCCAGTCCGGGCAGCCGAGGCCGGACTGGCTCAGCCGGACCGCGGCGCCGGTCAGGATGATCGCGGCCGAGGCCAGCACGCCCGCGAGCGCGATGGCCCGCATGGACGCGGGGGAAGGCGCCAGTACCGTGTCTGCCCACCGGCGGGCCGCGGCGGGCCGCGGCGGGCTGGCGGCGAGGCGTGTGGGCACGCACCCATCGTAGGAGCGCTCCGCCCTGGCCTTCATCCGGGCCGCCAGGATCCGGCTCCTCGGGCGTGAGCAGCTCAGCCAGATCGGCCGGGGCCGGGCCGGCCGGGGAGCGCTATGTCGCGGGCGGCGGAGGAATCCCGTCGTCGGGGGCATCCGATACCAGCGCGCCGCGCGCCGCCCCGGCGCACGCGATCATCACGCAGCCGGTAGCGGCCCATTCGCGTGCCGAGAGCGCCTCGCTGAGGACCACCAGCCCGACCAGTGCCGCCACCGCGGGCTCCAGGCTCATCCAGATGCCGAAGACCCTGGCCGGGATCCGCCGGAGCGACTCGAGCTCGAACCGGTACGGGATCACCGAGGAGAGCAGCCCGATCGCCACGCCGGTTCCGAGCACCGCGGGCCGCAGCAGCGCCCTGCCGCCGGCCGCTACTCCTGCCGGGGCGACAACCACGGCGGCGACCAGCATCGCGATGGTCAGCCCGGACGAGCCGCTGAACCGCCGCCCGGTCGACCGGCTGAGCAGGATGTACGCCGCCCATGCGGCCGCCGCGATCAGCGCGAATGTCACGCCGGCGAATGCTGTCGGCTGGCCGCCGCGCACCGCGGCGTGCGCCTCTGGTGCCAGCGGCGTCCCGCCCTGGGCCAGCAGCAGCACCCCGGCGCTCGCAAGCCCCACCCAGAGCAGGTCGATCAGGCGCCGGGAGGAGGCGACAGCCACGGCGAGCGGGCCGAGGAACTCGATCGTCACGGCGATGCCCAGCGGGATCCGGGCAAACGACTGGTAGATCGAGAAATTCATGACCCCGAGCGTCACCCCGAACATGACGGCGACCGCAGCGTCGCGCCAGGCACGGTCGCGCACGATCCCGCGCACGGTGCGGCCGAGCCCCCTGGCGCCGAATGCTGCCATCAGCACCGCCGCCGACCAGAGCCGCAGGCCCGTCACGGCGGCGGGCGGCAGCTGGCTGAACAGCCGGCCTGCCAGGCCGGCCCCGACCTGGACGGAGACGATGCCGGCGAACACCAGCGCCGATGGATGCAGCGCTCCTAGCGCACCGCCGTCACGCTCCTGCTGACCGGTGCTAACGGTCTCATTCCCATCGGAAGGTGCGGGCGGCGAGCCCGATCCCGGCCACGGCCCACGCGATGAGCACCAGCAGGTCCCGCACCGGGAGCCCGAGGCCGTTCTGCAGGACCGCGCGCAGCCCGTCGCAGAGCGCCCCGGCGGGCAGCAGCTTGAGGACTGGCTGCGCGGCCGCGGGGAACTTCGTCAGCGGGAAGACCACTCCGCCGAGCCCGAGCATGACCAGGTACAGCAGGTTCGCCGCGGCCAGGGTCGCCTCAGCCCGCAGCGTCCCGGCCATCAGCAGGGCAAGGCCGCTGAAGGCGGCCGTCCCGGCCAGGAGCAGCAGCAGCAGCCACACCACGGCGGCGCCGCCCGCATGCGGCCGCCAGCCCAGCGCCAAGCCGGCGACGACAATCACCACCGCCTGGAGGACCTCGATCGCCAGGACCGTCAGGGTCTTCGCCGCGATCAGGCCCTGGCGCGACAGCGGCGACGCGCCTAGCCGCTTGAGCACCCCGTACCGGCGCTCGAACCCGGTACCGATCGCCTGGCTGGTAAAGGCGCTGGACAGCACGGCGAGCCCGAGTATCCCCGGCACGATGAAGTCGATCCGGCGACCGGCCCCGAAGCTGACCAGGTGCTCCCGGCCGAACGCCGCCAGCAGCAGGACGGGGATGATCAGCGTCAGCAGCACCTGCTCACCGTTGCGCAGCAGCGTGCGGATCTCCAGGCCCGCCTGGGCGCCGATCATCCTGGCCAGCGGCGCGGCGCCGGGAGCGGGGGCAGGCCACTGCGGCACGGCGTCGGTCACGACCGCAGCTCCCGGCCCGTCAGCTCGAGGAAGACATCCTCCAGCGTGCGGCTCTCGATGCGCAGGCTCTGGGCGAGCACTCCGTGCTCGGCGCACCAGGCGGTCACCGCGGCGATCAGGCGGGGACTCACCCTGTCGTGCACCTCGATCATGTAATGCCCCGCGGGGGACTCCTTGGCGGCAGTGCCGGCCGGGAGCGCGGCCAGCAGGCCCTCGACATCCAGGCCGGCATCCGCCCGGAACCTGAGCTGGCCCGCAGTGCCGGTGAGCTCCGCCGGACTGCCCTGCGCGACGAGATTCCCGTTGTCGACGATGACCACGCGGTCGGCAAGCCGTTCTGCTTCCTCCATGTAGTGCGTCGTCAGGATGACCGCTGCGCCCGATGCCCGCAGCCCGGCGATAAGGTCCCAGGTAGCGTGCCTGGCCTGCGGGTCAAGCCCGGCGGTCGGCTCGTCGAGGAAGACCAGCTCCGGGCGCCCGATGATGGCCGCCGCGAGAGAGAGCCGCTGCTGCTGGCCACCGGACAGCCGCTTGAACGGGGTGCGCGCGCATGCGGCCAGGCCGAGCCGGTCGAGCAGCAGTTGCGGCTCCACCGGGCGCGCATGGAATCTGGCCATGACCCGGAGATACTCCCCGGCTCTGACGGCAGTGGGAACTCCGCCCGACTGAAGCATCACGCCGACCCTGGGCCGCAGCGCGCGGCCGTCGCGGACCGGATCCAGGCCGAGCACGCGGACGCTGCCCTCGTCGGGCCGGCGGAAGCCCTCGCAGATCTCGATGGTCGTGGTCTTGCCCGCCCCGTTCGGGCCGAGGATCGCGGTCACCTGCGCTTGCTCGGCGCGCAGCGACAGTCCCGCTACCGCGGCCGAGTGCCCGTAATGCTTGACCAGGCCGATAATCTCGACAGCCGGAGCGGTGCTCACGCTGGCGAGTCTAGGGTGTCGTCATTCCGGCCTGCCGCGGCCCCGCCGGGAGCAGCCTGCGCGCCGCACCTCTCCTGCCGCGCGTACGCGATGCTCTTGCGCCGCCGATTCGCTGGCTCGAGCACGTCGATGACGCTGGGAGCCGAGTTCGCGATGCCCTGGCCGCGCAGCGCCGCGCGGCCAGTGATCACGCTGCCGGACCCGGCGTAGAGCGGGGCGTTACCTGGCCGAGCTGGGCTGAGTCGCGGCCAGCGCGCTCACGTGCCTTCCAGGCGGGGGAGACCTCAGCCTGGGTGGCCCGGGCTGGCGGGAACGTCGAGAGCGGGGTTGCGGTCGAAGAAACCGACGGGCTTCAGCCAGAACGAGACGGTGTCCACCGGCATGACCGGCCAGTCCTCCGGGCGGGTGATGTGGTGGATGCCGAAGACGTACCACAGGACGATGTCGGTATCTTCGATCGGCCTGTCCTGCGCGGTCCATACCGCCAGCCCCTGATCGCGCTCGCTTTGCGTGCAGAACTCCCCGCACGGCCACCGCTCATCCGGATGGTAGGGCGTGACCCACAGGGTGTGCCCGATCGCCTGGGCGCGGCGCAGGACGGGGGAGCCGGGGTCGAACATGGCGGGGATGGCGCCGCCGGGCACCAGCTTGTATCCCGCGGCAGTTCCCAGACTATTGCGGGCGCCGTCGTTGACGACCTTCCAGTGCCGCTGGGTTGCCCAGTTGTAGTCCTGCTTGCCCTCCTGCTCGGTCAGCAGCGCCGTGTCCCGCTGGACCAGGGCGAGCCCGTAGGGATTGGCGGCGCTCACCGGCAGCGCCTGCGAGTCGCACTGGTAGGCGGTGTTCGCGGTGCCGTCGATGTCAAGGTCCAGCCGGGCGACGATGAAGTGCTGATGGAACGGCGCGTAGGTGCGCTCGTCGACGAGGGTGCCGTACGGCGGCTGACGGCCGGCCGGGAAGTTCGTGACCACCATCACGCCGGTCGCGCGGATCTCGCACTCGATGCTGCCGTCCTGGTAGAAGCGCCAGTACACCAGGTACTCGTAGTTGGCGACGGTGGCATGGCAGGAGATGACGAGCCTGCGCATCCGGCGCACCTGCGCTCCCGCCACCTGATCGACATGCTTCCACAGCACGCCGCTGTCCTCCTCGTGGATGCAGATCGCGCGCGGGATGGCCTGCGGCTCGCCCCTGGTGTCGTGCAGGACCGCGTCCAGGTAGGTGATCTCCCCGAGGCAGTCACAGCCGCGCTCGAGGGACGTCGTCATGAAGCCAAGGCCCCATTCCCCGATGTCGAAGGCGGTTCGCCGGTAGTGGTCGGGCGTGGGGTCCCGGTAGGGCACCACCATCTCGGCCAGCGACAGCCGGTGCGCGACCGGCCGGATCCTGCCGTCGTCGTCGTATCCGACCTGGTGCAGGACCAGTCCCTCCCGGTAGTTGAAGCCGATCCGCAAGGACCACTTCTGCCAGCTCAGCGCGTGCCCGGCCAGCTGGAAGGAGGCGCCGTCGCGCTGGCTGATCTCCAGCGGCTTCAGGTCATCGCGGAGTGTCTGGCCGGGAACGAGCGACGGGGCGTACTCGCCCATCGTGCCGGGCGGCTCGACGCGGTGGGTGTCCCCGAGCTCAAGCAGTTCCATCCGGTTGAGGTCCACCAGCGGGTGCAGGCCGTTGACCGGGTGGGCGTACGGATTGCCGCCGGCGGTGCCCCGGTACCAGACGTCGACCCAGCCCATCCGGCGGCTGCGGTGCCGCTGCGGGACGAGCGCGTGCCCGTAGGTCCAGGTGTCAAAGAGCACCTGGTCAATGTCGCTGATTCCGCGGTCGGCCAGGGCGGCGATCACCCGGTCGTCCCGGCGCAGCATGGCATCCGCCTCGTGCCACTCGTCCAGCGTGGCGTTCGGCTGCACGCGCGGCCGGTGGTCGAAGGAGCGCACCTCATCATCGGTCAGGGACACCGTCGCGGCGTAGACCCGGCCGTTCGAGCGGTTCCAGCACACGATCCTCGCGTCCCTGGTGATCTCCTCACCGGGCCGCCAGGCCGCGATCGCGGCCTTCGCCGGCTCCCGCAGCTCGATGGACGCGAACCGCCAGCCGTCACCGACCCCCCGGTCGCGGCGCAGGATGGCAGCGGCCTGCCGGAACTCCGCGGCGCAGAGCGGATCCAGCGGATGACGGCGGCTATCGGGCCCCGTGCCGGATCCGCTGCTCGGGCCGGTCATCTCGCTCAGCCGCCCATCCGGACGAATGCGGCAAGCTGGGCCGACTGCGCCAGCCGGCTCGGCTCGTGCAGGTACATCATGTGGCCCGCCTCGTGGTAGGAGAACTCGATGTTGCCTGCCATCTCGGCCGGGATCGCCAGGTGCGCGAAGGTGTGCTCGGCCGCGTAGTACGGCGTCGCGGCGTCGTGGTAGCCGCACGCTACGTGCACGCGCATGTGCGGGTTCGACCGCATCGCCTCGGCGAGCCTGTTCATGACATGCACGTGCTGGCCCTCGAACTCCTTGTACGACCATGGATGCACCCGGTCGGTGAGGATCTCGTAGGGCAGGTCGCTGTGATAGCCCAGCTCTTCCCGCACGTAGTGATTCAGCGCGGCGGTGTACGGGCCCATGATCGCGTCGATCGAAGGGTCGCTGGTCCAGTGCTCTCGGCCATAGTCGCTGTCCCAGCCGGCGAACCGGCCGTCGATCCGGCCGACCGTACGGCGCTCGTCGCGCAGCAACTCGGTCAGGAACCGCACGTGCTCGGGCCGCAGGTCGACCCGGTCGACGTAGTCCTGCGACAGGCCGGTCAGGGCGGCGAGCTTCGCGACTGCCCCGGCCCGCTGGTCGGCGGTCAGGCGCGAGCCGCGGGCCAGTGCCCACGGGTAGTCCCGCTCGGCGTAGGCCTGCGCCTCGTCGAGCACCTCACGCAGCGGCCGGTCACCGTGCCTGCCGTGATAGTGCGCTATCGCCGCGTAGGTCGGCAGGTACATCACGTAGGGGTCGTCGTTACCGCCGCCGAAGTCAATCGTGCCGAAATCGAGGCAGGAGGAGATCAGGATCAGGCCGTTGAGGTACATGCCGTAGCGCTCCTGAAGGTACCGCGCTAGTCCCGCCGCCCTGGTGGTCCCGTAGGACTCGCCGCACAGGTACTTCGGCGACATCCACCGGCCGTTGCGCGTGGTCCACAGCCGGATGACCTCGCTGACCGACTCGATGTCACCGCCGTACCCGTGGAAATCCTTGGACTTCTCGCCTTTGACCGCGCGCGAGAATCCCGTCGAGACGGGGTCGATGAAGACCAGGTCGGAGTGCCTGAGCAGCGACTCGTGGTTGTCGGCAAGCTCGTAAGGCGGCGGCAGCAGCGCGCCGGCGTCACCCATCAGGACCCGGCGTGGGCCGAGCAGGCCCAGGTGCAGCCAGACGCTGGACGAGCCTGGCCCGCCGTTGAACGCGAAGGTGACCGGGCGGCCTGCGGCCTGCGCGCCGTCGACGGTGTAAGCGGTGACGAACACCTCGGCCTTGGCCCGCGGGCCGTCAAACTTGTCCTGCGTGTGCTCTTCCGTGCGCAGCACCACGCGGCCTGAGGTCACCGTATACCGCAGCTCCGCGCCGTCGGCGGTGAGCGAATGGTGCGTCCTGACCAGGTCGTCCTTGGGATCCTCGGGCGGGTCCTTCGCCGCGACGGGCTTGTCGTGAGCCGGGGTCGGCTCGTGGTCCGGCTCCTGGCCGGAGTTCTCAGTCATGCTCAGGCAGCCTAACCGGGCGCCGAGGACGGGCCCGGGCGGCGTCAGGAAGTCCGCGCCGCCGCCATCCGGACGGCGGCGGCGGCCACCAGCGCGCGGAACAGGCTCAGGTCATCGCCTGCCTCAGGATGCCACTGGACGGCCACGACGAACGCGTGCTTGCGGGGACTGAGCTCGATGGCCTCGATCGTGCCGTCCGCCGCCCATGCGGTCGCCGACACGCCCTTGCCCAGAGCGTCGACTGCCTGGTGATGATGGGTCGGGACGGCCACGGGCAGCTGGTCGGCCGGGCTGGCCAGGTGCAGGATCCTGGCCAGCCGGGTGCCGGCAGTGATCGTGACCTCATGTGATCCGAAGCTTCCCGCGGCGGGCAGGTGATCATGGTGACCGACCACGCTGGGCAGGTGCTGGTGCAGGGTGCCGCCGCTGGCCACGTTGATCAGCTGCATGCCGCGGCAGATGCCGAGCACGGGCAGCCCCAGCGACAGCGCCCTGGCCAGCAGCGCCAGTTCCGCCTCGTCACGGTCGCCGGAGATCTTCGCGGTCTCCGGGGCGCGCTGCGCCCCGTATCGGGCGGGGCTGATGTCGCCGCCGCCCGACAGCAGGAGCCCGTCGAGTCGCTCCAGGGCATCCTCGACGCCGGGAACAGGCGGCAGCAGCACGGGAATCGCGCCGGCCTGCGCCACCCGGTCGGCGTAACGCCGGGGGAGCAGTATGGCCTGGGCCTCCCAGGCACCCCAGCGTGCCTGCTCGCTGTAGGCGCTGATCCCGATCACCGGGCGGTCACCGCCGCCTGCCTCGCCCGTCCTGTCGATCGTCATGGCCGCCGACTCGCTCACCTGTACCTCCGCTCGCTTCCGCTGCCTTACAACGGCGTTACGTACGCGCCGGCAATGCCGCCGTCCACCAGGAAGGACGACGCGGTAATGAACGACGCGTCGTCGCTAGCCAGGAACGCGACGGCCGCCGCGATCTCCTCCGGCTCGGCGAACCGTCCGACCGGCACGTGCACGAGCCGGCGCGCCGCGCGCTCGGGGTCCTTGGCGAAGAGCTCGCGCAGCAGCGGGGTATTGACCGGCCCGGGGCACAGCGCATTCACCCTGATCCCCTCGCGGGCGAACTGCACGCCAAGCTCCCGGCTCATCGCCAGGACGCCTCCCTTGGACGCAGTGTAGGAGATCTGGGAGGTTGCCGCCCCGAGCACGGCGACAAAGGAGGCAGTGTTGATGATCGAGCCCTTGCCGTGGCGCTGCATGTACGGGATCACGTACTTGCAGCACAGGTAGACCGACGTCAGGTTGACCTCCTGCACGCGGCGCCACGCATCCAGGCCGGTGGTCAGGATGGAATCGTCTTCCGGGGGCGAGATGCCGGCGTTGTGGAACGCGATGTCGATGCGCCCGAACCTCTCGGCAGTCTGATGGAACATCTGCCGGACGTCGTCCTCGCTGGCCACGTCGGCCGCGATGAACAGCCCCCCGGTCTGCGCCGCGGCGGCCTTCCCCGCCGCCTCGTCGACGTCGACGGCCACGATCTGCGCCCCCTCGGCGGCAAAGCGTCGTACGGTCGCCAGGCCGATTCCGCTGCCGGCTCCGGTGACAACCGCGACCCGGCCCTCCAAGCGCTGCATCTGCCTGCTCACCCCTTAGCTCGTTCGGCCAGGACGTGCCCGTGGCCAGCTGGCCACGGGCACGTCCTGGCCTATTCGTCGGTGGCGATGAAGACGTTCTTGGTGTCGGTGAAGGAATCCAGCGCGTCCGGGCCGAGCTCGCGGCCCAGGCCGGACTGCTTGAACCCGCCGAACGGGGTCCAGTACCGCACCGAGGCGTGCGAGTTCACCGAGAGGTTGCCGGTCTCCACCGCCCTGGCCACCCGGATCGCCCGGCCCACGTTCTGCGTCCAGATCGACCCGGACAGGCCGTACGGCGTGTCATTGGCGATCGCCACCGCGTCGGCCTCGTCCGCGAACGGGGTGACGGTGACGACCGGCCCGAAGACCTCCTGGGTGTAGGCCGGGGCGTCGTCGGCCACCGGTGCCAGCACCGTGGGCGGAAACCAGAAGCCGGGCGGCTCGGGCGCGGTGCCGCGGAACGCCACCGGCGCACCGTCAGGAACATAGGACGAAACGTGCGCCAGGTGGCCAGCCGAGATCAGCGGCCCCATCTGCGTCTGCGCGGAGGCCGGGTCGCCGACCCTGACGGCCTTGACGGCAGGCTCGAGCAGCTCCATGAACTGCTCGAAGACCGAGCGCTGCACCAGGATCCGGGACCGGGCGCAGCAGTCCTGCCCGGCGTTGTCGAATACCGCCTGCGGCGCGGTGGCGGCCGCTCGTTCCAGGTCGGCGTCGGCGAAGACGATGTTGGCGCTCTTGCCGCCGAGCTCCAGCGTGACCCGCTTGATCTGCGCTGCGCAGCCCGCCATGATCTGGCTGCCGACCTCGGTGGACCCGGTGAACATGATCTTGCGGACCGCCGGGTGCTCGACGAAGCGCTGGCCGACGACGCTGCCCTTGCCTGGCAGCACCTGGAACACGCTCTCGGGGATGCCCGCCGCGACAGCGAGCTCGCCGATCCTGATCGCGGTCAGCGGCGTCATCTCGGCCGGCTTGGCCACCACCGTGTTCCCCGCCGCCAGGGCGGGCGCCATTCCCCAGGCCAGGATCGGCATCGGGAAGTTCCACGGCACGATCAGGCCGACGACGCCCAGCGGCTCGGCGAACGTGACATTCAGGCCGCCCGCCACCGGGATCTGCTTGCCGATCAGCCGCTCCGGCGCTGCCGAGTAGTAGAGCAGCACGTCGCGGACGTGCCCGGCCTCCCACCGCGCCTGCCCGATGGGGTGGCCCGAGCCCGCCACCTCCAGGAACGCCAGTTCCTCGACATGCGCGTCGACTTCCGCCGCGAAGGCGCGCAACAGGCTCGCGCGGTCGCCCGGCGAGACGGCGCGCCAGGAAGGCTGCGCCGCGGCCGCGCGCTCAATGGCGGCGTCGGTCTCCTGAGCGGAGGTGCCGGTGACGGTCCTGACGGCTTCCTCGGTCGCGGGATTCAGCACGGTGAAGACGGACATGCGATGGTTCCCCTGCCTCTGCGTAGTACCAGGCGAGCGGGCCGCGGCGGCGTTACAGGCGCTCAAAGCAGCGCCGCAGCTCCCAGTCGGTCACCGCGGCATCGTAGGCGGCGAGCTCCACCCTGGCGTAATTGCCGTAGTGCCCGGTCACCTCGTCGCCGAACGCCTGCACCGCGAGCTCGCTCTTGCCCCACAGCTCCAGGGCATCACGCAGCGTCTGCGGCACCCGCACGCTGGTGTCGGTGTAGGCGTTGCCGACGAAGGCCGGCTCGAGCGGCAGCTCGTTGTCGATGCCGTGCAGGCCGGCCGCGATCATCGCGGCCACCGCCAGGTAGGGATTCACGTCACCGCCGGGAGTCCGGTTCTCCACCCGGAGCGAGTGGCCGTGGCCCACCAGCCGCATCGCGCAGCTCCTGTTGTCCACGCCCCAGCGGACCGAGGTCGGCGCGAAGCTTCCCGGCACGTAGCGCTTGTAGGAGTTGATGTTCGGCGCGTAGCAGAGGGTCAGCTCGCGCATCGCGGCCAGCTGGCCGGCCAGGAAATGCTCGCCGAGCCTGGACAGCCCGTGCGGGCCGTCGCCGGCCAGCACGGGCGTGCCGTCCTGCGCCCGCAGCGACAGGTGGATATGGCAGGAGTTGCCTTCGGCCGCGTTGGGCTTGGCCATGAACGTGATGCTCACGCCGTCCTGGGCGGCGATCTCCTTGGCGCCGGTTTTGTAGATCGAGTGGTTATCGCAGGTGGTGACGGCATCGGCGTAACGGAATGCGATCTCGTGCTGGCCAAGATTGCACTCGCCCTTGACCGACTCCACGTAGAGGCCGGCGCCCGTCATGCCGTTTCGAATCCGGCGCAGGAGCGGCTCGATCCGGGAGGTGCCGATGATGGAGTAGTCGACGTTGTACTGGTTCGCCGGGACCAGGTCGCGGTAGTCCTTGGCCGCCGCCTGCTCGTAGGAGTCCTGGAAGACCAGGAATTCCAGCTCGGTGCCGGTCATGGCGCTCCAGCCCCGCTCGGCGAGCCGGTCGGTCTGGGCTTTGAGTATCTGCCGCGGCGAGGCGACGACCGGCGCTCCGTCGAGCCAGGTCAGGTCCGCGATCACCAGCACGGTGGCCTCGTGCCAGGGCATCCTGCGCAGGGTGGCCATGTCCGGCCGCAGCACGAAGTCACCGTAGCCGGTGGCCCAGGACGACATCGCGTAGCCGTCGACGGTGTTCATCTCGACATCCACCGCGAGCAGGTAGTTGCAGCCCTCGGAGTAATGCTCGGCCACCTCGTCGAGGAAGAACTCCGCCGACAGGCGCTTGCCCTGCAGACGGCCCTGCATGTCGGTGAAGGCGAGGATCACCGTGTCGACCTCGCCCTCGGCGACAGCCACCCGCAGCTGCTCCTGGGTCAGCATGCCGGGCCTCGGGATGGCGGCCTGGATGCCGCTGTGCTCTGTCATCGCCAGTCCCATCCTGAGGCCTCGGTCATGCTGGACATGAGCTCACGCTAGACGCTGCGGGCGTCAGGACGCGAGGTCGGCCTCGATCGCCGCCAGCTCCTCTGGCGTGCCCTGCACGCGCGGCCCGGTGAACCAGTTCTTCGCCGAGACGAGCCAGTAGATGCCGGCGAAGCCGAGAACCACGATCACCGCGACGATGGTGTAGTTGAAGTCCTTCAGGGTGATCGGGCTGAACACCGGCAGGATGAACAGGATCGAGATGATCACGACCCAGACAACAGCGGTGATGCCGATCGGCCTGCTCCACCGGCCCAGGTGCCACGGGCCGCGCTGGAAGTTCTCGCCCTGGCGCAGCCGCAGGAACGTCGGCAGCACGTACGCGATATACAAGCCGATGACCGCGATGGAGGTGACCGCGCCGTAGGCGGCGGTGTTCCACAGGTCCGGCAGCGCGAGGATGAAGGCGAACCCTGCGGCCAGCCAGATCGCGTTGGTCGGCGTCCTGGTGCGCTTGTTCACCCGGTGCCAGAAGGCGGAGCCGGGCAGCGCGCCGTCGCGGGAGAACGCGTAGATCATCCGGGAGTTCGCGGTCACCGACGACATGCCGCAGAAGAGCTGGGCGCCGATCGCGATCAGCAGCAGCAGTTTCCCGACCGTCAGCCCGGCTGCGTCGATGAAGATCTGGGCGGGCGGCACGCCGGTGGTCGAGGTGAGCTCCTTGGTGTAGTTCTGGATGGCGAACGTGAGCCCTATCAGCAGGATCCAGCCGGCGATCAGGGACACGATGATCGACATGACGATCCCGCGCGGCCCGCTGCGCGCCGCCTCGTGGGTCTCCTCGGTCATGTGCGCCGAGGCGTCGTAGCCGGTGAAGGTGTACTGCGCCATCAGCAGGCCGAGCGGGGCGACGTAGAACGCGCTCTTCCAGCCCGTCAGGTTGACGAAGTGGCCGAACACGAAGCTGAACGACTGGTGATGCGCCGGCTTGATCAGCAGAACGCCGACGATGATCAGCACGCCGACGATGTGCCACCAGACGCTGATGTCGTTCAGCATCGCGACCAGCCTGATCCCGAACTGGTTCAGCAGGCCGTGCAGCAGCAGGACGCCCGCGTAGATCAGGATCGTGTGCGGCGCCGTCGCCGAGAAGCCCCACTGCAGGTCCAGGAAGGCATTGATGAAGAACGCGGCGCCGAAGTCGATCCCGGCGGTCACCGCTACCTGGCCAAGGAAGTTGAACCAGCCGGTGAACCACGACCAGGCGGCGGCGTTCTTGGTCGCCAGCTTGGCCGACCAGTAGTACAGGCCGCCCGCGGTCGGGAAGCTGGAGCAGACCTCGGCCATGGCCAGGCCGACGAACAGCGTCATGATCCCGACGAGCACCCAGCCCCAGATGATCATGACCGGGCCGCCCACCGTCATGGCCGTTCCGTACAGGGTCAGGCAGCCGGACAGGATCGAGATGATCGTGAAGGACACGGCGAAGTTGGAGAACCCCGACATTCGCCTGCGCAGCTCCTGCGCGTAGCCGAGCTGATGGAGAAGTTGTTCGTCACTGCCGAGCGGCGCTGGGGCCGCTTGCTCGTTGACCGCCACGGCGGGCTCCTTGAGTCAGGGCTTGCAACGTGTCTCTGGATGAGCGTTCTGGATGAGCGTTCTGGATGAGCGTGGCCGACCACCAGGTTTCAATGGTCTAATATCAGACCAATGATGGACGGGTCTGCGGCAATGTCAAGACCCAAGGACCAGATTCGTCACAGCGGCCCCATGGGACACCGGTACGCGGGTGCGGGGGGGACCCGCGTGCTGGGGGGCGTGAGCGCCGTAGGGTCGGCGCGCGGCAGCCGAGCGGGCAGCGCCATCCGAGCGGAGGGCGGCAGGAATGAGCACGGGCCTGGATCTGTCCGGCGTCCTGCGGCCGGTACGCAAGGGCAACGCCTTCGAGGAGACTGTCGAGCGGCTCCTGACCGTCATCAAGCTCGGCCTGATCGGGCCCGGTGAGCGGTTTCCCGCCGAGCGCGAGCTCGCCGCCCAGCTCGGCATCAGCCGCCTGACCCTGCGCGACGCCATCGGCGAGCTGCAGCAGGCCGGCTATGTCGAGTCCCGCCGCGGCCGTTTTGGCGGGACGTTCATCACCTACACGCCGCCGGTGCCGGGCAAGGGCGAGCTGCGCCGCCTGGCCCGCGAGGACGGGGAGAAGCTCTTCGACGCGCTGACGTTCCGGCTGGCCGTGGAGGCCGGCGCGGCGGAGGCACTGGCCCGGCTGCACGAGCCGCCCGCTGGCCAGCGCGCGGCGGAGCGGCCGCGCGCGGTCCTGCTGGCCAGGCTTGCCGACGTGAACTGCGCGTCCCCGCAGGACTACCGGCGGCTGGACACCCTGTTTCACCTTTCCATCGCGGAGCTCACCGGCTCGAGCCTGCTGGCGGCCGCGTGCACCGATGCGCGGATGCGGCTGAACGACCTGCTGAACGCAATCCCCGTCCTGCGGCGCAACATCGCGCACACGGCGGGCCAGCATGCGGCCATCGTCAATGCGATCCTGGCTGGCGACGCCGACCTCGCGCGCCGCGCTGTAGCCGAGCATCTGGAGGGAACGGGTGCCCTGCTTCGCGGCTTCCTCGCCTGACGCCTGCCGCGCCCCCGGGGGCGGCGGGCTGCCCCCAGTGCCGACGGCGTCCGGCGCGCAGGCGCCGGGAAACGCTCAGCTGAACGTGCTGGCAGCGGGCCGGGCGGCGTCCTGGGTGGCCGGGCGGGGCGCGATGAGCATCCGCGCGCATATCACGGCCAGTGCGACGACGAAGGCGCAGTAGATCCAGAACGCCAGCGTGACGCCGGAACTGATCGTCAGGCCAGCCCGCGCGGCCTGCGCCGGGGAGATCCCGAACTGCGCCGGTGCGGCGCCCTCGCCGAGCTGAACGAGCGCCGAGATCGCCTGAGCCGCCATCGGGATGATGGCACCCGCGAGCAGCGCCGCGCCCAGGCGCATCGGCCGCCACATAGCGGCCGCGACCACCACCGCGACGAGCGCGATCATCACCGCGACGTCCCCGGCGATCACCGGTGCCGGGTTCGCGAAGGCGTTGCCGGCCGTCAGGGACTGCGCCCCCCCGGCCGAGGTCCGCAGGGTGTAGCTGTCCCACGACGGGGCGAACGCAGCCGCCGCGCCGAGCGCGGCGAGCGCGGCAATCGCCAGCGTCAGGACCGAGCCCCGCGTGAAGCCGCGTGGCCAGCCCTGGGCGCCAGCCGGCCGGAGCCGCAGGGCCATCCCCGAGCCGGCCGCGCAACCGAGCCAGCCGACGAGCCCGAGCACAAGCCCGGCGCCGACCAGGTGCGCGCCTGCGGCCATCGCCGTACCGGCGTCCGCGAAGAAGAGGCCGAACGTGACGATGCTTGTCCCTGCCCCCAGCAGCGCTCCGGCCCGCCGCCGGGCGCCGCCGAGCACGATGAGCAGGGCGCTCGCGCCCCAGGCGGCGAGGTAGATCGCATGAGGGACGAGCTCGGCCGCCTCCCGGGCCAGGCTCGCCCCGCCGAAATAACCGGGGAAGAGCCCGGCGATCCCGCAGCCGACACCGACAGCCAGCAGGACCGCCGGGATAACGGAGCGGCTGCTCGCGCCGGCGACCGGGGCAGCGGCCTGGCCGACCGGGGCAGCGGCCTGGGCAGCCGGGGCAGCGGCCTGGGCAGCCGGGGCAGCGGCCTGGCCGACCGGGGCAGCGGCCTGGCCGACCGGGGCAGCGGCCTGGCCGACCGGGGCAGCGGCCGGGCCGACCGGGGCAGCGGCCGGGGCAGCCGGGGCAGCGGCCGGGGCAGCCGGGGCAGCGGGCTGGGCAGCCGGGACGATCGTGCCTGGCGCCTCGAGCCCCGTGAACCGGGACCACGCGCCGTGCCAGCCCTCGGGGTTCTCCGGCCACCATTCGATGGACTGCGGCCGCGGCGCCCCCGCGGGCCAGATCCCGTAGAAGCCCTGCCCTCGCCCGATCTCGTATCTCGCGCCCCGGTACAAGATGGTCACGCTCTCGCCCACGATCCCGACCCTCCCTGCTCCGCTGATCCGGTCGTATCCCCCGAGCGAAGTGTAAGTACCTGATCTGAATGCCCGCTGGGCGGCACCTCAGGCATTCCCAGCGCTCTGGGCGGCGGACCGCGGCGTTCCAGGATCAGCCTCGCCTTGCCGAGGTCCTGCGCGGCTGCCGCTGCTCCGCTGGAGCCACACGCGGGCGACACGCCGGGAAGAGCGGTTCGGGGGACCGGATTGCGGTGGAGGAAGTATTTACGGCACAATGATGTTGTGAAAAGAATGGGACTGGCAGGCACGGCACCGGGCGCCCAGGGCGGCGCCGGGCGTAGCGCTGCGCCAGCCCAGGCCGCGGGCCACGCCGCGGGCCAGGCTGGACGCCAGCCACCGGCCGGGCAGCAAGGCTCGGAACGGGGCACTCGCGGCCGGATCGCGCGCCTCATCCTGGAGAACGGCCCGGCCACCGCGGCAGGACTGAGCGCCAGGCTCGGCCTGACCCCGGCCGCTGTCCGCCGCCATCTGGACAACCTGCAGGCCGACGGCATGATCGAGACCCGGATCGCCCGGACGTACGGGAACCGGGGACGCGGCCGGCCAGCACGGCTGTTCGTGATCACTGACTCGGGGCGCAGCGCCTTCGAGAATGCCTACGACGACCTGGCGACCAGCGCGCTGCGGTTCCTGGCTGACACCGCGGGACCCCAGGCGGTCGCCGAGTTCGCCCGAAGACAGGTCGCTGACCTAGAAGCCAGGTACCGGCCTGCGGTCGAGGCGGCACCAGCCAGCCAGCAAGTGCAGGCGCTGGCCGAGGCCCTGTCCGCCGATGGATATGCTGCCTCGGCAAGCCGCGCCCCGGCCGCCGGCGGGGGCGGGGTCGGCGGCGAGCAGCTCTGCCAGCATCATTGCCCGGTCGCGCACGTGGCCGCCGAGTTCCCGCAGCTCTGCGAGGCGGAGACGGAGGCGTTCGGCCGCCTGCTCGGCACGCCCGTGCAGCGTCTTGCGACCATCGCGCACGGCGACGGAATATGCACCACGCATATCACCGCCCCGGCGCTTACGCACGTCTCTAGCAGCAAGCACCTTCCTAACAGCAAGCACCTTC
>Ga0209871_1000114_pt1 | contig 25331 bp, 22 predicted proteins | sample OrgsoiDNA2013045_FD_185795 | JGI IMG/M metagenome (GOLD analysis project Ga0209871, IMG submission 185795) | Permafrost soil microbial communities from the Arctic, to analyse light accelerated degradation of dissolved organic matter (DOM) -... | ecosystem: Environmental > Terrestrial > Soil >... | reverse complement strand
TAACATGTGTCCGTTGAAGAGAGATGTCGCTATTTCGTTCGCCACCTATTCGTTGCCCGTGCAAGCGACGCAGTCATCGATGGGAGAAGCGGGCCTCCAATCTGAGACGCTCATAAACTACCTCATGCGAAAGACTGTAGAACCCTTCCTGCACCGTTAGATCGACGTGACTTAGGTCGACATAACCAAGATTGATCGTGATTTTTTCGGTGTCAGCGGCTTTTGTCGAAATTCGTGAACATTGTCGGCCATGATTTTTACCATCCACCATCTTTATGGATGCTAAAGGGATGCCTTCGAGCGCCTGTTAGGTGTGCGCCTCGACGGCGGCGCTTCCCATGACCATGGGTTGCCATCCGCCTTGCACGCGCTTCAACCGTGAGCTGAATCGAAAGCGGCTCTCGCAACCGGCCCCGGACCGGGTTAGCTTTGCGGCCGCCTGGGCCGGATCAACCGGCCGGCGCATACATTGGGAGGATGTGATGACATGCGACGTGCAGCGCGATCCGCAATCAGTGATTTCACGACGAACGCTCGTCCACGGCCTGGCGGTTGCAGCCGGTGCCGCCATGGTCGGGACCAGCGGCGCGCTGGCCCAGCAGGGCGGCGAACTGGGGCCGCCGACGACGATCACCACCCCGCCGCGCGATTTCGGTCCGGGCGGCGCCCCGACCACCTATTTCTGGGACCCCGACATCATCGCGGTCGATCCGTCGTTCAATGACATCGCCCAGCCCAACACGGCGATCAAGCGCCTCCATACCGGATTGCTGTGGGCCGAAGGCCCGGCCTGGAGCGCGCAGGGCCGCTATCTGCTGTGGAGCGACATTCCCAACAATAGGCAGATGAGGTGGTCGGAGGACGACGGTCGCGTCACTGTATTCCGTTCGCCGTCCAACAACTCCAACGGCAACTCGTTCGACTTTCAGGGCCGCCAGCTTTCCTGCGAGCATCTCACCCGCCGGGTCGTGCGCTACGAGCACGACGGCACGTCGTCCGTGCTCGCCGACAATTTTGGCGGCAAAAAGCTCAACTCGCCCAACGACATCGTCGCCCACCCGGATGGCAGCTACTGGTTTACGGACCCGCCCTATGGCGGTCAGCTCTACGAGGGCGAGCCCGACGCTGCGGGCGGCGCCAGCAATCCTGCCGGCAAGCTCAATCCACGGATCGGCCAGCCGGCCGGCTTCGTGCCGGGCAAGCGCGAGCTGCCGACCAACTGCTATCGGATCGATCCCTCAGGCCGCCTCGACCTCGTGGTGACCGAGGATCAGGTGCCGGATCCCAACGGCCTCTGTTTCTCGCCCGACTTCAAGAAGCTGTATGTCGTCAGTACCGGCAAAGGGCCGGGCGATACGGGGGCCGGCGGCAAGGGCGACGTGTCTGTGTTCGATGTCGGCGCTGACAACAAGCTCAGCAATCAGAAGCTGTTCAGCGACTTCATGATTGACGGCGTGAAGTGCGGTCCAGACGGCGTGCGCTGCGATGTCAACGGCAATGTCTGGGCCTCGAGCAATGCCGGCCGTCACGTCGGCTATAGCGGCGTAACGGTGTGGACGCCGGCCGGCAAGCTGATCGGCCGGATCCGCCTGCCCGAAGTGTGCGGCAACATCTGCTTCGGCGGTCCCAAGCGCAACCGCCTGTTCATGGCCGCGAGCCAGTCGCTCTACGCCGTGTATACGGCAACCCAAGGCGCAGGACCGGGCTGACCCGTTCCGCCACCGCGCGATACAGCGAAGAGGCGTCGGCGTGACCCGCCGGCGCCTCTTTGTTTTTGTTTGGCGGCACAGTGATATTCGGCGGTAATGCTTCCGGGCGCTGCGGTCGTTCGGGATCGCGTTCAGCCGTCCATAACGGCCCGTTCACCGTGGATGTAGCGTTCGAGCTGAATAATCGTGAACTTCTGATCACCGATGATGCTTTTGACAAGGTCGCCGATTGAAACAATGCCAATTGGCTTTTTTCCCTCAAACACCGGCAGATGGCGCACCCGCTTCTCAGTCATGACGGCCATACATTGGTCAACGGATTGTCCGGGCTGTGCAATGACGACGTGTCTTTCCATGATGTCCCGCACGGGCGTTGCGGGAGACGTCTTGCCCTTGAGGATAACATTCCGCGCATAGTGCCTTTCGGTGACGATGCCAACGAGTTCCTCGCCTTCCATCACGACCAACGATCCAATGTCTTTTTCAGCCATTTTCGCGACGGCGTCGAAGACGGTGGCATCGGGGTGAATAGACCAGATGTTCCCGCCCTTCTGATCAAGCAACTGTCGCACCGTAGTCATTTCGGACCCTCCCTCGGACACCAGCCCCGGCGAGATTTTCGATAGCAATCTGTCAAATTTCGATTGTCGCAAGCTTCGTACGCGATGAGACGCGGCCGCATCAGGCGCCTTACCCCCACACAATGGAACTGCTTATGCGGTGCGGCAGCTTCTCGCTAAAGCGGCCGTGCCGTGCGCTTCCCATCAGGCGGGCAAACTGCGCATGACTTATATGGAGCAGCGTCTCGTGATCGCCGGACTCCATATAGATCTCCGGCTGCGCCTCGATGGTGTCGTCCACGATGATAGGCAGCGCGTAACAATGACCGAGCGGCGGAACAGCCCCGTGCGCGCAATCCGGGAACAGAGGATCGATCTCGGATTCCTTGGCCATTTCGACATTATCGCCAAGCTGGTCCCTCAGATCCGAAAGACGAAGGTGATGCGACGCCGGCAGGACCGCGAGCATGTAGCCGGCATTGCGCCGCAGCACGATGGCCTTGGCCAAACGATCCCCCGAAATCCGGCACGCCTCGGCGGTACGCGCGGATGACAGGGTAGGGTCATGCGGGATCAAATCGTATTGAATATTTTCCGCAGTCAGGTATCGCTGGAGTGTGGGAGCTATCGACATGATGGACCTCCACTGTGGCTTGCAAACCTCGCATCACTTGCGCTCACGGCTCCACGGGAAGAGATTGGCCGGGAAATCCGCCGCATAGCGGGGTCCTTTCGGCGGGTGGGGTTGTTCTTGCGGAGGATTCGGGTCCGGCTCCACCACCTTCCGATAAAGATGCCAGGTGGCATGACCGAGCACCGGCAGAACGACGGCGAGACCGACGAAGAACGGTAGCGAACCGATCACCAGCAGGACCGCAACAATCAGCCCCCATGCGGCCATGGTAACCGGATTTTTCATCACAGCCCGCAGCGACGTCCGGATGGCGTCTATCGCGGTGGTATGCCGGTCGAGCAGCAACGGAAACGCCACGACACTGACGCACAGGGCCACGACGGCGAACAGGAAGCCGACGCCGCAGCCGACGATGATCAGTGACCATCCTTCCGGCGTCGTCAATACACGCGTCGCGAAGTCAGGCATGCTTGCAGCCGGAGTATGGCCGAAGGTCGCAATGTAGATCGCGTCCGCGGCGGCGATCCAGGTCCCGAACAGAATGAGCAGGAGCGTGCCGAGTTCGAGCATGGCGCCGAAAGACGGTGCACGCAGCACGTGGATGGCGTCCCACGCAGCGGCTTCCTCGCCGCGCTCGCGGCGGCGGCTGAGTTCGTAGAGACCGAGCGCGGCAAAAGGACCGATCAACGTAAAGCCGGCGGCCAGCGGAAAGAGCAGCGGCAGCACCGAATAGCCAAGGACCATTCTGAACAGAACAAGGCCGAGAACGGGATAGATCACACACAGGATAATGGCGTGACTTGGCACGGCCTTGAAATCTTCCCAGCCCAGGCGCAGCGCGTCGCTCAAGTCGGACAGGCTGATTTTGCGAATGACAAATGGGCTGATGACGCCGACTGCTTGTGGTTCAGGTGTTGCGATATTGTCGGAATACGGTGTGGCCATGGCCGCAGCCTCCCTTGCTCGTGGGCGCAGCGATGAGAACGGCGCGCCTCAAGTTTCGCGTATCCGCCCCCATGTGCGAAAATCGCGATCGAGCCGAGTGCGGCAAACCAGGTACCAAGAAAAGCAGCTTCGCCGGACGAAACCAGTCGCGACCTGTGCGGTGAGTCTAGCGCGATTGAAGCAAGATAGCACTCACTGTTTGAGTGAATTGTGGTTGGGTGAATTTGTGCATCTGCAAAATCGTTTGTTGCGCTGCGTCACCAAACGATTGGTTCCGACTGACGCTCGCCCGCTTGCACGGCATCTGACACACGCCAGACGAGGGGCGTGGCAACTCCTCCATTGAGCTATTGACGCCAAGCTCGACGAGGATCATCTTAAAAATTGCAAACGCCGCTGGCTCCGATGAGGTTAGCGGCGCGAGGTGTACTCTGTGTCATGTTTAGCGTCGCGACCGGTTGAATGGGCGAGGCAAGGCACGACGATGGCGAATGTGAAGTCAGCCATCGCGAGAGGCGTGAGCTCCGCCCCTTAATCCGTATCCGAAGCCTTTAACGGCGAGGATGAACAAGGGATGGCTGTAGCAATCATACTGCTTTTGGTCGCAGTCGGCTCGGTGCTGTTTCACATCTTCAGCCCGTGGTGGTGGACGCCGATCGCCTCAAACTGGCGCTACATCGACGACACGATCACCCTGACGTTCTGGATCACCGGGGCGGTCTTCTTCGCGGTGGTCGCGTTCATGGCCTATTGCGTGCTTCGCTTTCAGCACAAGGAGGGAAGGCGGGCAGCCTACAATCCCGAAAACAAGAAGCTCGAATGGTGGCTCACCGTCGGGACTGCAATCGGCGTCGTGGCCATGTTGGCACCCGGGCTGGTTGTCTGGCACCAGTTCGTCACGGTTCCGGCCGATGCGACCGAGGTCGAGGTGGTGGGACAGCAGTGGCTCTGGAGCTATCGGCTTCCCGGAAAGGACGGCCGGCTTGGCACCTCCGATGCCCGCAATGTCAGTTCCGACAATCCTTTGGGTTTGAATCCCAGCGATCCAAACGGACAAGACGACATCGTTGTTCAAAACGACGACTTGCACCTGCCGATTGGGAAATCGGTGAAGGTACTGCTCCGCTCAATTGACGTCTTGCATGATTTCTATGTGCCCGAGTTCCGGGCGAAGATGGATATGATACCGGGCTCGGTTACGTATTACTGGCTCACGCCCACCCGTACCGGAACGTTCGAGGTTCTCTGTGCGGAATTGTGCGGAGCCGCGCATGCGCAGATGCGGAGCAAGGTCATCGTAGAGGAAGAGAAAGATTATCACGCGTGGCTGGAGAAGCATAAGACATATGCCGAGTTATCCGGGCATCGCAACGTCGCGAAGGCGGCTTACAAGACAGGCAGCGAATGAAAGTACCGGCGAGGAGACGCCGCGCATCGTGAGGCGAACCCTTCGCTGAATAGAGGAAGACCCAGGAGGGCATTACGATGGTCGATGTCCCGTTTGACACAGTCGCAGGCATCTCGCCGGCTGAAGTGGGCGAGGTCGAACTCTATCATCCGAGAAGCTGGTGGACGCGGTACGTCTTTTCGCAGGACGCCAAGGTAATCGCGATCCAGTACTCGATCACGGCGATGGCCATCGGAATGGTTGCGCTGGTGCTGTCATGGCTGATGCGGCTGCAACTCGGATTCCCCGGCACGTTTTCGTTTATCGACCCGAACGAATATCTTCAGTTTATCACCATGCACGGCATGATCATGGTGATCTATCTTCTCACCGCGCTGTTTCTGGGAGGTTTTGGAAACTACCTCATCCCGCTGATGGTCGGCGCCCGGGACATGGTTTTCCCCTATGTGAACATGCTGAGCTACTGGGTCTACCTGCTCGCAGTCGTGGTGCTGGCCTCGACCTTCTTCGTGCCTGGCGGCCCCACCGGCGCCGGCTGGACCCTGTACCCGCCGCAGGCGATTCTCTCCGGCACCCCCGGGCAGGATTGGGGCATCATTCTCATGCTGGCCTCCCTGATCCTGTTCATCATCGGCTTCACCATGGGCGGGCTGAATTACGTGGTGACGGTGCTGCAGGCGCGCACACGCGGCATGACGCTGATGCGTTTGCCCTTGACGGTGTGGGGCATTTTCACGGCCACCGTGATGGCGCTGCTGGCCTTCCCGGCGCTGTTCGTCGCCTCGGTGATGATGCTGCTAGACCGCATTTTGGGAACAAGCTTCTTCATGCCCACGCTGGTCGAGATGGGCCAGCTGACGAAATATGGAGGCGGCAGCCCGATCCTGTTCCAGCATCTTTTCTGGTTCTTCGGCCACCCCGAAGTCTACATCGTCGCCTTGCCGGCCTTCGGCATCATTTCCGATCTGATCAGCGTTCACGCGCGGAAGAACATCTTCGGCTATCGCATGATGGTTTGGGCTATCGTGGGAATCGGCGCCCTCAGCTTCGTCGTCTGGGCGCACCACATGTATGTCAGCGGCATGCACCCGTACTTTGGATTCTTCTTCGCCACCACGACGCTCATCATCGCCATCCCGACCGCCATCAAGGTTTACAACTGGGTGCTGACCCTGTGGCGCGGCGACATTCATCTCACCGTCCCGATGCTGTTTGCCCTCGCGTTCATCATCACGTTCCTGAACGGCGGCCTGACCGGCCTGTTTCTCGGCAACGTGGTTGTGGACGTACCGCTGTCCGACACGATGTTCGTTGTCGCGCACTTTCACATGGTGATGGGCATTGCGCCGATCATGGCCGTGTTTGGCGGGATCTATCATTGGTATCCGAAAGTCACCGGGCGAATGCTCGACGAGGTGCTCGGACGATTCCACTTCTGGGTCTCGTTCCTCGGGGCCTATGCGATTTTCTTCCCCATGCACTATCTGGGCCTGCTGGGCATGCCCCGCCGCTATCACGACATTGGCGAAACGGCATTCGTGCCGGCATCCGCCCATGACCTCAATGCGTTCATGAGCGTGGCGGCCTTGATTGTCGGCTTCGCCCAGCTTGTGTTCGTATTTAATCTGATCTGGAGCCTGTTCAAAGGAAAAGAGTCCGGCGGCAATCCCTGGGGAGCCGCGTCGCTGGAATGGCAGACACCGCAGACCCCGCCGGGGCATGGCAACTGGGGCAAGGATCTCCCGATCGTCTATCGCTGGGCCTACGATTACAGCGTGCCCGGCGCCACCAGGGATTTCGTGCCGCAAGATGAACCGCCGGCCGGATTGTCGGCGCAGGTGGCCCACGCATGAGCGCCATTATCCTGTTCATGGCTGGAATAGCGGCAATTGCGGGATGGTGGCTCTCGCAGCAAGGGCTGGCATCCAAGCCCTGGCTGGAGGAGGGAGTAGCTGCCGATTTGCGCGAGAACAGCACTTCGTCCCTGCCGCCGGCGAAAATCGGATTGGGTGTGTTTCTCGCGGTCGTCGGCTCGTTGTTCGCACTCTTCATCAGCGCTTACTCCATGCGCATGAACATGGTGGACTGGCGGGCGTTGCCCGTGCCGAAGCTGCTGTGGTTTAACACGGGCGTTCTGGTCACGAGCAGTATCGCGCTGCAATGGGCGCACATGGCCGCGCGCCGGAACGACATGGACGGTGTAATCGTCGGCCTCTGCGCAGGCGGAGCATCCGCCGTTACATTCCTGGTTGGGCAGCTGTTGGCGTGGCAACAGCTGAGCGTCGCGGGGTATTTCCTGGCGTCGAATCCAGCCAATTCGTTCTTCTACCTGATCACTGCGATGCACGGGCTGCATCTGATGGGTGGTCTGGTGGCCCTGGGCAGAACGACTGCCAAGGTGTGGCGTGGCGCTGAGATGACGAAGGTGCGTCTGAGCGTGGAACTCTGCGCCATCTACTGGCATTTCCTGCTGTTGGTCTGGCTGGTCTTACTCGGTCTGTTGACGGGCTGGACAGACGATTTCGTCGACATCTGTCGCCAGTTGCTCACCTAGGGGGTCGAGACGCCATGGCAGAAACCGCGCTGACTGACACGGTAGTATCGACCGCGCGGCCTGCGGGCCTGCGAGGCATCGCCGCCGACTGGTCCTCGGATCAGCGCGCGTTCAAGAATGTCTCCTGGGGCAAGGCCATGATGTGGATCTTCCTCCTGAGCGACACCTTCATCTTCAGCTGTTTTCTGCTGTCGTACATGACGGCGCGAATGTCCACGACCGTGCCGTGGCCCAACCCCAGCGAAGTCTTCGCGCTCACGATCGGAGACAAGAAAATCCCGCTCATCCTGATCGCCATCATGACCTTCGTCTTGATCAGCAGCAGCGGAACGATGGCGATGGCCGTCAATTTCGGCTACCGCCGCGATCGCGCCAAAACCGCGGCCTTGATGCTGGCCACGGCGGCATTTGGCGCAACGTTCGTCGGAATGCAGGCTTTCGAATGGACCAAGCTGATCATGGAGGGCGTCCGGCCCTGGGGCAACCCCTGGGGCGCGGCGCAGTTCGGTTCATGCTTTTTCATGATCACCGGCTTCCACGGCACCCACGTGACGATCGGCGTGATTTTTTTGATCATCATCGCGCGAAAAGTCTGGCGGGGAGATTTCGATGTCGAAAGGCGCGGCTTTTTCACGAGCCGGAAGGGGTATTACGAGGTCGTCGAAATCACCGGCCTGTACTGGCACTTCGTCGATCTCGTGTGGGTGTTCATCTTCGCGTTTTTTTATCTCTGGTGAGGTCGGCGCATGACAAACGCAGCGATACCTATAGAAGGACAACAACCGTCGCTACACATTCATGTGCATGACGCACCCGCATCGGGAGTCTCGCATGCAAAGGGGCAACAGCACCCGATCAAGCTTTATCTCGTGGTCTGGGCATGGTTGTTCGTCCTCAGCACCTGCTCCTATCTCGTCGACTACTTTGGCCTCCATGGCTATCTCAGATGGTCGCTGATCCTGCTGTTCATGGTGTTGAAGGCTGGCCTGATCGTCGCCGTCTTCATGCACATGGCCTGGGAACGGTTGGCCTTGGCCTATGCCATCCTGCTGCCGCCGGTGCTGGTGCTGGTATTTGTGGCGATCATGGTGTTCGAATCCGACTACACGCATCTCCTCCGGGTGATATTTTTCGGGGCACCGGCGTAGATGCCATTGCTTCGTGCCAATAGTGCCTCGTAGCAGAAGGAGGGCGGTTATGACCACATACGTCATGCTCGCAAATTGGACCGATGAGGGCGCGCTGAAAGTGAAGCACTCTGTAGCCGATTGGCGAAGTCGCCGATTTGCGTGAGCATGTTCCTTGTCGGCGTGGAGACAGTCGGATGCGCAGTCTCGTTCTCGTGCTCGGAGCCGGAATCCTCGCGACCGTCCCTGGCTATGCCCAGGATGCGGCCTCGGGCGAGAAGATTTTCGTCCAATGCAAGGCGTGTCACCAAATCGGCGAGAACGCAAAGAACGCGGTTGGCCCGGTGCTCAACGGGCTGTTCGGGCGAAAGGCCGGAATGATTGAAGGCTACAGCTATTCTGCCGCCAACAAGAATTCCGGAATCACCTGGGATGAAGCAACCTTCCGCGAATACATCAGGGATCCGAAGGCCAGGATACCTGGTACCAAAATGACTTTTGCAGGCTTGAAAGATCCCAAGCAAATTGACGACATCGTCGCCTATCTCAAACAGTTCGATTCTACCGGAAAGAAGGCGGGGATTGTCCCTGCCGGAAGAACTCGCGAAGGTGCAGCAGCGGCGCAGTCGGTGAAACCGGGCCTGTCGCCTTTCGGAGACCGCCTGACAAGAGTGTTCTACAGCCGATGGCTTTTTTGAGTATCGGACTGAAAGACGTCACCGTGTCGCTTGCAAGCCGAGGTATTAATCTCATGCAAATCAATCGTTCAATTCTCCTTCGCAGGAGCTATGCCAACATCGGGGATTATGTCGCGCTGACGAAACCGCGCGTCATGTCGCTGGTCGTCTTTACCGCGCTCGTCGGTCTCATGGTCGCGCCGGGCGGCATCGATCCCTTCGCCGGTGTCGTAGCTCTACTTTGCATAGCCGCCGGAGCTGGCGCCGCGGGTGCGCTCAATATGTGGTACGACGCCGACATCGATGCGGTGATGGCGCGTACCGCCATGCGTCCGATTCCCAGCGGCCGTGTATCGCGCCCGGAAGCCCTGGTTTTCGGACTGATGCTGGGCACGTGCGCCGTTCTTACCCTCGGCGCGTTGCTGAACATGGCCGCGGCTGCGCTGCTCGCTTTCACAATTTTCTTCTATGTCGTCGTCTACACGATGTGGCTCAAACGCCGAACACCGCAAAATATCGTCATCGGCGGTGCGGCTGGCGCACTCCCGCCGGTGATCGGCTGGGTTGCGGCCACCGGAAATGTCGGGCTCGAACCGCTCATCCTGTTCCTGATCATCTTCCTCTGGACGCCACCCCACTTCTGGGCACTGTCGCTCAATCTTGCCGGAGAATATGCTCGCGCCGGTGTGCCGATGTTGCCGGTCGTAGCCGGCACGGCCGAAACGAAGCGCCAGATTCTTCTCTATAGCGTTGTTCTGGTTCCGATCTCACTGACACCCTGGGCACTGGGGTTCGCAGGGGCCATCTATGGCGCGGCTGCGGCGATGCTTGGAGCGATCCTGATTTTTCTCTCATGGCAAGTACGTCGGAGCAATGACGGGGAAAGGCGGCCCGCGCGTCGCCTGTTCGTGTTTTCGATGCTCTATCTGGTCCTGCTTTTTGCTGTGCTGCTGATGAATGCTGCGCCCTACGCTCAGGCCCGCTAAAGCGAAGTCCAGCGGTTTTTAGGCATCGCTCGAAAACGTCGAGACCGTCACCATTCCTTGAATGTCGGCTCAACGCACCCCCCGCAGACCCAAGGGAAGGTCCAATCGGCCGTACGCCTGGCACTGTCGGGGATGTACTTGCTCCAGGCATCGGCTCGGACCGGATTGATGGACTGCCAGATGACATCAAAGGTCCCGGAGGAATTTATCTTGCCTATCATGACTGGCTTGGAAAGATGATGATGGGTGTTCATCACAACCTCGAAGCCGCTCGGCGCCTTGATTCGTTGGCCGTACATGGCCTGCCGGACTGCATCCACGTCGGTGCTGCCCGCCTGGACAACGGCTTGCGCCCACATCCGAAAGCCAATGAAGGTGGCTTCCATCGGGTCATTTGTGATTTTGTCCCGTTGCTCGTTGAAGTCCGCCCACATTTTCACGAACACTTCGTTTTCTGGCGAGTTGATCGACTGGAAGTAATTCCAGGCCGCCAGGTGCCCGACGGGGGCAATGACCGCGTCGAGCAATTCGCGCTCGCCGACGGAGAAAGCCATCACTGGAATTGTGCTGGCGTCCACCTGTTGGTCTGCGATTTCCCTGTAGAAGTACGTATTCGCATCGCCGTTAACGGTTGATATCACCGCGGTCTTTTTTCCCTCCGAACCGAAGGCTTTGATCCTCTCGACGATCCCTCGCCATTCGGAATAGCCGAACGGCGTATAAATCGTCGTGATATCGTCCGGCGATACCCCCTCTGCGGCAAGATACGCGCTCAAGATCCGGTTGGTCGTGCGCGGATAGACGTAGTCAGTGCCGAGCAGAATCCATCTGCGAACTTCGCCTCCTTCCTTGCTCATCAGATATCGAACGGCCGGAATTGCCTGCTGATTGGGCGCGGCCCCCGTGTAGAAAATGTTGCGCGAGCTTTCTTCACCCTCGTATTGCACGGGGTAGAAGAGCAGGCCGTTCAGCTGCTCGAAAATCGGCAGAACGGATTTGCGGGAGGCGGAGGTCCAGCAGCCGAACACGACCGCGACTTTTTCCTTCGTGAGCAATTCCCGGGACTTTTCGGCAAAGAGATCCCAATCGGACGCGGGATCAACGATGATCGGTTCGAGTTTTCGTCCGAGCAGCCCACCTTTCTTGTTTTGGTCCGCGATCAGCATGAGGACGGTGTCCTTGAGTACCGATTCGCTGATGGCCATGGTGCCCGACAGGGAATGCAGAATACCGATCTTGATGGCATCTTCGCCTGCGCGAGCCGCGGGAACGACGAGCACGAGCCGCAAAACGAGCAATCCCACCACGACATCTCGCAGGACCGAAGCTGATTTCATGTTGATGCCCCGACGAGCTCGAAAATGCGGGTTTCCCTTGTCATGCCCTTGGCAATGCCTATCTGCGCCTTGGCGTCGAACACATTCTTTTCGGCTTCGATCACCTGCTGTTTGTGCTGGCGCTGGTGATCCTCGTTCGAGACTAGCGCCGCGTCGCCGTCACTGTGACGGCCTTCACTATTGCACATAGCATTACGCTTGCCGCGGCGACGCTAGGTTTCGTGAACGTGCCGGGTCCGCCTGTGGAAGCTACCATAGCGCTGAGCATCATGCTGGTTTCCGTCGAGATCCTGAATGCACGAGGAGGAAAGCCAAGACTGACCGCGCGTCTGCCCTGGCTTGTCGCCTTCGCCTTCGGTCTGTTGCATGGCTTTGGCTTCGCCGGCGCCTTGGCCGAGGTGGGATTGCCTCAACACGCGATCCCCGTCGCGCTGCTCTTTTTCAACCTCGGCGTGGAGATTGGGCAGTTGGCTTTCGTGGCTGCGGTCCTAACGGCGGGCGGCTTGTTCCGCACCGCAATGGCGCTTCGCCTCGAACCTGCCCTGATTCAGCGGACAGTCAATCGGCTCGACGTGATCGCGGCGTACGCGATCGGCACAGTGGCGGCCTTTTGGCTGATCGAGAGGACCTCTGCCTTTTTTGTGTGAAGTCCGCAAAGGTCGCTCGGGCGTGGCGTCGACATGCAGTAAGGCTGGCGACTTCCGTTTTTGGCAGATTTTGTTGCAAAAGTCTTTTTGGGATATCGAACGAAAATTCTTAGAGCCGCTGATGCGTTTTGCGCGCGGCGATGTGAGTTGATCCAAAATCGATCACGGACGTCCGTAGTGGCGCTAAAAAGCGACGCAGCAGCAGAGAGGTCTGAAGATCAACTTTCGCGAGATTTTTAGGATTGCTCGATTTTCGACTTTTGCAACAAAATCGGCACAAAGCGGACGTTACGGTCGCGATGACGAATGTCCGCTATCCGGGGAACAGCGAACATCGCAAGGCTCGGCAACATCGTCGAGAAGATCGGCACGTCGCAGGTATCCTCCCGCAAGCGGTCCAGCAACGGTTCGAGGTGTCGTCGTCTGGCGCGCTCGTGCCACCGACCGAGGTCTCGACGAAGCCGGTGAAATCACAGGGGTCAAGAGTAAGTCAGTAAGTCTGCTCCCGAAGCGTTTCGTAGCACTTGCACGCAACGGCCTTCAGTGTATCAAGGTCGCCCATCGCGCAGTCCTCCAGACGTGATAATTTAATGGACCGACTGTACGATATTGAACATCGGGTCCAAACGGCGCGCGCCCTGGCGACGATCCGATCTCGGCTCAGGGGGCGATATCGGGCACCAACATTACAAGGAGTTCGGAGCCGGTTAGCTGGATGGCGTAGATTTCCAGAGTGTGCCGGCCGATGAAGCGGAGGGCGCCGGCTATGGCTTCTGGCGGTTGGATGCAGCTCGGGCCGCGCAGGAACAGACACAGGGTCGCGGACCAAACGCCGATGCCGAAAATGAAGACGGCGAACTGGATCTGAGGAAACGAGTATTCCCTTTGTTCCTGCCATACGCAGACGACCACGGCGGCAAAGCACGCCAGCAGTCGCATTAGGCCCGCGGTCTTCTTCATCGCGGGCGCGGGCGGTACCGAGCTTTGGGCTGGGCCATCGACGTCGGCAGCTGAACTGCTGTCGACATACATGCGTTGGCATAAGCCGAATAGGGCCCACAGCCATCCTTCCGAGCCGTAATCAACAATCTTGGCCGCTATCGACAATACCGCCAAAAGTGCGAAAACGAGGAAGGCGAAGGCGACCCAACCGTGACGTTGCAAAAGGACTTGCACGTAGGGTCGTGCACTGCGAATGAGTGCGAAGCTCAAGAGAATGTTCGGTGCTACCCAGGTCCAATCTGCGTTCCAGCTTTCGAGCAGGGTCAAGATCACACCGAGCCAGATCCAGCAGAGCGGGACGGTCCTGGTCTGCGCGTAGCCCATAAGGAAGAAGAACGTCGGAGCTGCCAAGCGCCCGAAAACGCTCCACCAGCGGTCGTCTTCCATGAAGAAATGGCCGAAATGGTCAACCGCGACCAAAATGATTGCTGTGGTTTTCAGCCAGTCGGTGTTGTCAACGAAGTGAGATGTTTGCGGATTTCGATGAGATGTGCTCGTCATGAATACCGCCGTGCATTTCGGTGCTCAAACTTGTGCTCGTTGAGCGTTACTTGCAGCAGTCCACGAGGACAACTAATGACCGAAGCCGTCGGGCATCCTAAGTTCGCAATCACTTTGCCGCAACCGTGTTTGTGAACCTCTGATGAAAAATGAAGACCAGAGCCACACGGTTGCCAGCATGCGCTGCGGCCTTTTCGGCGAACCCTCTTCGAAACCCACGGGAGAGCATATTCCGCAAACGGCCAATCTTGCCGCTACATTAGGCCACGCTTCGAATGACAAGCGCAGCGCTGATATCAGTTCCCTCGATAATCTGAGCACTAAATCGCTCCGGCCCTCCATAATCAGGGGGTGCATGAACGACACCTAGATTTGGAGCTAATTCGAATTCGAACGTGTCGAGGCCGAAGGGCAATCCCTCTCCAATGGATTTCAGAGCTGCTTCCTTGAGGCTCCAGAGTTGGTAGAAAGTTCGCAGGCGCGCCAAACCGCCTACCACTTTGACAGCCTTCGCCTCAGCTTGCGAAAAGAACTGTTGAGCGAGTTCTGCCGCCTCCAAGTTCCTCGTTTGATCTTCGAGGTCAACACCGATCCTGTGTGTCGACGACCACGCGCCGAGAAAACCGAACCGGCAGGAGGAAAAACTAAACCAAACATTTGGCAGATCGGGAAGGTAGGGATGCCCTTTCTCCGTCTCCCGGAATACTATCCGCGATAAGGGCCGCGGTGATCCGAGCGCGAAGGATCCGCAATAGCGACGAAATGCACGCCGTTGTTTGAAATGAGCCTTGCCGTCTTCCGTTACAAAGCGATCCGCCCTTTGCAACTCGATATCCGACAGGACTGACACGCAACGCCATGATGCCTCGGGATCGCGCGAAACCGGCGCAAACAGAACGTGAGCCGCATGGTTGGCTGGCGCCGGCGTCCAATCGCCTGCGCTGGCGGCGAACAAACCGTTGACCCACTCGTTATCGTCTCGCATCATCTGAGGTCATGTGAGATTCGTAAACCGATCCTTCTCGTCGATAGCTGCTTTCTCCAGGGAGCTCATGATGTTCATCGCCTCTTCGTCGCAGAGCGATAGTGGGGAGGAGCGTTGAGCCGCTCACAGGCTCCGCGGGGCTCCCTTCGTAGGTATCTGGGATCATTTTCATCTCCTTGAGCACGAGCGACAACGGCAAGAGTGTTGTGTCCCGCCCAACGACGGCGCCACCCATCACCGTGGCGCCGAAGGCGACAGTGCAGCCGTCCTGGATGTGAGTTCGCTTCACCTTCAGGATCATATTCTCGAAGGTGTGAAACTGCAGGAAGCCGTCGACAACACAGTCATTGCCGAAGCTCACCGCGTTCCAGTCGGAGCACTGCATTGGCTGGCTTACGATAGTCCCGGGGCCGATCTGACATCCCATCCACCGCAGGATGGAATTCGAGAGAATAGTCCCGGCGCAGAATGCCAGAGGCATCCTGCACCAGACAAAGAAGCAGTCCTGCGCGAAGAAGTAGGCAAAGTGGCGCCAGGACCAGAAAGTGGTGGAGTGATCAGCTCCCCATTCGCTGCCGACGAGGGACTTCTTGATCGCGACGCTGAACAGGACCAGATTGAATTCTACGAGGATCAGAGCAATCGCCGCGCTTGCCATTGGGTGTTCGCCCAATCGCAGCAAACAAGTGTACAGAATCGCGAAGATGATCACCTCAGTGAGGGGCAGTATGCCGATGCTGAAGAAGTCAAACAAGAAGATCCGGATCAGGAACAGGGGGAAGTTCGGCAGTCTGTGAGTTTCGTTCTCCGCCTCAAATGACGCACTCGCAAATTTTACGGGCGGGTTTCCCGCCACCGTGATTGGCTCGCCAAGCCGCGACCGCATCTGTCGTCGGAACTGTATATCATTGGCCGGCGTGGAGACGCCCAGCATGAAGTTGGACGGGAAATTCCCGTACTCCGCCACGCAATTGTTACCGCCGAAGAAGTTCCTGGGCATGTCGAGGTGCCGCAGCTTGAAGTGCTCGGCGCCATAATCGAGCATGTTCGTGAAACATCCATTTGCAAAAAATACCTGGGAGTCGGCAGTAGCAACCTCCGGGACGAGATTGAACATGATGTCGCACTCGGAACCGCCAAACCGGGGGAAGCGCATGCCAGCGAGCGCCCGCAGGTACTGTCCAGTGATGGTCCAGGTCCATTGTCTCTGGATGCCGTTGAACATATTCATTCTGTACATGAGGAGAGCGCCCCTGAGCCCGCGCGAGGGGTACAGCCCCGGTGAAGCGGCCGTCCAGCGGATGAAGAGGCAGCCCAGCAAAGAGGTCACGACGAGGGCGACCCAGGTGGTTATGAACGTGTAGAGAGTAAGTTGCCAGACGATCTCGAACAGCGGCGTCACCTTGAAATATTCGCCGGAAAGTTCGGCTTCCCCAGCGGGTATCAAAGCGCGGGCGAACCAGGAGATTGCGGCGGCGGGGAGCACAATAAGCGACAAGGATAGGAAGATCTGCATAAGGATGTTGAAGGTCTCCAATAGCCAGGTCGGACACGCGTACTGGCATGCGATCGCCGTGCGCTTCAGCTCCGTGTAGCGGCCGCTGCGGCGCGCGGGAGCGCCTTCCCATATTTCCTGCGAGCCCACGTTAGTGAGGATGGGGGTGAACGGAGTGATCCACGTGCCGCGGCCCACCGTCACATTGTTGGCGATCGCGGCTCGCATCCCGATCTTGCAACCGCTCTCGAGGTGAACAGGGCCGACATGCAGGTGCTGCCCCGACCATTTGGTCGTTTGGATGTAGGCTCCAGTCTGAATGGCCACATCATCCTTGAGGGAGATTAAATCCAGGGGCCCGGATAGGGAAGCGTCGTGCGCGCACTGAAGGTTATCACCCACGGTCGCGCCGAGCTGCCGCAACGCGAATGCCCTAAGCGGCGCGCTGCGATACATCGTAGCCAACGGCACGAGCACCATGTTCTCCAGCCGTCCAATGCACCAGATTCGCAGATGCATCTTGCTCCACTTGGGGTACACACCCGGCGTCACATTGTTCATGTAGATGTCACCGCCCAAGAAGAACTTTATCACCATGACCCAGAGCAGGCTGACGAACGGCATGACGAGGCCGACCAGGTACAGGAAGAAGCCGGCGACGATGAACGCGCAGAGGCTGCCGGTCGCGAAGTACGCCTCGACGTCGATGACGCCGAAGAGGCCTAAGAAAACCACTAAGCCCGGGGAATACAACAACGTCGCGAAGAGGACCTGCAGGGTGGTGAAGTATCCGATGGAGAGCACCTCTGCCGCGGCCTCGTCGCGCTCGGCGCTGTTCTTGTCGGATTTCACAGGGGCCGTAAGGGCCTGCTCGAGCGCCCGCGGGCAGTTGGCTACCTTTCGAGCGGTGTTGCAGTCACTAAGCAGCGCCCGAACCTGCACCACCCATCCTGCAGCTTGCAGTTTCTGCGCCAAGCGCGCGATGAGGATCGAGTGCCCACCAGCCTCAGCGAATCCATCGTCCAATCCCAATGGCGTCTCGAACACGGCCCTGCAGATCGATAGCACTTCCTCACACCCAGGACCCATGCCCGCCTCGGCATCAGGCACCTTGACTTCCCCGTCCCCTGCGTCGCGCGCACTCGCCGGTGTTTGCCAACGAGTGTCCTCAGCTTCCGGCTCGGCGTTTCTCAGTAGATGAGATAGGTTTGGCAAGCACTTTCGGTCGATCTTCCCCGAAACCGGCTTCATGACGAATTTCTCTACAAGGAAGATCTTCGTCGGGACCGACGGCGCTGGAAGTTGTTTGGCCAGCGTCGCCGTCACCCGGGCGGCCCACTCCGCCGGCGCCGGAGCGACCACCGAGATCTCTCCTTCGCAGACTGAAGGCGCGGCAACAAAGGCGACCAGCGTCTCGTTCTGGTAATCCAAAACGGCGGCCTCGATCTCACTGAACTGCGTCTGGAGGATATCCTCAACGGGCTGCGCCTCAACGCGATGCCCGCGCACTTTGAGCTGCGTGTCGATTCGACCGAGGAAGTGCACACGCTGTGTTCGGATGTCGATTTTGCATTTGTCCCCGGTGCGGTAGAGGCGGCCGAACTCAGCGTGCGTGATGAACTTCTGGGCGGTTTCCTCCGGCAAGTTGCGGTACCCGCGTGCAACGTGCACCCCACCGATACAGAGCTCTCCAGCCTCCCCGTGGGGCAGTGGTTGGAGTTGGTCGACCTCGAGGATGACGTAGGTGACGTTGGCGAATGGCGAGCCAATTGTGATGGGTTCCCCCGGCCGCAAGCTCTGGCGGCTTGTGTCGCTGCTCGCCTCTGTGGGACCGTAGGTGTTGATGATCTGGCGTCTGGCCCTGGTCCAAGGCTCCACGAGCGCGCCGGGGAAGGCTTCGCCAGCCGGAACGATGTAGCGGCACAGCGGATAGGGAAGATCTAATTCGGGGGTTGGAGTGAGGGTGGCGAGCAGCACTGGAGGACAGAAGAGCACCGTGACCTCGGCTTCTCGGAGGACGGGGACGAGGTCCGGGCCGGATCGGATCTGCTCCTTGGTCAGCATTACCACAGCGCAGCCCGACACCCAGGCGCTGTACATCTCGGGGATGCTGCCGTCGTAGCCCAGCGACGATGTAAGGGAAGTTGCGTCCATGCCGGGAAGGAGATCGAAGTAATCGGCGTAGCTCAGGGCCAGGTTCACGTAACCTGCGTGCGGGCACTCGACGCCCTTGGGCATCCCAGTGGTGCCGCTCGTGTAAAAGATGGTCGCAAGGCGCTGCGTGGGGTCGTCCAGCCAAGGCGGCGGCTCTCTGCGGGGCATTCTCTCCGGTAACGTCAGGACGTCCAGCGTCGGCAGGTCGCGGAACTTGTCTTGCCCCCGTGTTAGAATGACTACCGGCAGTGCGTCGTTGAGCATGTGGGAAATCAGAGCGTCGGGCAAGGTGGTATCGAGGAACATCACTGTGCCGCCAGCCTTGAGAATGCCGAGGTGGGAGGCCACGATTTGCCAGTTGTCTTGCGACATGGCCACGGCCACGACCTGATCGGGTCCTGTGAGAAAGGGAGAAAGGGCCGCAGCCACGCTCTCCGCTCGCTCGTCGAGCTCGGCGAAGGTCAGGGATTCTCTGGTGTAGGGAATCTGTAAGGCCGTGAGATGCGGAAACCTTTCGGCGGTCCGGCTGAAGACCTCTGTGAGCCACCGGATTCCTTTCTGATGCGGTACGTTAACGAGGGGGCGGTCGCCGAAGACATCGGTCAAGGTGTATTGGCAGGTGTCCGCCCGCCCGTGCGGCACCTTCTCCGCCGCCCAAAGGTACCGCCTCCAAGCCACAAACGTCAGCGCAAAGAAAACCGCGATGGCAATTGTTACAAAAATTGTTGCCAAAACTCTTCCCTCACGTGCTCGTAAGTCCAGACTCCAAAATTCTCAGAGACGCTTGGGTTTCGATTTCAAAACGTCAACGATGCCCGCTGGTTGAGCATGACGAAAGTGCTACGTTTAATCGAAGTATCGCTGTAGCGTTCCAGTTCGGCGGACGTCTAAGGTAATGCAATGGGGTCCACCGCCCAACAGTTTGGAGTGCCGCAATTTTAGGGGGATTACATCAAGACCCTCCTTCTCCAAGAGTTTTATGAGAGACGGCTGATTTCGATCGACCACGACCAAATTAGGATTGATGCTGAATGCATTCATGTCAATCCAGTCACTACCAATGCATTTGGACAGATAGTCGGCATCATATCTGTCTGTGTTCTCCATCGGTGAACTGTAAATGACTTTCCACTGCTTCAAGATTTTGGGCAGGGTGTCGTCATTAACACGAGCAGGATTGGCGAGGACCAAGCCAGGACGTAAGGCCACAAGGGTCGAGTCAATATGACTGCCAAAGTATACATCCTTGAGGAAATGGACCCGATATTTGTCGCCTAGAATCGACTGTAGCCAATGTCCCCCCAATTCGTTACCCGTGGCGCTGACCAGATAAATTAAATCTTTGCCAAAACGCAAGACGTTAGCTGCATCAAAGGCCGGCTCATCGTTGCGTGGCGTGGGCTTGCTTAGATCAACCCCCTCGAAGAGTGAGTCCAAAAGCATGGGTTTGGGGGCGCTGTACCACTTTGCGCCTGACTTCATATATTCCATCAGTAACGTGCGATAGCCGAACGTTTCCTGGGCGCGGCTGCGGATGACATTGGGCGTTTCGATAATGTGGTCGCCGATGACCAACAAAACATCGCGGGGGCAATAATTGTAGTACCCCTGAGCTTCCCAATGGATCGTGGAAAATTTTGCCTCGTGTGGCCATGTGTTCGGACGTTTGACGGTGATACCCAAACCTTCCAGGATTTTGGCAAATCCATTCAAATCCTCTTCGGTCTCTTCAATAATCTGGTGAGGAAAAGGGCCGCAGGGAATTTCGGCCAATGAACGGTCAGGAAATTCTGCGAGCTGGGTGCTCCGGTCTGGCGTAGGATACCGCGCATTCAGTGGATTGCCCACAATAACTTCTTCCAGTTGGTCCCACTCATTGCAACTCCATACACCCGACATGTTAATCTGCTTCCTCGCTTGCTCTGAGTGGGAATAACTTGCCCTATGCTTCGGAACACTTTTAGCTTGAGTGCTTCGCGCTTGAAGTTGACGTATTTCGAATTCGAAAAGCCTGACATCTTCTTCACCATCGGGCAGAATTGCTGAAGAAGTCAGGTAGCGCAATTGCCGCGCCGGACGATTTAGCTGCCTCGAGTACAAAATTGCCTACTGCAAGATCAAGAACGCCAAGCCCAAATGGCGAAAATATGCGAGGCCTGTTATGATCTAATTTGAACTTCTTCTCCAGGAGATCCACCAAACTCCCCGAGACAAAGTCCCTATTTCCCATCGTCATTTCTGTTAGATGGAGCGAAGTTTTTGCCTTCAGGCAATGATCCACATCATCGACAATGTTTTGCGATGCGAGAATCACATTCACGCAAATATCGCGCAGCGACAAATGTAGGACAGTGGGGCAGTGCTCGAACAGTTTTTCATCGGCAAGATAGGGGTCCGGCGTGGTCGTGGTGAATATTATCAGAGAAGAGTCGGATACAGCGCCCTCCAAACGATCTTGAATGTCGGCCTGGAGGTTGTGCTGATCGCGAAGCCACTTACTGAAGTGCTCCGCCTCCTTGCGGTCCACATCGTACAAACTGATTTTACGAAACTTCCAATTTCGAAATAAAAGCCACTCGACGGTTGTACGGGCGATTACCCCAGTTCCGATTACGCCGAGGGCTCCCGTAAAGGGATTGGGGGAAATGTGCTCTGCTGCCAACGCGGCAGAGGCGGCAGTGCGCGTAGCACTGATTAGAGAGGCCTCGATACAGGCCAGCGGATAACCTGTCGTGGCATCGTTTATAATCAGGACTGCCGACGCTCGGGCTAAGTTACTGGCCCTGTTTTCAGGGAAACTCGATATCCATTTGATGCCGCTTTTTTGAACCGCACCGCCGAGATGGGCTGGCAACGCGATGATGCGGGCGCTGGGCCTATCCGGATATCGGAGGAAGTAGCTGTCCGGATTGAGAGTATTTCCCGAGCCGTGAAGACGGTATGCCGCCTCAACAGCGTCGAAAACCTGCTTCTTGTTGTCGTCAATAACACGCTTAACCGTCGAGCCGGGAACAACATGGAAGGTGGGAGCGGATGGCATATTTTATTCTCCCATTTACGCCCGACTGTTTTTGCCGCCGATCGTGTCAATCAACTCGCTGACGCGCGCCGACGGTGGCGGGTCATAGCATATCGTTGCGCCGGGGCGCCGGCTGTGAGCGCGGCGATCAAGCGCTTTTTCTGTGCCTCACTCGGACGAGACGGACGCATAGGTTCGCGCGGGCCTGTCATCTTCAGGTACAATGACCTTCTCTACCCAGGCGGGGTCATAAATAGTGTCCAGGTACTTTTCGCCGAGATCCGCGGATATGGCGACTATGGTGTCGCCGCGACTGAACTCTGGAGCGAGCTGCTGTACAGCGGCCAGGACTGTTCCGGTGCTTCCCCCAACAAGCAAGTGATAATTTCGAACGAAAGAAAGACAAGCTTCAACCGTACTTTCTTCCTTCACCGCGACGATTCTATCCGGCTTGGCGAGGTCCGCAAGCTTTGGTCTCACGCTCGCGCCGATGCCAGGGATGTTTCTTTTGCCGGGCCTGCCTCCGAACGTGACAGAGCCTACTGGTTCGACGGCCACAACTTTGATCCTTGGTAATTCTGCACGAAGTCGTTCCGAGATCCCGGCTAGGGTACCGGTAGTGCCGGTCCCAACAAAAACCCAATCGACCTTGTCAAATTCGCGCGCAATCTCATTTGCCGTTTGCTCGGCATGAACATTCTTGTTGGCTACGTTAGCATATTGATTGAGCCAGATCGCGTTGGGCTCCGATCGCAGTATTTGATCGATTTTCTCTAACCTGCTTCCCAAATATCCCCCAGCGGAGTCGCGATCTTCAACTACTATGACCTTTGCCCCATAGAGTTCCATACCTCTTAAAGTCGCGCGATTGGCGTTTGGATCCGTCACGCAAATAAATTTGTAGTCTTTGATGGCACATATCAAACTAAGCGCTAGCCCGAGATTTCCTGATGACGATTCGACCAATACGGTTTCGTTTGGCCTAGCCATACCTCGCTGTTCTAAGTCCTCTACAAGGCCTAACGCAGTCTTGATCTTAATCGAGCCCGTTATATTGAACCCTTCCAACTTTAGAAACACGTCGTGTCTTCCGGCAAAAGCTGGAAGGCGATAAAACAAATCACGAAAAATCAACTGTAAGGGCGACTCGATGATCATTGTTCGGCATCCCTTGAGCGAAGGCACCTGCCTTGTTTCCTCGGACCACCAGCTTGAGTGTTCCGCCCTCGTCTTTTTTCCGGCCACCCAACTCAGGCTGTCGTCCGCCGGGCCGAAAACGGGCAGACCCCATATATCGTAGCGGCGGCTCATCAGTTCCACCGCCGTCACGTAGCGGGGGGACGGTGAAGCCGGCTCCTTGAACATCTGCTGATTGCGGTGTTCATCGCCTATTCATTTTGCCTTAACCATCATGCATGCGGCTTGTCAGATAGGCAATGCTAGAATTGGGCATCGTTTCCGGCGCGGCGTTCAAGTCCACACTTGTCGGGGTCAAGCTGATGTATGACTCCTCTGCCTGCTGGCGGAAGCTATTGGCGCGCGCTGATCCAATGGAAAACACGAGGCCCGCGCAATCAATCACCTCTTATTCGCCGCTCCCGTGTTCTTTGACTTCAACACTTTCAATGCGCGGGTAATCAACGGATCGATGCCGTTTTCAATGTCGGTCTTCTTGTTGAGTAGCTTGATGTCGACTGGTACGCCCTTGCCTTCGTAGCACACCATGTCAGCTGAAAAGTACTTCTGGTACGACAAACAGTAACGCCAGCCATTGGGGAGTTTCTTCTCGAGTTGATACGAGAATATGCCGTTGGTATGATCACCTATGATCGTAACATGAGGCAGTTGCTTTATCGCCAGCGCGAAGGCCTCTCCACCGCTGAAAACTGAATCACAGGTCAAGAGTAGGATTGGTCCGGTGAATTGTGCATCACCTTGCGGTTCGATGTACCAGGTCTTCAGGCTTGTAAAGTCATCTTCGCCCGGGCCAATCTTTGTCTTCCTGTGGAAGGCGACTCGCTTGCGGGCGCAAAACCGATTGATGATGGTGATTGCAGTACTATCGTCACCACCGGGGTTGTTACGGATGTCGATGATGATGCCGTCCAAGTTCTTGAAGTCAGAGGCAATCTTGTCCAGAGCGGCAGTCAAACGCCCCTTTTTCACGCCTTCCAGCTCGAGGATCCGGATGTAACCAAACGCCCGCGACCTGCAATAGTGAAGCATCCAGGCCTGAGTCTCTGTAGGTCGCCCGAAACCATTGGCGACAAGAGTCTTCTCAGTCGTTTTGAGGAGCTGCTTGATCTCTCGGCTCGTGAATTCCTGCCAAAATCTGGGCTTTTTCTCTGGGTTGAAGTATCGTTTCTTCCGATCCCCACTTGCTTTGGCTATCAGCTCGACATGCCCGTCATGCAACGGGGCGAGCATTTGGCAGAAAATATCGAAGAGCTCATCGTTACTGGTCTCCCTCGTGACTTCTGGTCTGTAGGTGTCATACTGCTTTTTCCAGTCGACATTCCTCAGCTCGAAAAATGGATACCTGTTGTGGAAGGTCTTCCAAAACTCTTCGAAATTCTTTTCAGGGTTGCGAATGATCATGGCATTGTGGATCTTAGCACCAGTCCAGGAGAGGAGCATCAGCTCCAGCATCGATCTTCGCTGCTTCAAACGCTTTCCATAAATCTATACAAGAACCCCGAATTTCGGCGAGGCGGTCTTTCTGTTTGCGTTCGCAGTCAATAAATTAGCGTTCTGGGTGCGGGTGAGTTCATCCTGAACAGCCTTGTTGCTGCTCTTCGGGTGCTCCGCTCGACTTCTCAGGGCGCTGATAGTGAAACGGGTTTCCTACTGATGTGTCGAGACCCGAGAGGTCCGCCGCGTCCAAATAGGTGATATTCGAAGGACGAGTGGTGACCATTTTGCCGATGGCTGAATTGGGAACACCTAGCTTTGCCGAGAGCCTCGCCAGCCTAAGTGTCAGACGCATGGAACTCAGGTCTTCGATGTCCCGAGTATCAGACACCGAATGGACGCCAATTCTCGTATCTTTGGCAAGATAGCGCTTGGCCGCCGCGAAAAAGACAAATGCGCAAACGGAACTACATTCTTTGGAAACATAGACGCTGAGCTTTTTTTGATGGGCTAGGGTTGCGATCTGCACGCCCTCTTCAAGGTCACCGCCGGTTGAGCTCAGATCAAGTCCGATGACGGCGTCCTTCTTGCGGAACTGAGACTTGAAGCGAGCGTAGTCGCCTTCCTTGATGTCACCCCGCAAGCGCAAGACAACACCCGAGCAAGCGGTGACGCGCCGAATCTCCAAAGCGGAACATGTGCCGGACAGCATCATTGCTAACAATAAGCACAACCAGCACAACACCCTGACCATCAGAACCTCGCGCTGCCCCTTGATGATCTCCTTCTTAGACCCGATGCGACTCTCAAAATAGTTTTAAATCAACGACGGAACGACTGCTCGGAGATCCATCGAAATGGGTCGATCACGGCTGCGCCGGCGGGCGGTCATGCAGCCGACCAAATTTGCATTTGTTTTAAACCTTCGAACCAGCAAAATGACTTGGTCTCACGATCCTC
>Ga0209871_1000113_pt1 | contig 25431 bp, 18 predicted proteins | sample OrgsoiDNA2013045_FD_185795 | JGI IMG/M metagenome (GOLD analysis project Ga0209871, IMG submission 185795) | Permafrost soil microbial communities from the Arctic, to analyse light accelerated degradation of dissolved organic matter (DOM) -... | ecosystem: Environmental > Terrestrial > Soil >... | reverse complement strand
CACGGCCCTCTCACCGCCCGGCGTCACGGCCCTCTCACCGCCCGGCGTCACGGCCCTCTCACCGCCCGGCGTCACGGCCCTCTCACCGCCCGGCGTCACAGCGCCAGCCGGGGCACTTCCATGCGGCGGCCCTCCGCCGATGACTGCAGCGCCAGGCCGGCGAGCTGGACGCCCTTGGCGCCCTCGGCCAGATCCCAGGGGAAGGGGGTTCCCTCGACAGCGTGCTTCAGGAACAGCTCCCACTGCACTTTGAACCCGTTGTCGAAGGTCCCGTTGTCGGGGATGTCCGTCCACTGCGCGGGGTAGTCGATCGGGTCGGGCAGGTCCGGGTTCCATACCGGCATGGGCGTGCTGACCCTGTGCTGTACCGCGCAGTTGCGCAGCCCGGCCACGGCGCTGCCGTTGCTGCCGTCCACGTGCAGCTCGACCAGCTCGCGCCGGTTGACGCGCACAGCCCAGGATGAGTTCACCGACGCGATCGCGCCGCTGTCGAACTCCAGCAGGGCATACGCGGCGTCGTCGGCGGTCACGTCGTACCGGGCCCCCGATTCGTCCCATCGCACCGGGACGTGAGTCGCGTGCCGGGCGTAGAGCGCCCGGATCGGGCCGAACAGGTCCTCGAGCAGGTACTGCCAGTGCGGGAACATGTCCAGGATGATGCCGCCGCCGTCTTCCTTGCGGTAGTTCCAGGACGGGCGCTGGGCCGCGAGCCCGTCTCCCTCGAACACCCAGTACCCGAACTCCAGCCGGACAGAAAGGACCCGGCCGAAGAACCCGTCCTTGATCAGCCGGCGCAGCTTGATCACGCCCGGCAGGAACAGCTTGTCCTGGACGACACCGTTGGTGATCCCTGCCGCCCTGGCCGCCCTGGCGAGCTGCACCGCGCCGTTCAGGGAGTCGGCGACGGGCTTCTCGGTATACACGTGCTTCCCGGCGGCGATGGCCTGGCGCAGGCTCGCCTCCCGCGCGCTCGTCACCTGAGCGTCGAAGTAGATGTCGACGGCCGGATCGCCCAGCACGTCATCCAGGCTTGTCGTCCAGCGCTCGATATCATGCTTCTCGGCGATGAGGCGGAGCCGCTGCTCGTTGCGGCCCACCAGGACGATCTCAGGGAAGACCGTCGTCCCGTCGCCAAGCCGCGCGCCGCCCTGCTCCCGGATGCTCAGCAGGGAGCGGATGAGGTGCTGCCGGTACCCCATCCGGCCGGTGACGCCGTTGAGGGCAACCCGGACAACCTTGCGCGGCATGGATCACCCTTCGGTGGCCGGACCGTGAACGAACGGTCCGTTGCGTAAGCGCGCTCTTGGGAAAGCACTTTCCCAAGACTAGGCTGGGCTGGGAAGCGGGGTCAAGACCGGATGGGATCAGGACAAACAGGATCAGCACAGACAGGATCGGGAGACAGGTGGCCGAGGCGAGAGGAGAGGGCATGCGCCGTCGCCGCGCCACGGGCGGCCGCGGCCGCCGCATCACGGGCGCCCCGCAGGCATCCCGGGTGACGCTGCAGGATGTCGCTGACCGCGCTGGAGTATCACTAACCACCGCGTCGCGCGTCGTCAGCGACGGGCCCCGCCGGGTTGGCCAGCACATGATCCAGCGGGTCCATCAGGCCGTCGCCGAACTCGGCTATAGCGCCAACCTCCAGGCCCGTGCCGTCGCCACCGGCCAGAGCAGCACGATCGGCGTGGTCGTGCACGACATCGCCGACCCGTATTTCTCTACCATCGCCGCCGGCCTGATGGATGTCGCCGACGGCCGGCAGCTTCTCGTCTGCCTGTCGAGCGCGCCGGCCGGGGAACTGGCGGAGCGGGAGTACGTCTCGCTGATGCGGTCGCAGCGCGCCCGCGCGGTCATCCTGATCGGCAGCCGGTCCGATGACGTCGCCGCACGGGACCGGCTGCGCGAGGAGCTCAGTGCCTTCGGTGCAGCGGGCGGCCGGGTCGTCTGCGTGGGACAGGACCTGCTGGACGTGGACACGATCATGCCGGAGAACGCGGCAGGTGCGCAGGCCCTGGCCCATGCCCTGGTCGCCCAGGGTCACCAGACCTTCGCGGTGCTGGCCGGGCCCCGCGGCCTGATCACTGCGCAGGAGCGGCTGGCCGGATTCCGGGCGGGCCTTCGATCCTTGTCAGTCGGCCTCGACTCGCGCAGCATCATCTCCGGCGCGCTCACCAGGGACGGCGGGTACGAGGCGATGAGCACCGTGCTGGCCCTGTCCGGCCCGCTCCCGGACTGCGTCTTCGCGGTGACCGACATCATGGCCGTCGGGGCGCTCGCCCGGCTCAGGGCGCAGGGCCTCACCGTCCCGGCGGACATCGCGGTTGCGGGGTTCGACGACATCACCACCCTGCGGGACGTCTACCCGCCGCTGACTACCGTCCGGCTTCCGCTCAAGAGCATGGGCGAGATGGCGGCCAGCCTGGTCCTGGATGATCAGCGCACAGACCATCCGCGGGTCATCCCGGTACCTGGCGAGGTGGTGCTGCGAGAGAGCACCAACCCCCGGCCCCGGCCCCGGGCCGCCTGGGCCGCCAGGCTGACTGGCGGCTGACCCGCCGCGGGCGCCGCGTTCGCCTCCGGTGATGATCGTGGCTGATTTTGCCGGCCATCCAGGAAATGTCGTCCACGATCAGGGCAGAGATGCACTGCTGATCTTCCGGGCCGTGATCTCTTGCATGACGTCCTGGGCTCCGGTACGTTTCGCCTAAATGGGAAAGCGCTTGCCAACAGCGGGCCGGGCTCACGCAGGGCCAGGCTCGCGCAGGGCCGGGCTCACGCAGGGCCGGGCTCACGCAGGGCCGGGCTCGCGCAGGGCCGGGCTCGCGCAGGGCCGGGCTCACGCAGGGCCGGGCTCGCGCAGGGCGGGCCGGGCTTGGCGGCAGGTCTGGAGGCGAGGAGTTCACGCAGCGGCGCTGGATGACGATCACGCCGAGTCCGGCAACTTGCCTCTGCTGAGAATCAGGGTAAGTACTGAGAAGCAGAAGTACTGGAAACAGGGCTAGCGGTCCGCATCGATCAGGATGCAGCATCGCATTACGGGAGTTTTGCCACCGCCGATCTGGCGGCCTACATGAGGAGTGGACATGAGCGAAGCTTCGGCGCCGTACTCAGAGACTAAGTCGCCACCGACGGCCGCTCCGGAGCGCCGTCGCAAAGGCGCCCTCGGTCTGGTGGACATCTCGGCGTCGACGATGGCGAACATCGGCCCCGCCTACAGTTTCTTCTTCGGCTTCGCCTTCCTTGTTGTCACCGCGGGCATCGCGGCACCGCTGACGATCATCGCCGCCGCCATCGCCATCGCGTTGCTCGGCAACACGCTGGCCCAGTTCTCCAGGGTCCACCCGTCCACTGGCGGATTCATCTCGTTCGTTGGCAAGACGTTCGGCGGGACCAGCGCGGTGACCACGGCGCTGCTCTGCGGCGCTGGCTACATCATCGCCATCTCCTCGGTCCTGGCCGTCACCGGCGGATTCCTGTCCATCACCCTGCGGCACTACCTGCACTGGAACATCCCGTGGGGCATCCTCTCGGTGGTGCTGACGGCCGGTGCCATCCTGATGATGATCCGCGGCGTGGCCGTCTCGACCAAGCTGGCCGGCTTCTTCTTCGGCTTCGAGATGCTCGTGCTGGTCATCGTTTCGATCGCTGTGCTGATAAAGAACGGCGGCCACCTCAACCTGACGCCGTTCGAGCCGAGCCATATCACCAACGGCTTCACCGGCCTGGCGGCCGGATTCCCGCTGGCGATCTACCTGTTCATCGGGTGGGAGAACTCCGCGGCCCTGGCCGAGGAGACCGACAACCCGCGGCGGAACGTGCCCAGGGCCGTCTTCCTGTCCGTCGGCCTGATGGCCGTGAGCTACGTCCTGTTCGCCTACGCGACGGTGAGCGGTTTCGGCTACAACGGCACCAAGATCGCCGCTCAGGCGATCCCGTTCATCTCGGTGGCCCAGGGCGTGCTGGCGAGCTTCGCCTTCTTCGCGTATATCGCCGGGCTGACCTCGACCCTGGGCGTCCTCATCTCGGCCGTTAACTCCCAGGCTCGGCTCATCTTCAACGCCGGCCGCGAAGGCCTGCTCCCCAGCTGGCTGGGGAGGGTGCACCCGGCCCGCCGCACCCCGATGAACGCGATCTTCGCGTTCGTCGGCATCGCCTCCGCCATCATCGTCGTCTGGGCCCTCGGCCACGTCATCGGCGGCAGCACCGGCAGCATGGACCCGATCACCTTCTTCGTCGAGTCCTCCACGATGGGCACGATCCTGATCCTGGTGGTGTACTTCCTGTCGAACCTGGCGCTGCCGTTCTACTACCGGAAGTTCAGGCCGCAGGAGATAAACGTCATCAAGCACATCGTGCTGCCGATCCTCGGCATGATCGCGATTGCGGTTCCTGTTTACTACCTGTCGAAGCCAGGCCAGGACCCGCCGTACAGCTGGTTCCCCATCGCCGCGCTGATCATCGTGGTGGTGTCCGTGATCTACGCGATCTTGCTGACCAGGCGGGATCCGTCGCTCGGGGACCGGGTGGGCTCGATCGTCGCGGATGAGTAAGCCGACCCGGCGCATGCGTCGCAACTGGATGCCAGCGCGGTGAGCGGGCCACGCTCCGCCCCGCCGAGCCAGCACCACTCGGCGGCGCGGAGCGGTGCCCCAGCCGCGGACTGGCGTCCCGATCAGAGCAGGAGAGATGAGTCATGACCGACACTGCCGTGAACGCCGCCGAGGTGTCAGGCGCGACTCCCACCCACCCGCTGGACCAGGTGGACGCGCGGGAATACCTCGCGGGCCGCCAGATCCTGGACGGCGCCGGGCTGCTGACCGAGTCAACGAGATTCGCCTACTACGGGCTCGACGAGCCGCCCAAGTCCGACGTGCTCGCTCAGGCCGGCGGGACGGCGTGCGACCGCCGGCTGCGGGCCTTCCTGATCGACGTGTCCACCGGCGAGTCGGCGGACGTCGTGGTGTCGCTGAGCCAGAGCCGGGTGATCTCGCGCAAGACGCTGAATCCGCTGACCGACGGCCGGGTGCCGATCCTGGACCAGGACTTCGCGGTCGCCGAGGAGGTCGTCCACGCCGATCCGGCCTGGCGGGCCGCCATGGAGCGCCGGGGCCTGACCGACATCGCGAAGATCCGGGCCTGCCCGCTGACGGCGGGCTCGTACGGGGTGGCGGATGAGCAAGGGCGCCGGATGGTCCGGGTGCTCGCGTTCGTCCAGGACGGCGAGCACGACCTGGCCTGGGCGCACCCGGTGGACGGCGTGGCCGCCTACGTCGACCTGGTCGAGCAGCGGGTCTTCCGGGTGATCGACGAGCTTGACCTTCCGGTGCCGGCCGAGTCCGGCAATTACGATGACCCCGCCGTCCGCGGGCCCCTGCGCACGGGCCTGAAGCCGATCGAGATCACCCAGCCAGAGGGCCCGAGCTTCCAGCTGGACGGCACGTCGCTGGAATGGCAGAACTGGAAGCTGCGGATCGGGTTCGACGCCCGCGAGGGCCTGACGTTGCACCAGATCAGCCTGACCGACGACGGCACTACGCGGCCGGTGATCTACCGGGCGTCGATACCCGAGATGGTCGTCCCGTACGGCGATCCGGCCCCGACCCGGTACTGGCAGAACTACTTCGACAGCGGCGAGTACCTGGTCGGAAAATGGGCCAACTCGCTGGAGCTGGGCTGTGACTGCCTGGGCGAGATCGCCTACCTCGATGCGACGGTCACCGACGATCACGGCGAGCCGAGGGTGATCAGCAACGCGATCTGCATCCACGAGGAGGATTTCGGCATCCTCTGGAAGCACTACGACATCTTCAGCCACTCGTCCCAGTCCCGCCGCCAGCGCCGCCTGGTCATCTCCTTCTTCACCACGGTCGGCAACTACGACTACGGCTTCTACTGGTACTTCTACCTGGACGGCACCATCGAGTGCGAGGTGAAGCTGACCGGCGTCCTGTTCACCTCGGCTTACCCCGGCCAGGGCCACCCGCACTCCATCGAGGTGGCGCCCGGCCTGGGTGCCCCCGGCCATCAGCATCTGTTCAGCGCCCGGCTGGACATGATGGTCGACGGGTCCGCGAACGCCGTCGACGAGGTCGACGTGCATGGCTGCGCGGTCGGCCCGCAGAACCCCTACGGCAACGCCCTCACCCAGACCATCACGCGGCTGGCGCGCGAGTCGCAGTCCGGGCGCAGGGTCGCGCCGGAGCACGGCCGGACGTGGCGGGTGATCAACACGGAGAAGACGAACAGGCTCGGCCAGAGCGTCGGCTACACCCTGTACCCGGAGGCCGCGCCCACCCTGCTCGCCGACCCTGGCTCGTCCCTCTATGCCCGTGCGGCGTTTGCCACCAACCACCTCTGGGTCACCAGGTATGACCCGGCCCACCGCTACCCGGCCGGCGACTTCGTCAACCAGCACCCCGGCGGAGCGGGCATTCCCGAGTTCATCGCCGGCGATGAGGACATCGACGGGACCGACATCGTCCTGTGGCACACCTTCGGGCCCGCGCACTTCCCGCGGCCCGAAGAGTGGCCGGTCATGCCCGTCAGCCGGTGCGGTTTCGTGCTCAAGCCGACCAGCTTCTACGGCAGGAACCCGACGCTGGACGTGCCGGCGTCCGCCGCCCCGCACTGCCGCGAAACGGCGGACTAGAGCCGCGGCGAACGGCCGTCGCCCCGCCAGCGGAGGCCGCGCACTGCGGGCGGGGGCCGATCCGGTGGTGGCCCGGCTACGGGGATCGGGGCACGACCCAGCTAAAGCCAGGGCGGCGTGGTGCTGGTGGGCTGGACTGGCGCAGGCGAGCCGTTTAGGGTCAGGAACTCCGGTTTCTAACGGGAGAGATTTCATGATTGACATTTGATTATAACTTTGCAATCTTTGGCTATGGCGTCAGCTCCTGCCCTCTCCGCCTCGTCGCGGCTGGCCGCGGCGGTCCACCGGCACAGCCCGGTCCCGCTGCATCACCAGATCAAGATCGCAGTGCTGCAGGGCGTCGAGCAGGGGTGGCTGCAGCCGGGCGAGCAGCTGCCACGGGAACGGGAGCTGGCGCAGGCCCTTGGCGTCAGCCTCGCGCCCGTCCGGCAGGCGATGGCCGACCTGACCAAAGAGGGCTACGTCGACCGCACCAGGGGCAAGGGCACCTTCATCCGCGATCGCAAGCTAGTCGAGAAGATCCAGATCCTCGGCAGCTTCCACGACTCGGTCAGCCGGCAGGGCCTGAACGCGACGGTGAAGGTCCTCAGCAGCGAGTTCGCCCGGCCGCCGCACCTTGTCGCGGCCGCGCTGGCCCTGCGCGGGCATGAGGCGTGGTGCCTGCGCCGGCTCGCGCATCTGGACGGCGACCCGCTGGCGCTGCTGACCGCGTGGCTGCCGCCCAGGTACGCCCGCGGTGTCAGCGGAGAGGACCTGGGCGGCGGCTCGCTGTACGAGGCGCTGGCCCGGGTGCACGGGGTCGAGATGACCTCCGCGGACAGCGTCGTCGAGGTCGACCGGGCCCGCCTGGATCAGGCCGAGTTGCTCGGCCTGGCGCCCGGCTCGCCGGTCCTGCGGGTCATCGGCACCACGCGTGATCAGCAGAGCCGCCCGGTCGAGTACTCCGACGTGCTCTACCGGCCTGAGCGGTTCCGGTTCGCGATCGAGAGCCGGCGAATCACGCCGGCTAGCCAGGCCAGCAGCCAGACGCCCACCCAGACACCTATCCAGACCAACAGCCAGACCAACAGCCAGACCCACCCCCCTGGCGGTGCCAGCCGCCGCCGGCAAGGTCCCGGAGGATCACATGGCCAATGAAGTCTCCGTCCCGTCGGACTTCGCCGGCGACGGGCAGCTCTTCGTCCGGAACGCGACCGGGCTGGTCAGGGAGGTGTCCAAGTGGGACGCCCTGATCATGAACACGCTCGGCATGAACGTCGCCCTCGGCGCGATCTTCCTGCTGCTGCAGGCGCCCGGCGACTTCCCCGGCGGCAACATGCTGCTGGCGATCATCATCGGCACGCTGGTGATGGCGTTCACGCTGCTGTGGGTCTACTCCGAGTTCGCGGCGGCGATGCCCAGGGCCGGCGGTGACTACGTGTTCGTCAGCCGCGCGCTGCACCCGATCGCGGGCTGGCTGATGTCGTGGAGCCAGGGACTGTGGCTGATCTTCTTCTGGATCGGCTTCAACGCCTGGTTCGCGCTGACATTCGCCGCCCCGGTGGCCATGACGACGCTCGGCGCCGTCACCGGGCATCCCAGCTGGATCAACGCGAGCAACGACCTGCTGGCCAAGCACGACGTCTTCGGGCTGACCACGCAGTGGTGGGTGATCGCCTGCGGGACCGTGCTGACCCTGGCCTTCGCCGCGCTGCTCATCTACGGCTCGAAGTCGTACTGGCGGGTGCAGAAGTGGCTGTTCGGCATCGCTGGCCTGAGCGTCGTGCTGGTGGCGTTCCTGCTGCTGCTGCGCGGTCATCAGATCGCGCAGACCTGGACCACGTTCGCGACCGCCAACAAGGGGCTTGCCTACAACAACATCATCCCCGCCGCGAAGGCCGGCGGCTTCACCGGCAACGGCGCCCACTTCAGCCTGTCGGCCACCCTGCTCATGCTGCCCTGGGTGTTCTTCGTGGTCGGCTACGCGCAGGGCTCGGCGCAGATCGGCGGCGAGGTCAAGCGCGCGTCCCGCAGCCAGTACTTCGCGATGGTGGGCGGCGTGCTGATCAACGGCGCGGTCCTGGCGTTCATCGTGTGGGCCTACGAGCACGCGGTCGGCCACGACTGGGCGGCCAGCCTGTCCTTCCTCAGCGACAGCGGATCGCCCAAGCTGGCGCTGCCGGGCGGTGTCCCGGCCAGCATCAACCTGATGGCCAGCCTGCTCACCGGCAGCGTGCCGCTGCTGCTGATCATCGGCGTCGGGTTCATCCTGTGGGCCCTGATGGGCACCCCGCTGTCGACCCTGCAGGCCACCCGCTACATGCTCGCCTGGTCGCTGGACCGGGTCGTTCCCCGCCAGCTGGGCGACGTCAACGACACCTTCCACACGCCGATCAAGGCGATCCTGCTCTGCGCGCTCACCGGCGAGATCGCGCTCTTCGCGCTGGTGCAGATCCCGCAGGCCAGCCTGCTCGGCGCGCTGCTCGCGCAGATTGCCGCGTTCATCGTGGTGAGCATCGCCGGGATCGTCTTCCCGTACCGGCTCAAGGCGGTCTGGGAAGGCGGCGGCGGCCGGCGGATCGCGGGCATCCCGGCGGTCACGCTGGCCGGGATCGGCGGAGTCATCGCGCTCGGCGTGCTGCTGCTGATGTTCGTGCTCAACTCGTCGATCAGCTCCACCTTCGCGGTGACACGCAAGCTGTCGCTGGAGTTCATGATCGGAGTCGTGGTACTCGGCGTGATCTGGTACGCCGTGGCGTTTGCCGTGAACAAGCGCAAGGGCGTCAACCTTGCCCTCGCCTACCGCGAGATCCCGCCGGAGTGAGCCGCATGCCCATGCCGGAAGGGCAGCTCGTCGTCGTCGTCGGCAACCTCACCATCGACGACGTCGTGCTGCCCACCGGAACCACCCGGATGGCGACGCTGGGCGGCAACAGCGTGCACGCCGCGACCGCGGTCATCACGGCCGGCGCGCGGGCGGCGCTGGTGGCCCGGCGGGGCGAGGATTTCCCGCCGGGCGCGCTCGCCGCGCTCGCCGGCGAGGGCGTCGATATGAGCGGTGTGGTCGACATCGCGGGCCCGACGGTGCGCAACTGGGTGGTCTACGAGGCGGACGGGCGGCGGCACTGGCTGTACCGGACGCCGCCGGGCCGCTCGGCGCAGGTCGCGCCGGAGCCGGCTGATCTCGGCGCGTCCCTGCTGAGCCGGGCGGCGGTAGTGCACGTGGCCGCCATGCCGCTGCGCCATGCGGAGCGGATCGTGGCCCACGTGCGTCAGCAGGCACCCGGCGCCCGCATCACCCTCGACACGCACGAGTCATGGGACGCGAGCGTCGCCGACCGGGTCCTGGAGCTGGCGAGAGCGGTCGACGTGTTCGTGCCGAGCAAGGAGGAACTGGCCGGCCTGGTGGATGCCGACAGCCCGGCCAGCGCAAGTGGCCCGGCCAGCGCAAGTGGCCCGGCCAGCGCAAGTGGCCCGGCCAGCGCAAGTGGCCCGGCGGGCGCGGGCGCCCCGGGCCCGGCGGGCGGCCCGGCTGAGGGGCTGCGTGCCCTTGCCGCCTGCGGCATTTCCAGCGCCGTGGTCAAGGCCGCCGAGGCGGGCGCCTACCTGCTGGACGACGGCCGGATCGTGCATGTGCCTGCGCTGCAGGCGACCGTCGAGGACTCGACCGGGGCGGGCGACGCGTTCTGCGGGGGGCTAGCCGCGGGCCTGGCCCGCGGGCTGAGCCTGCTCGAGTCGGTCGGGCTGGGTGCCGCCGTGGCCGGCACTGCGATCACCGCGAGCGGCAGCCTGCGCCTGCTGGAAGTGGGCCGGGACCGGGCGGGCATCTCGGCCGCCGGGCGTCAACTGGCCGCTGCGGCGGCCGAGGTGCGCCCGGAGGCCGAGGCACGGCGCCCGCTCGATCAACGGGGACGAATTTCCGCGCATACGACGGAAAAACGTCCCCGCAAAGTCCGGACAGTGCGGCCGGCGACCGAGCCAGCACGGACGGCGACCAGCAGTGACCGATCCGAGCTCGACCAGCGCTACGACATCGACGTGATGCGCCGCGAGATCTCGATGATCCCCGACGTTGTCTCCGACGTGCTGGACGACGCCCACGGACACATCACGGCACTAGCCAAACGGCTCGCAGCGCGTGGCATCCAGCATCTATGGCTGACCGGATGCGGCGACTCCGCTTTCGCCGGCCTGGCGGCAGAACTGGCCTTCCAGCGTCACTCGGGGCTGACCGCTCACCCCGTGCACGCGCTGGACCTGGCCCGCTACCGGGTCCGGGCGCTGCCACCCGGCAGTGCCGTGATCGCCCTGTCGTTCTCCGGCAGCGTCGGCCGGACGATCGAGGCCGCCGTCCAGGCCCGCCAGGCCGGTCATCAGGTCATCGCGCTGACCAACGCGGCGGACGGCCAGCTGGCCCTGGCCAGCAGTGAGGTGCTGCCGGTCGGGGTGCCCACACTGGGCTTCTCGCCCGGCACCTCGACCTACGTGGCGATGCTCGGCACCCTTCTGCGGCTCGCGGCCGCCTTCGCCGAGTTGCGCGGCGACTCCGGCGGGCTGGTGCGCACGCTCTCCCGCCTGCCGGAGCAGGTCGAGGCGACCCTGGGAGCGGCAGCCGGCCCCTGCGCCCGGGCTGCCGAGGCACTGCTGCCCGCCCGGTGGGTGGCCTTCCTCGGCGCAGGCCCGAACGAGGCGACCGCGCGGTTCGGGGCGGCGAAGCTGCTGGAGGGGCCGCAGCGGCTCGGGGTCGCCACCAATCTCGAGGAGTGGGCGCACGAGGAGTACTTCGTGACCTCGGCCGGCGATCCGGTGGTGCTGGTCAACCCGAGCGGGGCAGGTCACGACCGGGGCGAGGAGATCCTGTCGGAGCTGAGGTTCATGACCGCCCGGCCGGTGGTGATCAGCGACCGGCCGCTGCCTCCCGGCGGACCGCAGGACGAGCTGCTGCTGCCGCTCGCGCGAGGCGTGCCGGAGGAACTCTCGCCGGTGACGGCCTGCCTGCCGACCGCGCTGGCCGGCTTTCACCTGGCCCGGCTGGCCGGCAAGCAGTCCTATAACTTTCCCGGCGAGATGGCCAGAGCCGAACATTACGAAACGATCCATCGCGCGACGATCGGGGAACCGGCATGACAACGCCGTCCTGGCATGAGCTTCCCGAAGAGGTCGCCGGAACAGGAGCACGCCGTTGAAGGACTCGAAGATCTTCTTCGCTACCGACATCCACGGGTCGGACCGGTGCCTGCGCAAGTTCCTGAACGCCGGCAAGTTCTACGGCGTCGACGCCGTCGTGATGGGCGGTGACATCACCGGCAAGATGATCGTCCCCGTCATCGTGGAGGCCGGCGGCCAGTACTCAGCCCAGCTCTTCGGCCGCAAACGGGTCGTCGACGCCGATGGCCTCCCCGGCCTGAACAAGTTCATCGCGGACGCCGGCTTCTACCCGCACCCGATGACGCCGGAGGAGATAGGAGTTCTCAAGCAGGACCCGGCCGGGGTCAGCGACCTGTTCCGCAAGCTGATGAACGAGACGATGAGCCGCTGGATCGACATGGCGGAGGAGCGCCTGGCCGGGACGGGGATCGAGTGCATCTTCGCGCCCGGCAACGACGACCCGTTCTTCATCGACGACCTGCTGAGCAGCAGCGCCTCGGTGACCAATCCCGACCAGAAGCTGATCGAGCTGCCGGGCGGCTTCTCGATGATCTCGGTCGGCTACTCCAACCGGACGCCCTGGGACTCCCCGCGTGAGCTCGACGAGGACGACCTGACGGAGGTGATCGACCGTGAGGCGGCCAAGCTGGCCGACCCGGCCAAGGCGATCTTCAATCTGCACGTCCCGCCGAAGAACACCCCGATCGATCAGGCCATGGCCCTGGACAGCGAGTTCCGGCCGCAGATGAGCGGCGGGTCGCCGGTGATCACCGGCGTGGGCAGCTCGGCGGTCAGGGACGCGATCGCCAAGTACCAGCCGATGCTCAGCCTGCACGGTCACATCCATGAGTCCCGCGGCGAGGCGCGGATCGGCCGTACGCTGGCCCTCAACCCGGGCAGCGAGTACAGCGAGGGCGTGCTGCGCGGGGTCATCGTCAACCTGTCTGCGAAGAAGGGCGTCCGTGGCTACCAGCTCGTCGCCGGCTGACCCCGGCTCACCGGCTCCCGGCTCACCGGCTCCCGGCTCACCGGCTCCCGGCTCATCCAGCCCCGGCTCATCCAGCCCCGGCTCACCCGCCCCCGGCTCACCGGCTCCCGGCTTGGCGGCAGCCGGGCTAGTCGAGATCGCGGTCGTCGGGTCCGCGCGCATCGCGCCCGGTGACCCGCGGCACGACGCCGCCGGACGGCTCGGGGGCCTGCTCGCCGCCCAGGGCTGGACTGTGGTCACCGGCGGGTACGGCGGCCTGATGGCTGCGACCGCCCGCGGCGCCGCGGGCGCCGGCGGCCGCACGGTGGGCCTGCCCATGGCTCCGTGGCAGCATCTGACACCCGACGCCAGCAACGCCGAGCTGCGCTGGAGCGAGACCTACGCCCAGCGGATGGCCTACCTGCTGGCCGCCAGCGTCGTGGTAGCTCTGCCCGGCGGCATCGGCACGCTGGCCGAGGCTTCAGCCGTGTGGGCCGCTGCCCAGACCGAGCCAGGAGCAGCCAGGCTGGTGCTAGTAGGCGACGGCTGGAAGCGGCTGGTCGTCGCGTTCGGTGCCGATCTGGTGGTCGACGAACGCGACCTGGCCCTGCCGGCCGTCGTCACCGAGGTCGACGCGGTCGTCCCGGTCGTGCAGCACCTGCTCGACGCCCCGGCCGAGGTGCTGGGCGCGCGCGGCTGATGCCAATGGAGGGACGCATGTTGGGAACCGCCACAAGCTCTCTGGGCACGGAAGTACTGTCCTGGTTGCCGCCTGTTCTGCGTGACTGCACCACAGAGCGGAACTGGTGGCGGGATGAGATGCAATGCCTTAAGGTCATGAACGGCCTCAACGAGCTGACATTGCCGGCTGATTGCGATGAGTACCGGCGGTTTGAAAGCGTGCCGAGTACCCGCTGGCGATGGCAGGGACATGCACTGGTTCATCAGACATCGGTCGTGCACGGCGGCGTCACCTTCTTCGGCCCGGTTCTCGTCGGGCCTCATTGTGAGATTGGACCGAACACGACGATTTACGGCCCAACAGTAGTAGAGGCAGACACCTACCTGGGGCCGAGCGCGGAAATCAGGCGATGCATGCTTCTCGCCGGGACCGAGATATCCCACATGAGCTACGTAGGACATTCGGTAATAGGACGTAATGTCTGCCTCGGCGCATTCTTCTGCTCCGCTGTGAGAAATCTGCGCCGAGGCACCGTGCATGTGATTCGCGATGGCGCTCTTTTCGATACCGGGGAGCGAACCCTGGGGTGCGTCATCGCTGATGGAACAGAGACCGGCGTCCGGGCTACGGTAATGCCTGGGCGGCGGATAGTCGAGACACCGGTACTTGCCGCTCACTCGATAGTTATAAAGAATTGCTAGCCGGCCGGATGCCGCCTGGACTAGCCGGCCAGCAGGTCAGTACTCGCCGGGTCAGGCGTCTCGCCGGTCGAGAAGTACATCAGCAACATCTTCGCCAAGCTTGACCTGCCGCCCGCCGGCACCGATCACCGCCGGGTCCTCGCCGTACTGAAATTCCTGCGCACCTGACGCGGCGGCGCTGGCGGTGACGCAGGACCGGATTTCGGCTGACAGGCGTGTCCCGGCACGTCAGGTCGTGGTGGGCCACCATAGAACCCGCTAACTTCCTGTGGCCGCTTGAAGGACCTCGGCCACGGGGCGGCAGGCGCCGATGCGGGCCGGGATAGCAGTGAGCGCTGCCACCGCGAGCAGGGTGCCCAGAACCGCGGCGAGCAGTCACCATGCCGACGGAGTGGTCAGCGTCCCGCCGGCAACGGCCGCGACCAGTCCGATTCCAGCAGGGACACCGGCAATGGCGCCCGGCAACGCCGACAGCAGCTGCGCTGCCGATAGGCCGGCGCTGGCCTGCTCGGGGGTCGCGCCCAGGGAGCGCACCACGGCTAGCGGACGCCGCGTGTCCAGCACCATCGCCCAGGTGATGAAGATCGCGTTGACGGCCGCCAGGACGATCAGCACCACCGCGGGTCTGCTCCGCCATCCGGCCCCCGACCATTACGGCCACGCTGGCCATCGCGAGCAGGGCCAGCAGCCAGCTGCCGACCACCAGGACCTGCTGCACGTTTTTCACCGCGCTCCCGTCTTCTCGAGAGATGTCCTGCCAAGACGACAGGTCTAGTGCGGCCATGCGGCCGTGCTGTGCGCGTCTTCGAACGCCCCGGCCCCGGCCGGGTCGGCCAGCTTCAGGTTCAGGAAGTAGGACAGTGGCACCGCTGGCGTAGCAAGACTCCGGGCGATCCTGGATATGCCAGGATGCTCTGATGGCTGCTGCGCGTTTTGATCTCGTCGTCCGCGGCGGGACGATCGTCAGCCCCGGTCACCGGGAGACTGCCCATGTCGGGGTGCAGGACGGGCGGATAGCCCAGCTTGGCGGTGCCATGACCGGGCAGGACGAGCTCGACGCCCAGGGACTGCTCGTCATCCCCGGCGGCATCGACGGGCATGTGCACCTGGTCACCGCCGGACTGGCCGCGCTGGCCGCTGAGCTTGGCGAGCAGGCCTGGGTGGACGACTTCTGGACCGGCTCGCTCGCCGCCATCGCCGGGGGCATCACGACCGTCGGGAACATGACGTTCGTGGGGCCCGGCGAGTCCATGACCGCGGCAATCGCGCGGGACATGGCAGGCGCCAGCACCGAGGCCGCGGTGGACTGGTTCCTGCACCCGGTGCTCAACAGCCTCGGCGACGGTGCCATCGCCGAGATCGCCGACCTGGCGGCTGACGGGCACACCAGCATCAAGGTGTTCCTGTCCAACCCGGACTACGCGGCGGGCACGCCGGGCCTGGCCGATGCCGTCGCGGCGGCCGGCCGCGCGGGGTCACTGACGCTCGTGCACTGCGAGGACGCCGGAATACTTGAGCAGGCGGGCCGGGAGCTGATCGGGTCGGGCCGCGGCGCGGTGCGCCATTTCCCCGACGCGCGGCCGGTCCGCGCCGAGGTCGAGGCCGTCGACCAGGCCATTCGGCTCGCCCGCGAGACCGGCGCGCCGGTCTACATCGTGCACCTGTCCTCGGCCGCCGCCCTGGACCGGTGCCAGCAGGCGCGCGCCGCCGGGCTGCCGGTGTACGTCGAGACCAGGCCGATATACCTGCACCTGACCAGGGAGCGGTTCGGCGAGCCCGACGCGGCGAAGTACGTGGGCGCCCCGCCGCTGCGGGACCAGTCCGACCGGGACGCGCTGTGGCGCGGGCTGGCGGCCGGCGAGGTGGATACCCTCTGCAGCGATCACGCGCCGTGGACGCTCGCCGCCAAGCTCGACCCCGCCCTTGACGCGGTGACGGCGAGGCAGGGCGTCGCCGACCTGGAGACGCTCATGCCGATGCTCTTTTCCGAGGGTGTCGTGACAGGACGGATCTCGCTGGACAGGTTCGTCGAGCTGACCTCGGCCAGCGCCGCCCGGCTATTCGGCCTCTATCCGCGCAAAGGCGCGATCGCCGTCGGCTCCGACGCGGACCTCGCGGTGTGGGATCCGAAGGAGCGCAGGGTCATCGACGGGACGCGGATGAGCTCACGCGCCGGGTACTCGGTGTACGACGGCTGGACCGTGCAGGGCTGGCCCCGGTTCGTCCTGCGCCGCGGCCAGCTCGTGCTGGCCGACGGCAGCTGCACGGCGCAGCCAGGGCAGGGACGGTGGGTGCGCCGGGACCGGACCGGCCAGCCTGCCCGGGTCTGACCGACCGGGCGGGTTTCCGGGATCCAGTGGCAGCGGCGCCCGGTCCGGTCGGCCCGGCGCATCGAGTGATCGCTTCCGGGGGCGATGTAGGACTCGATGTCGTCACCCGGCGATCTTCTTGTGCGGGAACTGGCTGACCAGGTGCCCTGCGATCTCGCCCGCCGCGATGGTCCGGTCCGGGGGGCTCAGCCGGTACGGCTGGAACGTGTTCGCGCCTGCACGCGCGATCACGCCCGTGCCAGTGCCGGCTGACGCCGAACATGTCAGCGGCCAGGTCACGGATGGCGTTGCTGGCCGCTGATTCGCGTACTCCCGGCGCGATCAGGCCACGTCCCGCGATGGCATCGAACAACTCGGCTGCCTTTGGCTGCGCATCCTGCCCGCTGCCCTCGTCATCTGGCCGTCGCCATCCATCAACTTCTAAGGACACGCTTAAGGCCCTCGTTCACTACGCGGCCGCCAAGGGTAGCAGCCGCACCGCCAATAACCCCATTAGTTAGGGTTCCGCCGTGCTCCGCTCCGAACTCTTTCGCGGCTCCTAGAATGGCGCTCGATGCTTCATTAAAGCCCTCTTCGAAACCGCCATTGCCAGTCGCAGCATCGTACGTGCCATTAGCAAATCCAGCAACGAATGCAACTGGAGAAGCGACAATCGAGCTAACGGTTGCCCAAAATTCACTCCTTTTCGCCATCATTTGCTCCTTTCAAAGAGAAGATAAGACTAGGGCCCTCTGGTAATCAGTAGTATAGCGTCATTTTTCACGTGCCGGCCTGACGGCGATCTTGCGAAGCTTCATGAGTGAGCACCAGCGCGATGGCCCGCTTGACGCCCGCGCTGAGGCTCGACCATGCGAGCGACGATAGCAACGGGCCGCGACCGGGCTGGACAGGCCAGCTGGGCGAGGGCGTGCCCGGCACGCGGCAACACCACAGCCGGATCCCGAGCGAACGCGGCGTGCATGTCCGCCTCGCCGGATTGAGGCGCTCGTGTACTTCTGAGTTCAGGTGTCGCTGACATGGCGGCAGATACGCCACCGAGGCTCTGCGCCGCGGCGCGGTCGTCCCACAGATACCCGCATCAAAGGGGTGGAGGCCTCCTGCTCCCAAAGCCAATCAGGCCAACTACCGCCGCAGCGACGCGGCTGACCTGGGTAGCATCGTCCCTCAGTGTCCGCTGGCGTCCTCACCGCTGGCGTCCTCACCGCTGGCGTCCTCACCGCTGGCGTCCTCACCGCTGGCGACCGGACATGCAAGGTAAAGTCTCCGGATGCGGGTTTTTCTCGAGACCGGTCGTCTGACGCTACGTCGTTTCACCGAGGCGGACGAAGACAACCTGTTGGAGCTGAACAGCGATCCGGAGGTCATGCGCTTCCTCAATGGCGAGAAGCCCACTCCCCGCGACGAGGTGAGGACCAGGACCATCCCGGTGTTCCTTGGCTACTACGAGCGGTTCGAGGGGTTCGGCTTCTGGGCGGCGGTGGAGATTGCGACCGGTCAGTTCCTGGGCTGGTTCCATTTCAGGCCGCCGCTCAGGGACGCAGACATGCCCGCCGGCTGGGACGAGGACGGCGTGACCGAGCTTGGCTACCGCCTGCGCCGGTCCGCCTGGGGGAAGGGCTACGCGACCGAGGGGTCCCGTGCCCTGATCGCCAAGGGCTTTACCGAGTTCGGCGTGCGGCGCGTAGTCGCGGGGACTCTGGCGGGCAACTGGGGCTCCAGGCGCGTACTGGAGAAGTCCGGCCTGATCCAGGTAGATACCTTCGCAAGCACCGAGCCAGATAAAGCCGAGAGCGCCGAGCACGGCGCTGTCGTGTACGAGCTGAGTCGGGCCGACTGGGAAGCCCGGCATCGCCCGGTCAGCTGATCCAAGCGGGTCCTGTGCCCGCGAACACGCTCCGGCGACGCGAGCGAGCACCTGCTTACAAAGATCATGGGCTGCGCCATTGGGCCCGCTCCGTAGCAGGCGAGCGCTCATGTGGCGTGAGAGACCGCTACCACTTCCAGCACAAGATAGCCGACCTCAAGGGCCGACTTGACTGCGGCGAAGGGCGAAATACCGGCTCAAGCGAGGCCCGCACCGAAAAGCGGCTCGACGTCGGATCGATCCTCCAGGCGCTAGCCGTGGTCGCGGCCATCATCGGCCTTATCTTCGTTGCAGTCCACAAGGGCGCGTGACCTTGTGGCCAGGACTCGGCCGTGATCTCCGCCCGTGCGGCGATGGCGGCCGCGCAGGGCAAGTCTGCGTGAACATCGGGCAGAAGCCTGCGCCGCAGCGGCGACGCCGGCAGGCAGTCGAGAGGCCTGATCGCCGTGTGTCCGGCGATCAGGCCTCGCAGGCGCGGCTTCCTGCTAGCGGGGGCAGGACTTGCACCTGCGAGTTCTAGGCTATGAACAGCCTGGCACTGTTCAACCTCGCTAGGCTCTGACGATGGGACAGCGCGACTGCTGCCGCGACATCGCGCTGCCATGACCGGACAGCCGGCCAGGTCAGGGCGATGGGGCGCCCCGCTTGCCGTAGCCGCGGCGATCTGGGTCGCCGCGGGCACCGCGGGCGCCCCCGCGGGCGCGACAGCCCACTCCTCCCGGCCCCTCGACTCCAGTTCCTGGCCGGTGTACCACCACGATGCCGCGGGCACTGGCGTCGCGGCACCGGTAGCCGCCGTCGACACCACAGCCCAGGCGTGGACCTCCCCCGCTCTCGACGGAGAGATCTACGGTGAGCCCCTGGTGTCATCGGGGCGGGTATACGTGGCGACGGAGAACGACACGGTCTACGCGCTCTCGTCCGCCACTGGCGCCGTGGCCTGGTCAGCGCATCTTGGCCGTCCCGTGCCCGCGCGATCGCTTCCCTGCGGCAATCTCACGCCTGCCGTGGGAATCACCGGCACGCCGGTCATCGACCCGTCCCGAGGCGAGATCTTCGTGGTCGCCGACGAACTGGTGAACGGGAGGCCGGCGCACATGCTGGTCGGCCTCAGCACGGCCTCGGGCAAGAGCGAGATGACCCGCGACGTGGACCCGGCCGGTGCGGATACCGCGGCCCTGCTGCAGCGCACCGGACTGACCCTCGACGACGGGCAGGTCGTGTTCGGATTCGGCGGTAACTTCGGAGACTGTGCTAGCTATCGTGGCCGGCTGGTTGCGGTCAGCGAGGGCGGCGGGGCGCCCGCGGATTTCACCGTCGACGCGGCGGCCGGCGAGTCGCAGGGTGCTATCTGGATGGGCGGTGCGGCACCGGCTGTCGACAGCAGCGGTCACCTGTGGGTCAGCGTTGGCAACGGCTCGGTGTCCTCGGACGCCCACGCATACGACAACAGCGATTCGGTACTCGAGCTATCGCCGTCCCTGCGACTCCTGCAGTTCTTCGCACCGAGTACCTGGGCCGCGGACAACTCCCGCGACCTCGATATGGCGACCGAGCCCGCGCTGCTGCCCGATGGTTCGGTGATGGTCGCCGGGAAGGCCCGCATCGCCTATCTCCTGAGCGGCGCGCACCTTGGCGGTATCGGGCGGCAGCAGGCATCGCTGGGATCAGTCTGCAGCCAGGACGTCGACGGCGGCACCGCAGTGCAGGGCACGACGGTCTACCTTCCCTGTCTCAGCGGCATCATCGCAGTACAGGCACGGCCGTCTCCATCTGCGCTCCGCCTGCTCTGGAGTTCCGGAACGGGCGGCGGCCCGCCCATCGTGGCCGCGGGGCTGGTCTGGACTATCGGCCAGAACGGCACGCTGTACGGACTCGATCCCGCCACGGGCAAAGTGCGTCAGCAGGCATCGATCGGGGCGCAGGCCAACCACTTTCCGACTCCGAGCGTAGGAGACGGCCTGCTGCTGGCTCCGTCCGCGGATCGCGTCGTCGCCTTCACCGCGGCTGCCCCCGGCGCCTCGGCTACCGCCGCGCCCGTGACGATCCCGAGCACGGCGCCGCGCACGGCTTCGGCGGGACGTCCGGCCAGCCAGTCAGGAGCAGGCCGACGCGGGACGGTCACTCCAGGCATCATCGCCGGCATCGTCGCAGCGCTGATGCTGATCGGCGGGCTCGGCTGGTTCGCCGGCCGACGGCGGGCAGGCCGTACCCGCTAGCCAAGCCCGGGCTGTATTCCCGTGCGTGGCGCAGGGCCGCCCGGTCAGCGACGTCCGCGCCTGCGGTCGGGCCGCTGCGGGCGGGCCTGCGCAGCCATCTCGGCAAGCTGCTCAGGGCTCATCGCGTGGATGGCATCCCTGAACGCCCTGGGGTTACTGGGATCAAAGGTGTAGCCGCCGGGCAGCGCGGGCAGCTGCTGGCCGTAGTGCTGTGCCTGCGGGGACGCTATGGCGGACGCCACTGCCGAAACCTCGGCAAGCCGTGTCCGGATGTCATCGAGCGAGCCGAATGGCGTACGGCAAACGCAGGTCAGCTCGCCGGTCATGGACTGGAAGCACCAGTCGTCGCGAGTCATGACCAGCGACGGCAGGCCCGCGTCGAGCAGTTCGCGCGCGTATGCAGCGTCCGCGCCGCGGACCGAGTACCGCTGGTCGAACTCCGAGTCACTCGATGCCAGCTCAGTCACCGCGTGGATGATCCCGAACAATCCGTAGTGCAGCCTGAAGTCGATCCACAGCGACGGCATGATGGCCGGGAGCCCCAGTGCGCACACCGACACTGCCCGCAGCTCCCGGACGCTGGTCCACGCGTTGGCCACGATGAAGTGCCGTCCGGCCAGGTCGCCGCCGTAGGCGTTCCGGTAGGTCGTATGGCCCACTTGCAGGCCCGGATTCTGGGATGTGGTCCCCCGACCGGCGCCGTACATCCACCGTGAGACCTCGTGCGCGTACTCGTTAGCGGCATTACTGAACGGGGCCTCCCCCAGGGGCCGCCAGCCCTGGCCGGCCGCCGCCTCGTCCAGGCCGGGCACCGAGAACCGATCGCGGGGCCGTCCCTGAGCGGCAGGCGCGACCGCCGCCTGGTGCTCCTTACGGTTGAAGAAAGACATCGCTCCTCCTGAGCCATGGGCCCGGAACCCTGACCTTGCCGTCCTGACCTTGCCGTCCTGACCTTGCCGTCCTGCACCTTGCCGTCCTGAGCCCAGCCACAGTCTGACCGGCCGTGCCGCTGCCCGCAGCCACAGTGTCCGCTCTTGCGCCAGCGAAACCGGTCACGGGTGGGCCTGGCGGCGGTGCGCGGCGAGCACATCGTCACCGAAGTCGCTGCGAGGGCGGCGCAGCACGGTGTGCGCATGGTTGCCGTCGTCGGTCGTGTTGTCGTATTCGATCAGCAGGTCATCGCCCTGCACCCGGTAGTAGTGCCGCTGGCCCGGCGCTGTCGGGCCCTCCCAGGCGAAATGCAGCTCACCAGCGACGACCCGGGCCGCCTCGCGGGCGGCCAGCTCGGCGGGCAGCCGGTCGAGGTAGAGCGCGACGAGCCGGCCCAGCGCCGCCCGTGGTCCGGGCCCCAGCTGCGCGGCGGCGGCGCCGCGCGGTTTGATGGCCTCCCCGGCACGCGGCCTGGTGCCCGTGCGGATGTCGTCGGGAGCCCGCTCGGAGACCACGGCGATGGCCCGTCCCGCTGGGCCCAGCGCGTCCAGCAGGGCCCGCGCCAGATCTTCCTCTGGGGCCAGCGGCCGGGACACCGCCTGGCCGGCGTAGCTGACGCACGCCGGGTTGGCGCCGAGGAAGACCGGAGCCGGCGAAACCTCATCGCCCAGCACTGTCATCGTCACCGACAAGTGGTGCCCCTCGAAACGCCACGACCACGGCTCGTCGCCGGACGGGTCACCGAAGACAGTTACCCAGTAGTCGCCGCTGTGCCTGCCTTGCTGCCAGCCTTCGCGCCGGTCGAGGACTTCCTCCAGGGCGACAATCGCCATCGCCTGCGCGTAGGCGTGGTCGCTCAGCGCGGTAGCCAGCAGGCGGTGGGCGGCCTTGCGGGCGGCGCCGCCCATCTCCGCGATGCATGCCCCCGGACGGGGCAGCGGCCGGTACTCGAGCCACCGCCGTGCGGCATCGTCAGCGAAGGGCCGCGCCGCGAGCGCGCGCTGCTGGCCGGTGAGGGACTTCAGCAGCACTATCGCAGCCGACCTCATCTGGCCGGGCACCGATTCGGCAGCCATGTACCCGTGTATATCAGGGCGGCCCGTAGTCGAGCTGCGCATACCAGTCGCCCCTGCCCCGCGGGGTGAGGTCGAGCATGTGCCAGACCGGTGCGAGCAGGTCAAGTCCGCTCCATCGGCTAGCTCTCTGCGCGGAAAGGACTGCCGGCACCGATAGCGCACAACTGGCGGAGGCTCTCGAGGTAGTAGCCCCAGTTGAAGTTGCAGACGCCGTAATAGTCGTCGTCGAGCTCGACGGCGTAATGCTGCCAGAAGCGAAGCCGGGCGCGATCCGCGCAAGCTCAGCGACCTGCTGGAACTCATCGCGGCCGGACACGTGCTGACCAGGCACGCCGAGCAGGACGCCTGAGTCAAAGACGCGGCCGCTGCTACTCCCCGCGAGTCAGCGGACGATCTTGAAGTTGAACATCGGCGTGTTCAGCGAGCCCATCAGGCGCAGCCAGATCGGAAGGATCATCTCCGGACCTCTGGCGGTGCTGATGTCGCCCAGGTCGATCACGTCGCTATGCCCGAAACTCTCCAGCAGGCCCGTCACCGTCTTCTTCGCCTCCGCGTCGTTCCCGGAGACGAACACCGAGTGGTCGCCGCCGGCCAGCTGCGCCGGGTTGACCATCAGGGGCGCGGCCATGGTGTTGAGCGCCTTGACGACCTTGGCCTGGCCGAACGCGGCCTGGATCTGCTCAGCGAGCGAGTCGGTGTCCTTGACCGACAAAGTGGGCGGGAAGCCCGCGGCGAAGTCGAGCGGGTTGGCGACGTCCAGCAGGACCTTGCCCGCGAGGCTGTCCGCGCCAGCCGCCTCCAGAGCGGCCATCGAAACGTCGCCGGAGGTGGCGTTGACGACTAGGTCGGCGCCGCCGGCGGCTGCGGCGAAGGTGGCCAGGTGCACGCCAGGGTGCGCCGGCGCCCACGCGCTGAATGGCGGGTTGCCCATGCCGTCGGGCTCCGTCCGTGCCATCGTGGCCTCGACGTCCCTGGTGCCGACGGTCACCTCATGGTCAAGCTCGTCCAGCCGGCCGGCGATAGCCTGCCCGACCATGCCAGTGCCTAGAACTGCGATCTTCATCGTGGTCGCTCCTTGAAGCCTCGTGGCGAGCCTGTCCCGTCATGCGCCCACGACGGTAGCAGACAGGTCTGTCTACGGCAATTCGCGTGCTCAACGAGGCTGCCCCTGCGCCAGACCCAGGCTCAGCAGACAGACTTGTCTGTAGGATGAGAGGCCAGCATCCGCCCCGGAGGTGAGCCCGATGAGCCAGGCAGGCAGCGCGCAACGGCCCGCCCCGCAGCCCCCGCCCCAGCCCGCCCGCGAACCCGCGCAACGGCCCGCCCGCGAACCCGCGCAACGGCCCGCCCGCGAGCGCATACTCGGCACCGCGTTCCGGCTCTTCTACGCCCGCGGCCCGCGCGGCGTCGGCGTGGATACGGTCATCGCCGAGTCCGGCGTGGCCAAGGCCACCCTCTACAAGTACTTCCCGCGCAAGGACGACCTCGTCCTGGCCTATCTAGACCAGGTCGACCAGGCCTGGTTCTCCGGGCTGCGGGCCGCCGCCCGCGCCGCAGGCGATGACCCGGCCACGCAGATGGTCGGCATGTTCGACGCGCTCAGCGCCGCCTGCCGCCGCGAGGGGTATCACGGCTGCGCCTTCATCAACGCGGCCGCCGAGAGCGACTCCGGCAGCGACGTCCATGCCCGCACCGTCGAGCACAAGCAGGTAGTACGCGCCTGGGTCACCGACCTAGCCGTGCGCGCCGGCGCCGCCGATCCCAGCGTGCTGGCCCGCCAGCTCACCCTGCTCCTGGACGGTGGTCTAGCCGCGGGAGTCCTCGACGCCGATCCCGCCACGCCGCCCGCCGCCAAGGCCGCGGCGCAGGCGCTTGTAGACACCGCCTGCCGACCCGCGACCTAGCCCAATCCGGCGGCGCAGGGTGAACTGGCGGGCCAGCCCACCTCCATCGCTACTCGCATCGAGGGGGCGCTCTCCGGTACTGCCGAGGTGCAGGCGGGAGCCGAGGTGCAGGCGGGAGCCGAGGGTGCAGGCGGGAGCCGAGGGTGCAGGCGGGAGCCGAGGGTGCAGGCGGGAGCCGAGGCTGTCAGCCGTACCCTCGACCCATGAGCCACATGGCCACCACAGTGAGCGGCGCGGCCGCGATGAGCGACGCGGCCGCGATGAGCGACGCGGCCAGCGCATGAGTGATACGACGCCACCCAGCCCTGCGTGGCCGCGTCTTGCAGAACTCCCGCCGGGGCCGCTGGCCGGCGTGCGGATACTCGACCTGAGCCGGGTCCTGGCCGGGCCGCTGGCGACCATGCAGCTTGCCGACCTCGGCGCGGATGTGATCAAGGTCGAGAGTCCCGGACGCGGGGACGAGACCCGCCGCTTCGGGCCGCCTTTCATGGCCGACGGGACTGCCGCGTACTACGCCGCGGTCAATCGCAACAAGCGGTCGCTCACCCTGGACCTGGCCTCGACGGACGGGATGCGGGTGGCCCGGCGTCTTGCACTGGCCGCCGACATCATGGTGGATAACTTCCTGCCTGGCCGGCTGGCGCGCTTCGGCCTCGATCCCGCCAGCCTGAGCGCGAGCAATCCGGGCCTCATCACCGCGACCGTGTCGGGATTCGGCTCGGGCAACGAGTACTCCGGCAGGCCGGGCTTCGACTTCCTCGCCCAGGCGATGGGCGGCGTCATGGCCATCACCGGCCAGCCCGGCGGCGAGCCGACTCGCGTGGGCGTGGCCATCATCGACATCCTGGCCGGCCTGTACGCCGTGAACGGGATCCTCGCCGCGCTGGCCGAGCGGTCGAGTACCGGGCGAGGCCGCCACGTCGACGTCGCGCTGCTCGACACCTCGGTCGCGATGCTGATGAACCTCGGCATGAGCTATCTC
>Ga0209871_1000112_pt1 | contig 25530 bp, 23 predicted proteins | sample OrgsoiDNA2013045_FD_185795 | JGI IMG/M metagenome (GOLD analysis project Ga0209871, IMG submission 185795) | Permafrost soil microbial communities from the Arctic, to analyse light accelerated degradation of dissolved organic matter (DOM) -... | ecosystem: Environmental > Terrestrial > Soil >... | reverse complement strand
CCAGATGTACGGCCGGGCCGGCTTCAGCCTGCTCCGCAAGCGCGTCCTCCTGGCCGCCTGACCCGGGGCCGAGACCATCACGAAATGCGGGTCAGATCCGCTAACGTGACCCCGACATGACGACTCAGCCCGACCCGCCGGCCGCGGCCGGCCCATCGGCCCAGCCTGACCCGCCCCTGGCTCCCGATGAGCTGGTCAGCACGGGCGGAGAACGCGCGGTCCTGGAAGCATTTCTGGAGCTCTACCGCGAGGTGGTGACGCGCAAGCTCGCGGGCGTGAGTGCGCAGCAGGCGCACGACCGGCGGCTGCCGTCCCTGACCACCCTGGCCGGGCTGGTCAAGCACCTCGCCGCGGTCGAGCGGGAGTGGTTCGCGCACATCCTGGCCCAGCGCTCCTACGACGAGATCGGCGGGATCCCGCTCGACGACGGGTGGACCGTCAACGCACAGGAGACCGTTGACGGCCTCATTGCCGAGTACGAGCTGGCGTGCGCGGGGTCACGCCAGATCGCGTCCGGCTTTGCGCTCGATGACTCGGTGCCCCATCCCCGGCTTGGACGGGTGTCGCTGCGCTGGATTTACGTCCACATGATCGAGGAGACGGCCCGGCATGCCGGCCACGCCGACATCGTGCGCGAGCAGACCGACGGGGCGACGGGCTTCGACGGCTGACTGGGCCGCCGCGCAGCGACGGCTGACTAGGCCGCCGCGCAGCGACGGCCCGGCACCTGGCCCGCCGCACGGCGCCGGGCCGCCAGCCGCTCAGACCGCCAGCCGCTCAGACCGCCAGCCGCTCAGGCGGCCAGCGAGGCGAAGAAGGCGCGCACGTCACTGACGAGCAGGTCTGGCGTCTCAAGCGCGGCGAAGTGCCCGCCGGTGTCGAAATCGCTCCAGTGCACGATCTTGTTGGCCTGCTCCGCGTACCGCCGGATGGCGACGTCCTGGGCGAAGACGGCCACTCCGGTGGGCACCTGGGACGGGCTTGGCCAGTCGCTGCCGTGCATGGTCTCGTAGTAGAGGTTGGCCGAGGAGCCGGCGGTCTTGGTGAACCAGTACAGGCTGACGTCGGCCAGGATGTCATCGCGCGCGATCGCCTCCTCGGGCAGCTCATGCGCGGAGCTGGTCCATTCCTTGAACTTCTCCACGATCCAGGCGAGCTGTCCGGCTGGCGAATCGGTCAGCCCGTACGACAGCGTCTGGGGGCGGGTGGCCTGGATCTGAAAGTAGCCGCTGCCCTCGGACCGGAAACGCTGCAGCAGCGGCACGCGCCGCTGTTCGGCCGGCGTGAGCATCGCGAGTTCCGGCTCGGGGATGTCCTCGAACGGGATAAAGCCCACGGTGGCAGCGTTCACGTGAACGCCGATCACGTGCTCGGGATCCACCCGCCCGAGGTCGGGAGCGACGAAGGCCCCGAAGTCCCCGCCCTGGGCGCCGTAGCGCTCATAGCCGAGCCGCCGCATCAGCGTCGCGAAGGCGGCCGCGATGCGCCTGCTCCCCCAGCCCGGGCCGGCCACCGGCCCGGAGAACCCGAAGCCGGGCAGTGACGGGATAACCAGGTCGAACGCCTGCGCCGGGTCACCGCCGTGACTACGCGGATCACTGAGCGGCCCGATGACGTTCAGGAACTCGACCACCGAGCCGGGCCAGCCGTGGATCAGCAGCAGCGGCGTGGCGTCCGGCTCCGGCGACCTGACGTGCAGGAAGTGGATCCGCTGGCCGTCGATCTGCGTGGTGTACTGCGGGTGGGAGTTCAGCCGCCCCTCCTGTGCGCGCCAGTCGAAGCCATCACGCCAGTACGCGGCGAGTTCGCGCAGGTAGCCGACCGGGACGCCGCGTTCCCACGCGGCCCCCGGCAGGGTGGCCGGCCACCGGGTCTCGCCGAGGCGGCGGGCCAGGTCGTCCACATCGGCCTGCGGGATGTCGATGTGGAACTCCTCGATCCCCGGCTCCTCGACGTCGGTCTGAGTGGTCGTGCTCGTCATTGGCTGATCGCCCTCTCATCTATCTGAATGAAATGTAACGAAATGTTCAGTTCAAGAAATTACCAGATCAGAACGCTCAGTTCAAGGACTAGAATGGCGCCATGGCAGCTCACGTAGCCCCGCTGCGCGGGCGCCAGGCCCAGGCGGCGCACAACGACGAGGCGATCCTGGCGGCGGCGCGCGAGGTGTTCCTCGCCGACCCGACCGCCCCGATCTCGGCCGTCGCTGAGCGTGCTCACGTCGGCATCGGGGCCCTGTACCACCGCTACGACGGCAAAGAGGATCTGCTGCGCACATTGTGCAGGCAAGGCCAGGAGATCTACATCGCGGAGGTCGAGCGCGCCCTGGCGTCGGATCGGGAGCCGTGGGAGGCCTTCGTCGACTACCTGCGCCGCATCGTGGCCGCGAGCACGCACGGGCTGACAGTCAGGCTGGCCGGCACCTTCGCCCCGAGCACCGAGCAGATGGCGCTCGCCGAGCGGATGCGAGCGCTCAGCATGGAGCTGTTCGATCGCGTTCGCGCGACCGGCGTCCTGCGCGACGACATCACCTTCCTGGACGTCGACTATCTGCTGGAGTATCTCGCCGCGGTCAAGCTAGGCGGCGCGGCACGCACGGCCGAACTCCGGCAGCGCCACCTCACGGTCATCATCGACGGACTTCGCGGCGACCAGGCCACGCCCATGCCCGGCCACCCCCCCACCTGGGAAGAGCAGACCGAGCGCTGGACCGAGCGCTGACCCGGAATACGATCACCGTGTGACAGATCTTGCGATGCCGCGCTTTCCCGCTGACTTCACCTGGGGAGTCGCCACCTCCGCCTACCAGATCGAGGGCGCTGTCGCGCAGGACGGGCGCAGCGAGTCCATCTGGGATACCTTCTGCCGCAAGCCCGGCGCGATCCGCGACGGCCATACCGGCGACGTCGCCGCGGACCACTATCACCGGTGGCCGCAGGACATCGAGCTGATGGCCGACCTCGGCGTCACCTCCTACCGGTTCTCCATCGCCTGGCCCAGGGTGCAGCCGCACGGCAAGGGCCCCGCCAACGGCCCGGGGCTCGACTTCTACGACCGCCTCGCCGACGCGCTGCTGGCCGCCGGCATCACCCCGGTGCCCACGCTCTACCACTGGGACCTGCCGCAGGAACTCGAGGACGAGGGCGGCTGGATGTCCAGGCAGACCGCCCAGCGCTTCGGCGACTACGCCGGCCTGGCCGCGGAACGGCTCTCCGACAGGGCGCCAATGTGGATCACTCTGAACGAGCCCTTCGTGGTCACTGCCTACGCATACGCACTCGGCATCCACGCGCCCGGCAAGACGCTGATGCTGGACGCATTGCCGACGGCGCACTACCAGCTACTCGGCCATGGCCTGGCCACGGCCGCCCTGCGCGCGGCCGGCGCACGTCAGGTGGCGATCACCAACAACCACTCCCCGGCGTGGCCCGCGACCGCCAGCGACGGCGACATCGCGGCGGCGCACGCCTTCGACATCCTGCAGAACAGGCTCTTCGCCGATCCGGTGCTGCTCGGCCGATACCCCGACCTGTCGGCCTTCGGGGTGGGCGAGGCCGGCCTGGACTGTATCGAGGACGGGGACCTGGAGGTGATCTCCGCTCCCCTCGACGCCATCGGGGTCAACTACTACAGCCCGACCCGCCTGTCGGCGCTGCCCGGCTCGCCGCTGCCGTTCCAGATGGAGCCGATTCCTGGCTATCCGGTGACCGCGTTCGGCTGGCCGGTCGTCCCGGCGGGGCTGACCGAGCTCCTGACGCTGCTGCGGGACCGGTACGGCGATGCGCTGCCGCCGGTCTACATCACCGAGAACGGCTGCTCGACCGACGACAAGGTCGCCGCTGATGGCACCATCGACGACCAGCCCCGGATCCGGTACCTGGACAGCCACATCAGGGCCGTGCACGATGCCATCATCAGCGGCGTTGACGTGCGCGGTTACCTCACCTGGTCGCTGATGGACAATTTCGAGTGGAGCGAGGGCTACCACCAGCGGTTCGGCCTGGTGCACGTCGACTTCGAGACTCAGCAGCGGACCCCCAAGGCATCGTTCGCCTGGTACCGCGACCTGATCGCCGCCCAGCGAAGCTAGCGCGGCGGAGGCCATCGCAGCGCGAACCACACCACCCGGCCGGTCGGCCCTCCGCAGTACCCTCAGCGGGCGGCCAGGGCCTCGACCAGCTCCAGCCCGTGACCGGACTCGGCTAGCTCACTCCGGCGATGCGACGCGGGCTCTGTATCGGCGCCGCCGTCGACTACCGCGATGCACGCGGCGCCCAGTCCGCGCCAGACGAGAACCTCGAACGTCCCGCCCGCGCTCTTCGTGTACAGCAGGGCATTGGCGACGACCTCAGAGGACCGGCGACTACGCCCGGGCCTTGATCGGCGGCGGACCACTGGAGCTGGACTTCGACGAGATCGAGCGTCGGGTCGAGGTCCGGATGACCCGCCAGCGGGTTCTCGAAGGCGACGACCGGCCTCAACTGTGGGCGATCCTGGACGAGGCGGCGATCCGCCGGGTGGTCGGCGGCACGGCTGTGATGCGAGCCCAATTGGAGCACCTCGTCGAGATCGGCGAGCGGGGCAAGACCACGATTCAGATCGTCCCGTATAACGCGGGCGCGCATCCCGGCCAGGCCGGGCCGTTCATCGTCCTCGCCTTCGCCGAGCCCGCCGAGCCAGAAGTGGTCTATAGGGAGACCGTCGGCGGCAACCTGTACCTGGACAAACCCGAAGAGGTCCGGCGCTACACCACGGCCTTCGACCACCTGCGCGCGGTCGCGCTCAGCCCCGGTGACACCCGAGCTATGCTTTCTGCAGCGGCCAGCGACCTGGAATAGCCGTGAAGGAGGCGCCGGATGGCCGAGTACGACCTGTCCCGCGCTGTCTGGCGCAAGAGCCGCCACAGCGGGACTAACGGAAGCTGCGTCGAAGTGGCGGCTATCCCGTTCTTCATCGGTCGTAGCCATGTGATCGCGGTGCGTGACTCCAAGGACCCGGACGGGCCGAGCCTGATCCTTGCGCCCGGTCAATGGCACGCGTTCACAGCAAGGGTGAAGCAGGGCCAGTTCGACCTGACCTAGCTTCAAGCCTGGGCTGATCTGGCGTGCGGCCGCAGGTCGGGCAGGGGCATTCCCTTGATCACGCGCGTTCAGTCAGGAGATCCCTGCGTTGCCCAGGGTCAGCGGGCCGCCGTTGTCAGCCTGGTGCGTGTGCACATCAACGCCGGTGCAGGTGACCTCTAGCTGGGTCACGCTGCTGACATTCAGGCGTACTCTCGCGGGGCTTCCCAGCGAGACCACGACGGGCTTGGCGAGCTGCGTACCGTCCTGGCTGGCGAAAATAACGGTTTCGTCCACTCCGGTGACATTCGGGGTGTTGTCCGGTATCCCGACCACCGCCGTGAACGCCTGGCTGCCCGAGACGTCATAGGCCACGTCCGGCTGGTCGTTGCCATAGGTGCCGTTGCAGGCAAATGTCACGCTGTCCTGGTATGACTTGGACGACATTGTCTGCGGCCCTGTGCCCGGATTGGCACTGGATACTGTCGGCTGCAACGCGGACAGAAAGCCTTTCTGCGGGAGTGTGGCGCCTCCTGACGTGCCGCCGGACGACCCTGGCGTCACGGTTGCGGCTGGTGCTGCCTGGGACTTGAACTGGCGCAACTGTTGACTCTGCCGGGCGATGGTACGGCTCTGCTCGTGCACCCTCATGGTCTGGTACGCCGCGAAGATGGTCGCGACCGCCGTGACGAGCGCGGCCAGCGAGGAGAGGATCCCGCTGAACGATTTCAGCCAGGACGCGAACCTGTTTGTGTGGACCTGCTTGCCTGCCTGCCTGTCATTGCCCATGAGTCGCCCCTGTCGTTGCCGCGGATCCGTCCCCCGGCACACTGAATGGCTCCAGTGAATCTCCGCGTGCCGAGCCATGCGGTTTGCTAGCCGGTAGTCAGCCAGTGCGAGCGCACCGTGGGTAGATCTGTGCTGAGCTGTTCGTTAGCGGGGCGAATGGATCAGCACAATCCCAATTTAACGCGTCTGGCTGTGTTGGCCTTGTGCCAGCGCTGCATGTTATCGAGTGCTCTCGCTCGACGTTGACCAATCTACGTAGATTGGTCAATCTAGACTGGTATTCCTGATATATCCCGCAATCAACGGTGCCATTCTGACAGTGACCTGCCCTGAAAGGAGCATGGGCAGGAAGCCCGCGGCGGCCAGCGGCGGACGGTCAGGGCGCGCTCACCTTCAGGTCGGCGAGGGCGGCGCGGGCCGCCCAGGCGCCGCACATCCCGTGCACCCCGCCACCGGGCGGCGTGGAAGACGAGCACAGGTAAACGCCGGGCAGCGCCGTCCGGTACTGGTTCCACCGCGGCACCGGCCGGGCGAGGGTCTGCCGCAGCGTCCCCGAGCCGCCGCCGACATCACCGCCCACGTAGTTCGGGTTGTGCCGCTCCACCTCGGCTGCCGTCCGGACGGACCTGGCGAGAATCAGGTCGCGGAAGCCGGGAGCGAAGCGCTCGATCTGCGCTTCGATCCTGTCGGCCATGTCCACTGTCGACCCCGACGGGACGTGGCAGTAGCCCCACAGCGCCTGCTTCCCGGCAGGCGCGCGGGACGGGTCGACGACGCCTTGCTGTGCCACGATGCAGTACGGGCGCTCGGGGTGGCGCCCGGCCGCGATATCCGCCTCGCTGCGGGCAATCTCCTCGAACGTCCCGCCCAGGTGCACGGTCGCGGTATCCCGGCAGGCCTGCGCGTCCCACGGCACCGGCCCGGCGAGCGCCCAGTCGACCTTGCAGACCCCCGGCCCGTAGCTGAACCGCCGCAGCGCCCTGGCGTATCCCGACGGCACGGCGTCGCCCGCCAGCTCAAGGAACTGGCGCGGCGTGACATCCAGCAGTACCGCGCGGGCCGGCGGCAGGTCCTCCAGCCGCCTGATCCAGGAGCCGGTGACGACCTGGCCGCCGAGTGACTCCAGCTCGGCGGTGAGGGCGTCGGTGAGCCGCGCGCTGCCGCCCTCGACGACCGGCCAGCCGGCCGAGTGCGCCAGCATCATCATCATCAGCCCGAATCCGCCGGACAGCGGCGCGGACAGCGGCTGGATCGCGTGCCCGGCCACCCCCGCCAGCATCGCCCTGGCTTCCTGTGTCGTGAACCTGCGGGCCAGCAGCGTGGCGGGCAGCAGCCCGCGCGAGATGAAGCCGGCCACGGCGACGGGATGGGCGGGAACCGAGCGCAGCGGCGCCAGCAGGGCCGGCAGGATCGAGTCCGCCTCGCGCACCAGCGGCGCCATCAGCCGGCGGTAGGCGGCGGCATCCGCGCCGAGATCACCCGCCGTCTCGTCCACTGAGCCGCTCACGGCCGCCACCCGCCCGCCGTCGAGCGGATGGGCGAAGGCCACCTTCGGCGTGAGCAGACGGACCCCGCGCGACGCCAGGTCGGTGCCGGCGAAAAACGGCGACGCCACGGCCAGCGGATGCACCGCCGAGCACACATCATGGGCGAAGCCGGGCAGCGTGAGCTCCTGCGTCCGGCATCCCCCGCCGGGCGTCGCGGCCCCTTCGATAACGCTGACGGCTAGTCCCGTCCTGGCCAGCGTCAGTGCCGCCGCCAGCCCGTTCGGGCCCGAGCCGAGTACCACCGCGTCCAGGACGGTCATACCTTAAGTATCCTTCGCTGCGCGGCCACGGTGACCGGCACGGGTGCGTCGGCCAGCCGGCTTCCCAGCGCGTCGAGGTCATCGTCGGTTCGGTCGGGACGATGGTGGAACAGCACCACTCGCCGTGCCCCGGCGGCGGCCGCCAGGCCGACGGCGTAGTCCGCCGCCGCATGGCCGAACGACGCCTGCGCGGCCAGTTCCTCGGGCAGCAGCGAGGCGTCGTGCACCAGGACGTCAGCGCCGTCGGCAAGCTGGAGCGCTGCCGCATGGTAGGCGCCCCAGCCATCAGGCCCGGGCCCGACGCTCGTCGGGCAGTGATCAGGGATATAAGCCAGAACGGACCGGCCGTCGCTAATCCGGTACCCGAACGTGCGACCGCCCTTGTGCGGGACTTCCCGCGCCTGGACGGTGAATCCTCCGGCTACGTGGCAGCCCGGCGCCAGGGTACCGAACGTCCAGGTCCCGCGCAGGTCACGCGGCCGGATCGGGAAGTGCGGCGGCGACATCCCCCGCTCGAGCACCGCCTCGGCGCACGCGCCGTCCTCCTGCTCGGGCATCAGGAGGGTCACCGTGGCGCCGTCGGCGTCCCCGCCGCGGAAGAACGGCAGCCCGTGCACGTGGTCCCAGTGCAGGTGCGAGAGCAGGATCGTGCCGGCGAACGGCCGGCCGGCCAGCAGGGGCGTGACCTCGCGCAGGCCGGTGCCGGCATCCAGGATGAGCGTCGGCGCCGCGTCGTCATCGCCGGAGACGGCCACGCACGAGGTGTGCCCGCCATAGCGGACGAACTCAGCGCCGGGCGCCGGTGTCGATCCTCGGGTACCGCAGAAGTCCAGCCGCACCGCTCAGCCCTGGCCGGCGTCTTCTCGCCGGTGCCCGCCGGACAGCTCTTCCAGGGCAGCGTGATCGAGCTGTCCGGCGTCGACCGCTGCCACCCGGCAGGCCGTGACCGCCACCAGCGTGGACGTGCGGACGCCGCCCTCCAGATGGGCCCGCTCCCCGAGCATCGCGCCCGGCCCGTACTCGGCCAGCGGCTCGCCGTCCCGCTCCACCCGGACCACCCCGTCGAGCACCAGGAAGACATCGCTGCCCGGCTCACCCTGGCGGACCAGGGTCGCACCAGCGCCGAACTTGCCGATTCTCGGCTTGGCGCCGCCGTGCATCAGCTGCGCCGACAGCGTACGCTCCAGCGCGGTCTCGACCGCGGTCACCAGGGCGGGCGAGTCGGCGTCGCCCCAGGGGCTGTGCCGCCCGAACGACGTGCGGTACCAGTCCCGGAAATCGGTGAGACCGGACTTGTGCGAGAGCTGGCCGCTGGCGTCGTAGACCCAGTGGCGGGGAAAGGCGCTCGCTCCGGTCATCTCGAAGTCGGTGCTGCCGTCAGCGTGCAGGGTGAGCGTAAGCGTGGTCCAGACCAGCGGTGCCTGCCACTGGACATAGGGCGGCCGGGCGACCCGCCGCGGCGCTGGCAGGCCGGTCCTGCCGCCCGTGGTCTGCGCGAACCGCACCCATCCCTCGCCTCGTTCCGGCTCTGTCTGGAGCTCGGGAAGCTGGACCGCCTGGAAGGTGCGCTGCATGCCGCCGAGCCGCACGGTCGTGGCGCCCATCAGGCCGCCGCCGCCGTAGCCGGACCCGGTGACCGAGCCGCAGTCGCCGACCTCGATCCACACCCGGAGAACATTGGCGAAACGGAACCGGTCCGCGACTCTCAGTTCCTCAATGTCACCGAGCTCACCGGGCGGCGGATCGTCGTAGTGCGCGAATCCGGCATCAAAGGCCAGCCGGGTGCCTCCCTGCACGGCCTCCGAAGGAATCCAGGAAAGTGAGGTGACGCAGCTTTCGTAACGCATAAGCCCACCGTGCCCTCCGCCGTGATCGGCTTCCAGCGTGCTGGCCTGCATCTTCCCGGTGTGCCTAGCACCACCACGAGCACCCGCTGGGGTGCTCGTGGTGGCGCGAGCAGGACCGCCTGCGCGACGCCGGGCCGGCATGGTCAGGGCGGCCGCCCCCCGGATCGGGCCGCCCTGGGCCGGCAATCAGCGCGTGACTACTTCACGATGCGGATGACCCGCTCCATGCCGAGCCGGGTGTGCTCGCGGCCGTCCTGGGTGTCCATGAAGCAGACCAGTACCCAGTGGCCTGGGCGGTTGTGGATGACCTGCTGCTGGTAGGCGCCGTGGGTCATGATGTTGACGAAGGAGTAGAAGTTGGTCGCCAGGTGCTGCGCCTTGCCGTCCTTGCCTTCTTTCAGCAGCCGGGCGATTTCGCGTGCGCCCGCCGCAGTGCGGCCCCGGGCGGCGACGATCATGTGCACGAGGAAGCCGTGGTTGGCGAAGCGGACCAGTTCGCCGTCATGCAGCCTGCCCGGGCCGCGGAAGCCGAACTCGATCGAGGAGATCGTGGCCTGCGGCTTGGGCAGCTGGGCAGGCGATCCGGCAGGCGCGATCGTGAAGGTGGTCAGCGGCGGGGTCTTGGCGTTCGTGGCCAGGTCAACCGCGACATAGCGGCCGGGAGCCAGGTTGGCCTGCGCCACGGTGGTGCCCTTGTTCGCCTGCGGGCTGAAGACGATGGATGCGATCAGGGCGAGGTTGTTCGGGTCGCCCCCCGCGGCCTGGAGAGCCTGGGCCACGGTGACCCCGGGGTGGAGCCGGACGAACGTCGGGTCACCCTGCGGCTCGTGGCTGACCTTCGACACGACGCGGACGCCGCCGGACTGCAGCGCCCCGCTGACCGTGATCTTCTTGCCGTTCATCGTCACCGTGATCGTCGGCAGCGACAGGCTGTGCGCTGCCGTGCGGGTGCCCGGCGATGCGCTGGTGGCCAGCGCCGCGCCGGCCGGGATGGCTAGCGATAGTCCGGCCGCGACGACTGCCGCGCCGGCGGTGATGGAAACGATGCGTCTCAATGTCCCCTCCTGGGCTGTAAGTGACAGCGGGTAATCGGCCTGAGAGTACCGCGGTCCCGCGGTACCGCGCCCGACATTCCTGGACGCGGCCTGTTATGACCGTGCCCGCCGGCCGGAGCGCTGGCCAGGATGGTGCCTGGCGTCGCGGGGTGTGCCTAGCACCACCGGGCTTCCTCGCGCCTGCTCACTGGTAGTTACGGCCGACCTGTGCGAAAACTAGCTAGATGGGTGGTGACACGGCTGGATCGCCTCGCAGCGCAATCGACGTCTTCCTTGCCGACGACAACCTGATCGTCCGCGAGGGAGTGCGTGCGCTCATCGCGCGCAACGCCGACCTGCGGGTGGTCGGAGTGGCAGCCGACTATGACGAGGTCATCGCCGGCTGCGCCGCGACCGAGCCGCAGGTACTCGTCACCGACGTCCGCATGCCGCCCTCGTTCCAGCGGGAGGGCATCGACGCGGCGAAGGAGATCCGCAAGCGTCATCCGGGGACCGGGGTCGTCGTGCTGTCCCAGTACGACGACCCGGAGTACGCGGTGTCGCTGCTCGCCGAGGGCTCGGCGGGCTACGGCTACCTGCTGAAGGACCGCATCGCGCAGGGCAATCAGCTGGCCGATGCCATCCGCACTGTCGCCACGGGCGGCACGGCGCTCGATCCTGCCATCGTGGAGGCGCTGGTCCGGCCGGTGGTCTCGCCGGGGGGCCTGCTGCCGGCCGAGGAAGAGCTGCTCGGGATGGTGGCGCAGGGCAAGCCGATTAAGGCCATCGCGGCGGCCAGGCACGCGCCGCCCGAGGCGGTCGATGCCGAGGTGGAGGCGGTCTTCGTCAAGCTGGCCGGCGGTGTCGCCAGCGGCAACCCGGCGGCGCTGAACCGGCTCCGGCTGCTCCATCAGGCCATCGTCGACCGCGAGGAGCAGGGCGAGACGCTGTCCCGGCTGCTGCCCGGCGGGCTGGCCGAGAAGCTCCGCGGCGGGCACCAGCGCATCGGCGAGACAGAGCGCGTGATCGTGACCGTGCTGATGAGCGATATCAGGTCCTACTCGACGATCGCCGAGCATGCCGACCCGAGTCAGCTGGCCGGGCAGCTCAATACGCACCGCGCGGCGATGAACCATGCCATTCTCGGCGAGGGGGGGACGGTGATGCAATTCGTGGGCGACGCGGTGATGGCGGTCTTCGGCGCCCCGTTCCCGCAGCCCGATCACGCCGACCGCTCCGCGATGGCGGCGACGGCGATGCACTCGCTGCAGGACGAGATCAACACCCGGTGGGCGGCCGACGGCCTTCCTGCCTTCGGCCTGGGCATCGGGCTGTCGACCGGCGAGGCGGCCGCGGCGCTGCTGGGCTCCGAGGAGCGGCTGGAGTACACGCTGGTCGGTGACACCGTCAACCTGTCCCAGCGGCTTCAGCAGCTCGCCGCGGCCGGCGAGACGGTGCTCTCCGAGGCCACCAGCAAGGCCCTGACCATGCCGGTCAGCTCTGTCGCGCTACCCGCCCAGCTGGTCAAGGGCCGCGACACCGCGATCATCGCCTTCAAGATCACCCGACTTGACCTTCCCGCCCCGGCCGCGCGAAGCGTCTCCGGTGACCCGTCGGGCCCGATGACCCGCCTGCCTGTCGACCCGCCTACCTCCATGACCCGATGACCCGTCGACCTCATGACCCGATGACCCGATGACCCGTCGACCTCATGACCCGATGACCCGATGACCCGTCGACCTCATGACCCGATGACCCGATGACCCGATGACCCGATGACCCGATGACCCGATGACCCGATGATCACCAGGGGGGACCTGATGAGCGAGGATCTGCCGGCGCTGACCGTGCGCGGCGTCCGCAAGACATTCGAGGCCGAGAACGCGCCCGTGCGGGCGCTTCGCGGCGTTGACCTGACCGTGACGGCCGGCGAGTTCGTTGCCCTGATGGGACCGTCGGGCTGCGGCAAGTCGACGCTGCTGAATCTCGTGGCCGGGCTCGAGGTGGCGGACGAGGGCACCATCACGGTCGCCGATGAGGAGGTGACCGGGCGTGGCGAGGATGACCTCGCCCGGCTGCGCCGCAGGCACATCGGCATCATCTTCCAGTTCTTCAACCTGCTGGAGGGGATGACGGTGCTGGAGAACGTGGCCCTGCCCGCGGTGATCGCGGGGCGCAAGCGGCGGATGGCCGAGACCAGGGCCCGCGACCTGCTGGACCTGCTCGGCATCGGTGACAAGGCCGCCGCCCCCCCCGGCGTGCTGTCCGGCGGCCAGCGCCAGCGGCTGGCGATCGCCAGGGCACTGGCGAATGAGCCGACCCTGCTGCTCGCCGATGAGCCGACCGGGGCCCTCGACTCCGACGGCGGCCAGGAGGTCATCGAGCTGCTGAGCCGGCTGCACGCCGGCGGCCAGACCATCGTCCTGGTCACTCACGATGCCCTCGTCGCGGCGGCCGCGCAGCGCATCGTGCGCATGCTGGACGGGCGCATCGTGCCCGCTGCGGCAGGGACCGAGCCGGGTCGCGGCGCCGGCCTCACGGTCCAGGCGCGGTAATCGTGCACGAAGGCGCAGCCCGGGTGGCGTGGTACCGATTCCGGATTACGCTGCGCCGCCGGTGGGGCGGCTACCTCGCCCTCGCCGTCATGATCGGCCTGGTCGGCGGCGTGGCGATGGCGTCGATGGTGGCCGCCCGCCGCACCGACGCGTCGTACCCGAGGTTCCTGGCCAGCACCAATCCCTCCGATCTGATCGTGCAGCCGAACGGGGGGTCGGCCAGCTACGCGGGCGTTCTCCGCTTCTACTCCCAGATTGCCAGGCTTCGGCATGTGAAGCAGCAGGAGAATGCCGTATGGCTCAGCGCGGCGACCATCACGCCACGCGGCGGCATCGGCACCGTGCTCCAGTCCCAGGTGCAGCTCATCACCAGCACCGACGGATTGTTCCTTGACCAGGACCGGGTCACGCTCGTGCGGGGACGGGCCGCTGACCCGGCACACCCGGACGAAGTCGTGGCCAGCGTGCGGGCCGCGGGCCGGCTGGGTCTGCACGTAGGTTCACGTATCCCGGTCGGGATCTGGTCGGGTGCTCAGAAGAAGATCACCCCCTTCTACGCCAGGCTTGACCTGACGGTCGTCGGGATTGGGGTGTTCAACACCCAGGTCCTGCAGGACGACATTGACACCGGCCGGACCGGATTCCTGCTCGGCACTCCCGCGCTCGCCAGGGAGTTCAGCTCGTGCTGCGGCGCCGGCGCGTACGTCGGCCTGCGGCTGACCGGCGGGAGCCGCGACGACGCGGCAGTGGAGCGGGAGTACGAGCATCTGGAGAACACCAGCTCCTTCTATGCCCGAGGAGGGGGTCAGCTCCTCCAGGTCCTGCAGGTTTACGACACCTCGGACATCGAGGCGCAGGCGCAGCGCGGGATCCGCCCGGAGGCGATCGCCCTGGCCGTGTTCGGGGTGATCGCGGGGCTCGCCGCGCTGCTGATCGGCGTCCAGTCGATCTCCCGGCAGCTGCAGGCCGGGGCCGGTGACACCGAGATCCTGCGCGGGCTGGGCGCGGGCCCCGCGGCGACCACGGCCGACGGGCTGCCAGGGATCATCGGCGCCATCGCCGCCGGATCGCTGCTCGCGGCGGCGGCGGCCGTTGCCCTGTCGCCGCTGACCCTGTTCGGGCCGGTGCGGGGCGCCGAGCCCTCGGCCGGGATCTACCTGGACGCGGCGGTGCTGGGGCTGGGGGCGCTCCTGCAGGCCGTGGTCCTTGGCACGGTGTCTGTGGTCATCGGCTACCGCCTGGCGCCGCACCGGGCGGGCGCCCGCGGGCAGGCGGCCGGGCGCGGGTCGGGCGCGGTCCGGGTGGCGCTGGCCGCCGGACTGCCAGCGCCGGTAGTGGCTGGTGCGCGGTTCGCCCTGGAGCCGGGACGCGGCCGGACCGCGGTGCCGGTGCGCTCGGTCATCACCGGGGCGGTGCTGGCCATCGGCGTGGTCATGGCGACGCTCACCTTCGGCGCCAGCCTCAATAAGCTAGTCTCGTACCCGGCCCTTTATGGGTGGAACTTCAACTACGCGCTGTACTCGACCGACGGGTGGGGGCCATTCCCCCCGGCGGTTACCAGGCTGCTGGATCATGACAGTTCGATCCGGGCCACGACCGGGGTGTACTTCCTGACGGTCCAGATTGACCGCCAGCAGCGGACGGTCCCGGCCATCCTCTCCCCGGTCCGCCCGGCGGTGGGGCCGCGGATCCTGTCCGGACACGGGCTCGACGGCCCCGGCCAGATCGTGCTCGGCCCGGCCACGCTAGCCCAGCTGCACAAGCGGGTCGGTGACACCGTCGTGGTCTACCTGGGCAGCGTCATCCGCGGTGCCAGGCTGCAGATCGTGGGTACGGCCGCCCTCCCGACGATCGGCGACACCCTCGGCGTCCACGCCTCGCTGGGCACCGGAGCACTGTTCGCCACGACGGTCGTGCCCGCGTCCGTCTTCACGACCGAGTACGGCCCGGAAAGCGGTCCCAACTCCATTTTCGTGCGGCTGCGCCCCGGCACCGGCCAGGCGGCCGGCCTGCGGTCACTGCAGAAGATCGCCGCCGAGTACAACCGGCTCGCGCACTCGCCGCAGGTTCTCGCACACCAGGGCCCTTCAGCGCTGCAGATTCAGGCCAGCGTGCTGCCAGCGCAGCGCCCGGCCGAGATCGTGAACTACCGAACGATGGGAACGCTGCCCGTGATCCTGGCCGGCGGCCTCGCCGCCGGGGCGGTAGCCGCCCTCGGGCTCACGCTGGTCGCCTCGGTCCGCCGCCGCCGCCGCGACTTCGCGCTGCTGAAAACGCTCGGATTCACCCGCCGCCAGCTCGCGGCGGCCATCGCCTGGCAGTCGACCGTCATCATCGCCATCGGCCTGATTGTCGGCGTGCCGCTGGGAATCGCGGCCGGCCGCTGGCTGTGGCTCCTGTTCGCCGGTGAGCTGTCCGCCGTCCCCGACCCGGTCGTACCGGCCACCTCGATCGCCCTGGCCGCCCTCGCGGCCCTGATCCTGGCCAACCTTGTCGCCGCCCTCCCCGGCCAGGCCGCCGCCCGCACCCGCGCCGCGCTCGTACTGAGGTCGGAGTGACGCCGATGCGAATCACAGCGCCCAGCAGGAACGGGCCCGTGCTGGCGGTGGCGTGGTACCGGTTCCAGGCCACTGTCCGCCGCCGGTGGGCCGGCTACCTGGCCCTGGCCCTGCTCATCGGCCTGGTCGGCGGGATAGCGATGGCGTCGGTGGTGGCCGCCCGCCGCACCTATGTGTCCTATCCGGCGTTTCTGGCCAGCACCAACCCCTCTGATCTGGTCGTGCAGCCGTTCACCCAACCGGAGTACTCGCCCGGCTTCGTCCGCCAGCTGGGCGGGCTGCCGCATGTGCGGGAAGCCGCGGTCGCGGTGCCCCTCACCGCGGTAACCCTCACGCCGCACGGAAAAGCCGGCTCCATCCTGCTCGCGCATGTGCAACTGGCCGCGAGCCTCGCCGCCCATGGCCTCTACTCCGGCCAGGACCGGGTGACGATCGTGCGCGGACGAAGGGCCGATCCGGCGCGGCCGGACGAGGTGGTGGCCAGCCCGGATGCCGCCACCAGGCTCCGCCTGCAGGTGGGGTCGCACCTGCGGGTCGGGCTTATCAGCAGCTCCCAGAAGGGCGTCGGCATCCCCGGCAACCGGCGCGTGGACCTTACGGTCGTCGGGATCGCGGTGTTCAACACCCAGGTCCTCCAGGACGGTATTGACTCCGGCCGGACCGGTTTCCTGCTCGGCACGCCCGCGCTCGCCAGGGAGTTCGCCTCCTGCTGTGCCAGCGGCATGAACGTCGGCCTGCGCCTGGACGGCGGCAGCCGGTACGACACGGCCGTCGGCAAGGAGTACCAGCATCTGGTGGCCACCAGCCCCGATATCCAGAGCGGCGAGCTCTACGTCTACATCACCTCGGCCATTGAGGCGCAGGCCCAGCAGGCGATCCGGCCGGAGGCCATCGCCCTGGCCGTGTTCGGCGCGATCGCGGGGCTCGCCGCGCTGATCATCGCGACCCAGTCCCTATCTCGCCAGATCCGGGCCGGCGCGGATGACACAGCGGTGCTGCGGGCACTCGGTGCCGGGCCTGCGGCGATCATGGCTGACGGGCTGCCGGGCATCGTCGCGGCCATCGTGCTCGGGTCACTGCTGGCCGGCGGCGTGGCTATCGGCCTGTCACCGTTCTCGCTGTTCGGGCCGGTACGGAAGGTGGAGTCCGGACGCGGGATCTACCTCGACGGGACGATCCTCGGGCTGGGGGCGCTCACGCTGGCTCTGGTTCTTGGCGGCGTAGCGGCCGTGATCGCCTGCCGGCAGGCGCCGCACCGGGTCGCCGCGCGCGAGCAAGCAGGTGAGCGAAGGCCGGCCGCGGTCCGGGCGGCGCTCGCCGCCCGGCTGCCGGCCCCCGGGGTGGAGGGCATGCGCCTGGCCCTGGAGCCGGGCCGCGGCCGCACCGCCGTGCCGACGCGCTCGGTCATCGCGGGCGCGGTGCTGGCCATGACCGTGGTGACCGCCACGCTCACCTTCGGCGCCGGCCTGACCACCTTGATCACGCATCCGGCGCTGTACGGGTGGAACTTCAGCGACGCGTTCTACGCGGTCCAGGGCTGGGGCACCGTGCCCGTCACGTGGGCCGGCCCGCTGCTGGCCCGCGACCGGGCCGTGGCGGCCACCACCGGGGTGATGTTCGTGACCGTCCAGGTGGACGGCCAGACCGTTCCGGCCATTGTGGCCCCTACCCGCCCGGCGGTCGCCCCGCGGATCTTGTCGGGTCACGGCCTCGACGGCAGCCGCGAGGTCGTGCTCGGCCCGGCCACCCTGGCTCAGCTGCACAAGCGGGTCGGGGACACCGTGATGCTGGCCAGCGGCAGCTCCCATGTCCGGCTGCGGATCGCGGGCACGGCCACCATGCCGGCGATCGGCGGCGTGCTGAGCATCCATCCATCGATGAGCACCGGGGCGCTGTTCTCCACGGCGCTTCTCCCGGCGCATTCCTCCGACGTGTTCGGCCCCCTCCTTGCTGGTCCGAACGCCATCCTGGTGCGGCTGCGGCCCGGCGCCAGCCAGGCGGCCGGCCAGGCATCGCTGCAGGCCATCAGCCGGCGGCTCAGGCAGATGCTGAACTCACCGCGGGTGCAGGCCGCCACTGGCGGCTTCTCGCTCGCGGACAGCGTGGATCTCCTGCCGGCCCAGCGGCCGGCCGAGATCGTCAACTACCGGTCGATGGGCGCGATGCCGGTGGTCCTGGCTGGCGGACTGGCCGCTGGTGCGGTGGCTGCCCTCGGCCTGACGCTGGTGGCCTCTGTCCGGCGCCGCCGCCGTGACTTCGCGCTGCTGAAGACGCTGGGCTTCACCCGCCGCCAGATAGCGGCGGCCGTGGCATGGCAGTCGACAGTGATCGTTGCCGTCGGCCTGGTTATCGGCGTACCGCTAGGGATCGCGGGGGGCCGCTGGCTGTGGCTGGCGTTCGCTGGCGAGCTGGCCGCTGTCCCCGACCCGGTCATCCCCGCCGTATCGATCACCCTGGCCGCCCTGGCCGCCGTTGTCCTGGCCAACCTGGTCGCCGCCATCCCTGGCCAGCGAGCCGCGCGAACGCCGACAGCTACCGTGCTGCGAGCGGAGTGATGATGAACACTGCCCTTCAGAACCGCCCTATCGTGGTCCCGTCACGGGGCGGCAGCACGTCGCGGCGCGTCCTCGCCGGGATGCTCATGCCTGCGGTCACCGCCGCGATCGCGGTGGTCGGGATCCGGGTGCGGGTCCCGGGCGGGCTCCCTGACCTGCAGGTCGTCGCCTTCGGCCTTATCCTGGTCGGCGCGCTGTCGGGCGCCGTCCTCGCCAGGGCGCGGGAGCGGGTACCGCAGTGGCAGGTGGCGTTCGGCGCCCTGACCGCATCGATCGCGCTGACCGCGGCCCGGATCGGCGACGAGGCCCCCGCAGGGCAGCATCAGGCGGCCCGCGGCGTTGCCACCCTCGCCGCGCCGTTCGTCATCGCGCTCTCCTGCCACCTGCTGCTGGCCCTGCCCGATGGCCGGCTCGGCGGGCAGGGCAGGCGGGCGGGCGCGGGCCTGGCGTATGCCGCCGCGGCGGGCACCGGCCTGGCGCTGGCGATCGCGGGCCGCCCCTTCCCCGCCTGGGCGGCAGCGCCGGCCTGGTCGCTCGCCGCGGCGTGCGCGCTCCCGGCGGTGCGGCTGCGTTACCTGACCACGGCCGGGCGCGACCGGGAGCGGATGCAGTGGATGAGCGTCGGCGCCGTGCTCGCGGCCGACACGGCGCTGGTGGTCGCCGTCTTGCACGTGCTGGTCAGCTGGCCGGGTCCGGTCGCCGCCGCGGCGGCCGGCAGCGCGATCTTCCTGCCGCTCGGCATGATGGCCGGCGAGCTGCGCGCGCTGGGTCCCCACGGCGGCCGGGGGTGCGCGACACATATGTAGGGGTCCCGTATCTGGGCAGGTTATTCTGGGAGTCTGGTTGTTCATCAACAACCAGATGAGGGGTGCCTATGACCGAGCTGTCGCTCCGGGAGCTGGAGGCCGAGCGGGACCGGCTGTTCGCGCAGCTCAGCGCGGTCGGTGATTTCCGGCGGGGGTCGGTGAGCGAGAACTACCGCAAGTGCGGGAAGCCGAACTGCGCGTGCGCTCAGCCGGATCATCGCGGCCACGGGCCGAGGTTCTTGTGGACCCGGACTGCCCGGGGGCGCGGCACCGTTGGCCGGCAGCTGGCTGCCGGGGAGGTGGAGAAGGTGCGGCGGGAGGTTGCCCGGCATGCGGAGTTCGCGTCGGTCAGCGAGCAGATCGCGGAGGTGAGCGAGAAGATCTGCGAGGCCCGGCCCGCTGCTGGCACGGATGCGCCCTCGGTGCCGGACGGCGGAAAAGGGGGCTCTGCGGGGCGATCGCGCAGGAGAAGGCCGCCGAGATAGGGCGGCTGGCGGCGGAGGCGGCCCGGTCGCTGGGCTGCGGTGATGCGGGCATGGAGGCTGCCGAGGCGGTGATCCGCGCCGGGATGCTGCAGGCCGGCTGCGGCATGCTGGAGAAGCTGCTGGCCGCCGATCCTGGCTACCGCGGCCCGCGGGTGCCGTGCGGGCAGGGCCATGAGGCGGAGTTCGTCTCTTACCGGGACAAGGTCATCGACACCGTGCTCGGGCCGGTGACCCTCGAGCGCGCGTGGTATCACTGCGCGGCCTGCAGGCACGGCCTTGCCCCGCGAGACGCTGAGCTGGGCGTGGCAGGCGCGTCCCTGTCACCGGGCCTGGCCGCGATGAACGACCGTGCCGCGGCGGCAGGGCCGTTCGCGGGGGCCGCCGGGCTGCTGGAGGACCTGGCCGGGGTGCGGCTGACCGCCAAGCGGGTGGAGCGGGCCGCCGAGGCCAGCGGCGCCGCGCAGGCCGCCGCCGTCCGGGAGCGTTCCGGGCTGATCACCTCCCGGAAGGTGGTGCCGCTGCCGCCGTCCCCGGTCCCGGACAAGCTGTATGCCGTCATCGACGGCACCGGCGTGCCCATGACCTCGAAAGAGACCGCCGGGCGGGAAGGGAAGGGCAAGGACGGCCGCGCCCGGACCCGCGAGGTCAAGCTCGCCGTGTTCTTCACCCAGGACAAGGTCGATGACGACGGGTACCCGGTCCGGGACAAGGACTCCTCCAGCTACATCGCCACCTTCGAGCCCGCGGCCGTATTCGCCGGCCTCGTGAAAGCCGAAGGCATCCGCCGCGGCGCCGATCACATCCGCCAGTTCACGATTCTCGGCGATGGCGCGGCCTGGATCTGGAACATCGCCAGCAGCAAATTCCCCGAAGCCACCCAGATCGTGGACCTGTTCCACGCCCGCGAGCACCTGCACGACCTCGCCCGCCTCCTGGAGTTCATGCTGCTGGACCGCAAGGACGAATGGCTCGCCGCCCGCCTGGAGGACCTCGACTACGGGGACATCGACGGCATCTGCAGGGCAGCCCGCGCCTACCCCCTCGAAGGCATCAAGAAAGACGAGCTCGCCACGGCCCTGGGCTACTTCGAGAACAACGCGCCCCGCATGCGCTACCACTGGTTCCGCTCCCGCGGCCTGTTCGTCGGATCCGGTGTCGTTGAATCCGGGTGCAAGTCGGTCATCGGGCAGCGCCTCAAATTGTCAGGCATGCACTGGACCACTGCCGGCGCAGGCGCCATCACCACGCTGCGCTGCCAGCAGGCCAGCAGGCCCGAAGACCAGATCTGGCAAGCATCACGCAACCAGACGCCAGCCGCCTGACCAGCCGAACCCCATAAACGATCTTGCTCACCTACAAAACTGACCTGCACCCGGCGGCCGGGCCCTGGTCCAGGTGCTGTCGGTGGCGGGATTCACCATTGTGGTGGCGGCCATTTACCTGGTGATCGTATTCGGGATCGGCACGCCGCCGAGCGACTCAGCCGACCGTGAGGTGCTGGGCCTGTCGATGCTGGCGGCGGCGGTGGCAGCGATCGGCTACCTGCCTGCCAGGGACCGGCTGGTGGCCTCGGCCACGCGCTTTGTCTACGGCGCCAAGGAGGCGCCCGATGAGGCCCTGCGGACCTTCGGCAGCCGCCTGACGCGCGCGGTCCCGATGGACGAGCTGCTGCTTCAGCTGGCCGAGTCGCTGCGCAAGACCATGGGCCTGACCAGGGCCGAGGTCTACACCGGGGCCGGGGATGTGCTGGAGCGCGCGGTGTCGGTGCCCGATGCCGGGCCCCGCTCCATTGTCGTCACGCCGCGCGAGCGTCCGGTCGTGACCAGGGCCGGGGTGTCAGGCAGCGCCTGGGCGTCGGTCTGGCTGCCCGCGCTGCTGGAGGGCCGCGAGCACGAGCAGTTGCGGGTGGCCCCGGTCAGCCACGGCGGTGAGCTGCTCGGCCTGATCGTCGTCGAGCGGGGCGCCGCGGCCGACATCTTCGCCGAGGATGACGACCGCGTGCTGACCGAGCTAGCCCGCCAGGTCGGCCTGGCCTTTCACAACGCGCAGCTCGACGCGGCGCTGCAGACGACGCTGGATGAGCTGCGCGGCCAGGCCGAGGCACTGCGCGAGTCCAGGGCCCGGATCGTGGCCAGCGGCGATGCCGAGCGCCGCCGGGTGGAGCGCAACCTGCACGACGGGGCCCAGCAGAATCTCGTGGCCCTGGCGGTGAACCTGCGGCTGACCCGCGACATCGTCGCCGAGGATCCCGAAGCGGCGGCGCAGATGCTCGACCAGATCGCCGATGAGGTGAAGCGGACCATCCAGGAGCTGCGCGAGCTCGCGCACGGCATCTACCCGCCGCTGCTCGCCGACAGCGGCCTGGGCGAGGCGCTGCGCGCGACCGCCAGCCGCAGTCCGCTCGCTGTGATCGTGGTCGCCGAGCAGATCGGCCGGTACTCCGCCGAGATCGAGGCGGCGGTGTACTTCTGCTGCCTTGAGGCACTGCAGAACGCCGCCAAGCACGCGCTGGGCGCCACCGTGGAGATACGGCTCTGGGAGGAATCGGGCGGCCTGCTGTTCGTGGTCAGTGACGACGGGCCCGGATTCGACGCCGAGAGCGCGCGCAAGGGCCACGGCTTCGTGAACATGGCCGACCGGCTGGGAGCGATCGGCGGAACCGTGCGCTGGCAGTCCGAGCCGGGGCACGGAGCGCAGATCCGCGGCTCGATACCGCTGGTCTGATACGGCTCTACTCCAGCCGGAACGAGCCTGCCCCCCTGTCCTCCCACATCCTGCGCAGCGAGTCGGCACCGAGCTGCTCCTTGTTGAGGTATCCGCTCGCGCCGCTGACCGCGGCGCCGCTGGGCAGGTCACTGGCGTCATAGGTCGAGCACAGGATGACCACGACGCCGGGATGCGCGGAGGTGATGCGGCGGGTGGCCTCGATCCCGTTCATCTCCGGCATGTTGATGTCCATCAGCACCAGCTCCGGGCGCAGCCTGTCGACGAGCTCGATCGCCTCCGAGCCGCTCGCGGCCTCCCCGGCAAGCTCGAAGCCCTCCATCCGGCGCAGGACAGCCTTCGCCGCGGAGCGGAACGGCACCTGATCATCGACGACGAGGACGGAGTGCGAGCGGGTCACGTCATCAGCTTCGCACGACAGTCTCCCGGCGGGCAGGATGCTGCCATCCGGCACGGGGTGTGGCCACCTTCCCGGCACCGGTAAGGTCAGTTCGCTGCTCGCTGGCTGAGGAACACCAGCACCGCCTTGACCCGGCGGTTCACGTCCTTCTCTTCCGACAGCCCCAGCTTCATGAAGATCGAGTTGGTGTGCTTCTCCACGGCTCGCTCGGTGACGAAAAGGGCGGCAGCGATCGCGGAGTTGCTCTTGCCCTGGGCCATCTCGGCCAGGATCTGCGATTCCCTGGGCGTCAGCGAGGACAGGCCGGACTGGCGTTCCTGCGAGCGTGCCCGCACCAGCTCGTCGACGACAACGGAGTCGATCACCGAGCCCCCCTCGGCCACGCTGCGGATCGCTCTGGCCAGCTCATCGACGCTGCCCACGCGCTCCTTGAGCAGGTAAGCCCGCCCGGACGAGCCGTGCTCCAGCAGGGCCACGGCGTACCCGGGGGCGGTGTACTGGCTCAGCACCACCACGCCGATCCGCGGATGACGCTCCCGGATCCAGGCGGCCGCCTGGATGCCCTCGTCGGTTCCGGTGGGCGGCATCCGGATATCGGTTATGACCACATCGGGGACCTGCTCGTCCACGACGGCAAGCAGCTGCGGCAGATCGGAAACCGCGCCGACGAGCTCAAAGTCCTCATTGGCGGCGACTAGGCGGGAGATGCCCTCCCGCAGCAGGACGTGGTCCTCGGCCAGCGCGACCCTGATCGTTGCCATTGAGCCGTGATGGTAGCGCGTCGCGGCGCAGCCGGACAGGCCGATGTCCGCGCGGACAGCCAGCGCGGTGCGCGAAGGTACCCCGTCCCGGGCAACTCAGGACCGCCGCCCGGCCGGCTGCCGGCTATCTGCGCGCGGCCCGGCGGGCCGGACCGGTGAGGCTGGACTGGCCGGCCAGGCCGGACTGACCGGCCAAGTCGGCCGGCGCGCTCGCGCCGCTGACCGTCGGCGCAGCCGATTGCCGGGGCGCCGGATGCTCCACCAGCGCGAGCACCCGGCTGGTCATGAAGCGGGCGGTCCGCACGACGGTGCCGCCCCTGGTTAGCTCATTCACCTCGACCAGGCCGCGCCTGATCACCACCTCGACCCGGCGCCCGGCCTTGGTAGCTGTCACTTCGTAGGTCTTCGCCTGGCCGCCGGCATCGATGACGATCTCGACGCGGTCGCCCCTCACCTGCTGCCGTCCAGCTGACGGCCGTGCTGCGACTGAATGCAGGACATACTTACGCCATACCCCGCCGAGGCCCGCGTGACGCGGACGTTGCGGCCTTACCGGAGCGCAGCCTCGCTGTCGGCAGCGCTGGACGACGCGGCGTTCGACGCCATGCATACCTGATTGCGCCCGGCGCCCTTGGCCCGGTACAGCGCCGCGTCGGCCGCCGCGAGCAGCTCAGTAAGATGCTCGCCGGCGCCGCTCAGCGCCGCTACTCCGATCGACACCGTCAGCCTGATCGGCTCGGCATCTGGAGCGCCGGAAGCATCGATGTGCAAGTCTGCGACCTGGGCCCGGATCCGGTTCGCGATGTTGCGGGCACCGGCCTCGTCGGTCTGCGGCAGCAGCAGCGAGAATTCATCGCCGCCGAACCGGCCGACTAGATCGTATTCGCGCACGAGCAGCTGGAGCGCCCGGCCGATAGCTCCGAGTGCCTCGTCACCCGCCAGGTGACCGTAGTTGTCATTGACCGCCTTGAAGTAGTCGATGTCGATGAGCGCCACCGCGAGGTCGGAGCCCGTCCGCAACGCGCGGGTAACTTCCGAGCTGCTCTCACACCGCCAGGTTGCCGCGTTGAGCAGGCCGCTCTTGGAGTCAACGCGCGCGTCATTGACGAGCTGACGGTGCCGCAACGATCGCTGCAGCAGGGTGACGAACGGCAGCGCGAAGACGATAGCGACCGGCGTGAGGGCCACTCCCAGCGTCACCAGGGTAGCGACGCATGCCTCCGTCAGGTCATTGTGCACGTTCTCACGGTCGAACAGCAGCGCGCGGACGCTCGCGGTCGGATCCGAGCCCTTGATCGCGGGGATTACCAGGCTGTTATTCACGACCCACTGCAGCACGGCGCACGCGCCCACGGCCAGGACCCATGCGGCGGCGTGACTGCCCGAGCTTGTCGGCGATGCCGCAACAATTCGGCTAAATTCATGGAAAGCAAGACTTACGGCCCCGTAGGACAGACTGATCGCCGCGGCCGTGAACACCCGGCGGAACCCGGCAATCTTCCGGACACGCCACTGGGTCAGAGCGATCCGCGGGAGCGGAGCGAGCAGCGCGTACGCTGGGGGAAGCAGGATCGCTATAGGCAGCTCCCAGACCGCGCAGACGTCCTTGATGATCAGGGCCGTCTCGCCCGCGCGCCGCGTCATCTCTACTGTCACGCCGCCGCACGCCACCAGGAGGCCGAAGACCAGCAGGTCTCGGGGGTGCAGGACCGTCCCGCTGACTGCCACGGCGATCGCTGCCGCATCGGCGGTGACCACGATCGCGAGGAACGCGACCAGCCAAGGGCGAAGCTGCAGCAGCTGCCACCCCTGCACAGCCCGAATCAGCCGGTGCGCACGATTGCGCCGACTGTTGTTCATCTGCTCTCCTAAGGCCTGCATGTCTGCCCATATTAGCTCATTGTCAAGCTCTGGTTACTTAATGCTGGTCAAGACATCAATTGTTCTTCTTATCACTCAGCGCGAGCCAGCCACGGCTCCGGCCCGCGTCGATAGCCCTCGCAGGAGGAAATTGCAGATCTACTATGGCTATTAGCACATTGCATATTTCACGTATCCTTGCGATCCCCAGTACCGAGTCCAGACCAAGAAAGGAGGCCCGCATGAAGACCACCGGCTGGGGCGGCGGCTGACCGCCCGCCCACCACCC
>Ga0209871_1000111_pt1 | contig 25598 bp, 23 predicted proteins | sample OrgsoiDNA2013045_FD_185795 | JGI IMG/M metagenome (GOLD analysis project Ga0209871, IMG submission 185795) | Permafrost soil microbial communities from the Arctic, to analyse light accelerated degradation of dissolved organic matter (DOM) -... | ecosystem: Environmental > Terrestrial > Soil >... | reverse complement strand
CGTTGTCCCGGTCCGCACGGCCCGGTCCCTCCCGCCCCGGCCCAACGACCCGGGCCGCAAGACCCAGGCCACCCGGCCCCCATCCCGGCCCCAGCCAGGTCCATCCCAGGGCGGGCCGCGGGTGGTCGTGTCAGCCCGCGGGTGGTCGTGTCAGCCCGCGGGCGGTCGTGTCAGCGCGCAGGTGGTCGTGTCAGCCCGCAGGTGGTCGTGTCAGCGCGCAGGTGGTCGTGTCAGCCCGCAGGCGGTCGTGTCAGCCCGCAGGACCGCAGCGCCTGGCGTCAGGCGAATGCCCGGGTCACTGGAGCTAGCCGCAGCACGTCGTCAGGACCGGCCAGATCGGGCAGCGACACGAAGACCGTGCTCACGCCGCGCTCGGCGAGTTGGCGGTAGCGGCCGATGTGATCGGCCGGCGTCCCGGCATGATGCCTGCGGGCGAAGGCAGCAGCACCGGTCCTGCCGCGCAGCCGCTCGACGAGGTCCGCGACGTGCTCGCGATCCCTGCCGATCACCGGGATGTCGAGCACGGTGATCAGCACGTCAGCCGGATCCCGTCCCGCCTGGCCGCAGTGCGTGCGCAGGACGGCCAGCTTGCTGTCGAGAGTAGGAAGGTCAGCGGGCAGGTTGCAGCCGTCTGCGAGCCGGGCGGCGATCCGTAGGGTGCGTTTCTCCCCGGCGCCCCCGACGATGATCGGTATCGGCGCCGCCGGGCGCGGGTAGCAGGTGGTCTCCGGCAGCGTGACCCGCTCGCCGCGATACTCCCTGGTGCCCGGCTGCCACAGGGCGCGCAGGGTCTCGATGGCCGTCTCGAGCATGTCGAGCCGGCGCGCGGCCGGCGGGAAGGGCAACCCGAAGCCTTCGTGCTCGCGGGCCCACCAGCCCGCGCCCACCCCGCAGAATGCCCGCCCGCCAGTGAGCGCGTCCAGGGTGGCCGCTGTCTTGGCGAGCACTCCGGGGGCGCGCAACGTCACCGGCGTCACCAGCGTGCCCAGCTGCAGTCCGGTGTCCAGGCCGGCCAGCATGCCGAGCGTCACCCATGGCTCGGGAATGGGCTCCCACGCCCGGCCTACCTGCGGGATCTGGATCAGGTGATCCATCAGCGCGATCCCGGCGAGTCCCGCGTCGGCAGCGGCCAGTGCGATTTCCTTGAGCCAGCTCGCGGGATCGTCGCCCCACGGGAACCTGGAGATCTGCAGCACGAAGCCCATGCCCACCGGGCGCAGGCTCTGCTCGCTGCGGGCCCGGCTGATGCCCGGCGTGTGCGCGGGCTCGATGCGGGCCTCGGCCGGACGCACGATGACGTCCCAGCCCTCGTCGGCGATCTGTCCGGCAGCCGCTGACATGCGGCGCAACTGGGAATCGAGGACCGCGGCAGGCACCGGCCGGTCACGGGCCCGGTTGCGCTGTCTGCACACCGCCCAGTCGGTGCTGAACGGCACCGCGACAGCGGGCAGCCCAGCGCGATGCGCGAGCTCGAGGTAGCCGCGCCTGCGGACCGGATCAAGTCCGAGCGTATCCACTACGGTCGTCAGGCCGCGGCGAGTGCGGGCCTCGACTATCTGACCCAGCAGCGAGAACGCGTCATCGGAGGCATCCAGGTCGTGCTCCCCACTGCCGACGACGCCGCGCAGTTCGTCGGAGGAGACCACCTCCTGGGCGCGATACCGGGTCGCCCACGTGGACTTGCCCGAGCCGGACGGCCCGATCAGCACCACAAGCGCCGGATCGGGGATGGTGCGCACGGGCTCTGCGGCGTCAGGATCCACGGTCATCAGCGTGACAGACCCCATGTGCCGCCGCCATCGTGCGCGCCAGGTGCAGCGCGTCACGATCCACGCCCGCCAGTCGGCCCGGCTAGCGTGGCCTCATGTCGTTGCTTGAGGTCAGCTCGCACGTGCTGGTAGCAGCCGCGCCTGACCGGGTGTGGCAGGTCGCGATGGACTGGTCGCGGCAGCAGGACTGGATGTGGGGGACGCAGGTTCGGGGCGGGACCGGCGTGGGAGCTGAGGTCGTCGCAAGGACGGGTATTGGTCGGGCTGGTTTTGCGGACACTATGGTCATCACGCAGTGGGATCCGCCGCGCCGCTGCGTAGTCCGGCACACCGGCAAGGTCGTGCGCGGCCTGGGGATCTTCGAGGTGACGCCACGCGGAGAGCGCTGCGAGTTCCGGTGGACCGAGCAGCTGGAGCTGCCGCTGAGCTCCGCCGGGCGGCTGGGCCGCTGGGTCGTGGTCCCGCTCGGACGGTGGATCGTGGTCCCGCTGGCCCGGTGGGGGCTGGACGCATCCCTGCGCCGCTTCGCCCGGCTGGTCTGACTGGCCGGGCCGGCGGGGGGCGCACGCTTCCCGGTCGCGTGCCCCGCCCGGGCCAGATCAGGCCGCCGCGGTCATCCGGCGCAGGACATCGGCACGCAGGCCGGCCGGATCGATCCCCGCTGCGCGCAGCGCCGCCTGCGCCGCGTTGTCTTCTTGATCCAGTATTCCGAGCAGCACATGCCCGGAGGATATGTAGTTCTGGCGCAGGCCGACCGCCGCGCGCAGGGCGAGCTCCAGTGACTTCTTGCTATCCGCTGTCATGCGGCGTCCGCCCGTTATCCGGAGCCGGTCACGCCGCGGGGCGCTAGCCCGGTCCAGCGCGCCGTGGCCGAATGCGGCGTCGGTGGCGCGGCGGACGGCGTCGAGGTCGATGCCCAGCGAGGCGAGCGACTCGGCGTCGAGCGGATCGGGGCTGGCCGCGTTCCCGCCGACGGGCAGGGCGGCCCGCAGGCTGGTGATATTCAGCCCGGCGGCGGTCAGCGCCTCGGCGGCCACACCCGGCTCGCAGAGCAGGCCGAGCAGCAGGTGCTCGCACCCGATCTGATCCTGCCTGGCGCGAACCGCCTCGTCCCTGGCGACCACTACGGCATGCCGTGCGTCGTCGCGGAATCTCTCGAATGGCATGGTCTCTCCTCAATGGCCGATCAATGGCCGAGCCGACGGCCCGAGTGCTTCTTGTGCACCGCCTGCTTGCTGACGCCCAGACAGAACGCGATCTCCTGCCAGGACCAGCCGTGAACCCGCGCGTTGTCCACCTGCAATGCCTCAAGGCGCTCGGCGAGCTCGCGCAGGGCGCGCGCTGCCCGCAGCCCCTCGGCTGGATCGCTTCCGCTGGCGGCGTCGGCCAGCCGGACTCCATCGCTCATGTTGTCAATATAAGTTGACCAGACTCAGGTCGTCAACTTTAGCTGACGAGCCAGGGCTGCTCGGGGCGGGCCGGGCACGGCGGCGGACGGATGCACGCGCCGGGAGATCAGGCCCCCGCCGAAGTCGGAGGTGCCCCACAGGGCGGAGGCGAGCAGGGCGAGCAGCGCGTTCATCGGTCAGGCACCGGACTGCACTCCCGCCAGTGCCGCCACCGTGAGCGTGCCGAGAGTGGGCAGATCGTAGCCGCCCTCCTGGACTAGCACGGCCGGGCCGAGGCCGCCGATCCGCTCGCCGGCCCGGCGGTACCCGTCGCTGCTGACCCGCAGCGGGCTCTCCGGATCGGCCGCCGCGGCGTCCACGCCCAGCGAGACGACCAGCGCGTCCGCGCCGCGCCTGCGCACCTCGCCGCATAGCTGCGCCACGGCGGCCAGCCATCCGTCATCGCCGGTGCCGGGGGCCAGCGGCAGATTGCGGTTGGCGCCCTCGCCGTCGCCCGCTCCCCGTTCGTCGGCGTGGCCGACGTAATGCGGGAACCAGCCCGCGCCCGGATCGACGTGCAGGCTGCCGTAGAAGACGTCGCCGCGGCCGTAGAAGATCGCCTGGGTGCCGTTGCCATGATGCGCGTCGATATCGATGATCGCGACCCGTCCCGCGCCGGCCTGGCGCAGCGCCTGCGCCGCGACGGCCGCGTTGTTCAGGTAGCAGGAGCCGCCGTACGCGGCCGGGCCCGCGTGGTGGCCCGGCGGCCGGCACAGCGCGTAGGCGGCCCGCTGGCCCGCCCCCACCAGGTCGGCGGCGGTCAGTGCCGCGTCGACGGCCGCGCGCATCGCCTCCCAGCTGCCCGGGCCGACCAGGGTCATCGTGTCGTAGCAGAACATCCCGGCCCGGCCGTGCGTGGCGGCAGGCGCGCGCAGCGGCAGGCCGGCCAGCAGGCCCGCGGTCGGGAACACGTACGGCACCACCCGGTCGCGTCCGTGCTCGGCGACGTAGCCGCCCGCCTCCCAGTCCGCCCAGACCGTCGACAGGTGCTCGACCAGCGCGGCGTCGTGCACGGCCAGCAGGGCGTCATCACCGTGCGGGCGAGCTTCCACGACGGTCGCGCCCGCGGCTCGCACCGCGCGAAGTATTTCCTCGGCGCGCTCGGGCACCTCGGTGCCCTCGTCGCGCACGCCCAGCCAGACCTCGCCGCCGGGCACGTGCCGCAGGCACTCCTTCGTCCACACCACGTGCATGTCCAGGCCGGTGCCGTCGGGGGTCATGACTGGAACCTATCCGTGGCATGCTCGCCGGATGAGATCAGCACATGATCGCACCAGCCGGGCGCGGGACCTGGGCATCCGCATCGGCGGGCTGCCCACCGGCGCGACGGCCTCGATCGCCGACGTGCCGGGCGTCGGTGTCGGGCACGCGACGGTGTGGCGGGACGAGCCCGCACCGCCGCTCGGCCGCGGGGTGGCCAGGACCGGGGTGACCGTCATCGATCCCGGCGGGAACATGTTCCGCGAGCCGGTCCCGGCGGGCGGGGCCGTGCTGAACGGCGCGGGCGAGTGCACCGGCTTCCTGACCGCCGCCGAGTGGGGGCTCGCGGAGACTCCGGTGTTCCTGACCTCCACCATGCAGGTCGGCCGCGTCTACGACGCCGCCTGCGAGCTGCTCATGGCGCAGGACCCCGGCATCGCGCAGGACGTGATTATCCCGATCGTGGCCGAGTGCGACGACAGCTTCCTGTCCGACGTCCGCCGGATGCAGGTCAGCGCCGGCGACGTCGCCGCCGCGCTGGCGGCGGCCCGCGCGGCCGGAGCGGCGGCCGCCAGGCAGCATCCGGCCGAGGGCGCCGTGGGCGCGGGAACGGGGATGAGCTGCCTGGGGTTCAAAGGCGGCATCGGGTCGGCGTCCCGGCTGGTCCCCTCCGGGCACACGGTCGGAGTGCTGGTGCTGACCAACTTCGGCGGGCGCGAGCGGCTGACCATCGACGGCGTGCCGATCGGCCGGCTTCTCCCGCCGCCGGCGGCGGACGGCGGTCAGCGGGGCGCGCGCACCCGGCCGGCGCCGGGCTCGTGCATCACCGTCGTGATCACCGATGCGCCGCTGGACTCCGCCGCGTGCGTCCGCGTCGCCCGCCGGGCCGGCCTCGGCCTGGCGCGGACCGGCTCGACCGCGCACCACGGCAGCGGCGAGATCTTCCTCGCGCTGGCCACCGGGCTCCGCGCCCCGCGCGGCGGCGTCCCGCGCGGCGGCGTCCCGCGCGGCGGCGTCCCGCGCGGCGGCGTCCCGCCGGTCAGCGCCAGCGCGCTTGACCCGTTCTTCGATGCCGTCGTGGAGGCGACCGAGGAAGCCGTGCTCAACAGCCTGCTCGGTGCCGCGACGGTTACGGGCCGCGACGGGAACACCTCGGTCGCCCTGCCCGTCGCCGATGTGCGGCAACTGCTCGCGGCGGCCGGCCGGACGGCAGATGATCAGGCGTGAGACCCGTAAAGTACGCAGATGGGACTGTACGGGCAACTTTCTCCTATGTTAACATCGCGCGACTTGAACAATGGGTCAAGCGGCGTTAAGCGCCGAGTTCGGCGAGCTTGCCCGCCCGCTGGCACCGCGTGCCGTCCGTCGCACGAGAACGAAGGTGACGCAGCGTGAGACTCCGCCGGAACTTGCTAGCGGGACCCCCCGGCCGGCCGCGTCGCGGGCCGGTCCTCGCGGTGGCCCTGGTGACCATCGCACTGACGGCGACCGCCTGCGGCGCGGGCAGCGGCGGCACGGGCGGCGGCGGACAGGCGGTCAAAGAGGGCGGGGTGTTCCGCCTCGGGAGTGCCTCCAGCATTGACTCGCTCAACCCGTTCGTCGCCTTCCAGGAGGACGCCTACACGACCTTCGAGTACATCTATCCGTATCTCGTGCAGTACAACCAGAAGCTGCAGTTCGTGCCCGATTTCGCGCGCAGCTGGCAGGAGTCCGCGGACGGGCGCACCTGGACATTTCATACCCAGCCGAACGCGATGTGGTCCGACGGCAAGCCGCTGACTGCCGCCGACGCCGCCTGGACGTACAACACCATCCTGAAGTTCCAGAACGGGCCCACCGCCAACTCGGCCGGGTACGTCGCGCACCTGAAGAGCGCCGCCGCGCCCAATGCGACCACCCTGGTGCTCACCTACGCCCGTCCCGTGGCCAACGTGCTGTCACAGATCCAGCAGACGCCGATCCTGCCGGAGCACATCTGGGCCCAGTACGCGGCCGGCAACGGCAAGGGGCTGACCAGATTCACCAATGCGGCACCGATCGTCTCGGGCGGCCCGTTTACCCTGGTCAAGTACGTCGCCAAGCAGATTGCCCTGTTCAAGCGCAATCCGGCGTTCTACGGCCCCAAGCCGCATATCGACGGTCTGGGCCTGCAGTTCTTCGGCACCGACGACGCCATGGTCAGCGCGCTCAAGAGCGGGCAGCTGGACGGCATCGAAGCGGTGCCGCCCACGTCGGTGAAGACCCTGAAGGCCGCGCACTTCGTGGTGCCCGACAGCCCTGGCCTCTACTTCGACGACTTCATCATCAACTCCGACGCCAGGCAGGACGCCAGCCACAAGGAGCTGCTGAACCCGCTGCTGCGGCAGGCATTTGATGATGCCATCGACCGGCAGGCCATCGTGAAGACATCGCTGCTCGGCTTCGGGCAGCCGGGGTCGTCGGTCATTCCGCCTGCTACCGGGCACTGGGACGACCCGGCGGTCAAGCCCCCGTCGTTCAGCCTGGCCAGCGCCAGCCAGCTGCTCAACCAGGCGGGCTACAAGATGGGCCCGAATAACGTGCGGATCGCGGATGGCCACCCGATGTAGTACACCATGATCATGCCGGCCGACACTACCGACGGCTACGGCGAGCGCTCGTTCCAGATCGTCCAGTCGGACTTCGCCAAGATCGGCGTCAAGCTCAACCCCAAGAACCTGGACAACTCGGCCGCCTACACCGCGGTCACCGCCAGCAACTACCGGAGCTTCGAGCTGTCGATGTGGGACTGGTCGCCGCTGACCGATCCGGACTTCATGCTCTCGGTGCTGACCTGCGGCTCCTTTAATGTCTGGAATGACACCGGATACTGCAGCAAGGCCTACGACAGCCTCTACGCCGCGCAGAGCGCCGCGACCAGCCCGCAGCAGCGCCAGAAGATCGTCTACCAGATGCAGCAGATGATCGCCTCGGCGCGACCGTACCTGGTGATCGACTACGCGGACTCGATCGAGGCGCACAGCGCCACCTGGGCCGACCTTCCGCTGGTGGCCGGCCTGTCCTTCGCGCCCTATTCCAAGATCCCGTTCGAGACCGTGCACATGGCCGGGTGACCCGGTGCGCGCAGCGGATGCAAGGATGACCGAGGGCGAGATGGCAGCTCGGGTCACGGGAGGGCGGGGCCGCGGTGCAGCGCGCTGACTACGTGATCAAGCGGGGGTTCTTCGCCCTCGTGACGATCTTCGTCGCCGTCACGCTCAACTTCTTCCTGTTCCGCGTGCTGCCCGGCAGCGCCGTGACCGACCTGGCGCGGGTCCCGCACGCCAGCCCCCAGCTGCGGCATGCGCTCACCGTCGAGTTCGGGCTGGACAAGCCCAAGTGGGAGCAGTACCTGATCTACCTGAGGGAACTGGTCCACGGGAACATGGGCATCTCCTTCAACTACCAGCAGCCGGTGATCCACCTGCTGATCGCCGACCTGAAGAACACCATCCCCATGGTCACCGTGGGCACGTTCGCCGCCGTCGTGGTCGGCGTCAGCACCGGAGTGCTCTCGGCCTGGCGGCGGGGCTCACCGCCCGATCACATCAGCACCAACCTGGCCATCTTCGCCTACGCCTTCCCCACCCAGTGGCTCGGCCTGATGCTGCTCATCCTCTTCGCGGGGATACTGCCGGCCGGCGGGATGAGCGACCCGTTCCTCTTCGTCGCGGAGCCGTTCTGGCAGCATCTCGGCGACATCGGCACCCACATGATCCTCCCGGCCGGGACGCTGATGCTGACGGCCTACGGCAGCTACACGCTGGTGGTCCGCTCGTCGCTGCTGGAGACCCTGGGCGAGGACTACGTGCTCACCGCGCGGGCGAAGGGCCTGCCAGTGCGCCGGATCGTCTGGCGCCACGCCGTCCGCAACGCGCTGCTGCCGATGGTGACCCTGATCGCCCTGGACTTCGGCTACATCGTCGGCGGCGCCCTGCTCGTCGAGGTCATCTTCAGCTGGCCGGGCATCGGCGAGGCCATGTACACCGCGATCGGGCAGCGTGACTACCCGATGCTGCAGGGCGGGTTCCTGATCCTCACGGTCTCGGTGATCGTGCTGAACTTCGCCTCCGACCTGGTCTACTTCCGGCTGGATCCGAGGATCACCGCATGAGCCTGCCGCTGCAGGACCCGACCCTGGCCGCCGAGGGATTCGGCCTGCCCCCGCGCCGGGCCGGCTTCTTCCTGGGCGTGCTGCGAGAGCGCAAGGCCGCGGTAATCGGCCTTGGCATCATCGTGTTCTTCATCGTGCTGGCGGTGGTGGCGCCGTACATCTCGCCTTACAGCGCGTCCGCGCAGACCTGCGCCGTGTACGCGCCGCCGTCGGTGCACCACTGGCTGGGCTGCGACGACGGCGGCATCGACATGCTCAGCGAGCTGATGCAGGGCGGGCGCATCTCGCTGGTGGTCGGCTTCGCGGCGACCCTGGTCGCCATGATCATCGGCGGCGGGGTCGGCATCGTCTCTGGCTACTTCGGCGGCTGGATCGACGTCACGCTGATGCGGATCACCGACTACCTGCTGGTCATCCCCGACCTTGTGTTCGCGCTGGTGATCGCCGACATCTGGGGGGCGAGCCTGCTGCACGTGATCCTGGTCATCGGCATCCTGGAGTGGACGTCGACGGCACGGGTCATCCGGGCCCAGGTGATGAGCCTGAAGGAGCGGGTCTACGTGAAGCGAGCACGGGCGATCGGCTCGGGGAACTGGCGGATCATCACCAAGCACATCCTGCCGCAGGTCGGGCCGCTGCTGATCGCCAACACCGTGCTCACGGTCGCGATCGCGATCTACCTGGAGACCGCGCTGGCGTTCCTCGGGCTCGAGGATCCCACCGTCACCACCTGGGGCACGATCCTCGAGCACGCCTTCGAGCGGACCGCGATCAGCTCGGGTGCCTGGTGGGCGATCGTGCCGGACGGCCTGGTCATCGCGGCCGTCATCGTGGGCTGCTTCCTCTTCGGGCAGGCGATCGAGGACGCGCTCAACCCGCGGCTGAAGGTCTCGCACCTGTCACTGCGCCGGTGGCGGCCGCGAACGCTGGCCGGACGGGGGCCGGACGCGGTATGAGCAGCAGCCTGCTCGAGGTCATCGATCTGCACGTCTGGTTCGACCTGCCGCGCGGCGGGCAGGTGCACGCGGTCCAGGGCGTGAGCTTCGGGCTGGAGGCGGGCGAGCGCTTCGGCGTCGTCGGCGAGTCGGGCTGCGGCAAGACGACCACGATCCTCGCCCTGATGGGACTTCTCCCGCCGACCGCCTCCGTGGCCGGCCAGGTGTGCCTCGACGGGCGCAACATCCTGGCGGGCGGCGAGGACTCGGTGCGGCCGCACCGGTGGAAGGACATCGCGATGGTGTTCCAGGGCGCGATGAACGCCCTCAACCCGGTGAAGAAGGTCGGCTGGCAGATCGCCGAGCCGATGGCCTTCCACGGCGTCGCGGAAGGCGCGGCGGCCAGGAAGCGCACGGCCGAGCTGCTCGAGCTGGTCGGCATCCCGGCCGCGGCCGCGGACCGTTACCCGCACGAGTTCTCCGGCGGCATGCGGCAGCGGGCCTCGATTGCGATGGCCCTGGCCTGCGAGCCGAGAATCCTGCTGGCCGACGAGCCGACAACGGCCCTGGACGTGATGGTGCAGGCGCAGATCCTGGAGCTGCTGACCCGGCTGTCCGATGAGCTGGGGCTCGCCCTGATCCTGGTCACCCATGACCTGCCGGTGGTGGCCCAGACGTGCGAGCGCGCCGCCGTCATGTACGCGGGCGAGATCGTGGAGACCGGGCCGATGGACGCGCTGTTCCACCAGCCGCAGCATCCCTACACCAGGCTGCTGTTCGCGGCGACGCCCGACCTGTACGGCCGGGACGCGGTGGTCTCTATCCCCGGTGCGCCGCCGCGGCTGGACCGGGAGATCACCGGCTGCCCGTTCCGGCTGCGCTGTGATGTGGTGCTGGACCGCTGCGCCGCCGAGCGTCCCGCGCTGCGGCCGGTGGGCCTGTATCACCAGGCCGCCTGCCACCGCAGCGGCGGTACGCACCGCAGCGATGCCCTGGCGGAGGCGAAGTGACCGGGACCGGGGAAGCGCAGGCGCGGGCGGACGCCAGCGCGGGCGGCGGCGGGCTGGCCGCCCGGGGGCCGCTGCTGGAAGTCACGGACCTGACCGCTCACTACCCCGTGCGGCGGGGGCTGACCCAGGTGCTCACCGGCCGCGGCAGGCGCTGGGTGCACGCGGTGGACGGCATCAGCTTCGCGCTGGCCCGCGGCGAGATGATGGCGCTGGTGGGCGAGTCGGGCTGCGGCAAGACCACTACCGTCCAGACCATCCTCGGCATGGTCAAGCCGACCGGCGGCGCCATCCGGCTCAACGGCGCCGACATCGCCGGGCTGCCCGAGCACCGGATGCGGCCGCTGCGGCGTACCGTCCAGATGATCTACCAGGATCCGTATGAGTCGCTCGATCCCCGGTTCAGGGTGCGGGAGACAGTCGAGGAGCCGATGCTCGTCCACAGCATCGGCGGATCGCGCCCGCAGCGGCGGGAGGAGATCGTGACGGCCCTGGAGCAGGCCGGCCTCACCCCGGCCGAGATGTACCTGGAGCGCTACCCGCACGAGCTGTCCGGCGGCCAGCGCCAGCGGGTAGCGATAGCCGCCTCGCTGGTCCTGTCCCCCGACCTCCTGCTGGCCGACGAGCCCGTCTCGATGCTGGACGTGTCGGTCCGGGCCGGCGTGCTCGCGCTGCTGGACCGGCTGCGCCGGGACGCGGACATGGGGATCCTCATGATCACCCATGACCTGTCCACCGCGGCGCACTTCGCGGACCGGATCGCCGTGATGTACCTGGGGCGGATCGTCGAGCAGGGACCGGCAGGCCAGATCGTCCGCAACCCCCAGCACCCCTACACCAAGGCGCTGCTGTCGGTAGTGCCCAAGCGCGACCCGCGGGACAGGACGGTGCCGCAGATCCTGACCGGCGAGGCACCGGACCCCATCGACGTGCCGCCGGGCTGCCGCTTCCACCCGCGCTGCCCGGTGGCCGTGGACCGCTGCTCTACCGACGACCCGCGGCTGCGGCAGCCTGCCGGGGTCACCGCGGCCGACCACCTGGCCGCCTGCCATCTCGCCTGACCAGATCGGGCTGACGTGCCCATGATCTCCGACAGTCACGGGCCGCCGGCGGTGCCTGCGCCGCGTGCGCCGCGCGTCGCGTCGCGGCGGGATCTGCACGGCCATAGCGACGTTGACAACTACGCCTGGATGCGAGATCCCGCGACACCAGCCCTGCGTGACTACCTGGCCGCGGAGCGTGCCTACTACGACGAGCACGCCGGGCGCCTGACGCGGCTCACCGGCCAGCTGTACCGGGAGGCAGCCGGGCGGATCGCCGACCACGCCGAGGAGTCGGTCGGCTGGCCGCTGGGCGGATTCTGCTACCGCACGCGGGCTATTGCGGGCGGCGAGGGCATCCAGCTGCTCAGGTCACTGCCGGACGGCACCGCCGAGCAGCTCCTGCTGGACGAGAACGTCATCGCCTCTGATACGGGCTTCGCCGACATCGGCGTGCGCCAGCCGAGCCCGGACGGGACTCTGCTGGCCTGGTCAGCCGACACAACCGGGGCGGAGATCTACGCGCTGCGGATCAGGGACATGGCCAGCGCCTGTGACCTTCGCGAGGTCATCGAGCCGAGCTATCCGGGCTGCGCCTGGAGCGCGGATTCGGCGCACCTGTTCTACCTGGTGGCTGATGACCTGAACCGCCCGCATCAGGTATGGCGCCACCGGGTCGGGACGCCCGCCGGGCAGGATGCGCTGATCCTGCACGAGAGTGATGCCCGGTTCGAGCTGACCCTGAGCTCCTCGCGCAGCGGCGAGCTGATCGTGATCACGGCGGCCTCCAGGGACACCGCCCAGGTGTGGCTGATTCCCGCCGCCGATCCGCTGGCCGCCCCGGCTGTGGTGGCGCCGCGCCGTCGCGGCGTCGAATACCGAGCCGACCACGCGGCTGACCCGCCGGACGGCGGCTGGCTCTACCTGGTCACCGATGACGGGGCGGCCGAGTTCCGGCTGATGCGGGCGCCGGTCTCGGCGCCTGGCCGCCAGAGCTGGGCCGAGCTGCCCTGCCCGGCGGCCGCCCCGGCACGCGCGGATACCCGGCTGCTGTCCTGCGACGTCATGGCCGGCCACCTGCTGCTGACCATGCGCCGCGACGGCGGACCGTTGCTGGCGGTCACGGACCTGGCGGGCGGCTCGGTCCGTGAGGTCTGGCCCGTCATGCCCGCGGGCTCGATCGCCGTGGCGCACGCGGAAGACTACGCCGCCGGCACCGTGATCATCGTCGAGCAGTCGCTGACCGAGCCGGAGACATGGTCCGAGCTCGACCTGGCCACCGGCCGGCGCACCGAGCTCAGGCGCCGCGAGGTCCCCGGCTACGAGCCGGCCAGCTACCGCACGGAGCGCCTGCGCGCGACCGCGCCAGACGGCACGCTGGTCCCGGTCACCCTGGCCTACCGGCACGACACCCCGCTCGACGGCACGGCGCCGTGCCTGCTGTACGGCTACGGCGCCTACGAGTCCTGCGAGGACCCGGCCTTCGAGGCGAGCCTGCCCTCGCTGCTGGACCGCGGTGTGGTGTACGCGATCGCGCACGTACGCGGCGGCGGCGAATGCGGCAGGAACTGGTGGCTGCGGGGCAGGCTGCGCGCCAAGCAGAACACGTTCGACGATTTCATCGCCGTGGCCGGCTGGCTGGCGGGCGACCTGCCCGGCTCGCGGGCGCTGGTCGACGGGCGCCGGATCATATCCAGGGGCCTGTCCGCGGGCGGCCTGCTGCAGGCGGCGGTCTACTCCCGGGCACCGGGCAGATGGCGCGCGGTCGTCGCCGAGGTGCCGTTCGTCGACTGCGTCAACACGATGCTCGATCCCGGCATCCCGCTGACCGTGAACGAGTGGGATGAGTGGGGCGATCCTCGCGACCCTGGCGACTTCGCCTGCCTGCGCTCCTACTCCCCGTACGAGAACCTGCCCGCCGGGCCGCGCCCGGATCTGCTGGTCACCGGGGCCGTGAACGATCCGAGGGTGCTGGTGCACGAGCCGGCCAAATGGGTAGCCAGGCTGCGCGAGACCGACGCCGCGGGCTCGCGCCTGCTCTTCCGGGTCGAACTCGGCGCGGGCGCGCACACTGGCCCCTCGGGCCGGTTCGCCCACCTGCGCTACGAGGCCGAGGTGCACGCGTTCATCCTCGATGCGATGGGGATCACGGGCTGACGGGCTGACCGGGTCGCACCAGGGGGCCACCGGCGGGCCGCTGCTGTGCTGACCAGTCATTCAGCCCGGGTCTTGACAGCGGAACTCACCCGGTGGACCGTAAAGCGCTATGCCCGTATCACGACCCTCGCCCCGGGCGCTGGCCACAGCCGGCGCGCTGGCGGCGATCCTCGCCAGCCCGCTCGCCTCCGCGGCCGGTGCCTCCGCGGCCGGTGCCTCCGCGGCCGGTGCCTCCGCGGCCGGTGCCTCGGCGGCCGGTGCCTCCGCGGCGGCCCCCGCGGCCCGGCACCCGATCCGGGTTGGCACGGTGACCATCCCGCCGTGCAAGGCCTCCGTCCTGGCCTGGTGCACCAGGATCACGGTGCCTTATGACTACCGGAACCCCGCCGCCGGCACGATCAAGATCGGCTTCCGCTGGTACCCGGCCGCCAAGGGCAAGGCCGCCGGGACGATCCTCGCCGTCGAAGGCGGCCCGGGCTTCGCCACGACCGGCACCGCGGCCGATTACCGCGCGGCGTTCCGGCCGCTGCTGGGCACGCGCAACCTGCTGCTGATCAACCTGCGGGGGACCGGGAACTCCTCCGCGTTCACCTGCAGGGCCCTGCAGGACTGGACCGTGGCCGACAGCATCGCCGCTTACACGGCCGACACCGGGAAATGCGGCCGCCAGCTGGACCACACCCGCAAGCTGGCGGGCGGCGGCGGGTACGTGCAGGCCAGCGATCTGTACACGACGGCGAACGCAGCGCGCGACGTGGCCAGGGTGCTGCGCCGGCTGCGGACCGGCAAGGTGGACCTCTACGGCGACTCGTACGGCACCTTCTTCAGCCAGGTGTTCACCGCCCGGTACGCCAGGATGCTGCGGTCAGTGACGCTGGACGCCGCCTACCCGGTCAGCCAGACCAATCCGTGGTATCCGCAGACGATCAAGACCGCGCGGCGGGCGTTCACTGCGTCGTGCCGCCGCAGCATCGCCTGCGCGGCCGCGGCGCCCGGCTCCTCGTGGGCGCGGATCGTACGGCTGGCCAGCTACCTGCGCGCCCGCCCGGTCACCGGCAGGACGAGGAGCTCCGGCGGCCAGCTCAGCACCGAGCGGGTCGGCATCGACCAGCTGATCGAGCTGGTCAATAACGCCGGCACGGACAGCATCGTCTACCGGGAGCTTGACCCGGCAGCCCGCGCGCTGCTGGACGATCATGACCCGGCACCGCTGCTGCGCCTGGCCGCGACGGACCTCTTCACCGGGACCTCGGGCCCGGTCAGGGAGTTCAACGACGGGCTGTACCAGGCCACCACCTGCCTGGACTACCCGCAGCCGTTCAGCTACGCCAGCGGCCTCGCCCAGCGCCAGGCGCAGTATGACGCGGCGGCGGCGGCCCTGCCGCGGCGGACGTTCGCCCCGTTCACGGTCAGCGAGTGGATCACCGAGCCGGAGGAGGAATTCGACGCCTGCCTGGACTGGCCGAAGCCAGCCCGTCCGGACCCGCCGATCACCACCCCGGTGCCCTACGCCCCGCCGAAGCTCCCGGTCCTGGTCCTGTCCGGGGACCTGGACTCGCTCACCACTGCGTTCGAGGGCCGCCAGGCCGCACGTGACATGGGCCCGTCGGCCCGCTGGATCCTGATCCGCAACGACACGCACGTCAACGCGCTGCAAGATACCTTCGGCTGCGCCAGCGGCCTGGTCCGCGCCTTCATCGCGGCACCGGCCCGGCTGCGGCAGCTGAACGCGTCGTGCGCGACGAGGACCCCCGAGGTGCGGGCGATCGGCCGGTTCGCCAGGCGGCTCGCCGGCGTGACGCCCGCCGCCGCCAGCGCGGGCAGCAAGGCAGGGCGCGAGGGCCGCCAGCTGGCGGCCGTGGGCGCCGCCGTGACCGGCGACGCCGAGTGGCGCTGGTTCTACGGCGACGGCGTCACCGGCCGGGGGCTGCGCGGCGGCAGGTACGCCTACTCGGGCCCGGCCAGCGCGACCAGGATCAGGTTCCGCGCGGTGCGGTGGACCACGGACACCACCGTCAGCGGTCACGCGCTCTGGAACCAGGACTCCGGGCTCGTGCGCGCGTGGCTGACCGTCACCGGGCCTGGCGGCCGCTCGGCCAGGATCGCGCTGAGCTACCGCGACTACGTCCACCACCCGGTCGCGACCATTTCCGGCAGTTACCGCGGCCGGCCGATCCTCGCCAGGATGCCCGCGCCATGAGCGGCGGGAAGGCGGCAGCGGTGGCGCAGTCATGGTCGGGGACGGAGGATGGAGTGGTCCCCTGGGAGGGCCGATGAGCTTCACCGATAACGATGAGCAGCGGGCACTGCGCGCTGCAGTCGCCGATCTCGGCAGCGGGTACGGCTACTCGTACTACATCGAGCGCGCACGCAGCGGCGGCCGGATGACCGAGCTGTGGCAGGAGGCGGGCAAACTCGGCTTCCTCGGCGTGAACCTGCCCGAGCGCTATGGTGGCGGCGGAGCCGGCATGTACGAGCTGTCGCTGGTCCTCGAGGAGCTGGCCGCCGCGGGCTGCGGGCTGCTGATGATGGTCGTCTCCCCGGCTATCTGCGGCACGGTCATCGCCAGGTTCGGCACCGACGAGCAGCGACAGCACTGGCTGCCGGGGCTGGCCAGCGGCTCGAAGATCATGGCGTTCGGCATCACCGAGCCGGACGCCGGATCGAACTCGCACGCTCTGACCACCGTCGCCCGGCGCGATGGCGCGGACTGGGTGCTGTCGGGCCGCAAGATCTACATCTCCGGGGTCGATGAGGCTGACGCCGTGCTGATCGTCGGCCGCAGCCAGGACGCCAGGACGGGCCGGCTGAAGCCGGCCCTGTTCGCCGTGCCGACCACCGCGCCCGGCTTCACCTACCAGCCGATCGAGATGGAGCTTGTCACCCCGGACCGCCAGTACCTGCTTTTCCTGGACGACGTGCGGCTGCCCGCCGACGCGCTGATCGGCGAGCAGGACGCGGCGCTGGCGCAGCTGTTCGCCGGGCTCAACCCGGAGCGGATCATGGGTGCCGCGATGTCGGTCGGCACGGCCAGGTACGCGCTGGGCAAGGCCGTCAGCTATGCGCGCGAGCGGATCGTGTGGGACCAGCCGATCGGCGCGCACCAGGGCATCGCCCACCCGCTGGCCCAGGTCAAGATCGAGCTCGAGCTCGCCGCTCTGATGATGCAGAAGGCGGCGACCCTGTACGACGCGGGGGACGACAAGGCCGCGGGCGAGGCGGCGAACATGGCCAAGTACGCGGCGGCCGAGGCCAGCGTGCACGCGGTCGACCAGGCGGTGCAGACCCTCGGCGGCAGCGGCCTGACCCGCGAATACGGTCTCGCCTCGCTGCTGGCCACCTCGCGGGTCAGCCGCATCGCCCCGGTCAGCCGCGAGATGGTGCTCAACTTCGTGGCGCAGAACTCCCTGGGACTGCCGAAGTCATACTGACCGCCCGTGCCGTGGCCGGTTCTCCTGCACGTCGGTGCCGCCGGGGAACGTGAAGATGCGGTATCTCGTGGCGGCTCCACCGCAGTCCGTACGATGGCCGGTATGACGGAATCTTCTGCGGTCGCCTTTCCGGTGACCACGGCACTCGAACTGACAGGGATGACGGTCGAGCGCGACCTCGGCGTCGCCTTCGGCCTGGTCGTCCGTAGCATGGGGCTGGCCAAGTCGCTGGGCGCAGGCATCAAGGCCCTGCGTCAGGGTGAGGTGACGCAGTACACGGCGCTGCTCGAGGACAGCCGCCGGCATGCAGTCGACCGGATGATCGAGAACGCCCGGCTGCTGGGCGGCAACGCGGTCATCGCGATGCGATTCGATTCCTCGGAGATGGGCCAGCAGCTCACCGAGATCGTGGCCTACGGTACCGCCGTCGTCGCCCGTCCCGTCGGCTAGCCGTGCCCGAAGGCCCGGCGAGCCCGGCGGGCGGCCCGCGGTCGCCGGTCGGTGACGCCGATCGCGAGCACCTGGTCGGACTGCTGCGCGAGCACTACGCCCGCGGCCGGCTGGACGACGGCGAGCTGGACCGGCGGGTCGGCATCGTGCTGGCGGCGGAGTTCGCGGACGAGGCTGCCTGGGCCGTCACTGACCTCCCGTCGATCGTGCCTGCCGGGCCGGTGCCCGGCAGGCGGGCCCGGCGAAGAGGGCACGCGCAGGCGGACCGGCCGGGACCGGGCTGGGTCCCCACATCCGAGCGTTCCCGCGACCCGACGACCAGGGTGGTCATGCGGGTCTGGATTGACCCAGCCGATCAGAGCCGCCACTACATCCCGGAGAGCGACGGGTAAACGCGTGCCTGCTGACGTCGATGATGATGATGATGCCGTCACCGCCCTGCGGGACAGCTGCACCCGCTTCCTGCACGGGCACGGGCCGGGCACGGCCGCTGACCTGCTGGCGACGATCCCGGCCGGCACCGCGCTCGACCACTACGGCGACAGCGGCGTGGTCGCCGAGCTCGAGGCCGAGGTCGCCCGGATGCTCGGCACGCCAGCCGCGGTGTTCCTGCCGAGCGGGACGATGGCCCAGCAGGCGGTGCTCCGCGTGCACGCCGACCGCCGCCAGCGGCGCACGGTCGTCTTCCATCCCATGTGCCATCTCCAGCAGCACGAGGGGGAGGCCTACCAGCGGCTGCATCACCTGACCGGCAGGCCCGCCGGTGACCCGGACCGGCTCATCGAGCTGTCCGATCTCTGCGCGATCGCAGAACCGGTCGCGGCGTTGCTGATCGAGCTGCCGCAGCGCGATCTCGGCGGCCAGCAGCCGTCGCTAGAGGCCCTGACCGCGCAGGCAGCCTGGGCCCGCGGCATCGGCGCGGCCGTCCACCTGGACGGCGCCAGGCTCTGGGAGTCAGCGGCAGGCTATGGCCAGCCTCCCGCGGCGATCGCGGCGCTCTTCGACACCGTCTACGTCTCCTTCTACAAGGGCATCGGCGCGCTGCCCGGCTGCTGCGTGGCCGGGCCGCAAGACATCATTGCGCAGGTGCGGGAGTGGAGGCACCGGATGGGCGGCACGCTGTCCGGCTTGTGGCCGAACGCAGCCTCCGCGCTGACCTGCCTGACCCGGCGGCTGCCGCTCATGCCCGCCTACCTCCAGCATGCCCGCGCCATCGGGGCCGCGCTCGGAGGCGTCCGGGGGGTCCGGGTGGTTCCTGACCCGCCGCAGGTTCCGATGATGCACCTGCTGCTGAGCACTACCCAGGAGGGCTTCCTGGCCGCCGCCCGCCGGCTAGCCACCGACCAGGGCATCTGGACCTGGCGGCGGGCGGCGACGACCGCCGACCCCGCGGTGCAGCGGGTGGAACTCTCCGTCGGCGACGCCACCTGCGAGCTTGAGCCAGCCGAGATCCGCGACATCGTCGCGGCGCTCGCCGAGCCCTAGGACAGGGAGTCGTCCAGGTCGCCGAGAGACTCGATGAGCTCGAGGTTGGCCGAGTAGTCGACGGGGCAGGCGATCACCGAGACCGTGTCGGCGGCCAGCGCGGTACGCAGCGTCGGCAGCAGCTCGGCGGCCGAGTTGATCCGGTAGCCGGCCGCGCCGAAGCTCTCGGCGTAGGCCACGAAGTCCGGATTGGCGAAGGTGGTATCGACGTTGCGGCCGATCTCGAGGTCCATCTTCCAGCTGATCAGCCCGTAGGCGTCGTCCACCCAGATCAGGATGACGAAGGGGAGGCGGAGCCGTAGCGCGGTCTCGATCTCTTGTGAGTTCATCAGGAAGGCGCCGTCGCCGGTCGCCACCAGCACCCTGGAGTGCGGCCTGGCGATCTTCGCGCCGATCGCGCCGGGCACGGTCCAGGCCATCGTCGACAGTCCGTTGGAGATCAGGCAGGTATTCGGCTCGTAGGTCGGATACAGGCGCGCCATCCACATCTTCAGGGCTCCGGTGTCGACCAGCACGATGTCATCCCGGCCGAGCGCGGCGCGGGTGTCGGCCACGATCCGCGCCGGCGCCAGCGGGAACCGGTCATCGGCGCGGCCGCGGGCAAGCTCGCCGGCCAGCAGCGCGCGGATCCGATCCTCGGCCGGACGGGCCCGGAGGCGTCGCCCGGCTGCGGTGGCGAGCGCATCGAGGCTGTGCCCTATGTCCGAGTGCAGTCCCACCGCGACGTCATAGTGCGCGTCGACCTCGGCGGGGAACCGGTGGATATGGATGATCTTGGTGTCGCCGCGCGGGTTGATCCGGACCGGGTCGAACTCCTGCAGCTCATAGCCCACCGCGATGATCAGGTCAGCGCGGTCGAAGCCGAAGTTGACATAGTCGCGGCGCATGAACCCTACCGCGCCCAGCGCCTGCGGATGATCATCAGGGAACACGCCCTTGCCATGGAACGTGGTGGCGACCGGGACACCCAGCGCGTCAGCGAACCGGCACAGCGCGTCGCGCGCGCCCGCCCGCGCCGCCCCGTGCCCGGCCAGCACGATGGGAGCACGGGCCGAGCGAAGCAGCGCCGCGGCTCGCTCGATCTGTCCCGGAGACGGCTCGTCCGGCCGCGGCACGTTCACCGGAAGCGGAGTCAGCTCACCCGGCACCGGGGCCTGTTCCACGTCCTCCGGCACGGCCAGGTACACCGCGCCGGGCCGCTCGGTCTGGGCGAGCTTGAACGCCTTGCGGATCATCTCCGGCACGGCTTCGGGTGCGGCGATCAGCGCGGACCACTTGGTGACCGGCGCGAACATCGACACCAGGTCCACGCCCTGGTGGGACTCCTTGAAACTGCGGTTCATCCCGACCTGCGCCGACAGCGCGATCAGCGGCGTGGAGTTGGTGGTCGCGTCGGCCGTACCCAGCAGCAGGTTGATCGCTCCCGGGCCCAGCGTCGCCGAGCACACCCCGGCGCGGCCCGTCAGCCGGCCGTAGGTCTCGGCCATGAACGACGCGCCCTGCTCATGCCGGGTCAGCACGTACCGGATGGACGAGCGGGACATGGCCTCGACCAGCCGGATGTTCTCCTCGCCAGGAATGCCGAAGACATGCGTCACTCCCTCGTTCTCCAGGCACCGCACGATCAGCTCGGCCGCACTGCGGGAGAACGCTGTCACGCTCATGAGCCTAGGGGCAGGGGATAGGACTGGCCGCTGCCGGTGTTGCGGCATACCGGTGGGGGTGCGAGATTTTGCTGGTGTTTGTCGGTCCGAGTGCTAAGTGTGTCGGTTGCAAGCCCTCTCAAATGTCGGTTGGTAGAGATAATGTTGTCGGTTGCAGCTCCTCTCAAATGTCGGATGACGACAGCCCCGCGACCAAGCCATCGCCCTGCCGACCGATCGGGGAACATCGATGACACCACAGCTGATGCCACGGCAGATCGCAGGCCTGGCCGCCGAGTTCCTCGAAAGCTTCCGCATTGTGATCATCAACGGTCCTCGGCAATCGGGCAAGACCACTCTGCTGCACCAGCTCAATCAGGATCTCCGGGGCACCTACCTCAGCCTGGACGACGGCCCGCTGCGGGCTGCTGCGCAAGCCGACCCCGCGGTGTTCATCGCCGGCGGCGCTCGCCCGATGATGATCGACGAGATTCAGCGGGGTGGCGACGACCTGGTGCTGGCTATCAAGGCTGCCGTGGACGAGATCCCCGCCAGGGGGCAATTCGTGCTTGCTGGATCGACTCGATTTCTGTCGACACCCTCGCTCAGCGAGTCCCTGGCCGGGCGAGCAGGAATCCTGGAGGTCTGGCCGTTTGCCCAGCAGGAGCTTGCGGGACGCGACGTGTCCTTCCTCAGCAGGGCATTCACGGAGCCAGCGGCGATGCGCGCTGCGCCGCCGAGCGAGCTTGACCGGCGTGACTATTTCGACCTGATCTGCCGAGGTGGCTACCCGGAGCCGAACACCATGACCTCGGCTCTGGCCCGCGATGCCTGGTATCGCGCCTACGTGCAGGCTGTCATCGATACTGACATTCGTGAAATGGCCCGCATCGAAGCGCCTGGCAATGTGCGCCGCCTGCTCCACCTGGCTGCGGCAGCTACCGCCCAGGAGTTCAATGCCGTCAAGGCCGGGAGCGACCTCCAACTGCACCGTACGACCGTCAACAGCTACCTGAACCTGCTAGAGACCGTATTCCTCATCCGCTACCTGCCGGCCTGGTCACGCAACTTGATGACTCGCGCCGTCCGGCGGCCCAAGCTCCACCTGGCCGATACCGGCCTTGCCGCCCATCTGCTGGGCGTTGACGCCGAGGGACTCGCCGCGCACGTGGCACCTTCCCGCGGTCCTCTGGTGGAGTCCTTCATCGCCAACGAGCTCGCCAAGCAGGTCACCTGGGCCCCGTTCCCCGTTCATCTCCATCATTGGCGGGTCAGCCAGGGTCCTGAGGTGGACCTGGTGGCCGAGCGCGGCAACGGCCGCGTGATCGGCATCGAAGCCAAGGCCACCGATGCGATCAGCCAGGCCGACTTCAAGGGACTGGCCACCCTGCGGGACGAGCTTGGCGGCAGCTTCGTGCACGGCTTCGTTCTCTACACCGGCGCCCGCTCCCTGTCGTTTGGCGACAGGCTCACCGCGCTGCCCATCAGCGCGCTCTGGGATCAGTGAGCTGAAGACGGCTCGCGCGGCGGGCCCGAACCTCTGCCCATGCACCCTTCGAGACCGATGGCCAGGGGCGGTTTGCGGGAGCAGAGCGCTGTCCGCCAGAATGGGGACCTGGCGATGAGGCTCGCCGAAACCGCGGGAACGTGTCTCGCTGATGGCCTCTACCACCGAGTCCGGGCAACCGGCCGCTGGAGAGGAGACCGTTCAGTGCTAGATGACGCGCCGGAGCCGCCCGGCAATGATCGCCCCGCCCCGCTAGCCTGGCTGGCGGGAGCAGCCTGGTGAGTCTCGTTCTGCCCATCCCGATCATCCAGTTCCTGCAGGCCGCGACGATCATGGGCGCGGCGCCCGGAATATCGGGCGTCATCGCTCGGGTCGAGGCGCGGCTGCAGGGGCGGGCCGGCCCGCGGGTGCTCCAGCCGTACTACGACCTGGCGAAGCTCTTCCGCAAGGAGGCACTGGCCCCGCAGGGGGCGAGCTGGGTTTTCCTGGCCGCTCCGCTAGCGGCCATGACCTGCTACCTGACGGTGCCGCTGCTGATCCCGGTGCTGACCACCTTCGGCCTGCCGCTGGGCTACATGGGGGACATCCTCGGCGGCGGCTTCATCCTGTCGCTGGCCAGCTTCGTGGTCGCGATGGCCGCGCTGGAGACCGGCAGCCCGTACGCGCAGATGGGCGCGAGCCGGGCCAAGACCTTCGGGGCCATCACCGAGCCGGTGGTGCTGTTCGTCGTCTTTGTCGTGGCCCTGATCACCGGGACCGACCTGCCCTACGCGCTGGCCGCGACCGTCCGGTCGTCGGCCGGCCAGATCGTGCGCCCCGCGCACCTGCTCGCCGCTGCCGCCCTGTTCATGGTGATCTTGTACGAGACCGGCCGGATCCCGGTGGAGACGCACACCGGTACCAACGAGTTCGGGATGATCGAGGAGGCCAGGCCATTCGAGCACTCCGGCCCCTACTTCGCCCTGCTCAAGTGGGGATCGGCGATGAAGCAGCTGATCCTCTACACGATCCTGCTGAACGTCTTCGTCGCGCCGTGGGGCCTGGCGGCCACGGCGAGCGCCGTCGCTGTCGCTCTGGCGATCGTCGCGCTGCTGGCCAAGGCAACGGGGCTCGGGATCGTCGTGGCGGTCATCGACAACTCCTTCGCCAAGCTGCGCCTCTTCAAGATCACGGAGTTCGCCGCCGCGGCGTTCCTGCTGGCTGTCCTCGGCGTGTTCACTCTCTACCTGGGAGGCGGCTGACATGGAGGCGGCTGACATGACGGGGCGGACGGGGCAGTGGCTGATGCTGGGAGGTGGCCGATGGCAGCGGTAGCTGCGCCGAGCGTGTTCTCCGGCGGCGCGAACGTGGTCGCGGTGGGCGTGCTGCTGGCCGAGTTCGGCATGTTCCGCCAGGCACTGCTCCGCGACCAGGTGCGGCTGTACGCGGCGCAGTCGGCACTGATCTCGGTGCTCGCCGTCATCGTGGCCGCTGCGCGTCACCTGCCGGAACTGTACGTGCTCGCTGGCCTGTCGGCCGCGCTCAAGGTAGTGATCGTTCCCATCCTGCTGCGACGGCTGCTGCGCGGCACCGGCCGGGATTCCGGGGAACACGGCTGGACCGATATCGCGGGCAGCGGCGCGCTGAGCCTGGCCAGCACCGTCCTGCTGGCGATCGCGGTCGCCGCGTTCGGCTTCTTCTCGGTCGGCGCGCTGGCCATCCGCAGCCCCGTGCTCCCGGTCACGGCCCTGGCGATCTCGGTATCGGTGGCCCTGGTGGCCTTCGTCCTGATGATCATCCGAAGAGACGTGGCGTCCCAGGCGATCGGCTTCTTCTCGCTGGAGAACGCGATCTCGCTGACCGCGCTGGTCGTGGCGGCCGGGCTGCCGTTCATCCTCGAGGTGGCGTTCCTGTTCGACCTGCTGGTGGTCGTCGTGGTCTTCGGGCTGCTGATCCGCGTGCACCACGGCCGCGCGGAATCGCTGTCCACCGCCGACCTGACCAGCTTGCGAGGCTGAGCCATGCTCGTTGTCATCGTGGCGCTGCTCGTCGTGCCGGCTGCGGCCGCGCTGATCTGCCTGCGCGCGCCGGCCGCGGCCGCGCAGGCCGTCACGGCGGCATCCGGCGTCGCGTGCTTCGGCCTGGTGCTGGCCCTCGTTCCGGCGGCATCCCGGCGCGATCTGAACTACCTGTCCTACCTACGGGTGGACGCGATCAGCGTGGTGTTCCTGCTGGCCACCGGGTTCCTGTACGCCTGCGTCGCGGTGTACTGCGTCGGCTACCTGGCCCGCGCCCGCAGCGACCCCGGCTTCTCGGCGCACTCGCGGCGGTTCTACGCCGGGCTGAACCTGTTCGCCTGGGCCATGCTGGCCGCGCCGATGATGAGCAGCCTCGCGCTCCTGTGGGTCGCGGTCGAGGTGACCACGGTCATCTCGGCGTTGCTGATCGCCATAGAGGACACCGACGGGGCTGCCGAGGCGGCCTGGAAGTACGTGCTGATCGCATCGGCGGGCCTGGGCCTGGCCCTGCTCGCGACCGTCTTCGCCTACTACGCCGGCGCGCAGGTGCTCGGCCAGTCCTACAACCTGGACTTCGGCCCGCTGCTGCAGGTGTCCGGCCAGCTGCCGCACACGCCGGTCCGGCTGGCCTTCGGCCTCGCCGTGCTCGGCTTCGGCACCAAGATGGGCCTGGTCCCGGTGCACACCTGGCTGCCCGATGCCCACTCCGAGGCGCCCACACCGGTCTCCGCGCTGCTGTCCGGCTCGCTGCTCGCGGTGAGCTTCTACGCCATCCTGCGTTACTACCAGGTGGCGACGGCAGCTCTCGGGCCCCGCTTCCCCCGTGACGTGCTGCTGGTCTTCGGTGTCGCCTCGCTGCTGCTCGCCGCGCTCTACCTGCTGGAGCAGCGGGACGTGAAGCGGATGCTCGCCTACTCCAGCATCGAGCACATGGGAATCCTGGCGATCGGGGTGAGCTTCGGTGCACCTATCGCGCTGGCCGGGGTGCTGCTGCATGTGCTCGCGCACGCCGCCGCGAAGGGCAACGCGTTCATGGGAGCCGGGGTGATCGTCACGAAGTTCGCCACCAAACGCATTAGCCAGGTGAGCGGCGGCCTGGACCTGCTGCCGTGGAGCGGGCCGCTGTTCCTGCTCTCGGTGCTGGCCCTGGGCGCCATGCCGCCGTTTGGCATCTTCCGCAGTGAGTTCGAGATCGTCGCCGGGGGTCTGGCCTCGGGCGGCAATATCGCCTCGGCCATCCTCATTGTGCTGGTCACGCTGGCGTTCCTGGGTCTTGTGGCGACCACCAACCGGATGCTGCTGATGCCACGCGCCGCGCAGGTCCCCGAGCCCAAGGAATCGGTGCAATAGAGCCCCGGGCCGCAAAGCAAAATGCCCGAGATGCCGCAAGGGTCGTT
>Ga0209871_1000110_pt1 | contig 25702 bp, 24 predicted proteins | sample OrgsoiDNA2013045_FD_185795 | JGI IMG/M metagenome (GOLD analysis project Ga0209871, IMG submission 185795) | Permafrost soil microbial communities from the Arctic, to analyse light accelerated degradation of dissolved organic matter (DOM) -... | ecosystem: Environmental > Terrestrial > Soil >... | reverse complement strand
GCTGACCCTGGGTCGGATCGATCGCGGTGACAAATCCGAGGCCGAGTTGCTGGGCGATCACCGAGCCTGCGACCTGCAGCGCCGAAAGCGTGACCCGCGCGGTGGCGCCGAGCACGACGCCGATGACGATCTCGTGAACCATCAAGACCATCAGCGGCGTGAGCGACTGCATGTCGATATGATAGGCGGCGCGGTGCAGCGGCAGAATCACCAGCGTCAGCAACAGCGCAATCCCAAGCTTGACCCGCACCGGAATATTGCTCTCGCCCAGCCCCGGCAACAGCATGACCATCGCGCCGATGCGGGCGAACACCAGCATGAAGGCGGCGGCGAGCGCGGGCAGCAGTGAGATATCGATGCGCATGATTCGCGCATACTGCATCAACCGCCAATGATTCGCGACGATATCCGCATCATATGGCTGTGTAGCGAGTCCGCCATAAAAGGCAGCGCCAACAGCAGGGTAACGAAGATCGCCAGGATTTTCGGCACGAACACCAGCGTCTGTTCCTGGATCTGGGTCAGCGCCTGGAACAGCGACACCACGACACCGACCACAAGGCCGACAACCATGAGTGGCGACGACACCACGACGATGGTCCAGATCGCATCGCGCGCCACGTCGAGGGTTTCGGCACCGGTCATTTTTCTGTCTCGTTCTATTTGATTTGCTTGATTTGCGTTCGTCATTCCGGGGCAGTCCGCAGGACTGAACCCGGAATCTCGAGATTCCGGGCTCGCGCTTCGCGCGCCCCGGAATGACGATCAGATCGGCATCTTCATGATGTCTTCGTAGGACTGGATGACGCGGTCGCGCACCGACACCAGGGTCGAGACCGCGACGTCGGTTTCCGCCACCGCCGTCACCACGTCCATCACGTTGGCCTTGCCCGACGCCATCGCCACCGTCTGCGCGTCGGATTTTTTTCCGGCGTCCAGGACGCTTCCGATCGCGTCCTTGAGCAGCGCCCCGAAGGATGGACTACCGCCGCCGCCTTCGGAAGCCTTGCCGGCGCCGCCGGTGTCCAGGATGCGGGCGAGGCTGGCATAGGCATTGGCAGCGACTGTGGGTGAAGCCATGGTTTAAGGTTCCCTGTTCAGGCCTTGAGGATGTCGAGCGTGCGTTGAATCATCCGGCGCGTGGCGCTGATGATGTTGAGGTTCGCCTCGTAGGATCGCTGCGCGTCGCGCATGTCGGTCTGTTCGACCAGCGAATTGACGTTGGGATATTTGACGTTGCCGGCGGCATCCGCGGCCGGATTGGCGGGCTCGTATTTGACGCGAAACGGCGACGTATCGGCCCGGACCCTGCCCAGGGTCACAACCCTGGCGTCCAGCGTGCGGTCGAGTTCGGAGGAAAACGTCGGCACCTTGCGGCGATAGGGATCGCCGCCGGCGGTCTGCGCCGTGGAATCCGCATTGGCGATATTTTCCGACAGGACCCGCATGCGCCCGGCCTGCGCCCGCAGGCCGGACGTGGCGATGCTCATCGACCTCGCGAAATCCCCTGCATCGTCTGCCATGGTGTGGTTCCCTTAGGTCTTTGACCGGGTCTCTAGAGCGGGATGACTTCTCTTCGAATCGTCATCCCGCTCCATCTTTTTGTTGAGCATGATCTTTTCGGAAAACCGGTACCCACCCATCGGGTCGGGGGCATGCTTTTCCGGATCATGCTCTAGCCTTTGCCGATCGCGGTCTTCAGAAGATGCAGGCTTTTGCTGTAGAGCGAGGTCGCCGCCGCGTAGTCCATCTGGTTGGCGGAGACCTTGAGCATCTGGTCTTCCAGATTGACGGCGTTGCCGGCGGGCCTGGTCTGGAAACCGCCTTTGCCGTCCTGCGCAAAAGTTGGTCCGCCTGCCGAGGTGCCGATATGGCTGCCGCTGGTGCGCATCATGGCCAGCGCGCCCACCGATCCGGTGACGCCGCCGGTGCGATCGAGTTTCGGTTCCACCAGATCGCGCGGCTTGAAATTCGGCGTGTCGGAATTGGCGACGTTTTCGGACAGCACGCGCTGCCGCTCCTGATGCCATTGCATCTTGGTGCGCAGCGCCGACAAAACCGGAAGATCGTTGATGGACATCGCATCGGCCTCTCGCCTTGCGGCCATGGCGCCGCTGAGCTAGGCAGAATTTGCCCTGTGTATGGTTAATAACGGGTTAAGATGCGCGGCAGACCGGACGGCGCGCGGGCGCGAATTCGGCGGCCAAGATCAATCGAGCGCATTTTCGCCACGAATGCTGCGTTAACCAGCCAAATCTGCGAAGCGGGAACGCTCAGAAGTCGTTTTGGCCACAGCGATTCTTGGTTTATTAAGACATGGGGCGCGGCAATTCTTGCCGTGGGAAGTTAAGACATAGGGCCAATCTCACGCTTTTGCCGTTTTCTGTATCGGTTCGATCCACGGCCGACGAACAGAAACGCCAACAAAGCGTTATCCGCCGGGAACAAAGCATGCAGGCACTTACCTTCGTTTTCGCGTTCGTGGCCGTTCTGGCGCTGATTGGCGTTGCCGCCTGGCTGGTTCGCCGATTCGCCGGCAGCCGGCTCGGTACCACCGCCAATCGCGGGCGGATGCCGCGGCTGGCGGTGATCGACGCCGCCGCCGTGGATGGCCGCCGGCGGCTGGTGCTGGTGCGGCGCGACAACATCGAACATCTGCTGATGATCGGCGGACCGACCGATATCGTGGTGGAATCCAATATCGTACGCGCCAACGCCGCACGGGATCAGATGCCGCAACGGCCTGCCGTCGGGGGTGGCGCCGAACCACAGCAACCCCGGCTGGTGCCGCTGCCGGATTCTGCCGGCCGCGGCGACAGCGATGGATCGCGGTCCGATGGCTTCGATCACGCCGAGCCGCAACTGCCCGAGCCGCCTTCCCGGCCGGCGCGGCCTTCGTTTGCCGACGAAGTGCGCCGTCCCGCGGCAGCGGAACGGCGCGGCGACCCGCTGACCGGCTTCACGCCGGAGCCGCTGGCTGGCCGCGCCGAGCCGCATAGCGAGCCGATGCCATTGCGGCTGCCATCGCGCAACGAACCGATGATGCCCCGCCTGCCTCGCGTGAACGTGAGCGACACGCCAAAGCCGCCCCCGCTTCGCGCGCCCGAACGCGCCGCGGCATCGCCGCCGCCACCGCCGCTCCCGGCTCAGCCGACCGCCGAGCAAAATCTCGCCGAGATGGCACAGCGGCTGGAAGCAGCCCTGCGCCGGCCCGGCGATGGCGGCGAAGCGCGCATCGGCGCGCCGTCGGTGGCGCCCGAACCGCCGCCGGTCCGCCTCACCCCGCCACCGCCGCGCCCCGAGCAATCGACGGCGCCGCCGGTTGCCGCGCCATTGCCGAAGAGCGGCTTTGAAAATCTCGAAGACGAGATGGCGTCATTGCTGGGCCGTCCGAAGAACCCTTCGTGAGGCCGGCAGAAGTCCCGCGTAGAGTTCTATTTTTTGCCACCCTGATAGCCGCCGGATCGCTCGCGGGTCCGGCGTTCGCGCAGGATATCAGCATCAATCTCGGCCAGGGCAATGGCGGCGTCACCGAGCGCGCGATCCAGCTGATCGCGCTGCTGACGGTGCTGTCGATCGCGCCGTCGATCCTGATCATGATGACGTCGTTCACCCGGATCGTCGTGGTGCTGTCGCTGTTGCGCACGGCATTGGGCACCGCGACCGCGCCGCCGAACTCCGTCATCATCGCGCTGGCGATGTTCCTGACCGCGTTCGTGATGGGCCCGGTGCTGCAGAAATCCTACGACGACGGCATCAAGCCGCTGGTCGCCAACCAGATCAACGTCGAGGAGGCGCTGCAGCGGGCGGTGGTGCCGCTGCGCGGCTTCATGCAGAAGAACGTGCGCGAAAAGGACCTGAAACTGTTCATGGACCTGTCGGGCGAGGCACCGCCGGCGACCCCGGACGAAATGTCGCTGCGGATCCTGGTGCCGGCGTTCATGATCTCCGAACTGAAGCGCGCCTTCGAGATCGGCTTCCTGTTGTTCCTGCCGTTTCTGATCATCGACCTCGTGGTCGCCTCGGTGCTGATGTCGATGGGCATGATGATGCTGCCGCCGGTGGTGGTGTCGCTGCCGTTCAAGCTGATCTTCTTCGTGCTGGTCGACGGCTGGTCGCTGGTGGCGGGCAGTTTGGTGCAGAGCTACGGGGGATAGGCTGACCAACTCCGCGCCGAGGCTAAAGAAGCACAAAAACAAAGAGTTAAGAGGCTGGCTTCGACTGTTTTCGGGACGGAATTAATGGATTTTCAGGAGGAGGAATGCTATATTTCCACCGAGGGAAACATCATGTCGGCACGGTTCCAACACATCACTTTCGGCTCGACCGAAGCCTATATCCGCGAGCTTGCGTCACTGCACCAAGTTGTTTTCACCCCGACAAAGCTTGACGCCTTCGCGCAGGATGTCACCCGTCTTGCGGCGGATCATGTGCGCCTCGATGAAGTGGAATGCCTGCTTCTCGGCTTACAGCGTGCGGGCCATCTCAGCCGACCGGAGCTCGTCCATCTCCAGGCGAAGTATCTGCGTGAAGCCAAACGGTGAGCTTCGATCCGTTCGGTGATTTCGCGACCGAGGGGTATCTGCGAAATGTCGAGAAAGAGAAGGATCTCGACATCGTCAAAAGGCTCGAGCACACCTCATTCACCACCGGGTTAGACGAAGCCTTCACCGCGCTCGGAAAATCCAGACAGTTTTCCTATTCAGACGTGCTGCGAACGCACGGCATCCTTTTCAATGCTGTCTATCCATGGGCGGGACAGGATCGCCTCTCGATTGCTCCGGCGCTCTCCGTCCGCAAGGGACCCGTGATTTTCGCCAACCCGTCCGAAATACGACCAGCCGTTGAGTTCGCGCTGAGGAAGGCGCAGGAAAAGGATTACCTTCGCGCACATCCCGGCGAGATCATGGGTCATCTCGCCTTCGGCCATCCGTTTCTGGACGGCAACGGGCGCACCATCGTGACCCTTTTCTCCGCGCTGACTCAGCGCGCCGGCTTCAGCGTCGATTGGGCTGCGACCGATAAGGATGTCTATCTGGATGCGCTCACCAAAGAAATTGACGCACCCTCAAAGGGCCACCTCGATAATTATCTAGGACAATTCATTCGTAAGCCGATCGCCCATGAGGAACTCGCTGCACAAATCATAAGGGCGCCCGGCATCGACGGGCGCACGCCCACGAGCGACGAAAACAAAGTCATCGGAGACGTTGATGCGCCTGAGGTGAAGGCTCAATACGAGGCGATGTTGCTGAAGCGCGGCAAGAAGAACTAGGTAAATCAGGGGCCTCGCCAATAGCCGATGGCAACTTCCAACGCACAGATTGTCACGGCAAATCTCGATATTGCCCAAGCACATCGCGGACGAAATGTCGCTGGTGGCGGGCAGTTTGGTGCAGAGCTACGGGGGATAGCGGACAATCTTGCCCGACCGCGCTGGTCATCGTCCGCGATCTCCCGCGCCGGCCAACGAGGCGATCGGGAGCGTCGCCGCCTTTTTGACGTTCTTCGACCATAACCCTGCTTAGGGTACGGGTTGGGAACGCCGGCGTTTGTTTGACATCACGAGGGCGGTTTTGTTGCGGCGAAGGGCGACTGGGGCATGCAAGTAGCGTCGGAGCTTATGTCGTTGCGGAGACGGTGGCGCAGTCTGCTCGTCCTCGGCGCAATTTCGGTGCTGATCGGCGCTGGGGCACATGCCCAGAATATCGATCAGGGCAAACCGGCCGCCAAGCTGTTTGCGGATAGCTGCGCGACATGTCATCGCAGCGCACGCGGTCTCGCCAAGGGCCGCTTCAGGCTTACGCTATACCTGTTCCTGCAACAGCACTACGCGAGCAATTCGAGCTCGGCCTGGGCGCTCACCTCTTATCTGGAGTCCGTCGATAGTCCACAGCGCGGCCGGTCGCGGGCGGCCGCGGCGAAGCCGTCGCGTCCTGCCGTCAGCACATCGCGGTCCTCGATCCTCCGTCCGCCCGCGTCGGTGCCGGGGCGCTAGGCCGGAGAGGTGCGCGACCGAAGCACCGCCGCTCTGTTCGGGCTCGGTCGGAAGCATCCGACGACTTAAGCCGCAATGTTATCCACATTTCCGACTACGTTTTGAACGCATTTTGATCTGATTCGGCGGATGATCCCGATTCGCGAGGATATTGGCATGGCGTTTTTCAAGCGTGAGCTCAGCCCGGTCCAGCGCTTCGAGCGGGCGCTGAGGGAGAAGCAGGCGGCGCGGCAGAAGCTGGCCGACCAGCTGAGCCTCGCCGAAACGGCACTTGGAGAAAAACGCGACGAAGCCGAGCGCTTGGCGGTGGCCGGCGCCGCCAACGCCAAGCTTGCTAGCGCGGAGGCCAGGATGCGCACCTTCGAGGACCGCGCCAAGACCCTGCGCGCCGCATTGGTCGAATTCGACGAGCAGGTCGTCGCCACCGAGCGCGCATTGGCCGACGCCAAAGCGCAACGCGAGCGCGACAGGGCGGCCGACGAGATTGAGGCGCTGGCTGCAGCGATCGAGCAGGCCGCCCCGGGATTTGGCGCCGGGGCCGCCGCACTCGTGGAAGCCGTCACAAAAAGCATGGCGTCGGTGCCGGAAGCGACCATGTTCTCGACCAGCGTGGACGAGATGCGGCGCGAGGTTCTCTCGGCCGCGGACCTGATCTGTTGGGAGTTGCGATCCACCGCGGTGCGCACGCGCGCGGGCAATGCGAATATTGCGCTGCTCGCGCCGCCCGCGCCAAAGCAACTGCCGGCTCCGGAGATCGAGCGGCAATTGATCTACACGCTCAGCCCGCTGCTTTGGCGGGAGGGCAGCGAGGTGCGCAGGGTTCCGGCGTTCGCGCTGGTCGGGCTGCCGAAAACGTTGCTGCTGGTGGCGATGCGGCATCAGCACGTGGACTATCTGAATGCCCGACGTGTGCAGACCCTGATACACGTTCACGGCAGCGCAGGGGTCCATAGCGATCCCGATCAGGACGATCCGCAGCTCGTTGATCTCGATGCGCTCGCCGCGGAGGAGAACGAGAGCGCCCAGGCCGATGTGGCGTGAGCGCTAAGAAAGAAGCTGGGAAACGCTCAGACGTTGCGAGGTCCCTGGCGCGGTGCGAAGGATGCAAAAGACCCCAGATAGGATTTTGGCCGCGGGAGCGCGTAAGCACCAATTTTTGATGTTTTAAGCCCTAGCGAGCCGCAAGCTTCCGCCAGCTTGACCGCGCTAGCAACCCCGTCGATCACGGGAAGCCCATGCTTTTCCGTCAGTCGCGCCGCCAATTCAGCCATGCCGGCACATCCGAGAACAATCACCTCGGCCTGGTCCTGTTGCTTCGCGAGTTCGATTTCCGCACTGATTTGCGCGGCTGCATTTGACGCGGGATCATCGAGTGAAAGAACCGGAAGTTCGCATGCTCGCACCTTGCCGCAGCGACCTGCCAGTCCGTACTTCAACAGATTGTTTTCGACGGCAGCGATGGAGCGCGAGAGCGTCGTGACAACCGAGAAGCGATGGCCCAGCATCGAGGCCAGATGAAACGCCGCCTCGCCGATACCGATGACAGGCGCGAATGAGACGCTACGCGCCGCTTCGAGGCCGGTGTCATCGAAACAGGCAATGATGTGTGCGGTAACCCCGCTGGCGTCGCCTTTGGCGATTTCGGCCAGTAGCCCCGGCACCGAGAACGCCTCGTAATAGTAGCCTTCGATCGAGACCGGTCCATCCATCGGATTGACGGCGATGATTTCCGTCCCCAAGGCCGCCGCGGCGCGGGCGGCGCGGCCAATCTTCTCGGTCATGGCGACAGTGGTATTCGGATTGACGACAAGAATGCGCATCAGGCCCTTCCTAGACCATTCCCTTGCCGGCGTCCGATCCGTGACGTCTTTGTCGGGCCTGGAGCACGAGAATGACAATCAACGCGGAGAAAATGACGAGAAAGGAGACAGCGCTCGTAAGTGTTCCGAGCGCATAAATATCCGGCTTTGTGACAGTTGTCGTCAGGCCCTGCAGTTCAAGCGGCAGAGTGTTGACGGAACCGATGGCCTGGCTTGAACGCGCGAGTTCGTCCCAGGACAGGGTAAAACCGAACAGACCTATGCCCACCACGGATGGCAATATGATCGGCAGCACAACGTGCCGAAACGTCTGCCAGGGCGTGGCGCCAAGATCACGCGCTGCCTCTTCAAGCCGGCCATCGAACCGGTTGAAGATCGCAAACATGATCAAAAGGCCAAACGGCAGAGTCCAGGTGAGATGGGCACCGAGGCCTGAGGTGAAAAGCCCCATCGCTGTCGTCCAACCCTCCGAGCCGTGCTTTGCCATGAAATCGTCGAGCAGCCGGAATTCCAGCGCGATGCCGAGCGAGGTGATGATCGACGGCATGATCAGGCTCGCGATTGCGGTGTAAAACAGGAATGTCGCGCCCCGGAACGATTTGCGGAAGGCCAGGCCGGCGGAAACCGACAGCACGACCGTTAGCGCCATGACGACGAGGCCGAGCTTCAGCGACCGCTTGAAGGCAGCCCCGATATCGACGATGCCGGTGCCGGAGAAGACCTTGCCGAACCACTGCAGGGATACACCATTCATCGGAAAGGTCAGACCGCCATCAGGTCCCTGAAATGACAGAATATAGATCGCAAACATCGGCCCATACAGAAACAACACATAGGCGATGAAAAACGCGGCGAGAAAATAAAAGGAGCGCGGCCGGTTTTCGCCCACCTCACAGCTCCTTGCGGATATCGACGATCCGCGTCAGCGAGGAAATGATCAAAATCGTGATACCGAGCAGGATGACCGCGTTGGCTGCAGCGGCCGGAAATTGCAGCGCATTGAGGCGGGCTTCGATGATCTTCCCGGCGGATGCGATCTGTTGGCCGCCCATTACGCCGATGGTCACAAAATCACCCATCACGATCGTGATCACAAAGATCGAGCCGATGACGATGCCCGGCTTTGCCAGTGGGATGACGACGTTTACAAGGGTCTGCCAACCGGTGGCGCCCGCATCATAGGCGGCCTCGATCAACCTCTTGTCGATGCGGATCATCGAATTGAAGATCGGCACCACCATGAAGAAGGTGAACAGGTGAACGAGGGCCAGCACGACGGAGAATTCGGAGAACAGCAGCCATTCCAGCGGCGCCTGGATCAATCCCATCCCCTCAAGGCCCTTGTTGACCAGACCGTTCCGGCCAAGAAGCGGAATCCAGGCGATCATTCGGATCACATTCGAGGTCCAGAATGGAATAGTGCAAAGCAAAGTGAGTACGATCTGCCAGGTTTTCGACCGGACGTGGAACGCGAGAAAATAGGCAACCGTGAAGCCGATCAGCAGCGTCAAGCTCCATGTCAGCAGACACAATTTCAACGTCTTCAGATAGGTCTTCAGGATCGTGCACAGATCCGGCAGATCGGCGATGCATCCCTCGAACGTATCGGTGTAGCCGCGCAGGCTGAAGGCGGGGATCATTTCATATTCGTTGTAGTCCCACGCGCTGACGATCGTCACAAAAAGCAATGGCAAGAGAAAAAACAGCGCGAAAATAAGCATCATCGGTGCGGCCTGAAGCCACGCCACGAAGGATTTGCGGTCTTGAACCATGGAAAGGCCGATCTCGGTCACAGCGAACAAGGACTTGCCGCACGCTTTAGCCCGGCAAGTCCCGCGATGGCGTCAAGCGGCGATGAATTCATTCCATTTGCGTACCATGTAGTCGTTCTCGTCCATGACGGCGTTCCAGCAGGCGACGGCGCCCATGCGGTCGTCATAGGAGCCGCCGTCACGCTTGGCGCCGGCCTTCTCCAGGATGGTGCCGTCGGGCGCCTTGATATCGCCGACAGCGGCCTTGCCTTCCATCCAGTAGCCCCATTCGTCTGGTGTCATGTTGGCCTTGGCGGTGGAGAGGACGGCGGAATAATAGCCTTGGCGATTGAGATAGGCGCCCGCCCAGCCCGAGAGATACCAGTTCACGAATTCATAGGCCCAGTCGAGTTTCGGTCCTGGCACAGCCTTCGATACGCAGAACCCCGACGCCCAGGAGCGATAGCCTTCCTTGAGCGGCTGGAACGTGCATGCAATTCCCATGGAGCGCACTTTGGTGACCGCAGGGGACCACATCGACTGGATCACGGTTTCGCCTGACGCCATCAGGTTGACGGATTCGTTGAAATCTTTCCAGAACGCGCGGAACTGGCCGGCCTTCTTGGCTTCAGTCATGATCTTCATGGTGAGATCAATCTCGGCCTTCGTCATGTTGCCCTTGTCGGCATATTTATGCTGGCCGCTGGCTTCGACCACCATCGCGGCGTCCATGATGCCAATCGACGGAATGTTGAGGATCGAGGCCTTGCCCTTGAATTCGGGGTTGAGCAGTTCGGTCCACGATGCAATCGGCCGCTTGATCAGGTCCGGCCGGATACCGAGCGTATCGGCATTATAGACCGTCGGGATCAGCGTCACGAATTCGGTTGGCGTGGTCGAGAACTTCTTGGAGTTCGGACCCTCGAGATAAAGCACCTTCCATGGCGCGGTGCCCTGATCGCCGATCTTCTTGCCATTCGGCAACTGACCCTTGGTGAAGACCGGTGTGATGTTGTCGAACTCCTTGATCCTCTTGGCATCGAGCGCGAAAATATTGCCCGACGGTACCAGTTTCTTCAGCGAGAAATATTCCGTATCGAGCACATCAAACGAGTTCGGCTGGGTGATGACACGCTTGGTCACATCGTCGGTCGTGGCCGTGATGTATTCAATCTTGATCCCGGTATCTTCCAGACATTTCTTCGATATCTCGTCGCCTTCGTTCACCGCGGTCCCGAGATAGCGCAGAACTTTCGGCTCTGCTGAATGGACATAAGGAAACCCGGTAATTGAGCCCGAACCTGCGGCAAGGCCGACGGCTCCGGCCGCGCCCTTCAGCACAGTGCGACGGCTCACGCTGCTATTTAATTTCGAAAGACTGCTCATGGTCATCTCCCAAGGTGTCAAGCCGCCTTTTCAGGCGACGGGACGGTTACAGAACTGCGGGTCTTCAGTGGGCTTGCCAGCGCCGGATCCCAGGTGGCGAGAACACGCTCGCCGACGGTGTAGTTGGCGGCGTCGAACTGGCTTTCCGTGAGTTGGGCCGAGATGTCTGCGCCGCCGTCGGCGGCAATCGCGACGCGGACATAGGTTCCCTGGTATTCGACTTCGCTGACGGTGCCGGCGATCGACGGACCATTGACGGCTTCGCCCGGCTTTTTCAGCATCAGGCGATCATTGCGAACGGCGAAGGTCTCGTCGCCGACGGCAATAACGTTGTGACCGCCGATGAATTTCGCCGTGAATTCTGTCCGGGGATGGTTGAAGATTTCGCGCGGAGACCCCTGCTGTTCGATCCGCCCGCCATTCATCAGAACCACGATATCAGCCAGCGCCATGGCTTCATCCTGGCCGTGCGTGACATGGATGAAGGAGATCCCAAGCTCGCGTTGAAGCTTTTTCAATTCGGCCCGCATGCGCAGCCGCAAAAATGGATCAAGCGCCGAAAGCGGCTCGTCCAGCAGCAGGATCTGAGGAGAGGTGATCAGAGCGCGGGCAAGCGCCACGCGTTGCTGCTGGCCGCCGGAAAGCTGCCCGGGCAGTCTCGCCGCATAAGCCTGCATGTCGACAAGCTGGAGCAATTTTTGGGCTTCGGCATGCCGCTCCGGTTTGGCAATTCCCTTCATCTTCAAGGCAAAGGCAACATTGTCGATCACGGAAAGATGCGGAAACAAGGCATAGGACTGGAACATCATCGCCGTGTTGCGTTCGGCAGGGGGCAGATCGGTCACATTTTTTGGCCCGACGACGATATCTCCGGATGTCGCGGATTCATGGCCGGCGATCATTCGCAGCGTGGACGTCTTGCCGCAGCCGGACGGACCGAGCAGGCAACAATAGGAGCCCGCTGGAATCTTGAGGTTGATGGCGTCGACAGCGGTTACGCTGCCGTACCTCTTCGTCAGTTGCACCAGTTCCAGCGCCGCCGTGGTGGTCATCCGCATCAATCCGCATGGTTTACCGAGGACCTAGGCGACTTTTGCGCCTGGCTGGTTCAGCATAGGGATGCAACAGATGTGCCAAAAAGGGAGGCAATTCTGACTGTTTGATAAAGCCGGTGGGTTGCTCCGACCTAAGTCTGACGCGACGCTCGAGCCGGTTTTCACCGCTGCCGCCGTTTTGTTCGATAGCTTAAGCAGTTGATGCGATGTCGAAAATCTTCTCTCTGGCGGCTTTGCGACGATCAAGACGGTCGCGCGCAAGGAGTTTTCGAAAGACCGCTGAGCCGTCATCGCTTGCCATATCTTTTCTCCACGCCGAAAATATCGACTGAACTTGCTGCGGTGGGCCCATCATCTGCACATTTTTGCGGCGATCGGGGGTCGTGGCATCGCAGGGGACAGGATGCGCCGCGCCGTCGGGTGGACGGAGTAACGCTTCATGGCGGTTGCAAGGGAACATAGTATGCGCGTGACATCGGTGGGCGTCGTTCGCATCGCCACCAAGAGCCCCAGTGATGTCTCAGGTCTGCTGAGCTTTATCGAGGCGGGCAAAATCGATCCAAGGTCGATCCTCGCGATACTGGGAAAAACCGAGGGAAATGGCGGCGTCAACGATTTCACGCGGGAATACGCGGTTTCCGCGTTATGCGCTGTGCTGGCGCCTTACGTCGACCTGCCTCCGCACCGCGTCGAAGAGCGGATCGCGTTCGTGATGTCGGGTGGGACAGAAGGTGTGCTTAGTCCGCATATCACCGTCTTCACGCGTGCCGACGTCGTTGGTCGCCTATCCGACGGGTCTTCCGGGAAACGCTTGAGCATCGGGATTGCGAAGACGCGGGATTTCCTGCCGGAGGAACTCGGGCGCAGCGTGCAAATCGAGGAAACAGCAAAGGCCGTAGCAACCGCCATGGCCGATGCCGCTATCGTCGATCCACAAGACGTACATTTCGTGCAGATCAAGTGTCCGCTTTTGACGAGCGACCGCATCGAAGCGGCGTCCGCTCGCGGGAATAAGACGGTTACAAACAGCGCATACGGTTCGATGGCGTATTCGCGTGGCGCTTCGGCGCTCGGGGTGGCGGTGGCGCTTGGTGAGATCGACGGCGAGGTTGGCGACGAGCACGTCCTTCGACGTTTTGAGCTATTTTCGTCGGTGGCATCCACGTCGGCCGGTATCGAGCTCATGCATAATGTGGTCATCGTCCTGGGTAATTCGACATCGTCGGCGAGTCCGTTCGAGATCGGACACGCCGTCATGCGCGACGCAATCGATTCCACCTCGGTGATCGATGCGTTGAAGAGCGTGGGACTTCGCGCTGGAGACGGCTCCGAGCCGACGGCAGGCCGTCAACTGGTTAACATCTTCGCCAAGGCGGAAGCCTCGCCAAACGGCACCCTGCGCGGATTTCGTCACACCATGCTGGAGGATACGGACATCAGCGCTACCCTGCACGCCCGCGCCGCTGTTGGCGGGTTGATCGCCGGCCTGTCAGGAACTGGTGCCGTCTATGTTTCCGGCGGAGCCGAACATCAGGGTCCGCCCGGCGGCGGCCCCGTCGCTGCAATAGCTCGGCTATCAGCAAAGACTTCCGACTGAATGTCTCTTTGAGGCACTTTGCCGATAGCTTTGATGAATGTCCGCTTTGCGCCAGCCATGCTTCGCTCAGGCTGTTATCCGATCACATGTTCGATACGGATCGGCAGACTGCGAACTCGCTTGCCAGTCGCATGAAAAACCGCGTTGGCGATGGCCGCCTGGATGCCCGCCGTGCCCAGCATGCCGATACCCTTGACGCTGCCCGGCAGGTGCGGGTCCTCTTCGTCGACCATCGTGATATCGAACTCCGGCACGTCGGCGTGAACGGGGATCAGGTAATCGGCGAAGGTGTCGCCCAGAATTCGGCCTGAAGCACGATCCGTCACGGTCATCTCGTGCAGCGCCATGCCGATGCCGCCAATCAGGCCGCCGACATACTGGCTCTTCGCCAGACGCGGATTGAGGATGCGGCCGGCGGCAAAGGCGCCGCACACCCGACGCACCCGGATCTCGCCGAGTTCCGGATCGACGCCCACTTCGACGAACACCGCGCCGTAGCCCATGCTTGTGACGGCCAGGGATTGGAGTTGGGTTGCCGCACTTTCGCCCTCCGCGTCCAGCCCGTCAGCCGCACCGCGCGCCAGCACATCCGTCAGAAGCTCGCCCACATTGCCGGTCCGGCTCCTGATCATCCCGTCCTGAAAATCGAGGTCCTCGATCCGCTGACCGGAGAGCGGCGACCGGTCGTCGGCCACGGCCATCCGCGCCAGCGTCGCGCGGAGCCTCGCGGTCGCCATTTCAACCGCGGGCGCCATGCTGGCGGTCACCTGGGAGCCGCCGGAAAACGGCCCTTCCGGCAGCCAGGTATCGCCCAACTCGACCGTCACCTGCGCCATGGCAACGCCGAGCGCCGCGGCCGCCATCTGGCCAAGCACCGTATAGGTCCCCGAACCCATGTCCTGGGTCCCGCATTGAACCCGCAAGGACGCGTCCGCCGCCAGATTGACGCGAACCTTGCAGGCCTGGCGGATCGCCGGATAAAGGGTGCTCGCCATGCCCCAGCCGATCCGCCAGCGTCCATCGATGGCGGCGCCCCTCGCCGGCCGCCGCGACCAGCCGAACCGTTCGGCGCCGATGCGATAACATTCGAGCAGGCCATTGCTGCTCCACGGGCGGCCTGCCTCCTGATCGTGATCGGCAAAATTGCGCACGCGTAGTTCGACCGGATCGATCCCCAACCGTTCGGCCGCCTCGTCGAAGGCGGATTCGAGCGCAAACGTGCCGGGTGCCGTACCCGGGGCACGCATCGGGACCGGGTGCGGCTCGTTGGTGCGGACGAGACGGTGCGTCGTCGTCACATTGGGGCAGGCATAGAGCCAGCGCGAGTAAACCGCCGTGGGATCGGAGTAATCGGCGTGCGTCGAGGTCTGCGCGACCACGTGGTGATCGATGCCGGTGAGACGGCCGTCCGCGCCGAACCCCAGCGCCAGATCCTGCACCGTCTCCTGACGGCGGCCGATCAGGCTGAACATCTGCGCGCGCGTCAATTCCAGCCGGACCGGGTGCCCGGTGCTCTTCGCCGCCAGCATCGCCCAAAACATCCACGGCCACCAGAGCTGCCCCTTGCAGCCGAAGCCGCCGCCCAGGAAGCGCGCGAAAACCCGAACGTCCGCCGTCGGCATCTTGAAGGCGTGCGCAATCATCGCCCGCGTGCCGAAGATGGCTTGCGTCGAGGTGTGAACCACGGCCTTGCCGCCCTCCCACCAGCACACCACCGCATGCGGCTCCATCGGGTGATGGTTGTTGACGGCCGTCACGTATTGATGGCGGACGACCAAACTGGCTTCGGCCAGTGCCGCGGCAGCATCGCCGCGCCGGCTCTCGGCGGGAAAGCGTCCGACCATGGCCGGCGCAAATGACTGGTCGAGCGCCTGCACCATCCCCGTCACTGCCGGACGCGCCTGGGTGGCGATCCGGACCGCGCGCGCCGCCGACCTCGCCTCGAGCCATGTGCCTGCGGTCACGAGTGCCACCGGCTGGCTCGCAAAGTGAATCGCGCGCTCCCGGATCAGGGCGGTTGCCGGCGAAGGCTGCAGCGCGTCTGCTTCCCGGCAGGAGACCATGGCGACGAAGCCCGGCAGCGCGCTTGCCGGTGTTGCGTCGACGGACAGCACATCGCCGCAACTGATCGGCGACTCCACCAGTGCGGCGTGCAGCATGCCTGCCGCCGGCACCTCGGCCTCGAACACGGCGCTGCCGGTGACCTTCAGCGCGGCCTCGTAGCGAAGGGCGGAATCCATGCTCATGGCCGGCCTCCAATGGTTTGCAAGGCGCGGATGACGGCATTGCGCAGCAATTCGATCTTGAATCCGTTATGGGCGAGTGGCCGGGCGTCCTCGATCGCCAGATCGCCGGCCGCAGCGAAGGCCTCGGCGGCGGGTGCGCGGCCGACGAGTGCCGCCTCGCTGCGCATAAGCCGCCACGGCACCGGCGCGACCCCGCCGGCGCTCAATCTCGCCTCGACAATCGCACCGTTTTCGACGCGCAGTGCCGCGGCCACCGATACGACGGCGAACTCGAAGGATGCGCGGTCGCGAACCTTGAGATAGGTATGGCGCGCCGCAAAGCGGGATGCGTTGGCGACATGAATCCCGGTGATGAGCTCTCCTGCCGCCAGATTGGTTTCGCGCTCCGGTGTCTCGGCCGGCAGCCGGTAGAGATCGCGCAGCGGAAGGCGCCTCGCTCCAGCCGCTCCGAAGACCTCGACCTCGGCATCCAATGCCGTCAGCGCCACGGCCAGATCCGAGGCGTGAGTCGCGACGCACGACGGACTTGCGCCGAACAAGGCCGCCTGACGGTTCTCACCGGAAAGCGCGCCACATCCAGAACCGGGCAAGCGCTTGTTGCAGGCAAGTCCTCGGCTGCGAAAATACGGGCAGCGGGTGCGCTGGAGCAGATTGCCGCCCACCGTCGCCATGTTGCGAATCTGTCCGCTCGCGCTGGCCAGGATCGCCTCGGCGATCAGCGGATGATGCCGCGCCACATCCGGGTGGGCGGCCACATCGCTCAGACGGGCAAGCGCGCCCAGGGATAGCTGGCTATCGGCAAATTCGATATCATCGAGCGGCAGGCGTGAGATGTCGACGACGCCCTCGGGCGCCATCACGCCCGCCTTCCAGAGCTGGAGCAAGTCGGTTCCGCCGGCCACGAAGGCGGTGCCTGCTCTCGAGCCCTGGATGAAGGCGTCGCTGACTTCTGAAGCACGACTGTACTGAAACGAAGGTGAACTCATAGTCCCGCCACCTCGGCAATCGCCGCCACGATATTTGGATGGGCTCCGCATCGGCAGAGATTGCCGCTCATGCCCTCGCGAATGGCGGCGAGATCCGCGGGCTTTTCGTCGAGCAGCGCCAGGCCCGAAAGAATTTGCCCGGGCGTGCAATAGCCGCATTGCAGCGCGTCATGACGAATGAAGGCGGCTTGCAGCGGATGCAGCTTGTCCAATGTCCCGATGCCCTCGATCGTGGTGATCGACCGGCCGTCATAGGAAGCCGCGAGCGCGAGACAGGATTTGATCCGGCGTCCGTCCACCAGCACGGTGCATGCTCCACATGCTCCCATGTCGCAGCCTTTTTTGGTGCCGGTCATGCCAAGCTTGTCCCGGAGAACATCCAGGAGCGTGTCGCAGCCTGGCGTAGAGACCTCGTGATCCCGACCGTTTATCTTGAGCGAAACATGGATGGACGAACCAGGCGGCATGAAGTTTCCTACAAAATTGTCTTTGCCGGAGTTTGATCAAAGCTCATCCCCGGTTGTCGGAGGTCCGGCTGGGATGGCAAGGCGAGCGACGGGCGACCCTGCCCGCATTCCCTGATAATCGCAGATTGCGCGCGCCCCGGAAGGACTAGTATTATCCTAGGATTGGGAATACCTCCCCACGCAGGAGAGGAGATCAGGCCATGGCAGACCCCAGCCGAAGCGAGTTCGGTGATTTTCTTCGTTCGCGGCGCGCCAAGCTCAATCCGAAGTCGGTCGGCCTTCCCGATGGCCGAAGACGCCGCGCTCCCGGCTTGCGGCGCGAGGAAGTCGCCGAACTCGCGGGCATCGGCGTGGACTGGTACATCCGGCTGGAACAGGGACGGGCCGTCAGTCCTTCGGTGACCACGATCGACGCGCTGGCACGTGCGTTGCGCCTCAGCAAGGTAGAGCATACGCATTTGCGCGCGCTCGCATCGGGCGCCAACCGGCGCCCCTTCACCCGGGAAAGCGTTCCCGCTCCCCTTCGCAACCTCGTCGAGTCCCTGAACCAACCGGCTTACATCACGGGCCGACGCTGGGATCTGCTTGTGTGGAACAAGGCTGCCGCCGAGATTTTCGCCTTCGATCGTCTGGCGGAAGAAGATCGCAACATTCTCGTCTGCATATTTCTTTTTCCGGGAACGCGGCGCCTGTTCGGGTCGAGCTGGCCCGAGGAGGCCAAGCGTGTCGTCGCCCAGTTTCGTGCGACACACGATCTCTGGGCCGGCGATCCGGCGTTTATCGAGCTGCTAACCCGCCTTCGAAACGGCAGCCCGGAGTTTGCAGAATGGTGGGAAGCCCACGATATCAGAGGCGGCGCGGGCGGCGTGAAGCGCTTGCGACATCCCAAGAAGGGCATGCTGCGTTTTGCGCACGCCAGTTTCCAGGCCAATGACGATCCCGACCTGAAGCTCATCATCTATACACCGGCTTGAACGTTGCTAACCAAACGCACCCGAGGGCACGACATCCACAAGGCCGCCCGGCCTTAAGATCCCGGGCGGCCGATTGATTTGCCCGTAATACTACCGGGCAACGCGGCGCCATGCTGTCCAACAAAGCGGCAGCCTGGTCCGCCCTTGGACCGCAAGCGCGGCGATAACATGCATTCTTAACCGTGCCGAGGTTCCGGAGCGGCCAAAGCCTCGCTGTTAACGCGATTCCAAGCCGCCGGACCGAGTGTTTCCAGCATGTCGACCATCGCGGGAATCATGTCGTGGGCTGCTCGCCTGCGTACCGGCCTGGTAGCGAACTCCGCGTTGTCGGGCGGAGCGCGCCGGACCGCCTCGACGCGCCCGATTGTCGTCCTCGTGCTATGCGGTGCATTCCTGATCGCGCTGGTGGTCGGCGTGATCGCCCTGATCCTGTCCAACCTGCGTCATCACGCGATCGAACAGAGCAAGCAACAGCTGATGGCAACCGCAACCGTGCTTGCCCGGCAGGCGGCGCGTGACTTCCAGTCGATCGACCTCATCGAGGCCAACCTGATTGAATACATGGAAACGCTCGCGATCGTCTCCGATGAGCTCTATGCCCGCGCCATGGTGGGACGCGGCATCCACCTGATGCTGAGGGACAAGATCAGCGGCTTCCCTCACATCGGTGCGGTCATGCTGATCGGCGCCGATGGCGCGCTCATCAATTCGTCGCAGGCCTGGCCAACCCCATCACTCAATTTCGCAGGTCAGGACTATTTTGAGGCGATGAAGGCCAGCCCGCGATTGAGCTCGATGCTCGGCGAACCGACGCGGGATCGCCAGACCGGCGTCTGGACCATCTCCTTCGCCCGCAAATTCAGGGGATCGAACGGCGAATTCCTCGGCCTGGTCGTCGGCACGGTCGCGTCGCAGTACTTCGAGGAATCCTATGCAACGCTCGCACGCGGGACCGACGAGTCGATCGCGCTGTTTCGAGACGACGGCGTCATGCTCGCGCGCTATCCGCATATCGATTCCCTCATCGGAAAATCCTTTGTCCGCAACTCGGCCGACGGGATGACGCAGCGGTCCGGCAGCGGCGTCGCGGGGCCGCGCGACGTGGTAGATGATTCCGAGCGGCTGAGAGCGAAAGCGCAGGTTCCCAACGTCCCGATCAATCTGACGGCCAGTACGACGGTAACCGCCGCGCTCGCCGACTGGCGGACCGAGGCCGGGTATCTGATCGGGCTCACCATCGTCCTCGTGGTGGCGATCGGCGGTGTCGGCGCCGTCGTCGTGCAGTTTTTCCGCAGGCAAAGCATCCAGCTGGACTCCACGCTGAACAATCTGTCGCAAGGCGTCTGCATGTACGACGAACACCGGCGTCTCATCCTGTGCAACGATCGCTATGCCGAGATGTTCCACCTGCCGCATGAGCTGACGACGCCGGGGACCGCGCTGCGCCGGATTTTCGACCATCAGGTTGCGCACGGCCTGCATCCGGAAAGTGGACCCGACGAATATATCCGCGAGATGATGGCCATCGTCACCGCAGGCGAGCCGGCGAGTTCCGTGACGGAATTTTCCGACGGGCGGGCCATGGTGGCCGTGTTCCGGCCGGCGCCGGGCGGTGGCTTCGTCACCACCGTGGAGGATATCACCGAGCAAAGGCGCGCCGAGAAGCGGATCGCGCACATCGCTCATCACGACTCACTGACGGGTCTGCACAATCGCGCGGCGTTTTCCGACTATCTGGCGACGGCCATCGATGAGACTCTGCGCGCGGCCGGGACGTTCGCGATCCTGTGCCTCGACCTCGACCGCTTCAAGGAGGTCAACGACCTCTACGGCCATCTGGTCGGCGATGCGCTGCTGCGCGAGGTGGCGCGGCGTCTGCAAGCGGTTGCGGAAGGCGCCTTCCTGGCACGCGTTGGCGGGGACGAATTCATCGTGATCACCGTCGGCGACGCGCAGGCCGCGGCCGTGGGTCAGCTGGCCCTGCAACTTGGGGCCGCGCTGAGCGGTGACATCGAGATCGCCGGACGACAGCTGCGCATTGGACTGAGCATCGGCATCGCGTCCTGTCCGGTTGACGGGACCGACCCGGCGACCCTGCTCGCCAACGCGGATGTGGCACTCTACCGCGCCAAGGCCGAAGGGCGCGACACGATCCGGTTCTTCGAGCCCGACATGGCTGCGCAATTGCGCGATCGGCGCGAATTGCAGCACGATCTGCAGTCGGCGCTCGCCAACGAGGAACTGCGGCTTGATTTCCAGCCGCTGGCGAGGATCGACGGCGAGATCGTGGGTTTCGAAGCGCTGGTCCGCTGGCACCATCCGAGCCGCGGCGTGGTCGCACCCGGAATCTTCATTCCGCTGACGGAAGAGGACGGGCTGATCGTCGCGATGGGTGAATGGATCCTCTATGCCGCGTGCCGCGAAGCCGCGTCCTGGCCGAACCAGTTGCAGATTTCCGTCAATTTGTCGCCGGTGCAGTTTCGCAACGACGACATCGTGCGGCTTGTCCACGAGACTCTGATCGAGACCGGATTGGACGCCGGGCGGCTCGAGCTCGAGATCACGGAAGGCGTTCTGATCGACGACTTCTCCCGCGCGGTATCGATCCTGCGGCGCCTCAAATCGCTGGGCGTGCGCATCGCGCTCGACGACTTTGGCACCGGCTACTCGTCGATGTCGTATCTGCAGGCGTTTCCGTTCGACATGATCAAGATCGACCGCAGCTTCATATCGAACCTCGAACGCAGCGCGCAATCGAAGGCGCTGTTGCGTGGCGTCATCGGACTGGCACGCGGCCTTGAGCTTCCGGTAACCGCCGAGGGCGTCGAGACGCGAGCCCAGCTCGAGGTCCTCACCCGTGCCGGCTGCGATCTGGTGCAGGGCTTCCTGATCGGAAGGCCGGCGTCGATCGACGGCTATGCGGAGATCGTGGGCCGGCAGGAAGGCCCGGAGCGGCGCGGCATGCCGGCGAGCCAGGCGTCGACGGTGCGGAGCGCGAGATGAATGTTGTGAAGATGAACCGGAAATCTCAACGAGGAGATGGAATGATGCGCTTGAAACTGATCCTGACCGCAACTGCGCTGTGCGTCGCAAGCCACGCGGCGATCGCCCAGGAGTTGACGGGCACGCTGGAGAAAATCAGGAGCACCGGGGTAATCACGATCGGACATCGTGAATCGTCGATCCCCTTCTCTTATTACGACAAGAACGAGAAGGTCGTCGGCTATGGGATGGACCTCTGCTACCTCGTCGCCGACGCCGTCAAGGCCAGCCTCGGCCTGGCAAAGCTGGAGGTCAAGCTGGTGCCGATCACGCCGTCGCTTCGGATTCCGTCGATCCTGAGCGGGAAGATCGATCTCGCATGCGAAACCATGACCAACAACCTCGAACGGCAAAAGGTCGTGGCATTCTCATCCACCTATTTCGTCGCCGCCAACCGCTTCGTCTCCAAGGCGACCGCCAATCTGCGGACCCTGGATGACCTCAAGGGCAGAACGGTGGTGTCGACCATCGGATCAACCAATCTCCGGCAGATCAGCGAGCTCAATGCGCAGCGCAATCTCGGCCTCACCATCGTCGCGGCCAAGGACAATTTCGAGGCGTTCCGCATGCTGGAATCCGACCGCGCCGCCGCACACTTCATGGATGATATCCTGCTGTACGGCGCGGTGGCCAACTCGGCGACGCCCGCCGACTACGTGGTGTCGGAGGAGGCGCTGTCGATCGAGCCGTACGGCATCGTGCTGCCGCGCGACGATGCCGCCTTCAAGAAGGTGGCTGACGATGCGCTGTCGGCGATCTATCGCAGCGGCGAGATCAACAAGATCTATGCCAAATGGTTTCTCAACCCGATACCTCCGAACGGCATCAGCCTCAATGTTCCGATGAGCGCAGCGCTGAAGCGCGTGATCGAGAAGCCGACCGATAACGGTGATCCGGAAGCCTATGCGATACGAAATGCCGCGCAATGATCGGGCAAGTTCGCGGGGCGCGCCGGTGAAGCGCGAGCGGTGGTCGGATTGAATGCATCGGTCACGAGAGCGCACCATTCGGCCCCACAAACCGGATTTTCCACGCGCTCGCAGGGCACCGCCGTTCGGCGGCGCGTCTTCCTGCGAGCACCGCGCCGCTACTCTTGCAGGAGGATCGCGCGGACCACCGCCTGCAACGCCCCGGGCGCGGCGGCCATGATGCGCGCCATCACGAACGCGGCTCGATCGCCGCCAGGACAAAGCGGTTCATGACCGCGATCGGCACCCAGCTCTGCGTGAAGCTGTGATAGAGGCCCGCCGTCACGACCACGACGAGATCGAGCGCTGGCACGATGAACACGCGCTGCCCGCCGTTGCCCGTTGCGGAGGCCCAGTCAATCTCGCGCTTGTGGACGAGCGAACGGCCGAGCCAGAATTTGTAGCCATAGAAGTAAAGGCCTCCGCCATTAATCTGCGGCGCGGTGGCAGCGTCGATCCATGACGCCGGCACGATCTGCGTACCGTTCCACGCGCCGCGCGACAGCACCAACTGGCCGATCCTGGCGAGGTCGCGCGGGCGCATCCGCAATCCCGAAGCCGCATTCGCGGTGCCGTCGCCCCATCGGTGCCATTCCACGTCGGTGATATCAAGCGGCTCGAACAGAAGCGTGCGCGCCAATTCCTCGAGCGGCTTGCCGGTTGCCTTGTGCAACACCGCGGCGATCAGCGCCGTCCCGCCGCCGCTGTAATTGTAGACCTCCCCGGCCGGCGCGACGGCAGGTTGCTCCAGGACGAAGCGATAGTGGTCGGGAGCAGCGTCCATGAGTATTTCGCTGTTGTTCGGATCGTCGTAATTATCCTCGTTCCAGCGCAGGCCTGCCGACATCGTCAGCAGGTGGCGCAGCGTGATGCGGTCCTTCTCGGGCGTGCGCAGGTCGGCGTATTCGGGGAAGAACGACAGCACCGGCTGGTCGATGCCGCCGACCCAGCCGCGGTCGACCGCTATGCCCAGCAGCAAGGCAACGATGCTCTTGGTGATGGAGCGCACGTCGTGCTTGGTCTGTGGTCCGAACGCGACCTCGCCGAGCTTGGTGTCGCCGATCTCGTCGGCCCCCGAAAAATAATGCTCGAACACCAGGCTGCCGTGGCGGACCACCAGCACCGAGTGGACGTTGCCCTCCTTCCAGTCGCCAATCCGCTGCACCAGGGGGCACAGCGTCGAACTTGCCAATCCGACGCTTTCCGGCGCCGCCACGGGCCAATGGTCGGCGCCCGCCGCCGGCACGCCGCAGCCGGTCTGCGCGGACGCGCGGATGACGGCCAAGGTGAAAGCAAGCCCGAGAAGCCCGACCGCGGCCGCTGTCGCGATTTTGGTCCTGCGCCGTTCCGGGGCGTGCTTTGGAACATTTGGGGAAGACGATTTGTTCGCATTCATTGGTTGTCACCTCCCTGTTGCGCTCGAAGACCTAAGGACGACGAGCCTATGGCACCTGCTTGATTTGTCCTGAACCGGATACGTGGCTGCGGATCCGTGCCACGACACCGTGCAGCCTCACAACCGCGCTGCCGGCGATGGAAATATCGGCATCCTCGCGCGGCGCGAGGTCGACTTCGGCACTGCCGCGGATACGCGTGACCGCTTGTTGGGTGACGAGCCGGCTCAGGTCGGCGCGGCTCGAGCCTGCGACATCGAGCGACGTCTCATGGGCATCGCCGCTTGCGGTGACGGTGCCGCTGCCGTGCATCGTGATGCGCAACACATCCTGCTTGATGTCGGAGAGGTCGAGTGCGCCGGAGCCGTTCAGCGTCCATGCTGGAACCGCGGGGCCTGTCAGCTGGACGACAAGATCGTCCGCCGGAAAGCAGTCGACGATCGTATCCCACTCGAGCGTGCCATCGCGCATCCGCACGTGGCCGACGAGTTCCGCGTCGCCGCTGACGCTAGCCTGCGCGTTCGGTCCGGGCCGGTAATGGACCCGCGCCGGAATATCGACTTCGACGGCGTCGCTTCCCCGCCATGCGAGATCAACGATGCGGGGAGCGCTCGCACTTGCGCCGTCATCCTGTCCGGTCGCGCGAGGGAAGCCGGATTTTTTCGCCCACAGCATCGCGGCGCAGGTTCGTGTCGTGGCTGCCCAGGATCGATGGTCGCCGCCGTCCGATGCCGAAGTCAAAACCGCCAGCAACCCACATGCCGCCGAGACGCTCAACGACACCACCGCGATCAAGGCGAGACGTTTGTTCATGTGGCACCTCTTGCGAACGCCGATCGGCTGGTCTTCAGGCTGTGTGTTGTTCCGGTTTGAGCAGCCGGTAATGCAGCCGCGCGTAGCCTCCAAGCATCTTCACCGCGCCGTTGAGCGCGAGCAGCAGCAGCGCGCCGCACCCGACGCTGCCGGCGATCAGTCCGATGCCCGCCACGGCGCGCAGCACGACCGCGGCGATCGAGGCAAAGTGTCCGATCTTGAGCAGGCTCAGCAGCAATCCGAGCCCGACGATCCCGAGCACGAAGATCACGAGGCCGACCACCAGCACGGTCAGCGTTACGGCGAACAGCAGCGGCAGCAGGAACAGAATGTCGACCGCCGCCAACCCGCCAAGCGCCAGCAATACGGTCGCGGAATTGCCGAGGCTGCGGTGATTTTCCCAGCGGCGCAGCCCGGTTTCGGCGCGCAATTCCCGCGCCAGCCGTCTGGGATCGCCAAGTGCCGCAGCCACCTCCTCCTCGCTTCGCCCGGACGCATGGGCTTCGTCGAAATAGGCGGTGTAGTCGGCGAGGATGTCGTCGATCTCGCGGGCCGGGAGCCCGGCGAGTCCATCGTCAAGGATGCACAAGAAGGTGATGCGGTTCATCAGGTTTCTCCGAGCAACTGGTTGACGGCAATCGTGAACGCCCGCCACTCGCGCTTCTGCGCCACGAACGCCGCGCGGCCGGCCGAAGTGAGCCGATAGTATTTTCGCGGCGGGCCGCTGTTCGACTCGGCCAAGCGGGTATCGACCAGCCCGTCATTCTGCATCCGACGCATCAGCGGGTAGATCGTCCCCTCCCCCATGTCGACGCCGGCAGCCAGCGTACTGGCAATCTCGTAGGCATAGCTTTCCCGACGAGCCAGCAACGCGAGCACGCACAATTCGAGTGCGCCTTTCTTGAGCTGGATCTGGATCGACTCGGTCATCGGACCCGTGCGGCGGTTGGCTTCAAGTAAAGACATATAGCAAGGTACATACTAATACAAGGTACCTGTCAATGCAATGTCGAACAACGTGCGGCGGCTATGCTGCGGCCGGTGGTGCCGCTCAAGCTGACTGCCGGCCGACGGTTGATCGCCGGTCGCGGCCAGCCCGGTGCAGAACTGCGGAGGCCGAGATTGTTGACGACTTTGACTCCACCATCATGGCGAACGCGGCCCTTCGCGACCGGGAGGGGGAAGTCGCAGGGATCGATCCGTGA